>Ga0076930_101211_pt1 | contig 15095 bp, 10 predicted proteins | sample HotLakConsoUCCRE_FD_71149 | JGI IMG/M metagenome (GOLD analysis project Ga0076930, IMG submission 71149) | Hypersaline microbial mat communities from Hot Lake, Washington, USA - Hot Lake Consortium UCC-RE (version 3) (version 3) ...
ACGGATCCGCCCCAGGTCCCGCAGCACCCGGACATTCAGGGGATCCAGGGCGAGGGCGTGGCGGAAGTGCTCTTCGGCGGTGGCGTGGTCCCCCCGGGCCTCGTGGATCCAGGCCGCCACCAGGCGACCGGTGGCGAAGTCGGGGAGGCGGGCCAGGCCCTCGGAGACCACGGAAGTGGCCTCTTCGATCCGGCCGGCCTGCAGGAGGGCCTCGGCCAGGGGCGCGAACATGCGGCCCGAGGGATCCGCGTCGGAACCGAGACGGGCCCGGAGCTCGAGGATCCTGTCGTCGAGCGAAGCGGCCACCGATGACCCCCGGGGAGCGGAGTGAGGAAGGGAGGAGGGGGTGTTGCCGTATTGGGGCGGAAGATAGGCCGGGCGTTGGAAGGGTGTCAACGCGGATGGGCCCCTTCCCACCCTCAATGGGGTAGGTCGGAAGAGCGGGACGTGGAGGTTGTCATTGAGGCGCGGCAGTCGGACGGCTAATATTCAGGCTTCCCCCGGGTCCGGTCTGGACGGACCCTCGCCGCAAGCGCGCACGGAAGGTCAGTCAGGAGTGGTCTGTACATGTTGATGAAGACGATGCGGGACAACACGAAGTGGATCATGCTGATCACGGCACTGGCCTTCGTGGCGCTCATGGTGTTCGAGTGGGGAATGGACATCACCGGCATCAGCGGCGGTGGGATGGAGTTGGGGAGCGTGGGGAGGACCCCGGTCACCAACGACATGTACCAGAGCACCTACCGCAATCTCTACGACCAGGCCTCCCGCTCCCAGGCGGAGCCGGTGAACTCCCAGCAGAACCGGGAGATCGAGGATGCCGCCTGGAACGAGGTGGTGAACCAGATCCTGATCAGCCAGGAGCTGGATCGCCGGGGGATCCAGGTGACGGACGACGAGATCCGGCAGGCGGCCCTCTTCGCCCCTCCTCCTGGCTTCCAGGAGGAGCGGGCCTTCCAGACCGATGGTCGGTTCGACCTCTCCAAGTACCAGCAGTTCATCCAGACGGGGGCAGAGGATCTCATGCTCCTCCAGTTGGAGGCCTACTACCGGGACGTCATCCCCCGGGGGAAGCTCCTCAGGCAGGTCACCTCGGGGATCCAGGTCTCCGACGCGGAGCTCTGGCGCTCCTTCCGGGATGAGAACGAGCAGGTGCAGGTGGCGTTCGTGGCGATGGACCCGGCGAACCGGATCGGGGATGACCAGGTGACGGTGACCCCCAGCGAGGTGCAGGCCTACTACCGGGAGAACCGGGAGGATTTCCGGGTTCCGGCCACGGCCACCGTGAAGCTCTCGGTGCTGGGGAAGGCCCCCACCGCCGCGGACAGTGTCGCCGTGGAGGAGTTGGCCCGGGAGCTGCTGGTGGAGATCGGCGGGGAGTCCACCTTCGAGGATGTGGCGGGCCGCGAGTCCTCCGACGAGGGTTCCGCCGCCGACGGCGGCAACCTGGGGATGGTGTTCCCCGGCCAGCTTCCGCCGGCCATGGATACCGCCGTCTTCAACGGACCGGTGGGAGAGGTGCAGGGGCCCGTCCGGACCAACTTCGGGCTGCACCTGATCCGGGTGGACGAGCGGTGGGGTGCCGATTCGGCACAGGCTCGCCATATCCTCATCCCCATGGAGAGGACCGACGCCTCCGAGATGCTCCTCCTGGCCCGGGCAGACTCCCTGGAGCGGATGGGGGAGACCCGGACCCTGGACGAGGTGGCATCGATCCTCCAGGTGGAGGTGCAGGAGATCCAGTTGACCGAGGAGTTCCCGCTGGCGCCGGGAGCCGGACTCATCGGCGAGGGGGCGGAATGGGCGCTGGATGAGGCTGCACCGGGGGATGTGAGCCCGGTCTTCGAGACCCAGCAGGCCTTTTATGCCCTGGAGTTGATCTCCACCGCCCCCGAGGGATACCAGACAGTGGAGGAGGTGACTCCCCTGATCGAGGAGACCCTCCGGCTGGAGAAGAAGATGGACATGGTGGCGGAGGAGGGGGCCCGCTGGGCCGAGGCCCTCCGGAGCGGCTCCACCACCCTGGAGCAGTTGGCCGCCGAGAACGGACTCACGGTGAACCGTCCAGAGCCCTTCACCCGGATGGACTTCGTTCCGGGGCTGGGGCGTCAGAACGCCGCGGTGGGAGCCGCCTTCGGCCTGGAGACCGGCGGGGTCAGCGCCCCGGTGCGCACGGGGGCAAACGTCTTCCTGATCCAGTCCCTCTCCTCCACTCCCGCCGACCGGGAGGCCTTCGAAGCGGTGAAGGAGGAGCTGCGGGCCCAGACGGTGCAGCTCATCCAGCAGCAGCGACTGGACGAGTGGCTCCAGGGGCTCCGGATGGCCACCCGGGTGGTGGACCGTCGTCAGGAGGTCTTCCGCGCCGCCGAGGAGGCCGCCGAGGCCGGGCCGCAGATGCCTCTGGCCTTCTGACCGGGGGGCGCGAAGAAAGGGGGGGAGGCCGCATCAGCGGCCTCCCCCCCTTTCTCTTTCCGGTGCCTGACCCTTGGTGCTGCCCTACTCCGCCCGGGCCTCGCTCTTCACCTCGGGCTCCGACACGGGGCGAGCCTCCTCAGGTGCCCGGGCGGGCTCATCGGCCCGGAGGGCACGGGGCTCCGGCACGTGGCGCTGCGCCGGCTGGATCCCCTTCCGGTCGTCCGGGACCTTCAACTCGTTCTCGATCTCACGGACCGACCCCTTGAACTCCCGGATCCCCTTACCCAGGGCCGAACCGATCTCGGGCAGCCGCTTCGCGCCGAACAGCAGAAGGACCACCATGAAGATCAGGATGATCTCCCACATTCCAAGCCCGCCGATACCCATGGTTCATCTCCTCACTGTTGCACGCCCTGGCCGATTCCGGACAGGATCCCAAAGAGCCTCAAATCCATGAACGAGCCACCAGGGCGATCAAGCTCACCCCGACGACCGTCAATACATTCAAGGTGAGCACAAGCGGGCCGATTGTGAAGGCGACCGCCACCAGATCCACCGAAAACGGCCCCACTGAGGCCGCCACGGATGTCGTCAGGAAGTCCCGGGCGGCGCTGTCCGGAAGGAAGAGCTCCGCCAGACGGGTGAACAATCCCCCCAGGAAGAGACCCAGGATGAGGGTCCATGCCACACGGGACCGTCCTCTCTGCCGATGATCGGTCAGCACGTTTTCCGTCCACCTCCCCCTCGCCACATTCAGCGGCTCCGATCGATGGCGTAGGCCACCGATTCCCGTAGCGCGTCCGTCGCCGGACCGGACTCCACCTCCGACAGTGCATCCTCGGCCCGATCCGCAAAGCTCCGGGCCCGGGTCCGGGCGAACTCCAGCCCCCCCAGATCCTCCACGATCTCCACGATCCGCCGGATCTCCTCCTCACCTGGGTCCACCATGGTGAAGAATGTGCGGATCTCGGCTGCGGCCGCCCCGGAGGCGGACTTCAGCGCCCCAACCAGGGGAAGCGTCACCTTCCGCTCCCGGAGGTCGTGGGATACCGGCTTCCCAGTCTGCGCCTCGGAGCCGGTATAGTCCAGCAGATCATCGGCGATCTGGAAGGCCATGCCAAGATTGTGACCGAATCGAGCCAGGGGATCCCGGTACGCCTCCACCCCCACCATGGCCCCCATCTCGCAGGCCGCACACATCAAGGACGCGGTCTTGGCGGCAATGAGGCGGAAGTAGGCCTCCTCCGAAAAGTCCAGGGCGTCGTAGGAGGTGAGCTGCCGCATCTCTCCGATGCTCATCTCGTTGGAGGCCCTGGCCAGCGCCTGGATCGCGTCCAGGTTCCGGAGCCGTACCAGCTCCAGGACGGAGCGGCTGTAGAGATAATCCCCCATGATCACCGCCACCTGGTGGGTCCAGAGGGCGTTCACCGTGGGAAGCCCCCGCCGGAGGACCGAGTGATCCACCGCGTCGTCGTGGACCAGCGTGGCCAGGTGCACCAGCTCCACCAGCGCCGCCAGCGTATCCGCCTCCGGAGAGGGTTGGTCCCCCACCTGGTTCGACAGGAGGAGGAGGGTGGGGCGGAAGAGCTTTCCCCGCATGAGAAGGAGGTACTGGTTCACCTCCTCGATCATCTCGAAGTCCGAGAGAACGATCCGACGGAGCTCGTCCAGGACGACCTCCAGCCGGTCCTTCACCGGACCCTGGATTCGGGCGAGGCGGGGTCGAACCTCACGGAGGAGGGGGCCGGACTGGCTCATGCTCCCCGCCTGAGGTGGAGGGGCGAGAGCGGCTGATCCGGCCTGATGGGCATGCTGGAGAACACGGAATCCCCTACCGGAGCGCGCGGAGGCGCTCGGTGACATCCTTGAAGTTGATATCGAGGGAGAACACCTTTTCGTAGAACTCCCGTGCCATCTCGGAGTTCCCGAGCCCTTCATGGGCCTTCCCGATGTAGTAGTAGATCCCGAGGAGATCGTCCTCCACATCGAAGCCTAGACCCAGCGCCCGGTTCAGGGTGCGAATGGCCACCTCCGGCTGCCCTTCGTCCAGGAAGCACTGACCCAGCATCTCGAAGGTCCCCAGGTTCCGGGGATCCGCCCGGAGGGACTGCTGGAATTCCGCGATGGCCTCCTGGTAGAGTCCCATCTCCCGGTAGGCGGCCCCCAGGTCGTAGTGGGCCGTGGCATCGTCCCCGGCCAGATGCTCCGCCACCTTTGCCTTGAACTGCCCCAGCATCTTGGCGAAGTCCGCCTCGTCGTCCCCGGAGGGCTCCTCTGCCGGGACGAACCACCGGGTGGTCCGCTCCGGCTGGTCGTCCAGGATCAGCGACCCCAGGTCGATGTAGTCGTCCGAGGCCGACGGGGCCGGCTGGGAGGGGCGGGGAGCCGGAGCCCCGGTGTTCAGGGGTGCTGCGACAGGAGCCGGGGAGGGGACGACTGGGGACGGTGCCTGGGGAGTGAGGGCAGCCAGCCCCTCCATGGCAGCTTCGTGCCCCGGATGCAGGGCCAGCACCTGCTCATAGCTGACCTTTGCCTTCCCCAGATCTCCACTGCGGGCCAGCGCACCGGCCAGCCCCAGCACCGCCGCCACCAGGGCGGAGCGATCGGGGGCCCGGGCGGCCACCTCCACCACCCGCTGGTGGTGGACCAGTTCATCGGGTTCGCTGGCCACCAGGAGCCGGGCGGCTTCCAGGGCACGGTCGATCCGATCCCCGGCGACGAAGAGGTCATGGGCCTGCACCAGGTGCGGCCGTGCATCCTCCGGGGCCCCGCCGGCCACATGATGGCGGGCCAGCGCCAGGTGGGCATCCCCATCCTCCGGGGAGGACTCGACCCAGGCCACCAGCCGGTCCAGTTCGCTGGCGGGGACGCTCTCCTCCTCCACCACCACCGAATCCCACGCCTCCACCACCCCGGACTCCTCCGGCTCCACGTCCAGGAAACCGGTCTCCCAGGCATCGTCCTCGTCGTCGTCCTGGTCGTCCGTCACCACCGTGACGGCCTCTTCCACCCGGCGGTCCCCGTCGCTCCAGTCGACCTCCTCGTCCTCGCCGTCCTCGCCGTCCTCCGGCACATCGAGGGCCCCGTCCTCCGCCAGGACCGTGACGGCCTCCTCCTCCACCGGGACTCCCTGGCCCTCGTCCTCCTCGTCCTCCTCGTCCCCGAAGGAGAGGAAGGGGAGGTCCTCCATCTCCTCTCCCCCATCCTCGTCCTCCATCTCCTCGTCGAAGACGAAGGAGTCCATCACCGACTCCTCCTCTACCGCCTCCACCTCATGGCCAAGCGCATCGATGCCGGCGTCCAACTCCCCATCGGAGGGAGCAGCGTGGAGGAAGGGAACAGGCTCCTCGGGAGGAAGCTCATCCCAGGACTCGGAGCCCGCCGGGAGATCCTCCGGGACGCCCAGGGGGGAAGGGGGGGCCTCCTCGTCCTCTTCCGACTCGGAGCCGAAGACCTCGAAGGTCTCCACCTCCAGCTCCTCGATCCCTTCCATGGAGACGTCGGATCCCACGGGGGGCGCCGCCTCCGCCACCCCGGACTCGCCGTCCAGGGAGGTGGACTCGATGAAGAAGTCATCTCTGTCGGAGGATGTAGCGGCGGGGGCGGAGAGGTCGGCGGAGGGGTCGAGTTCCAGGATCCGTTCCGCCACCTGGGCGGCCTGCTCCGACTCCCCGGAGAATACCAACCGGGCGTGGGCGGCCTTGTACTGCTCCACGGCCTCGGCGGCCCGACCAAGGCCGTCCAACTGGGAGGCCAGCGTCATCCGGACCTCGAGATCGTCGGGGGCCGAGTCGGCGAACTCCCGGAGGGCCCGGAATGCCTCCTCCATCTCCCCTGCCCTCTGCATCTGCTCGGCGTAGGTCAGGAAGTTCTGCCTTGCGTCCGTCAGGAATCCCTGGCTGGCCCGGATCTGCCCCATACGGAGGAACATTCCGGTCCGTTGGGGGAGATTGCGGAGCACCTTCTTGCAGACCGCAATGGCGTTGTTGGGGAGGTCGGCTTCCAGGTACAACTCGATGGCCTGCTCGTAGTGGAGCACCGCGCCATCCAGATTCCCCATGCGGGTCTGGATGTCCCCGGCCCGGTTGTACAGGCTGATGTCCGGTTGCTCTTCCTTCGCGGCCTCATCGATGGCCTGGAGGTACAACCCCAGAGCCCGCGCCCACTCCTCCTCCTGCTCGTGGCGCCTGGCCTGCTCCTTCAGCGATTCGATGCTCATGCCTGATGGCCCGGCCGGGTGTCAGCGTGTGCGTGGGGAGCGCCGCCGCAGCAGCGTCATCTCGTCCACGCAGGGGCGTAGCAGGATTCCCCAGTACCCTCCGGCGTCCGTCACGGTTCTACGATGGAAGGTCTCGGGAGGGCGCGCCCTTGCACGGGTAATCTGTCTGTAGTGGGCGGAAGCACAAGGGCTTCCACCGCCGACGGGGAAGCGACACGATCCCCGGTACCCGGATGAGGAATGGCCACGCGCCCCCGGGATGGGCTTCCCGGGGGCGCGTGGTGACGGAGGATGACCCCTCCCACAGGACTCTGGGACTGCAGGGAGGAGCCTGGCCTTTACCGGGGCTAACGGATCACCGGTGGGTCGCTCCGGGGGGCCAGGTTCGGGTTCCCCACCTGGAGTTGATGCGCCCAGGAGAAGATCATCAGCGCGGCCCCGCTCTGGTCGAATCCCTGGAGGGTGACCCGCACAGCCCCGTACCGGAACCCCTGCCCCTCGGGATAGCGGATCACGTAGGTGGTCTGGGGGACCAGAGAGACGTCCTGGGTGGTGTAGCCGCTGGTGGGGGCCACTTCCAGCGCCACACAGTCTGCATTGGTCCAGGGCCCGCAGGCCAGATCCGTGGTCTCGAAGCCCTGGGGGTAGAGCTGGACACCCGGAGCCGGGACGAACCACCATCCCTGGTCATCCACCTCCAGCCGCACGTGCCGGTCGGGGGAGGTGCCGGAGACGATGGGGAGCGTGGCCTCGGACTCCACGAAGCGGAATCCGGCCTCCGCCGGGACGTCCTCGAAGGCGTACATGAACTCGCCATCGTAGTCCGGACGGGGAGTGGCGGATGCAGCCTCGCCGAGGTTGCTCTCGTGCCCCAGGTTGTCCACCGAGGAGACCCGGTAGGTGTAGGTGTTTCCGTTCTCCACCAGGAGATCCAGGAATCCCTCCGAGTCGGTCTCCCCGAGCAGGAAGTCCCCGTCCTCCCCTTCGATATAGATCCGGTAGAAGGAGAAGTCCTCGGCAGAACGGGCGTCCGCGTTCCAGCGGAGGTAGACGGCGTCATCCAGGGGAACCGCATCCAGCCCACCAGGCACCGGGGGGGGCGTGGGGGCAGGGACGTTCACATCCACGGCGAACTCGGAGGCCGTCTCCAGCCCGCTGCGGCTATCCCATGCCGCGACGTAATAGGTATAGGCCCGATTGGCGGAGATATTCCGGTCGGTGTAGTTGCAGAGACCGGAGGAGCAGCTCGTCACCTCGGCGAGGAGGAGGTACTCCGATGCCGAGGCCTGCCGTCCGTAGACCCGGAAGGACTCACCGTCCCAGTCCGGTGCCAGCTCCCAGGTGAGGAAGACGGCCCGGTTGAAGTAGACCCCCTCCAGCGCCACCGGGGCCGCCGGCCCGAAGCCGGGATCCACCAGCACCCCGTCGCCGTCGGTGCACGCCCCCGTCACCACCAACCCCGCGGCGAGGGTCATTCCCCACCCCGCCCTCCGCAGTGCAGTCCACATCACCCATCGCCTCCGTCACGCCGGAAGAAGGAGTTGCTCGACGAGGGTCAGGATTGCACGACCCGTACCGCGGCGGAAAGGCACCCGTCGGCGCCTCCTGGCTGTGGAACCACAGGCGGGGTGTCCTCGTCAGGGGACACATGCTCCGCCACGGGAGAGACGAGGGCCCAGGATGGCCGGTGCCGGACCGGATCGCGCCCCCGGGATGGAAGCCGTATCGGGGTTACTGGGGTTCCCTGCAAGCCCCGGTGTGAGGAGGAGACGGTCTGCGGCAACAACCTGTGTCGCAGGGCATCCGGTCTCCCGGAGGCTCAGCGCCTGAAGCCGTCCACGTCGGGGATCTGGCTCCGCTGCTCGTAGTCGAACTTCAGGTCGGGGTTCGCCACCAGGGCCACATTGAAGCGGAAGCTCCAGTTCCCGGTCACCGTCTGCACGAAGTCGAAGGTGGCCCTCCACTCGTGGAGGTCCCGGGTGAGGGAGATCAGGTGGTCGTTGAACCCCCCGTTGGCCAGGTCATAGGAGGTCTGCCAGGAGACGTCCCAGTTGGCGGTGGGGCGGAAGGAGAGGTTGGCCTGCAGGAGTTGGTTCTGCCGATCGTCCAGCCGGCTCCGCTGCAGGGCGTAGCTGAAGTTGGCGTTCCAGGCTCCCGGGGTGCCGGTGAAACGGGAGCCGGACATCCCCCCCGGGCGGGAGCCCAGCCCCGGGACGATGGCGGACTCGTCTCCCAGGCCGCCCTCGTTCACCTGCGGCTCCTGGACGGGCTGCTGGTCATCCCCTCCCCCCTGGAAGAGCCCCAGCCAGCGGAAGATGGCGGAGCTGGACCCCAGGGCGAAGCTGGTGGAGACGCTGGTGAGGAAGGGGTCGAAGCGGCGGGGGCCGTCGTCCCGCAGCGCACTGTCGTCGAAGATCTCCGTGGAGAAGTTCAGGGAGAGCCCACGGAGGAAGTCGGACTGCACGGTATTGGACAGGATGGTGGGACTGATGGCCCGCCTCACCCCCAGCGAGTCCGCCACCACGAAGTCGTAGGTGATGGCGCTGGTGCTGAGCCCCAGGATCTTCACCGTCTCCGCCTGGGGGCGGCGGGTGGGGGCGTTGGGATCGGTGGGGAGGGCCGAGCCCTGCGCCATGGGCCCTGTCTGGAGGGAATCCGCCCCCAGGGAGTCTGCCGGGACTCCGGCCACGAGGCTATCTGCCGGAGGGGCCCCGGGGGCCGGTTCCGCTTCCTCCCGGGGGGGACGGCGGGCCTCGATGGTCTGGTTCAGGGAGATCTGGACCTGGTTCCGGGCACGGGCCTCGAAGGCCCCGAACACCTGCTGCTGGAGTTCTGTGGGAATCACCGCCGGCTGGTAGCTGTAGGTGACCCTCGGAGAGATCTTGTGCCGGAAGGCGTCGAATCCGCCGAAGCCGGGGAAGAATCCGTAGATGTCGGTCCCCAGCCCCATGCCGAAGGAGATCCGCCGGGGGGCCTCGATGTACCCGTTGCTCACCGCGGCGAGACTGTCCGCCTGGATCAACCGTCCCGAAAACGAGACGCTGGGGGTAAGTGTGGTGGACCCGATGAGTCTCTGCTGGTAGCTGAGGGCGCTACTCCAGCTCACCTCCGCCTGCCCCTGGTCCGCCAACCCCAGGATCGGGGGGAGGGAATCGACCACCGGATCCAGGATCTCTCCGAAGACCGGGGCTCCCTGAAGGATCCGCTGGTCGAAGTCGGCATTCTGACTCCAGGAGAACCCTCCGACACTGAAGGAGGAACTCACCTGTCCGGTGGTGGTGGTCCGGTCCCACTGGTTGGGGTTGAACACCTCATCCGGACCCAGCGGACGCTCCAGCGTGCTCCTCCGGTACGAACCGCTCCCATTCCAGGTGACGTTGTTGTAGAAGCGTTCCCGGCCCGGGGGCGCCTGCAGGAAGGTCACCGGATTCAGGGAGAGGTTCAGGGAGGGGAGGGTCATCTCCACCCGATCGTCCGACAGGTACTGCTGCCGGTTCGCGGAAAGGGAGAGGTTCCCCCAGTCGAAACGGCGGCTGAAGCCCCCCTCGGAGTTGATGGACTGAACCGCCTCCCGGGGGTCGAAGGAGTTCTGCCGGACGAAGTCGGAGGAGGAGGAGTACCGGGCCGACAGGGCGAAGTTGGTCCGCTCGTCCAACTGCCAGCGGTGCCGCGTGTCGAAGGCCAGTTCCCTCCGCCCCTCCTCCCTCCAGTACTGGCGGTAGGCGATGTTGCCGTCCAGGAAGCGCCGGGCCCACCTGTACTGGAGCGTCCCCGTGAGGGCGGTGAAGTTCCCGCTGAACCAGTCCATGGCGATGGAGGCGTCGGTGTACTCGCTCATGGCCCAGTAGAAGCCCACGTTTGACACCCGGCGGGAGTATCCGCTGGAGGCCCGGACGATGTCGTTCACCGAGAAGCGGGGGGTGAGGAGTCCGGAGGTGCGTCCCGTGCCCAGCCCCTGGGCGATGAAGGGGAGCCAGGCCACCGGCACGTCGGCGAAGTAGAGGACCACCGGGCGGGCCACCAGGACCCGGCCGTTGATGATCTTGATCTCGTCCACGTTGAAGTGGGAGTGGGGGGTCTCCAGGTCGCAGGAGGTGAAGATGGCGTCATGGAGCCACGCCTCCCCCGGCCGGATGGAGTTCGCGTCGCCATAGACGAACCACTCCCCTCCCCCCTCGTCGTACCGGGTGCGGGCCCCCAGCGCCGTCCCCCGCTCCTCCTCCACGGAGTAGATCAGGTTGCGGCTCTCCAGCGGCTCGCCGCTGGCGTCCACGGTGATGGTCCGCCCCACCGTGTTGATCCGTCCGCTCCGCTCGAAGTACCGGATGGCGGTGTCCGCCTGGATCTCCCGCCCCTCGAAGAAGAGGCGGGTGGGGACGATCGCCTCCTCTGCGGCCACGGTGTCCTCCTCCTGGAGCATCTCCGGGACCGGGACCGACACGGCCCCCGAGTCCGGGAGGGCCACGGAATCGGGGACGATCACCACCGTCTCCGCCACCACGACGGTGTCCGGAGGAGTGGCGGCAGCGGCGGTGTCCGGAACCACCGCGGCGGAGTCCGGGACCACCGCGGCGGAGTCCGGCAGCCCTGTGATGGAGTCGGGTGCAACAGCGACGGTATCGGAGACCGGAGCAGCCGGGACCGGCGTGGCCGCCGGATCGGCCCCGGACAGCGAATCCCCGGGGAAGATGGAGTCGGGGACCCCACCCGGGCGTCGGAGGGCCAGCCCTGCGGACGACAGGAGGGTGAGTCGCCCTTCGCCGGCCTCGAACTCCGCGTACTCCCCCTCATAGCGGGCGGGATCGTACCCGGGAAGCTCCAGGAGGGCGGCCATCACCGAGTCGGCCCCGTCGGTCATGGAGGCCGGCCCCCGGGCGGCGGGAGACCGCCGACGGGCCTCCACGGCGGCAGCCACCCCCGCCAGGAAGGCGGAGTCCCCGTCCACGATGAGCTGCCGCGCCACCGGGGGGCGGGAGATCCTCTCCAGCGCCTCCATCACCCGGATCCGGGTGGAGTCGGTCTGCACGGTGTCGGCCGGGGCTCCCCGCCCCATCACCTGCTGGGCACCCCCTGCCAGCGGCAGGACGGCCAGGAGAAGGGCGGCACCCATCACCCCGCCCCACCTGCTCCATCCCCGCCCCGGGAGCCGGGTGCCCAACCCGGGGGTCATCCCCTGACCTCCACGGCGCCCTCGGGGGCCTCCGCATCCGGAGTCGGGGCCTCCTTGTCCAGCTCCGAGGCGCGGCCCCGGCTGATGAGTACCGCCAGGAGGATGCTCCCCTCGTAGAGGATGAAGAGGGGAACCATCATCATGAAGGTGGAGGCCAGGTCCCCCGGCGTCAGGAGGCTGGCCAGGATCGTGATGGCCACGATGGCGTGTCGCCGCTTGTCCCGGAGGAAGCGGGGTGTCACCAGCCCCATGGCCGTGAAGATCATGACCACCACGGGAAGCTCGAAGGCCACCCCGAAGGCCAGGAGGAGCCGCGTGATGAAGCCGATGGTGCGATTGGCCTCATACTCCGCCACCAGGAATTCCTCCTGGAACTGGGAGAAGAACACCAGCGTCAGCGGGAGGACCACGAAGTAGGCCAGCGCCACCCCCGCCATGAACAGCACCGTCCCCAGATAGAGGGCGGGGATGATCATCTTCTTCTCCTGCGGCTCCAGCGCCGGGGAGAGGAAGGCCCAGATCTGGTAGATCACGATGGGGGCGGCCAGGATCAGCCCCACCAGCAACCCCAGCTTCAGGGTGATGAAGAAGCCATCCACTGGATTGAGGTAGATGAGCCGGAGGTTGGCATCCAGGGTGTTCCGGAGGGGGCGCATGAGGAGTTCCATGGCCTGGAATTCCTGCACCGCGATGAAACCGATCACCGCCCCCACCCCGATGGCCAGGAGCGACCAGAGGATGCGCCAGCGAAGCTCCTCCAGGTGGTCCAGGAAGGGCATCTCCCCCATGGGGGAGCGATTCCGTGTCATCGCCCGGGACCTCTCATGAGAAGGGCAGCTCCACCTGGTTCCGGGCCCTGAACTCGGCTTCCCGACGGGCCTCGAGTTCGGCCATCAGTTCCTGGAATTCATCGATGTCCTGGAAGTTCCGGTACACCGAGGCGAAGCGGACGTAGGCCACCCGATCCAGGGGCTTCAATCGGTCCATGACCAGCTCCCCCACCCGGGTGCTCGAGATCTCCACCCCCGCCACCCGGGTGAGCTGGTCCTCCACCTCGTCCACCAGCGCCTCGATGGCGGAGGCGGAGACCGGTCGCTTCACGCAGGCCAACTGGACGCTCCGCAGCAGCTTGCCCCGATCGAAGTCCTCGGCGCTCCCGCTGGCCTTCAGGATCTGGATGGGCCGCTCTTCCACATACTCGTACGTGGTGAAGCGCCCGCCACAGTCGAGGCACTCCCGCCGGCGGCGAAGGGCACGCCCTCCCCGACTGGACCGGGTATCCACCACCCGGTTCTCGTTGGAGTCACACTGAGGACAGCGCATGGAACCGTAGGAAGCGGGGCCGGAAGGTCCGGCCCGGGACCGTCAAGATCTGGGAAGCTGCGCCAGGGCCTCGCGGGCCAGGGCAGCGGAACCGCTGTCCGGATATCCGGTCACCACACGATTCAGGTACTCCCGGGCCTGGTCGGGCTGCTCCAGTTGCACGTAGGCCAGCCCCACCCGGTAGAGGGCCTCCGGCACCCGGGGGGAGGCGGGATGCAGTTCGGCCACCTCGTTGAAGGCCACGATGGCCTCCTCCCAGCGATCCTCCTGCACCAGGATGTCGGCCAGAAAATAGCGGGCGTCCGGAGCCAGTGGGTGATTCGGGGACTGGGTCAGGAAGGCCTGGAAGGCCCGCCGCGCCGTCACCCGGGAGCCCCGCCCCAGTTGGGTCACCCCCTGATTGTAGAGCTCGGTGGCATCCGCGGTCCCGGCAGCGGCTGGGGCCATCTGCTCGGGGTTGTCCATGACGGGGGGGGCCATGAGGCGATTCCTGTCCTCCTCCAACTGCTCCCGGAGCATCGCCACGTTCTGCTGGTTCTGCCCGGTGAGCTGCTGGATGGTGACCAACTGCTCCTGGATGGAGATCAACTGGGTCATGAGCTGCCCGCGGAGCTGGAAGAGCGCCTCGCTCTGCACCGCCAGTGAGTCCTGCATCTCGGCATGGCGCAACTCCATCGCCGCATCCTGCTCCGCCTGCTGCGTCCGGACCGCCGTCTGCAGGTCCCGGAGGTCCCGCTTCGTGGCACAGCCGCCCAGAACCAGGACCGACAGGCCGAGGACGAGCCCCCTGGCGATGGTGGACCACGACGTGGGCCGATCGCTCCCGCTCCTTCCGCGCATCATCTCCTCCATCGGTCTCTGATTCGTCCGCCCCCGACCACCGTCGAGCGGCCCCACCTCTTCCCCTCCCATCTCCCCGGGCGCCAACACACCCCGGACCGGTCCCGGGAGGACCCCTGCTACACCGGACAACCCCGGGGGATCGTCGTCGCCCTCCGACCCCTCACCCCCCCAGACGGGGGGACCACTGGGGCACCTTGGCCCGGATCCCCAGGAGCACCGGCCGCGTCGCTCCGGTGACCGTGTCCACCACGTAGAGCCCGTAGCCGAAGCTCCGCTCCCCCACGAACACGATGTGCCGTCCGTCCGGAGCCCAGCTGGGATCCTCGTTGTTCCCCTCGAAGGTGAGCTGCGCCACCCGGCTCCCCCCCCGGGCCACCTCCGAGACCAGGATGTGGTACCTCCCCCGATCGATCCTCCCGTGGAAGGCCACCCGGTCCCCCGTGGGGGACCAGTCGGGGGAAGTATAATGACCGCTCTGGCCGAACCTGTAGGGCGACACCAGGGTGGGCTCCCCCCCTCCCGCCGGAACCACATAGATCTGGGGCGAGCCGATCCCCAGGCGATTCGAGTTGAAGACAATCCGCCCCCCGTCGGGGGACCAACTGGGGGTCAGGTCGTCCCACCGCCCCGTTGCCACCGTCTGGAGGCAGCAGTCCCGGTCCAGGTTCCAGGTGTAGACCCCACGGGCGTCCCCCAGGATGGAGAAGGCCAGGGTGCTCCCGTCCGGCGAGTAGGCGGGGGTCATGTGCTGCCCCCCCCGGCCAGGCTCCATGATCCACTCCCGCCCGGAGACGAGGTTCAGCTCCCGGATCCGGGTCTCCCCCGTCTGCATGTCCTGGAAGGAGAAGGCGATGCGGGTGCCGTCCCGGAACCAGGTGGGGGAGAGCACGATCCCTCCATGGTTCGTGAGCCTCCGGAGGTTCTCCCCGTCGGAGTCCACCACCCACAGTTCGGTGGCATCGTCCCGGGACATGGAGAAGGTGATGCGGGTGGCGGCCACCCCCGCCTCGCCGGTGGCCCAGCGCACCACCTCGTCGGAGGCCCGGTGCACCGCCATCCGGAAGTCCGGGTCATTGGCCGCCGGCAACTCGAATCGGCCCTGGTCCTTTAACTGGCGATACA
>Ga0076930_101212_pt1 | contig 15094 bp, 14 predicted proteins | sample HotLakConsoUCCRE_FD_71149 | JGI IMG/M metagenome (GOLD analysis project Ga0076930, IMG submission 71149) | Hypersaline microbial mat communities from Hot Lake, Washington, USA - Hot Lake Consortium UCC-RE (version 3) (version 3) ...
GAGCACAGCCCCGCCCTGGTGGAGATCGGCCTGGACCCGGAGCTCTGGCGGTGGACCACCACCCGGGCGGAGACCCCGGAGGCCATGGTCCGCTACGTGGAGGCCGCCCTGGCGGAGGCAGCCGCCGGTCGGGCCTTCCCCTTCGCCACCGTGGAGCGGAGCAGCGGTCGGGTGGTGGGCTCCACCCGCTTCGGGGTCATGGACCCGGGGAACCGCCGGGTGGAGATCGGCTGGACCTGGCTGGCCCGACCCTGGCAGCGGTCGGCGGTGAACACCGAGGCCAAGTTCCTCATGCTCCGTCACGCCTTCGAGGTCATGGGGTGCATCCGGGTGGAGTTGAAGACCGACATCCTGAACCAGCGCTCCCGCACCGCCATCCTCCGGTTGGGGGCGGTGGAGGAGGGCGTCCTCCGGCATCACGTCATCGTGGAGGGGGGGCGGATCCGGGACACGGTCTACTTCAGCATCCTGGCGGGGGAGTGGCCGGGGGTGAAGCGCGGACTGGAGACACGGCTGAGCCGGGGCTGACAGATCGGCAGTTGAGAACCGGGGGTCAGGTGGCACGCCCCATGCTTCCGGTAGGAAGGCATGATGCGCCTCGCCTCCCGTCCCCGGTTCCAGCGGGTGGACCCCTTCACCCGCCTTCTGGTGGCTTTCCTGGCCGCCGCTCTGGCCCTCTCCGTGCCTGCCACGTTGACGGCGGAAGCGCTGCTGTGCGTGCACCACCTGGAGCATGGCAGCGGGGAGCACAGCGGCGGTGGAACTGGGGCCGATCCGGCTGGCGGGGCCCCTGGCAGCGGGCCGGAACCCGCCCACGGAGCCGCCCACGGGCCCGCCAACAGCACCCCGGCTGGAAGCCATGATCCGGGACATGTCGGGCATGGGCCAGGCACCGGAGACGCAGGCGAGGACGCACACCCCCATGACCGGCACGGCGCAGATCCGGAGGATTCCCATCCCCCGGGGCACGCCTGTGTTTGCCCCCATCCGTGCGGGCCGGCAGCCACCGTGGGCGGGGTTCCCGCCACCGGCATACTGGTCATCCTGTCCCATCCCCCGGTGGCCCCGGCCCCGGCGTGGGACATCGTGCCCCTTCCTCTCTTCGATCCCCGGGGGGTCCCCACCGGGCCCGACCCCCCCACCCCTTCCTTCATCCGCTGATCCAACCGCCGATTCTCGGATTCCCTGAAGGAAGGATGGTTCTACATGTCCACCAGCGCTCCACGCTCCGGCCCGTTCGCGGCGCCGGGACACTGTTTCGCATCGAAGTTCTCCGGTACCCCCCTGTTCCGGGCCCTCCGCCTCCCCCTGTGGGCCCTGGCGCTGATGGGGCTCGCGGCGGTCCCACCGCTCGCCCCCCGGCTCGCCGCCCAGCTTCCCGCCGGGGGGGAGATCACAGGCACCAGCGTCCAGGAGGCCGTCCTCCAGGGGCGGGTGCTGGAATCCGGCTCCCTCCGCCCCCTGGCCCATGTGGAGATCGTGGCGGGGAGCCGGGTGGCGGTCACCGACGGGGAGGGGAGGTACCGCTTGCTCCTCCCCGCCGGCACCCGTGAGGTGACCATCCGCCGCATCGGCTTCGCCCCCCTCACCCTCCCGGTGGGGCTGGTGGAGGAGGTCATCGAGCTGGATTCCCGTCCGCTGCTCCTCTCCGCCATCCCCGTGGAGGTGGAGGGACGGGCCCGCCTGGCCCGGGGGACCTCCCTGGCGGTGGAGACGGTGGAGGGAGACGCCCTCCACCACCATGGCCACACCAGCCTCGCCCCGGCGCTGGCCCGGGCGGAAGGCGTCTCCATGGCCTGGACCGGATCCTGGGGCTCCCGGGCCCTCCTCCGGGGGATGGGAGGAGAGCGGGTGGCGGTGCTCCTGGACGGGAACCGGGTGAACCGGGCCTGCGTGTTCGGGATGGACCAGGGGCTGGCCACGGTGGACGTGGCCCAGGTGTCCCGGGTGGAGATCCTCTCGGGGCCGGGCTCCACCCTCTACGGGTCCGGGAACGTGGGGGGGGTCATCAACGTGGTGAGCCGCCAGAATGAGCTGGGCACGCCCCTCTGGGGGGAGGCCCGTCTCTCCACCGGGAGTGCGGCCCCCGGCGTGTCGCTGGGGGGAAGCATGGGGATGACCTCCGGCGACTTCGACCTGGTGGCCTCCCTGGACGGCGCCAGCTTCCAGGACTACCGGACCCCGGATGCCCGCATCGAGGGGTCCAGCTTCCGGCACCTGAGCGCCGACCTGAAGACGGGGTGGATGGTGGCCCCGGGGCACCGCCTGGAGGCTGCCGGGCAGTGGTACGAGGGGCGGGACATCGGTTGGCCCATATCCAGCGGGAACGCCACCATCCCCGAGGAGACGAGGCGGGGAGGCTCCCTGGACTGGAGTTGGCAGCGGAGCGGCCTTGTGGACGCCCTCTCGGCCCGGGGGTACGTGCAGCGGCTGGACCATTACATGGTGATGTCCATGCGGATGATGCCGGGGGGCGGAGGCATGGGGGGCGGAATGGGCGGCACCCCCATGACCACCACCACCGATGCCCGCTCCCACTCGGTGACCTCCGGGGGCCGGGTGCAGGCCCGCCTGATGCCGGTGGGGGGGGTGTACGTGGATCTGGGGGGAGAGGTCACCCACCTGAGTGCCGAAGCCACCCGGTGGACCGAGACGCAGGGGGGGGCAGGGATGGCTCCCCCTGAGCTCATCCTCCGGAGCTGGCCCGGGGTGTCCATCCTGAACACGGGGCTCTTCGCCCAGGGGGAGATCCCGGTGGGAAGCCGCCTGGTGGTCACCGGTGGGGCCCGGGCCGACCATGTGGATCGGAATGCCGACAACCACCCCTCCGCCACCGAGTGGGTGGCCAGCGGAAACCTGGGGGCCCGCCTGGCGCTGAGCGAGCACTGGGCGGTGCGGGGAACCGTGGGGCGGGGGTTCCGGCTGCCGGATGCCACGGAGCTCTTCGGGGCGGCGCTGCGTCCCGACGGCTTCATCTACCGGGGTAATCCCGACCTCCAGACGGAGACGGGGCTGAGCCGGGAGCTCTCCCTTTCGTGGGTCCGGGACCGGTTCGACGCCTCGGCCACCCTCTTCCGGAACGACCTGAGGGACCTCATCGCCCCTGTGGCGGCTCCCGGGGAGATGATCTCCGGGCGGCCGGTGCGTACCTGGGGGAACCTGAACCGGGCCCGCTACACCGGTGTGTCCGCGTCCCTGTCGTGGCTGGCCACCCAACGGTTGACGCTGGGAGCCCAGGGAGCCTGGACGGAAGGGGAGAACCGGGCCAACGGGGATCCCCTCCCCGGCGTTCCCCCCCTGGAGGGTGGCGTCACGGCCCACATCCATGATCTGGGCGTAGCGGACGGGTGGCTGGAGCTGGAGGGGCGGGGGGCCACCCGGCAGGACCGCCACGCCGCCGCCCTGGGGGAGCCCGCCACCCCCGCCTGGGGGGTGCTGAACCTCCGGGGAGGACTCCCGCTGGCGGGGGCCGACCTCTCTCTGGGGGTGGAGAACCTCCTGGACACGGCCTACCGGGGCCATGTGGACCCCTCCTACACCCTCATGCGCCCGGGACGGAACCTCTTCCTCACGGTGAGCCGGCGCTTCTGACATCCGACCCACCCCCCCGCACCCTCAGCCCGGGGGTGGGGGGGGTTCTCCCTTCTTCGAGGCAACCATGGACATCCACTGCACTCCCGACCCCGTCCCGGACCCCCGTCCGGCGGGGAGGGACCGTATTCCCGCGGCTGCGGATCCGGCGGCCCCTCCTCCCCGGGCCCACCCACCCCTCCGGAGCGGTCTGCTCCGGACCGCCCTCCTGCTCCTGGCCGGGACGGCACCCGGGTGGGTGGCCCTCCCGCTGGCCGCCCAGACCCCCACCCTCCAGGCCACCAACCAGTCCCGCTTCGCCCCGCTGGAGCTCCCGGATCCGGGGCAGGTCCGCTCAGCCCAGGGGGAACCCGGGCCCGACTACTGGCAGCAGGCGGCGGACTACGACATCCAGGTGGCCATCGATCCCACGGAGCACCGGGTCACCGGCACGGAGACCATCACCTACCGGAACCACTCCCCCTACGCCCTGGAGTTCCTCTGGATCCAGTTGGACCAGAACCTCTTCCGCCCGGGGAGCCGGGGGGCGCTGGTGAACTCGGGCTCCCGCTGGCGGGGCGCCTTCCCCGGCGGGGGCTACGACCTCTCCCGGGTGGAGATCGTGCAGAACGGACTCCGCTACACCCCGGAGATCACCGAGGTGGACACCCGGATGCGGCTGGACCTGGAGACCCCCCTGGCCAACGCCGGCGGGGAGATCGCCATCGAGATCGACTGGAGCTTCATCATCCCGGAGTACGGCGCCGACCGGATGGGGCGGTTGGAGGGGGCCGACGGTTGGGTCTATGAACTGGCCCAGTGGTATCCCCGGATGTACGTCTTCGATGATATCGACGGCTGGAATCCCCTCCCCTACCTGGGGCAGGGGGAGTTCTACCTGGAGTACGGCGACTTCGACGTGGCCATCACCGCACCCCGGGAGCTGATCGTGGTGGCGGGAGGGGAACTCCTGAACCCGGAGGAGGTGCTGACCCCGGAGCAGCAGCGGCGCCTGGAGAGGGCCCGCACCAGCCGGGAGACGGTGCCCCTGGTGGCCCCCGACGAGGTGGGGCGACCGGAGAGCCGCCCGGCGGGGACCGGCCCCCTCACCTGGCGCTTCCGGCTGGAGAACACCCGGGACTTCAGCTGGGCCGCCTCCCGGGCCTTCATCTGGGACGCCTCGGGGTGGGAGGGGATCCTCCTCCAGTCCGCCTACCCCCGGGAGGGGTTGGGAACGGAGGCGAACCCGGGATGGGAGCGCTCCACGGAATACCTGCAGCACAGCATCCCCCACTACTCCGAACAGTGGTTCCGCTATCCCTACCCGGTGGCGGTGAATGTGGCGGGTATCGTGGGGGGGATGGAGTATCCCGGAATCGTGTTCTGTGGCGTGGGGGCCCGGGGGCGGGGGCTCTTCGGGGTCACCGACCATGAGTTCGGGCACATCTGGTTCCCGATGATCGTGGGAAGCGACGAGCGCCGGTACGCCTGGATGGACGAGGGGTTCAACACCTTCATCAACCACTACTCGACGCTGGCCTACTACGGCCCGAATGCCCAGTTGGGGACGGCGGCCCCCTCCATCGCCCAGCAGATGCTGGCCCCCACCGCCGACCAGCCCATCACCACCCACCCGGATCTCCTCCGGAGGGAGGGGCTGGGCTTCCTGGCGTACCGGAAGCCGGGATACGGGCTGATCCTCCTGAGGGAGCTCATCGTGGGGCCCCAGCGCTTCGATGACGCCTTCCGGGCCTACATCGAGGCGTGGGCCTACAAGCACCCGCAGCCGGCGGACTTCTACCGGACCATGGAGGAGCACACCGGGGAGGATCTATCCTGGTTCTGGCGGGGTTGGTTCCAGGGAACGGAGACGCTGGACCAGGCGGTGGCGGGGGTGGAGCATGACGGTGGCACCACCCGGATCCACCTCCGGAACCGCTCCGGACTGGTGATGCCGGTGCCGCTGGAGATCGAGCTGGCCAACGGAGAGCTGCTCCGGCGCACCCTCCCGGCGGAGATCTGGGCCCGGGGAGACGACTACACCCTGGAGCTGGAGACGCCGGGCGCCCCCGCCCGGGTGACCATCGACCCGGAGGGGATCCTTCCGGATGTGGAGCGTGGGAATGACGTCTGGAGGCCGGCGGCGTAGACTGGAAGAGGGAGAGGTGGGGGGGGCATCCGCCCCCCCCACCGCAGCCGGCCCGTCCCGGCGGGGTGTCTGGCTCCTGACCCGGTTGGCCCGGATCTCCCTCCTCTTCATCCTCGTCCTCCTCCTGGCACAGGGAGCGCTGGCCCTCGTGATCTCTCCCGGCCTGGTGGCCTCCTTCCTCTTCTTTCCCTCCCGGGAGGACCCGGGCCCCGCCCCCACCCTGGCAGGGGTGCCGGGGGAGGATGTCTTCCTCACCACCCCCGACGGCACCCGGATCCACGGCTGGTGGCACGACGCCGGCCCCGGGGCCCCGGCGGTGCTCCACCTCCATGGCAACGCCGGGAACATCGGCGGACGGACTCCCATCGCCGCCGGCTTCCTCCGGCAGGGGATCTCGGTTTTCATGCTGGATTACCGGGGATACGGCCGGAGCGGGGGGAAGCCTGAGGAGGAGGGGGTCTACCAGGATGCCCGGACGGCGCTGGACTGGCTCCAGCGCCGCCCGGAGGCGGGACCGGTGGTCCTGCACGGGGTGTCGCTGGGGGGCGCGGTGGCCGCCCGGGTGGCCTGGGAGCGACCGGAGGTGGCGGGGCTGATCCTGGAGTCCACCTTCACCTCGCTGGAGGAGATGGCCCGGGTGGCCTATCCCTTCCTCCCCTCCTTCCTCCGGGGACGGCTGGACGGACAGTTCGACACCCTTGCCCTGGTTCCGGATCTCCGGACCCCCCTCCTGGTGATCCACGGCCACGAGGACACCCTGATCCCCGCCACCATGGGGCGGGCACTGCACCAGGCCGCCGTGCAGGGAGCTCCCGGGGAGGGGGCGGAATGGTTCGAGGTCATGGGGGCCGGGCACAACGACGTCTTCATGACGGGGGGCGAGGACTACTTCCGCCGGATGGCGGCCTTCGTGTCCGGGGTGGCCAACCCGCCGCAGCAGGAACCCTGACCCCAGCGCTTCCGCCCCACTGGCACACGCCCTGCCCTGATTCCCTTGCAGGAAGGAGTCGGGGCAGGCGGGGCTCGGAGACGCCATCCCATTGTCCCCCATAGACCTGCGGCACGGGGGAAGACGCCCCCCACCCCCGACTCCCTCCCCCTCTGGGACAGCCTGTCCCGATTCAGGACATCCGTCGGTGCCCCGGGGGACCTTTCCCCCGGAACCGACTTCACGATGAACGAGGAGCCGGAGATGAAGAGAGTCGAAGGGAGGGTGGCCGTGGTCACCGGTGGCGCGCTGGGAATCGGAGAGGGAACCGCCCGACTGCTGGCCCGGGAGGGGGCAAAGGTGGCCATCACCGACATCCTGGACGACGAGGGGCGGAAGGTGGCCGAGGCGATCCAGGCGGAGGGGGGCACGGCCCGCTACTGGCACATGGATGTGGGGGATGAGGCGGAGGTGGCCCGGGTCATGGGGGAGGTGGTGGAGGCCTTCGGCGAGATCGACGTGCTGGTGAACAACGCCGGCGTGCTGGGGGTGAACAAGCCCACCCACGAGACCACCGAGGAGGAGTGGGACTTCGTACAGAAGGTGAACGTGAAAGGGGTCTTCTTCTGCACGAAACACGCGGTCCCCTCCATGAAGCGGGCCGGACGGGGGAGCATCATCAACCTCTCCTCGATCTACGGGCTGGTGGGGGCCCCGGATCTCCCGGCCTACCACGCCTCCAAGGGGGCGGTGCGCCTCATGACGAAGACCGACGCCATGCTCTACGCCGGTGACGGGATCCGGGTGAACTCCATCCACCCCGGCACCATCTGGACCCCCATGGTGGAGGGGCACTTCCGGGCCGGCGGAATCGACCCCGCCGAAGGGCGGAAGCAGATGGAGGGGAACGAGGCGCTGGGGTATGTGGGGGAGCCCGAGGACATCGGGTGGGCGGTGGTCTACCTGGCCTCCGACGAATCCCGCTTCATGACCGGCTCCGAGATGGTCATCGACGGCGGGTATACCGCGAAGTGACGGGCTGACGGGCGGGGGGCCCACTCACCCCGGGGCGCTCCCCGCTCCCCTTCCCCTCCGGGACGCCAGATCCCCCCCCACCTTCCAGAGGAGGAGGAGGAGGGGGACTCCATGGAGGAGGAGATCGAAGATATCGATGGGGCGGCGGAGTTCTCCCGCCCCCAGCATCCGGAGCTTCTCCACCAGGTGGGGCTCCTGGCCGAAGGGGGCCAGCGCCAGGAGCAGGGCCACGGGGATGAGGAGCAGATAGGGGATGTGCTTCATGGATCTCCTTGACACCGGGGAGGGGCGCAGCAGGAGACCCGCGCTCCGCCCCCCGGTTCCACCGGGGAGCCCGTAGACGCCCGCCCCAGGGCGGGGAGCCGGGGTCGGCGGGAGTCGTGGACCCTGTTCCCCGCCCCCTCCATCCCCCATCGTTCCCCCCATGGGAAGCCTCACGCAACGAGTGGGCGGCCGGTTCCTCCGCTTCCGGCGGGAGTTCCTGGTGATGGCCCGTGCCCTCCTGCACCCGGAGACCCCGCTCCGTCTGAAGGTGGCGGGGAGTGCGGTGCTGCTCTACCTCCTGAGCCCCGTGGACCTGGTTCCCCTGACCATTCCATTCCTGGGGGTTGTGGATGATGTCCTCCTGGTCCCGTGGGGGGTGGGGCTGGTGGTGAAGGCCCTTCCCCAGGGTGCCCGGGGGGATGCGGAGGCGTGGGCCGCCCGCGTCGTGGACCGCTGGGTGAAACGTCCCATCCTGGCATTCGTACTGGTCTTCGTGGGGTTGGTGACCACCTGGATGATCCTCCTCTGGCTCTTCTGGAGGTTCGTCCTGAACTGATCCGCGGTCGCGGTGGCCGGTGCCTTGCATCGCTCTCCGCCTGAGGAATACCCTTTCCCCTCGACATACAAACGGAGCCCTGCATGAGCCTCCTTCTCTCCTGGCTGGTCCTGTCCCTGGCGTTCTACGTCACCGCGGTGGTCCTTCCGGGCTTCCACATCAAGAGCTTCGGTGGTGCCTTCGTGGTGGCCGCCATCTTCGGGCTCCTGAACTTCTTCCTGGGATGGCTTCTCTTCACGGTCTTTGCAATTGCCACACTGGGGATCGGGCTGCTCCTGGCCTTCATCACCCGCTGGATCGTGAACGCCATCCTCCTGGTCATCACCGACAAGGTCAGCGACTCCCTGGACATCGACGGCTTCGGCTGGGCCCTGGGCGGCGCACTCATGATCTCCCTCCTGAGCGCCGTGGGGGATGCCGTCCTCGGGGGGATGTTCTGACCCCTGGCCCCCCACCCCTCCCGGCGCCGCTCCTGCGATTCGTGGAGCTCTTCCACCGGCAGGAATTCTGGGAGAGCCACGAGGTGCTGGAGGGGCCGTGGCGGGAGGGGGGAAGCCGCTTCTACCACGGACTCATCCTCCTGGCCAGCGCCTGGGTACACGTCCAGAGGAACAACCTGCACGGCATCCGGGCACAACTCAGGAAGGCGGAAGCCGCCCTGGGGCCCTTCACTCCCCACTACCTGGGGGTGGACGTAGCGGGAGTCCTGGAGGAGGCCCGGCGGCTGGGGGAAGCGGCGACCGGACACTGGACCCCTCCGGACGCCTTCCCCCGCATCCACCTGGATCCCCTGCGAATCCGGGGGGATGAACCGGAGCTGGAGATCGGCACGACCCCGCCCCCCACCGCCAAACGATGACCGGAATCCTGTTCTATCTCGCCCTGGGGTTGGGCGCTGTGTCCCTGATCCTGCTGGGTCTGGCGATCCACTTCCTTCGCCGCCGGCGCTGGATGGGGAGCGTGGGGAGTACCGGTACCGGGCTCCTCCTCCTCTCGCTGGCGGCCCTGGCGGCCACGCTGGGGGCCTCCACCCAGGGCTACCGCGCCCTCACCCTGGAGGAGGTGGCGGCCACCATCACCACGGTCCCTACCGGCCCGGCCGCCTTCCAGGCCTACGTGGAGTTTCCCGACGGACGGGAGGTGACCCTGGGGGTGGCCGGGGACCAGCTCCTGGTGGATGCCCACATCCTGAAGTGGCACCCTGTGGCCAACATCCTGGGGCTCCACACCCAGTATGAGCTGGACCGGCTCACCGGGCGCTACGAGGACATCGTGGAGGAGCGCACCGCTCCCCGGACCGTCCATTCCCTGAAGACCGACAAGCCTGCGGACCTCTTCCACCTGGTGCGGCAGTACTCCCTGCTGGCGCTGCTGGTGGATACGGAGTACGGATCGGCCACCTACATCCGGGTGGACCGGCCGGCCCGGTTCGAGGTGCGGGTCTCCACCACCGGTCTGCTGATCCGGGACGTGGGGCTGGGAGAGACCCCGACGCAGATGGACAACGGGGTTCAGGATCCCCCCCCCGAAGTCAGGTAGAGTCGGAGGAAGCGGCAGCGACCTCCACCTCGTCCTCCAGCACCTCCCCCCCGGTGGGAAGGGAGGGGAGCACCCCCCGTTCGATCAGCCCCGGCAGGTCGAATCCCAGTTCCTGCCCGGCGGCGAAGGCCCGGGCCGCCTCCACCAGGGTGTCCCGGTCCAGCGCCACATCGGCGGAGGCCACCACGATCTGCTGCCGGTGCCGGCGAACCTCGATCCGCTTCAGCTCCGGGAAGACCGCTTCCCAGGTGGCGAACATGGAGGGGGAGAGGGGGTTGGTGGTGGGGACGTTGCTCACCACCACCCCTCCCGGCGCCAGACGGGAGCGCACCGCCTCCAGGAACTGGCGGGTGGCCAGCGCCCGGGGGATTCCGCTCTCGGAGAAGGCATCCAGCACGATGAGGTCCCAGGAGCCCGGCGGTGCCTCCTCCACGAAGGCCCGGCCGTCCCCCACATGCACCTGCAGGCGGGCATCCGGGGTGAAGCCGAAGTATTCCTGTGCCACCTCCACCACCAGCGGATCGATCTCCACGGCGTCGATGCGGGCCCCGGGGAGGACCGCGCTGACGTACATGGGCATGGCTCCCCCCCCCAGCCCCACGAAGAGGATCCGGGCGTGGGGGGGGACCAGCGCCAGCCCCACCATGGCCACCCTGGAGTAGGCCAGCTCCAGGTGCAGGGGTCGGCCCGGGTACAGTGCGCTCTGCCGGTTCGGCCCCCCGTCGAAATAGAGGGACCGCAATCCATTGCTCGCCTCCACCACCTGCACCTCACCGAACGTCCCCTCCCCCTCGAAGAGGACCGTGGAGCGACCGGCGAAGACCAGCGCCGCCAGGAGGACCAGGACACAGAGCCCAAGGAGCGCTGCCACGAGGGCCCGGGGACCCGTGGCCACCTGGGGCTCGGACGGGTGTCGGGAGGGGGGTGCCGTCACCTCCTGGCCTCCCCTTCTCCGCCCATCCGGGCCCCATCATCGCGTGCGATTCTGTTTGACATTCGAGGCCTTCCCGGTGTACCTGTCCCTGATGATGTGGTTACCCTGAAGGCCGCCGGCTCCATGTCCAGGAGGAGATCAATGAAGTCAGTTTCCGCCCTTGCCGCCCTGACCCTGCTGGCGGGATCCGTCGCCGGCCTTGCCGGTCAGACCGTCACCAATCCCTACAAGCCCGACTACAGCTGGGGCGACCTCCCCGACGGTCGCTCCTGGGGTTCGGTGAGCGCCATGTACCCCGCCGGGGACGGCAACCTCTGGATCGCCGAGCGCTGTGGCCAGAACACCTGCGTAGGCTCCGACCTGGATCCGGTGCTGCTGGTCTCCCCCGACGGCACCGTCCTCCGGAGCTTCGGCTCCGGCCTCATCTCCTGGCCCCACGGGATGTTCGTGGAGCCGGACGGGAGCCTCTGGATCACCGACGCCTGGGCCCAGGGGGCCGAGGAGCAGGGGCTGGGACATGCGGTGATGAAGTTCAGCCCCACCGGCGAACTCCTCATGACCATCGGTACACCGGGACAGGCAGGGGATCCCCCCAACCTCCTCACCCGCCCCAATGATGTGGTGGTGGCCCCCGACGGGCACATCTTCATCGCCGAGGGGCACGGGCCCCAGGAGCCGAACCGGGTGAGCAAGTACTCGCCCGACGGGACCTTCATCGAGAGCTACGGCGAGTCGGGCTACGGCCCCGGGCAGCTCCTGGAGCCCCACGCCCTGGCCATGGATTCCCAGGGGCGGCTCTTCATCGGGGACCGCTACAACAACCGGATCCAGATCTGGGACCAGAACGGGAACTTCCTGGCGGCGTGGACCCAGTTTGCCCGCCCCAGCGGGATCTTCATCGATGAGAACGACCTGATCTACGTGGCGGACTCCGAGTCCAGCCCGGCCCCCAACGACTTCACCGGACAGCGGAACGCCGGCTGGGAGCGGGGAATCCGGATCGGTGACGCCCGGACGGGGTGGGTGCTCCACTTCATCCCCGAGGTCTGGAACATCGAGCGACTGAACATCAACAGCTTCAGCGGGCCCGAGGGGGTGGCGGTGGACGCGGAAGGGAACGTCTACGGCGCCGAGGTCTCCCAGCGCCGGGTGGTGAAGTACACCCGGATCACGCCGAACATGGTGCCTGTGGGGCGGTAGTTTCCCCCGCTGGGGCAGGATGGAACGGGGCGGAGGGGGGCGGTTCCCCCCTTCGCCCCTCTTCCATTCTCCGTTCCAGGGCCGCCGGTGGGTTTCCCGATGACCCGCCACGTGCGGAATCACCCCAGGAAGCCCTCTTCGAATCGCTGCACATCCTCGTCTCGCCCCACCAGGATGACCTCATCCTGGGGTTGCAGGACCAGCGCCCGGGAGTCGAAGGCGGTGATGGTGGCTCCCCCCCGCACCACCCCCACCACGGTGGCCCCGGTCCTGGCCCGGACGTCTGCCTGGACAATGGTCTTCCCCGCCAGCCGCCCAACCCCCAGGCGGACCACCTCCACCTTCCCCTCCGACGCCAGCACCTCCCCCTCCTCCAGGGTGGCGGAGGCCATCATCCGTGCGGTCACGGTGGCCAGCGACTGGACGTAGTCGCCCCCGGCCCGGTAGAGCTTCCCTACGCTGGCCTCGGCATTGGCCCGGGCGATGATCTGGACCCTGGGATTGGCCTCCCGGACGATCAGGGTGGAGAGGATGGCGGTCCGGTCGTCGTCCAGGTCGATGATCACGGCGGCAGCCGACTCGATCCCCGCCTTCCGGTACACCTCCACATCCCGGGCGTCCCCCACCACATCCACCCCCTCCCTGGCCTGGGCATCGACGATGGTGAGACGCACCCCCCCGTAGGACAGGGCCCGGGCGGCGGCGCTCCCAGACCGCCCATATCCCACGATGACCACCCGCCTCCGGGCCACGGGTTCGGCCCCCGCTGCCATGGCCTCCCTGAAGCGCTCCACGGCAGCCGGTCCCCCGGCCACAAGGAGCCGGGTACGGCTATCCAGTCGGGCCTCCGGTGCCACCGGACTCCGGAAGTCTCCTTCGAACCAGGCCCCGATGATCTCCACCCCGAACCTCTCCGGAAGCCGCACCTCCCCCACCGGGCGATTGTAGATATCGCTCCCCGGGGTCACATCCAGCTCCGCCAACTCCAGGTCCTTTCCCACCACCACACCTCGATGCCGTCGGAGATGGAGTTGGAAGGGGACTTGCCGGGCCAGGCTCGCTCCCAGGAGCTGGCGGGGGGAGAGGACCCGGGTGGCCCCGGCCAGGAGGTGGTAGGGCTCCAGCGTCTCGTCGTCCACCACCGTGACCACCTGGACCTCCGGCGCCAGCTCCCGCACCGAGAGCACCACGCTGATGCTCACGTCGTCCGCGGCATCCACCACCACCCGGTGGGCCCCCGGCACCCCGGCCCGGCGGAGCACCTCCACCTGTTCCGGATCCCCGTGGATCACCCGGTGCCCCTCCCGGTGGAGCTGCCGGGCCAGGGCCCCATCCGGCTCGACGATGACGAAGGCCCGTCCCAGCGCCGTCAGCTCCCGCATGAGCGCCGCCACCCGCTCCGTGTACGCGCACAGGACGAAGTGCTCGGAGGCCTGGACCGCGAAGGGGGGGCTCGGTTCGAAGGCCTCCTGCAGGAGGGGAAAGATGAAGAGGGGGACCGCCATGAAGACCATGGCCACCCCGGTGAGGTTCATGGCCAGGACCAGGAGGTTCATCGCATCGCTGGACCAGGGGGCGTGCCCCCCGAACCCCGAGGTGGTGATGGCCTCCACCACCACCTGCACCGACTGGATGAAGGTCACCTGGCGCCCCTCGTAGACCCCCATCCCCCACCGGTAGATCACCCCGTAGACCAGGACCACCGCCACCGACACCACGACGGAGAGGACGACCCGCCGCTGCCAGGAGCCGCCCTCCCGCAGAGCGCCGGAGGAAGGCGCGCCGGACCCTCTCGAGGCCGCCATCTACCGGGTCGCTCCCCACAGAATGAGGGCCACCATGGCCGAGACGGGAGCCAGCCCCACCTCCAGGAGGCTCCGGATTCGTCCGGACCGGCGCAGAAGAGGGGATCCGGTGATCCGCCGACGATAGTCTTCCAGGCGGTCCAGCTCCTCCTCCACCTCCCGGGCCAGGGCCAGGCGGTGGGGAAGACCGCCGCCCGCATCCCGGGGAGAGTCCACCTCCGGAGGGATCCCCAGGGCACCGGCCTCGGCCTCCAGCTCCTGGAGGCTCACCAGGGAGCGCCGGAGCTCCGCTTCCACCACCGTTCGCTGGGCGGCGAAGGGGGTGAAGCGGGACCCGGACTCCCCGGCTGAACGGAGCCCCTCCAGCTCCTCCCGGAGCAGCTCCACCCTCCGCCTCAACGGGAGGGCCCGGGCCTCCATCCCGTCCAGCCGCTCCCGGACCCGGGCCTCCTCGTGGTCCCGCAGGAGCCCCCCTTCCTCCAGGCGCCGCAGTCTGGCCTCGGTCTCCAGTTGCACCCGGGAGAGGCGTTCGTAGTAGTCCCGGAGGAGCACCCGCTGGATGTCTCCGGCCAGGTAGAGGCCATACAGGAGCAGGGCCCCCACCTCCAGCGCCACCAGGATCTCCTCGATTCCCAGCGCCTGCCCGCTCACCCGCACCGCCAGCCCCGGCAGCGCCTCCAGCCGCACCAGCCCGGTGGCCACCAGGATCAGGAGTACCGCCCCGGCCATGAGGAAGCGCCCGGTCCTCCGGGTCTCGTCCCCCAGGACCTCCACCTCGGCGGCCAGGAAACGGCCCCACAGGCGGTCCCGATGCAGCCCCTGGGGAGGCGGTGCAGGGGGGGGCGTCACGGAATGGAACGGAGGCAGGAGGGGGGGAGTCCAGGCATGGGGTGCACAATGGCCCTGCTTGCGCCCGGGGGTCAACGGTGCCGGGATCTATCACCCATCGCCTCCCCTTCCTACCTTCCCCGTATCCCTGCACCTCCCCCTGGCGACGGATCCTCCGATGCGTGCACCCGGTCTACCGGCCCTGGCAGCCCCCATCCTCGTTGCGGCGCTCCTCTCTCCCCTGGAGGGAATCGGACAGAGCAGCCTGCAGATGACCCGCTCCACC
>Ga0076930_101216_pt1 | contig 15071 bp, 9 predicted proteins | sample HotLakConsoUCCRE_FD_71149 | JGI IMG/M metagenome (GOLD analysis project Ga0076930, IMG submission 71149) | Hypersaline microbial mat communities from Hot Lake, Washington, USA - Hot Lake Consortium UCC-RE (version 3) (version 3) ...
GCTGGTGGGGATGCCGCTGGGGTGGTGGGGTGGAGCGGTGGCCGCCGGGGCGTGGCCCGGGGGGGTGGTGGGGTGGCCCGATGCCGGCCTTCCCCTCGGCATTCCCCTGGTGGCCCTGCTGGCCGCCATTCCCCTCCTGGCCGCCCGGTGGGCTGCCAGCCGGGCACTGGCACCGGGACGGCTGGATGTGATCCCACCTCCCGGACTGGGCCCCCTCCTCCCGGTGGCGCAGTTCGCCGTGGCGGTGGCCCTCCTCCACACCGGGGGGCAACTGGCCCAGCGGATGGAGATCCCTCCCGGGTTCGGGGCTCCTGTCCCCGGCGCTCCCTCACCCGGCACCCATTCCCTCCTGGGCGACCTGGGCTTCCGGACCGGCACCCCTGAAGAGGAGCGGGCTCTCCTCCTGGTCCGGGCACTGGGGGGGGTGGAGGGGATCTCCGGTGTGGCGGCGGCCAGTTTCGCATCCCGGGGCACCTCGTCCGGGATTGGGGTCGAGGATGTGGTGGTGACCCAGTGCGGCGCCTGTTCCATGGCCGGGCTCCCGACCCCCCTGAAGCCGGTCCTGGTCACCTTCCATGCGGTGAGCCCCGACACCTTCACGATCCTGGGGCTGGGGGTGGAGGAGGGGAGGGGGATCACCCGCCAGGATGATCCCGGTGGGGAGGCCGTGGCCGTGGTGAGCCGGAGCGTGGCCCGGGACCACTTCGACGGTCAGGGACCGCTGGGCCGACGGATCCGCATCGGGCGGGCTCCGGGGGAATGGGTGCGGGTCGTGGGGATCGTGGAGGACCGGCTCCCCCTGTCGCCGGACGTGTCCCCGGAACCCCGCCAGGCGATCTACCTGGCCACCCTCCAGTTCCCTCCGGAGCGGCTGGAGGTGGAACTCCTGGGGGAGGACGGAGCCCCGGCCCCGGGCGCCCCACCGGCCCTGGACGGGTGGGTGGAGGGGTGGGGAGCGGCTCCCGCGGTGACCTTCTCCGGATTCGCTCCCCCGGAGCCCATGGGATCCGCCCCGGAGCGGGCGCTCCGTTGGTTTGCTGGAATGGCGCGGACCCTGGGGTGGCTGGCGCTGGCGGGAGCGGCGGTGGGGCTGGGGGCCGTCCTGGCCCACCGGGTCCGGGAGCGCACTCCGGAGCTGGCCCTTCGACGGGCGGTGGGGGCCCGGCGGGGCCGGGTGATGGGCGAGGTCCTGGCCGATGGGCTCCGGATGGTGGCGGGGGGAGCCGTGGCCGGGTCCTGGCTCGTGCTCCTGGTGTCGGGGCCCCTGGGGCAGTGGCTGGAGGGGCTCTCCCTGGTGGAGCCCCCCCTGTTGGCGGCGATCCTGGGGGTCCTGGCGGTGGTGGGGCTGGCCGGTGCCCTCCTCCCCGCCTGGAGGGCGGCCATGCTCAGCCCGGTGCGGGGACTGGCAAGGGAGTGAACCGGCGGAGGAGGAGTCTCCTCCCCCCTAAGAGCCCGGTGGATGTAGCGGCAGCTCCTTCTCCTGCACCGGCCCCACCTCCTCGGTCCGGATGGGCGCCACCGTGCTGGCCTGGAGGCCCTCATCCCCCTCTGCCGCCGCGAAGCGCACTTCGTCCCCGATCTCCAGCGAATCGTAGTCCACCTCCACCACAGCCTCTTCGTGGAAGTAGATCCGCCGACCGTCCCGGGATTCCAGGAAGCCGTAGCGGACCCCGGTCTCGTCCCGGAGCAGGGCGGTGATCCGACCGTGGGGCGGCAGGCTCCGGGGCTTCACATCCCCTCGCTGGATCTCCTTCGCCTTCTTCAGGCGTCGGCCCGCCACCTCGAAGGCGTCATGGATGGCCTGATGGATCGTCCGGGGCGCATCCGTGGGGGGATCGTTCCGGTCCACGATGAGGGTCTGCCCCGGGATGCTCAGGTCCAGGCGGACCCGGTATGCAGTCCCGGTCCTCTGGTCCGGGGTCTCGTCGGCCACCACGGTCCTGCACGAGATGAGTTCCGGGTGGATCTCCTCCAGCTTGTCGATCCCGTCCAGGATGAGTTCCTTCAGGTCGTCCCGGGCCTCGACATTCAGGAAGGCGATCTCGGGGGGTACCTGCATGATGGGGCTCCTGCGTCTTGGGGGTGTTCGGGCGGGCCCTGCATGCCGGGCGTGCCGCCCCTGACTCCACTGGAAGGGGGATGCAATAGGGGTGCCGTGAGGGGGAGGGGGGCGTGGCGGGACGGGGGGCAGCAGTCACGCCTTGCCCGGCCACCGGATCCACCATCAGAAGGGGGTAGGGCAGCCATGACGGTCCGCATCGACGACGCCCGCCGGGAGGAGCTGGTGGCCCGGCTCCGGGGGTTCTTCATGGAGGAGTTCGACGAGGAACTCAGCCCCTTCCGGGGGGCGCAGATCCTGGACTTCTTCCTGGAGACGCTGGGACCCCAGGTCTACAATCAGGCGGTACAGGATGCCCGTGGGTTCATGCAGCAGAAGCTGGACGACCTGGACGGCGACCTGCACATGCCCGAGGAGGGGTAGGCCGCGCGGGGTGGATCCCGCCAGGATCCTACGGGAGGGCCGGCGGCCGATCGAGGCCCGGTCCCTCGTCCGCTCCGCCTCCCGGTTCCCCCCGCCCTCCGTCCCGACCCACCCCGCCGTTTCCCGGCCGCCTCCTGCCACATGTCCCCTCCGCCCGTACTCGGTCCGGCCCCCGTCGGACCCTCCCGTTGCAGCTCCGGGGACACCCCGGAGCAGAAGTGGATCGTTCCGTTTCTAACGGTGATCTAGTACTATTACATGGAATAGTGGAAGGCCCGGAAACCGTTCCCCCCCGGGACCACCTGCCGGGATCCGACGGGGACCACCTCCCCGGATCCCGATGGGCTCGGGTCTGCCCGGCGCTTCCGGGGGTCTTCATGCGTAGCAGGAGTCGGGACAGGAATGCCGGAACGAGGGGCGTTGAGCCGGTGGGGACGTGGAGTGCGGTCTCCGGGGCTATCCGCATTCTCCATGGCTCTGGCTCTCGGAGCATGTGACGGATCGACCCCTGTGGAGCCCCTCCCCGGCGGGATTCCCGGGGGATTCCAGGACCCTGTGGCTGCAGAGGCGGCGGTGACGGAGGCCGCACAGGAGTTCGGCTGCGCATGGTCCAATCTGGTCTACCACACGGCCCATCTCTCCGGAGAGCTCCTTGGTGCAGGCCAGGACCCGGACGACCTCCCCCTCCACACACGAATGGTCTTCCCCCACCATCAGGGCTACGCCTCCGCCGGGTGCCAGGGCCGCAGTGGCCTCTACCGTCCCCTCTCCTCCGCCCGCTCCGCCGCCGACGGGGTGCTGGCCGAACTGGATGCCACATCCCGGGAACAGGTTCCACAGCGTGATCGACTTCTGGGGCGGGCCGCCCTCTACTCCGGGTTTGTCCACGCCGGCTTCGGAGAGGCCTTCTGTGAGGTCCGCCTGGGCGGAGGCGATCCGCTGACCCCCCGGGAGCTGCTGGAGGTGGCGGAGGACCGCTTCACCATCGCCTACACCCTGGCCCGCCGCGCAGGGGACGACGAAACCATGCATGCGGCGCTGGTGGGGCGGGCCCGGGTCAGGCTGCCCCAGGGGAAGCTGCAGGAGGCGGCCAACGATGCCCGGAGGGTGCCCCGGGATTTCATCCTCTACCTGGAGCGCTCCGAGGCGCCGGAAGGGGAACAGAACGACATCTTCGTGGCCAACAACGTCCTGGGGGTGGTGACGGTGGACCCCCACTTCTGGGGCGTGGAGTGGGACGGGGTTCCCGATCCACGGGTTCCGGTGGAGGACACCGGCGAGACCGCCGCCGACGGCGTGACCCCCCTCCATCGGCAGGCGAAGTACACGTGGGAGGGGGCGGGCATCCCCCTGGCCACCTGGGAGGAGGCCCAGCTCATCGTGGCGGAGGTGGAGGGTGGTCCGGAGGCCCGGGAGATCATCAATGAACTCCACTACCGGGCCGGGATTCCCCTCTTCCAGGGGGCCGGCGAGGAGGAGGTACAGGCGCAGGTGCGGGAGGAGCGGCGGCGGGAGCTCTTCCTGGAGGGGAGGCGCCTGGCCGACCTCCGGCGCTTCGGCATCGCGGAGGAGTGGAACCGGGCCGGCACCATGCATCCGTGGACGGGGCGTCCCTTCGGCGGCACGGAGTGCTTCCCGCAGCCGGTGGGGTGACGCGGGGGGAGTCTGGACCTCCGGGCCCGGGTGGGCTATACCCCATCTGCCGCCTCCGTGCACTTCGCCGCTCCGGTGAATCACCAGGGCTCCAGTCCCTTCCCATGGAGATACCTGATGCCCTCCGCACCGCCTCCCTCCCTCCGAACGAGTCTCCTTCCCCTCCTCCTGCTTCCGGTCCTGGCCGTCCCGGCTCCGGCCCTGGCCCAGGCGGGGGGAGGACAGACCGGGGCCGACCTCTTCCGCTCCATGCCGGCCCGTCTCATCGGCCCCGCAGGGATGAGCGGCCGCATCGCCTCGGTGGATGTGGACCCCACGGACCGGAGCCGGATCATCGTGGGCACGGCGGCGGGCGGGGTGTGGCGCTCCCTGGATGGCGGCGTCACCTGGCACCCGATCTTCGATGACCAGGACCATCTCTCCATCGGGGATGCCCGGATCTCGCCGGCCAACCCGGACCATATCTGGGTGGGGACCGGGGAGGGGAATCCCCGGCAGTCGGTGGGGATCGGCAACGGGGTCTACCTGAGCCAGGATCGGGGCGAGAGCTGGACCCACCTGGGGCTGGAGGGCTCGGAGCGGATCCACCGTGTGATTCCCCACCCCACGGATCCGGATGTGGCCTACGTCGCCTCCATGGGACCCCTCTGGAATGGTGGGGGAGAGCGGGGTGTCTACCGCACCCGGGACCGGGGTCGGAGCTGGGAGCAGGTGCTGGCCGGGAACGAGTTCTCGGGAGCCGCCGACCTGGTGATGGACCCCCGGAATCCGGACAAGCTGGTGGCCGCCCTGTATGAACACCGGCGCTTCCCCTGGAACCTGGAGTCGGGGGGGGTGGGGAGCGGAATCCACATCACCTGGGATGGCGGGGAGAGCTGGACGAAGCTGGGACCGGAGCACGGGGTGCCGGCGGGGCCTCTGGGTCGCATCGGGGTGGCCATCGCCGCCTCGAATCCCGACATCCTCTACGCCCTCATCGAGGCCACCCCCAGTGTGCTGATCCGCTCCGACGACGGGGGGCGCAGCTGGCGGGTCATCAGCGACGAGGAGGGGATCAGCCCCCGCCCCATGTACTACGCCGACATCCGGGTGGATCCGAAGAACGAGAACAGGATCTACAGGCTGGGGAACAACCTGGACATGAGCGAGGACGCGGGACGGACGTGGCGGTCGCTGGTGCCGTCCTCCTTCATCCACGGCGACCACCACGCCCTCTGGATCGACCCGGAGGACCCCCGGATCCTGGTGAACGGGAACGACGGAGGGATCGGACTGAGCTACGACCGGGGGGGGAAGTGGCGCTTCGTGGAGAACCTCCCGCTGGCCCAGTTCTACAAGGTCACGGTGGACATGGCCGTACCCTTCAACGTCTACGGCGGGGTGCAGGACAGCGGCTCCTGGATGGGCCCCAGCACCTCGTGGGATGACCGGGGGATCGTCAATGCCCACTGGCGCCGGGTGAATGGCGCCGACGGCTTCGCCACCATGGTGGACTTCTCCAACCCCCGCTTCGGCTACACCACCTCGCAGAACGGGAATCTACTCCGCTTCGACAAGGTCACCATGGAGCGCCGGGGGATCCGCCCCACCGCTCCCGCAGGCACGGAGCTCCGCTGGAACTGGAACTCCCCCCTGGCGGTGGATGCCCACGATTCCACCACCATCTACTTCGGGAGCCAGCATGTGCACCGGAGTCCGGACGGGGGGAAGAGCTGGGAGACCATCTCACCGGACCTCACCACGAACGACCGGGGGAAGCAGGAGGTGGCGCCGGTGGGGGCACCGCCGGCCATGGAGTACGACAATCACACCACGCTCCTGGCCATCGACCAGAGTCCGCTGGATGCCGGGGTGATCTGGGCCACCTCCGACGACGGGCGGGTGCAGGTGACCCGGGACGGGGGGGCGAACTGGACCGATACGGGGGGGCGGCTGCGGGGGGCTCCCGATTCCGCCTACGTCCCGGCTGTGAAGGCCTCCCGGCACGCTCCGGGCAGGGCCTACGTGGTGGTGGACGATCATCGCCGGGGGGACATGGCCCCCTACATCTACCGCACCGAGAACCACGGGGGCGACTGGGAGGCGCTGTCCACCGACGGCCTCGAAGGATTCCTCCACGCCGTGGAGGAGGATCCGGTGGAGCCGAACCTCCTCTTTGCCGGGAGTGAGCTGGGGCTCTTCGTCAGCCTGGACCGTGGGGAGAGCTGGATGAAGTGGACCCACGGCGTCCCTGCCGCGCCGGTCCGGGGGATCGTGGTGCACCCCCGGGACCACGACCTGGTCATCGGGACCCATGGCCGGGCCATCTGGATCGTGGACGACATCCGCCCCCTCCGGGCGTTGGCGGGGGACCCTGGGATCCGGGACCGGGCCCTGCACACGTTTGCCGCCCCTCCGGCCCAGCAGCATGTGGTGGCGCTCCAGGGCGACCTGGGGATCCACATGGGCTACCGGGTGGTGGGGCACGCCATGTTCTTCGGGGAGTCCCGTCCCTATGGAGCGCTCCTGAGCTACTGGGTGGGGGAGGGGGCCGCCGGGGGAACCGCCCAGGTCCAGGTGCGCTCGGCGGACGGGCGGGTCGTGCGGGAGCTGGAAGGGCCGGCCGAGGCGGGGGTGAACCGGGTGGTCTGGGATCTCCGGGAGCCGGCTCCGCCCGGGGGCGGGGGGCGGGGTGGGCAGGGGCCGGAGGTGGCTCCAGGTACCTACCAGGTGAGCGTCCGGGTGGGGGGAGCCGAGAGCTCCACCACCGTCCAGGTGCTCCCGGACCCCCGGAACCAGGGGGTGGAGTTCTTCATCCAGCGATGATCCTGGAGGGTGGCGGCCCTGCTCTTCGGGCGGGGCCGCGGGCTGTCTGGAGCAGGGGGCGTGCCCGTGGGGCTGATGCACCGACCTCGGGAGGCGACCGGCGGGAGGACCCTCCCGGCGCTACATCGGCCAGACCAGTATGATCATGGGCACGGCCACCGCCATGGTGAGGACTTGCAGGGGGAGGCCCATACGCCAGTAGTCGGCGAACCGGTATCCGCCGGGGCCCATGACCAGAAGGTTGGACTGGTGGCCGATGGGGGTGAGGAAGGCTGCCGAACCCCCCACCGCCACCGCCATCAGGAACGGGTCGGGTGAAACCTGCAGTCCACCCGCCACCGTCAGCGCGATGGGGGCCATGAGGACGACGGCGGCAGCATTGTTGATGACATTGGTGAGGAGCATGGTGGCCAGCAGGATGACGCTCAGGGTTCCAGAAGGGGGAAGACTCCCTCCCAGGGCGAGGACCCACCCCGCGATCCGATCCGCCCCACCCGTGGTCTCCAGCGCTTCCCCCACGGGCAGCATGGCGGCCAGGAGGACCAGGATGGCCAGGTCCACCTCCCGGTAGATCTCCCGGATCCGGATGAGCCCCGTGGTGGCCATGAGGACCGCCGCCAGGGAGAAGGAGACGGTCACCGGGAGGAGCCCGACGGTGGTGAGGGCGATGGCGGCGCCGAAGATCCCCACCGCCAGCAGGACCCGCCGGGAGCGACCCACGCTCAACTCCCTCTCCGCCAGGGGGAGCACCCCCAGGGACGACAGCTTCTCCTCCACCTCCGCTTCCACCATCTGCATCAGGAGGATGTCTCCTGCTTCGAACCGGACCTGGGCCAGGCGACGGGAGATCCGGCTGCCCCGCCGGGAGACCGCCAGGACACTCACCCCGTGTCTCCACCGGAGCCCCAGGGAACCCGCCGATCGTCCCACAAGTGGGGAGTCGGGGCGGACCACAACCTCCAGAAGGCTCACATCCTCGGAACTCAACGTCTCCCGGTCGGGAGAACCGCTCCCGGTGAGTTCCAGCTGTTCCCCATCGGTCAGGTCCTCGAGGGCCTGGGAGTCCGCCTCCAGGATGAGGATGTCTGCGACCCGGATCACCTCGTGGGGCCCGGGGGCGGGGACCCGACGTCCGTTCCGGACCATCGCCACCACCAGGACATCTCCTTCCCTCTCCTTCCCCAGCTCCCTCAGCGGCTTCCCGTCCAGCGGCGACCCCTCCGGCACCCGGACCTCGGTCATGTATTCCTGGATGTCGAAGAGTCCTCCTCCTTCCGCTGGTGGATCCCTGCGGGGGAGGAGTCGCCATCCCACAAAGGAGATGAAGAGGATTCCGGCTGCCGTGAGCGCCAGCCCGACGGGGGCGAAGTCGAATATCCCGAAGGAGCCCCCGGAGCCCTCCGGTCGGAAGGTGGAGATGATGATGTTGGGAGGGGTCCCCACCAGCGTCACCATCCCACCGAAGAGGGAGGCGAAGGCCAGGGGCATGAGGAGAACGGAAGCCGGAATCGCCGACCTCCGGGCCAGCCGCACCGCCACCGGGAGGAAGAGGGCCAGGGCCCCCACGTTGTTCATGAAGGCCGAGGCCGCGGCGATCACGGTGGAGAGGGTCCCCACCTGCGCCGTGGGGCGATCCCCTGCCCGCCGCATCCAGCTGGCCAGAAGCGCCACAAGGCCCGAGTTCTGCAGGCCGTGTCCCACGATGAGCACGGCCGCGACGGTGATGACCGCCGGATGGCCGAAGCCGGCGAACACCCGCTCGGCGGGAATGATCCCCAGGAGAGAGAGCACCAGCGCCGCCACCATGGCCACCACGTCATAGCGCCACACCCCCGAGACAAAACCCACGAGGGTCAGCGCCAGGACCAGGAAGACCGCTCCCTCCGCCAGGACCGGGGAGAGGGGGATCACGGGAGCGGTCCACCCGGCCAGGGTGCGGGGCCCAGCCGGGGGAGGAGCCTCACCCCCCTGCTCCAGGGGGTCGTCGAGGGATTCACCGGGTCTCCGGGTCGTCCTCGTCCATGGACGCAGGGACCACCACCACGGGGCATGGAGCCGCCCGGAGGATCTCACGGGTGGTGTCTCCCAGCACCACACTGGAGATGGCTCCCCGACCCTGGGTCCCGGCCACGATCAGGTCCGCTCCGATCTCCCGTGCGACGCGAGCCACCTCGTCGGCCACCTCCCCTTCCGCCACCACCACCGAGAAGGGGAGTCCTTCCAGCACCTCCCCTCCCATGGCCTGGGCCTTCTCCCGGGCCTCTTCCAGCATGCGGGTCCGCACCGCCGCTTCATCGAGTCCAGTCGCCAGGGATACCTCGGGAACAGAGCGGAGTTCTTCCGCCACATAGAGAAGTGTGATCGTCCCTGCGAGTTCCCTGGTCAGCCAGACTGCGGTCCGTCCTGTCGCCAGGGAGGCGGTTCCGATCCGAACGGCCAGTAGGAGGTTCCGTGACATGGTGGCACCGGGGTTTCTGGGTCGGGTGGCCTCCCGCCTGGCGGGAGGTGGGAAGGATCGGGCTGGGGGTGCCCTCCAGCCCTGAATGGATCATGCCCCCGTCACCCCGCGTTGAAAAGAGGGCGACGGCGAAGCCGGGGCGCCGCCCGGGCCGGCGGGGGCGCTGACGGAGGGAACGAAGGCCCCAACCCCGGGGAACGGTCCGTGCCTTCTGACTCCGGCGCAACCTCCTGGTCCGGGGGCCTGGCTGCGCGGTCGCCCCGGGGGCTGCTCTGCCCCTGATTCTCCTCGCCCTTGTAGCCGGCTCCCTGCTCCTGGAGCCCTCATCCACCTACCTTTGGGTGACGTTCAGAAGACGGTCCATCGTACTTGCCTTGAGGGGAGGATCTTGATGCGGACGGAGGAAGGATGACCGGGCCACGGACATCCCCGGGGGCGGGTCGGCCGGTGTCGAACGGGCGCTGGAGCTCCGGGCGGCTGGTGGTCCTCTTCCTGGTGCTTCTGGGGGTCCTCAGCGCCGGGGGCACCGTGGTGGTGATGTCCTCGGGGAGCGTGACGGGGCCCCGGGACGCCTTGCCGGCCGCACAGCCCGACGGAGAGGGGGAGGGCCCGGTGGACTCCGGCTCCGGATCGGGGGAGGAGGCCCGGGGACGGTCTCCCGCAGGGGCAGGCGCCGCCGCCTCCCTCCGTGCCGACGCTGCCGCCCGCTTCGGCCTTCCGGACGAGACCATCGGGGGCGTCTCCTTCGTGGCCCCTGGGCGTCCCATCGGGGGCGAGGCCCTGGATCCGGTGGCCCGGGTGGGGGCGGGGTGGATCGCCGTGGTTCCCTACGCCTTCCTCCTCCCCGGGGACGGCGGTCTCCGCTTCGACCCCGACCGGCGGATGTGGGGGGAGGGCCCCGAGGGGATCCGGGAGACCGTCCGCCTGGCCCGGGAGCGGGGGCAGCGGGTGCTGATGAAGCCCCACGTCTGGACCCGGGGCGGCTGGATCGGGGACTACGTGGCCGACTCCGACGAGGGGTGGGAACGCTTCGAGGAAGGGTACCGGACATACCTGCTGACCTTCGCCCACCTGGCGGATTCGCTCGATCTGGAGATGCTGGCGGTGGGGACCGAGAAGGACAGTTCGGCGCGGCTCCGGCCGGAGTTCTGGCGGGGGCTCATCGCCGAGGTCCGGGAGATCTACGACGGCCCCCTCACCTACGCCGCCAACTGGGACCGGTGGGAGGAGATCCCCTTCTGGGACGAGCTGGACTACATCGGGGTGGATGCCTACTTCCCCCTGAGCGATGCCGACACCCCCGGGGTGGAGGAGTTGCTCCGGGCCTGGCGCCCGGTGCGGGAGAGCCTCCGCCAGGGCTCGGAGCGGTGGGGGAAGCCGGTGCTCTTTGCGGAGTACGGGTACAGGAGCATCGACGGCGCCGCCGGTCGCCAGTGGGAGCTCCCGCCGGAGCGGACCCGGGGGGAAGGTGCGGAGGAGCCAACCCCCAACATGCAGGCGCAGGTGAACGCCTACGAGGCGCTCTTCCAGGCGGTGTGGAACGAGCCCTGGTTCGCCGGCGGGTTTTTGTGGAAGTGGTTCCCGGACGACACCCGTTGGGGGGAGCGCCCCAACGACGACTACACGCCGCAGCACAAGCCGGTGGAAGCGGTGATCCGGAACTGGTACGGGGGAGGGACCGCCGGGGGGTGATGGGAGGGGAGGGATCCCGCCGCCGGGGTCCGATGGGGAGCGGCCCTCGAAAGGCCGTGGGCCAAGGGGGCCCGGCAGGTGCCCGGGTCGGGCACTCCGGCTACCGCCGCAGCGCCATCCAGTCGATGGGGATCTCGAACTTCACCCACTGGGGGCGGAAGGGATCGGTGAAGCGGGAGAAGCGGAAGAGCTTCCCGATCCGCACCGCCTCTGAATCCAGGCGGGTGGAGCCCGACGACCGGATCAGCCGGGCCTCGTGGACCCGCCCCTGGGGGTTCAGGATCAGCTCCACCGAGGATTCCCCCCGGGGGCGCTCCCCCTGCATCACCGAGTCCGCCACCCCCCGGAGCTCCCGCTGGATCAGGGAGATGTTCAGCACCCGGAGCTGATCCGTGTCCCGGGGAGGGGCCACGGCGGTCTCGGGAGAGTCCTGCGCCCCGAGCTCCCCCTGGGGAAGGCCCGGGGCCACCATCAGCAGGATGGCCAGGAAGAGCGGAGCGCTGGAGCGGATCATGGGGAGTGGTACACACATCGCTCCCCGCCCGGTCCGTCCCCCCGGGGGAGCCACCCCGTCCCGTGCCGCCGCCGTGGCCCCCTTCCTACCCGGGGAACGAGACGGCCGTGGCCCGGGCCGGCTCCGGCATGGGCGCCTGCAGCGCCGTCTCCCCCATGAGCCACCGGTCGATCTCCCGGGCGGCCCCACGCCCCTCGGCGATGGCCCATACGATGAGGGAGGCCCCCCGCCGCATGTCCCCAGCCACGAAGACCCCCTCCGTGGCGGTGGCGAACTCCCCGTAGCGGGCGGGCACCAGCCCCCGGAGGGTCTCCACCCCCAGCCCGGTGGTGAGGGCCGGGGTGTCGTGCCCCCGGTAGCCGATGGCCAGGAAGACCAGGTCGGCGGGGAGCTCCTCCACGTCGCCGGTGCGGCGCATCCTCGGGGCATGCCCCGGCTCCCGGTCCCAGGCCAGCCGCTCCACCCTGACTCCCCGGACCCGACCCGTCCCGTCGTCCAGGAAGGCCAGGGGAAGCAGCCCGTACTCCCGGGGGTCCCGCCCCAGCACCGCCTCCCCCTCCTCGTGGGCGTACTCCACCACCCGGCTCCCGGTGGGGCCCGGCCAGGGGTGCTCCTCGTCCCGCTCCTCCGGCTCCGGGTCCCGGCGGGTGATGTTCAGCAGCGACCGGCACCCCTGCCGGAGCGCCGTGGCCACGCAGTCCGCCCCGGTGTCCCCCCCACCGATGACGATGACGTCCCGGTCCCGGGCATCCAGGTCGCCGGGGACCAGGTGCTGGTGCCGCCGGGCCCCCGGGGACTCCCGGCCGTCCATCAGGTTCAGGGTGGCCCGGGTCAGGTAGTCCATGGCCCGGTGGATCCCCAGGAGCTCCCGCCCGGGAAGGTCCAGGTCCCGGGCGTCCAGGGCGCCACACGCCAGCAGGATCGCATCGTACTCCCGGCGCAGGTCGTCCGGGTCCACGTGGACCCCCACGTCCACCCCGGTGCGGAACTCGATCCCCTCGGCGGCCATGAGCTCCACCCGGCGCTCCACCGAGCGCTTGTCCAGCTTCATGGCGGGGACCCCGTACATCAGCAGCCCCCCGATCCGGTCGTCCCGCTCGAAGACCACCACCGAGTGCCCCGCCTGGTTCAACTGGTCGGCGGCGGCCAGCCCGGCGGGGCCGCTCCCCACGATGGCCACCCGCTTCCCGGTGCGGGTGGCGGGGATGCGGGGAACCACCCACCCCTCCTCGAAGGCCCGGTCGGCGATGGCCCGCTCGATGCGCTTGATGGAGACCGCCGGGTCGGTGATCCCCAGCACACACGCCTCCTCGCAGGGGGCAGGGCAGATCCGCCCCGTCCACTCCGGGAAGTTGTTCGTGAGCATCAGCCGCTCCCACGCCTCCCGCCACCGCCCCCGGTGCACCAGGTCGTTCCACTCCGGGATCCGGTTGTGGATGGGGCACCCGGTCCCCGACTGGCAGAAGGGGACGCCGCAGTCCATGCACCGGGCCCCCTCGTCCCGGAGCGCCTCCTCCGAGATCTCGGGGAGCAGCACCTCTCCGAAGTCCCCCACCCGCTCGGCAGGCGGGCGGGCCGGGGGACTTCCCCTCAGCACCTTCAGGAATCCCCTGGGATCAGCCATGGTGGCCTCCCGTGGGCGGGGTCCGGGGGCCGACGGGGCCCTTCCCCTGAGGGGCCGGGGGAGTCAGGGGCACCGTGCCTCCCACGGGGCCCGGGGCGGGGGTGGGTCCCCCGGTGGGGAGCACAGGGAGACCGCCGATCCGGCCGGAGGCGGATTCCCCCACCCTGCGCCGGGGAAGCTGCATCGGGGGCTTCCTCCGGGGGGCGTGGATGTGGGGCTCGGCGGCGGCCTCCTCCTCCGCACGCCGCCGGGCCGCCAGCGTCTCCATGGCCAGCCGGTACTCGGTGGGGATCACCTTCACGAAGGTCCCCACCTCGGTCTCCCAGTCGGCCAGGACCTTCCGGGCCACCTCCGATCCGGTGAAGCGGCGGTGCCGCTCCAGGAGCCACCGGAGCTCGTCCCGGTCCTCCACCGACTCCACCGGCCCCAGCTCCACCAGCTCCAGGTTGCACCGGTCGGGGAAGATCCCCTCCGGGTCCCGGACGTAGGCGATTCCCCCGCTCATCCCGGCGGCGAAGTTCCGCCCGGTGGGCCCCAGGATCACCGCCCGGCCCCCCGTCATGTACTCGCAGCCATGGTCTCCCACCCCCTCCACCACGGCCAGGGCGCCGGAGTTCCGGACGCAGAACCGCTCCCCCACCCGCCCCCGGATGAAGGCCTGCCCCCGCACCGCCCCGTAGAGGACGACGTTCCCCGCCAGGATGGTCTCCTCCGGGACGAAGGGCGCTTGCAGGGAGGGGTAGAGGATCAGGCGGCCCCCTGACAGCCCCTTCCCAACGTAGTCGTTGGCGTCGCCTTCCAGTTCCACCGTGACCCCTTCCGCCAGCCACCCCCCCAGGCTCTGTCCCGCGGAGCCTTCGAGCTTCACATGGATGGTGCCGTCCGGGAGCCCCCCCTTGCCGAAGCGCCGGGCGATCTCGTGGCTCAGGAGTGTCCCCACCGCCCGGTCCTCGTTCCCCACCGGGAGCTCGATGTGCACCGGACGGGCCCGGTCCAGCGCCCCCCCGGCCCGACGGAGGAGTTCCCGGTCCAGCACGTCGTCCAGCACCGCCCGCCGCGCCGCCTCGGCCCGCTCCCGTCGGTCCGCCCGGAGGTAGGGGTCCCGGGGTCGGGCCGCTCCGTGCCCGTCGCTCCCATCCAGGAGGATCGAGGCGTCCACGCCGGAGGCCTTCCAGTGGCCCTCCGCCCGCACGGCCTGGAGCAGGTCGGTGCGCCCCACCGCCTCGTCCATGGAGCGGAGCCCCAGGTGCGCCAGGATCTCCCGCACCTCCTCCGCCACCAGGAAGAGGTAGTTGATCAGGTGCTCCGGGGCCCCGGCGAAGCGCTTCCGGAGCACCGGATCCTGGGTGCACACCCCCACCGGACAGGTGTTCAGGTGGCACTTCCGCATCATGATGCACCCCAGGGTGATGAGGGGTGCGGTGGAGAAGCCGAAGGAATCCGCCCCCAGGAGCGCCGCCACCGCCACGTCCCGCCCGGTTCGGAGGAGCCCGTCCACCTCGATGCGCACCTCGTCCCGGAGCCCGTTCCGGGTGAGGGTCTCCCGGGTCTCGGCCAGCCCCAGCTCCCAGGGGAGGCCGGCGTGGCGGATGCTGGTGAGGGGGGACGCGCCGGTCCCCCCGTCGTGTCCTGCGATGAGGATCCGGTCGGCGCCGGCCTTGGCCACCCCGGCCGCCACGGTCCCCACCCCCGCCACGGACACCAGCTTCACCGCGATCTCCGCCCGGGGATTGGTGTTCCGGAGGTCGAAGATGAGCTGTGCCAGGTCTTCGATGGAGTAGATGTCGTGGTGGGGCGGGGGGCTGATGAGCATCACGCCGGGGGTGGTGCCCCGGACCCGGGC
>Ga0076930_101218_pt1 | contig 15046 bp, 14 predicted proteins | sample HotLakConsoUCCRE_FD_71149 | JGI IMG/M metagenome (GOLD analysis project Ga0076930, IMG submission 71149) | Hypersaline microbial mat communities from Hot Lake, Washington, USA - Hot Lake Consortium UCC-RE (version 3) (version 3) ...
AACCGACCCGAGCATCCATCCTCCTCATTGGCCCACCGGGCAATCGGCTCGTTCAAGGCCCGCATGAACCAGCTCAAGCTGCCGAGTCGCGAGCGGATTTCTTTCATGCGCTCCGGATCGCTGCGAAGGCCAAGAACGATGTATTCCTGCTGTTCCTCGCTCTGAGCGTTACTGAGCGCCCCCGGAAACACTGCTAGCCAACGACGAGCGACCTCCTCGTCAGGCCAGGCATGAGCCTCGTTGGGGTCGACATGCAGAACGATATGTGTGTGATTCGACATCACGGCGTAGGAATACACCGACACCGCGAAGGACTCGGCCAACAACCGGATCCGATCCTCGATCCACTGTCGTCGATGATCGAAGTTCTTCCCGGAGAATTCGTCATCACCGCAGAGAAAGGCCCGCCGCACACAACGGCTAACGACATGGAAGAACCCGGGCTCGCCGGAAGGCGCGATCTGGCTGCGTGGATAGGTCATACAGCCAGTGTCGCAAGGTCTCCAGTAAGTCGGAATAGGAAAATCGCCCGGCAGTGTCTAGGAAATTTGCTCGAGTTGCTGGGTGTCCACAATAGTTCGATAATTGGCATGGCATGCTGCAAGCCGGAATAGGAAAATCGTCTGCTGTGGTGTAGGACTCTGCTTGCTTTGGTGGGTGTCCCAGATTGCTGTGGTCGCAAACACCTGAGAGTTTGTACCGAGACTCTTTAGAGGCGAGTTACTTCAATTGTCGAGTGCCATCAAAGTCCCAACCACCATATCCCCATCCATTTCTCCCCACCCCAGAAGGGCAAAGAGCATTTGGCAGGATTCTGCTGTTGGAGTCGCGGAACTGGGACTTGCAAATATGTCAAATCTGGCATAGTGTATTGACATGAGCCCAAAGGACAAGCCACTTGTTTGGTTGCATGGGATTGTGAACTGTAATTCAAGGTTCAGGATGTACGATGATGAAAATCAGCAAACGTAAAAAACTGGAAGCCGCCGGCTGGAAAGTCGGTAGCGCAGATGAGTTCCTGGAGCTCACACGGGACGAGTCTGCCTACATCGAGATGAAGCTGGCATTGAGTGATTTTCTGCATGAATGCAGAGTTGCCAGAAATCTGAGTCAGGTAGATCTGGCGAAGTTGGTTCACTCCAGTCAGTCACGCGTTGCCAAAATGGAATCCGGCGATCCAAGTGTATCTATCGATTTGATTATGAAGTCCTTGCTTGCCCTTGGCGCCTCGCCCAAGGAAGTTGCCAAGGCGATATCCTCGAGTAGGTCGCGCGCGGCGTGAGACTGTGAGTGCTGATGAGGTGTGGGGTGAGCTGGACGATTGAATGGCCTCGGACCTCGTTGTACCAGATCTGCAGGCCATTCCCTCCGCGGCCCTGCGTCTCCGCGCGAGATAAGGCCGTTCAGCTTCGAGGTCAAACAACGCCCCAACCACCATATCCCCATCCATTCTTTCCCCACGCATAGGGGAGGGCTTTATTCTGTCACTACGCGGCGTGGGCTTTGTCAAAAACCAGTGGCTCTAGCGCGATGCGAGAGTATGGGAATACAAGTTTGCCTTGATCGGTTTTTTCGATCACACCACCCGCAACCAATGACTCCGTATCGCGATGCACGGATTTAACTTCGCGGCTGAGGCGACGTGCGAGGTCACGAACACCGACTTGACCTTGACCGGCCAAGGCTTCCAGTATTTCCCAGCGCTTCCCACCTAGAGTCTTAAACAGGTCTTCCACGGTCGGGAAGAATAGCTGCGCCGACGTCTGGCCTACGGACTCGACGGATTTCTCTACTGCCTCGAAAAAATCATCCAACGAGCGCACACCAATGGTTAATGTTGCTTCATCCATTGTTCAAGACCCTCCTGACATCGGTCTTAAAGTCACTGAAATAAATGTGATTTCGTCAATCCACTGCCGGGTAGTTCGTTGATCTTCACCCATGTAGTCAAGTATGCCAACAATCTTAAATGTTGGCAAGCCCGCCTACACGCGCTGCCCTACCAGAAGACATTCATGGCAGACGTTCAGCTTCCCAGGTCAAACAGCGCCCCAACCACCATATCCCCATCCATCCTTTTCCCACCCCGGTCCGGAATACACGTTTCCGCGGTAACTTCCACGCCGTTTCGGCGGTTTTGGTTGATCAGGGCAAAAACGTTACCGCGGTAACGTATTTCAGGGGCATTTGGCAGGGTTTTGCCGTTGGGATCGCGGAATTGGGGTTGGGCGTAGGCGTTCATTTGTACCGAGAATCCGCCTTCGTGGACAGAGCGGTGGCGCACACACAACAGGAAAGCCGGGAAACCCATTCACGAACCGCGGCGAAATCTTTCCTTCGCTCGCTTTGCCTCGCGCAGCAGGCTTTCCCAGTCGTCCGGCGGGTTGCCGCTGTCGAGCATCCGGCGAAAAACCCGGTAAGCATCGCTTTTGCTCTCGTAGGCCCTTAAGGTCCTGGTGTCGTTGACCCATGCGTAGACGATGATCCTGCTGGCCGCGTGATAGCGGAAGAACAAGTGGTATTGCTGAAAGAATGTCGCCCGGAACCAGTGCTTGTGCTGCTCGCCAAGGCTCTTGCCCTGGCGATACTCAACCCGCGACGGGTCTTGCGGGATGACCTCGAAGGCCAGCTTTTGTATCGCCGCCAGGCGCTTCGTCGGATTCTTCTGTCTGTAGGTGGCCGGGTCTTTCACTCGCAGTGATTCAGCCTTGCGAACCAGCGCATCCAGCTGATCGAGGAAGAATGGATGAGCAAACAGGGTCCAGCCATTGACGACCAATGGCGCAGACCGGGACGCACTCACTCGTTATCGTCTGCCAGCGGTGCATCCAGGTCGATAACGACATCCCTCACCAGCCCCTCGATGCGCTCTGCCAGACCGGCATCCAGAGCCTGCAGGTGCTCCGGGTGGCGGCTAATGTCGGCGGCCAGAAAATCCAGAAATCCTTCAAGCGCCGGGTCGTCTGCGTCGCGCTCAGCGGCACGCGTCAGCACCACCTGGCCATCCGGCTGAACGACAAACCGCAGCCTGTCACGCTTTTCCAGCGACAACGCCTTGCGGACGGCAGCCGGCACGGTGGTCTGGTAGCGATCGGTCAGCCGGGATTCGGCTTCGAGTAGGGCAGTCATGATTGTTCCGGGAAAGTCGTGGTTTAGGCCTTGATGGTAATGCAAATGCATTGTTAGAGCAAGCACACACTTTCCGTGCCGCCATCGGAGAAGGGAAGGGAAATCCTGAGGGTCTACTCTTTGGAATTTCGAAAGAAGAAGTGGTGGCCGGTTCTTTTCACGATGCAATTGATCGGTGGGTCCGTACGAAGAAGGTTGCTTCAGGCCGGGAACTGCTGGGCTAATGGGTGAGCCCACGGCCCGCTTGAGGAAGGATTTGCACTTGCCTGCCCGAATCCTTAGGCTCAGAATGGACCGCTGCAGAATCCTGGCCCTTCCGCTTCGAGACTCCATCCTATGCGACGATCCGACTTTCCATCAGTCATTCTCTGTTGCGGCCTGCTTGTCTTTGCCTGTTTGCCGTCGCATGCCGAGTGCGCGCCTGCGGCGATTTCGTGGGAAGCCCTTTGTGCGGCCTCGGTGTGCCGCGCGACCGGTCACGACGGGGCGTCTGCCGTCGAATTTTCGCCGGATGGTCGGCATCTTGTCGTGGCCGCATCCGGCCCTGATCAAAGCGGACTGTACCTGGTCGAGCGCGACGGTTCGGCCCGGTTCTGGACCGAGGGTCATTCAGCCGCCTGGCTGGCGAGCGGCAACGGCATTGTGTTTGTGCGGGACAATGATTTATGGACGATCGAAATCGGCAGCGAAAGCCCCGCGCGACTGACCAGCGACAGCGATGATGTGCGCGCACCTCGACCCTCCCCAACAGGTGACCAGGTCGTATTTGCCAGCAGTCGTTCCGGTCATCAGGATCTGTGGCTTGTGCCGATCGATGGAAGTGCCCCGGCCCAACAGCTGACCCAGGGCGCGATGCCGGTGGATGAAGCGCGGTTCGATCACAGCTGGTCACCCGACGGTTCAAGCGTGGCCTACTATTCGAACCGCGCCGATTACTGGTCCGACGATCTCTGGCTGGTGGAGGTCAGCAGCAAGGCGGATCGACAACTCACGGAAACCTTGACCGGAGTGGGTACACCATCCTGGTCGCCCGACGGCTCGAAAATTGCGGTGTATGGCACGGCAAAGACCGATTACTGGTATACGGAATTGGCCGACGTGTTCGTGATTGATATCGAAACCGGAAGCGCCCGGGCTTTACCGATGCAGATCAAGGCCCGTGAGCCCGGCGCGCCGGCATGGTCCGAGGACGGCAGCGAGCTGTTCTTTCTGAATCACAGCCGCGGCGAAGTGGCGTTGTGGCGCGTGCCTTCCGAAGGGGGTGCCGCCACCCGGATTACACACGGCGGCGGCCTGATTCACGACTGGGATGTCAGTGCACAGGGTGACCTGTTTGCGTTGATCCGCTCCACGCCCACCCGCGGCAAGGAAGTGGACCTGCTACCGGCCCTTGGAGGCACCCTCACACGACTGACCCGGTTGTCCAGCGAATGGCCGGGCCTGGTCGAGCCAGAGGAAATCAGTTTCCGAAGCTGGGACGGACTGTACATCCAGGCATTTATGTTCCGGCCGCCCGGGTTTGAAGAAACCGGCAGTTACCCGACCGTCGTACAGGTACACGGCGGCGGTACGCACTCCTACTACAACGGGCTCAACCTTGTGGAACAGCGGCTCGCACAGCGCGGTTATGTGGTGCTGGCAATTAACTATCGCGGCGGCTCGGGCTTTGGCCGCAGCTTTCAGGATCTGTCGACGAACGACTGGGCCAATGGACAGGCGCTGGACGCGGCCGCAGCGTCCGAGTTCATTCGCGCCCAGCCGTGGTCGAGCGGCAAGGTGGGCATCTACGGTTACAGCTATGGCGGGATCATCAGTCTGGCCGTAGCCGCACGCGCACCCGAAGCCTTTGATGCGGTCGTACCCATGTCCGGCATCTATGATTTTTCCAGGGCCTACGAGAATGCTGACAGGATCATCAAGATCTTTACCCGTCATGGGCATGGCGGAACGCCCGAAGATCGACCGGACGTCTATGCGGTCAGCAATACCCTCGCTCGGCTCGATGCCGTGAAGGCGCCGATCCTGTTGATGCATGGCGAATCCGACACAATCGCACCGTTCGATCAGTTTCAGCTCGCAAGCGAAGCGCTCAAGCGCCACGGCAAGGTGTTCGAAGCGCACAGCTATCCCGACGAGCCACACCGGTTCCGAAATCCGGAAAACCGGGTCGACATGTATCGCCGGCTCGAGGCCTGGATGGATCGGTGGCTCAAGCCGGATTCATCAGCTCCGACCCAATAGGGCATACACCATCCTGCAGGCAATTCCCTCCGCGTCCCTGCGTCTCTGCGCGAGATAAGGTCGTTCAGCTTTCCAGGTCAAACAGCGCCCCAACCACCATATCCCCATCCATTCTTTCCCCGCCCCAGTCGGGAATACACGTTTCCGCGGTAACGTCTTCCTGCTCGGCTTCGATTCCCCGCATGGCCGATTCAATAAGTATTTCAATGCGTGTCCCGAAATCGGTCGATGACGCCAGTGTCGCAAGTCCGGAAAGCTTGAAAAAGCGCCTATTTAGACCTCCGGCCTTTTAAAAAAGCCTGAATTCGCTTTCCGAAATCAGATCGGTTGTAGACTTCTGCCAATAGCATGCCATACACTCCTGCAAGTAACATCGCGTAGGCTTCAACTACATAAAATAATGTAGATAATACAGCAGCGACAAGAGCTGTTATCCAAATTGGCTCATTCGATTGACGATTGGTTTTATTTGTTGCCGATTGCATTTCTGGATCCTTTGGGCAAGTCTCTTTCGTTAAAAACTAGACTCCCATGGAGAACGGAGACCTCACCGTGTATTGATAAATAAGATGTGGTCTCCGCTTTCTATCAAAAATTGGTCATTCGACCTCGAAGAACACTCTAAAGCATCCTGCGAGGTTTGACGCATAGCCCAGTCCTACACAACCCATACAACTACCTACTGCAACACCACATCCAACACCGAATGTGCCACCACCAGCCAAGGTAGCCAAGCAAGTCAGAGCACCTCCACATGACCCACCGCATGGGGCGGCTAACGATGGATTCTGAGTAATTGCTCCAACTATTGCGCCTGTTGCGCCCAAAGCAAGGAGTGCGCAACTAACCATCCCGGCAAGCTCACCATCAGTATCCTTTTCTAGCGAATCAAACATAATTGAAAAAGACAATAGGGAAGGGATCACCGAGTCAAACGAATTATAGGTTTTAGCGAACCTTGGAAGCGTATCATCTGACAAAACTCCATCAGCATCCATAAGAGCCAAGATCCTATCGACAAGCTCTGAAGTACGATGTACCGATAGATCGTCATAAAAAGAGGATATATTCGATATGGGTGAATGGTTGGGCAATGAACCGGAAGTGCTCCAAAGAGAGCTGCTTTGAACTTCCACGCTATCGATTTCATTGCAGGACGGGCCCTGCATAGAAATCTGCGCTGCATGCACCACCGGACTTGCGGTGTCTACTGCCTCAAATAGAACGTCCATAATTGCGAGACCATTTGAATATTCCGAATTGATTTCAGCTTCTTGCTCATCTAGCTTTGCTAAAAGATTGGATCTTCCATTCGAAACAGAATATTCAAGCGCTATTGGATTCTGGGAATTCCTCTCTCCAAGTACTGAAAAGCTTTCATTCTCTGTAGAAACACAAATCGTCCAGCGAGTGACTTCGGAGCCAGAGCGTTGATTGTGAATATTGTGTACTTCGCAGTCGAAGTGACTCCATATTGGCAGTATATCGGTAGAGATTCCATCTGAGTTGCTGCGATTTGCGTCCGCATTGCTTGTGGTCACTATCAGAACAATGAGAAAGGCATTTGAAAATTTACTGAACATTGGGCTCTCCCTAGGCTAATCCGGCAGATCCGTTGCCTGGACACAATGGAGATCGACCTGAGATTCGGATCCTCACGCCCCTTCAATCGAACACTTAGAAATTGCGAGAAAGATTTAACACTAAAAGAATAAGAGCTGTCAAGGGGTATATAGAAATATGGGCATAGAATTCTTAGATACTCGCAGCAGGACAGCCATGAAGTTCAGAAATGAGGCCAAAATCGCCTCCGCAGCGCTATTTGGGACGCTGCGCAGTTGGAAGACGCATTCTCGTCAGAGATTGCCGAAATGAAACGGTAATAAGCCTCTATGCCTGCTCCTCGAAAGATTTCACGCATGCCAAGTTGCCAGCGGCCGGGTGAATGGTAGCAATTTCAGACCTTGCTCAATTGGAGGTTGAATGTTCTTCGAAACATTGCTGCATTGAAACTGTCGCTGGTCGCACAACCGGTTCCACTCTGCTGAAACGTCCACCCGTTTCCGGCGGTTATCGTTGATCAGGGAAAAAACATTATCGCCCGCAATACCTTTCGGGCTTTCGTGCTGGGCCATTGGCTCACGCAGCAAATGAGATGGTTATTCGGGCAGAAAGTTGTTCGCCGTTTTCAATTCTTTCGACCATTTCCCGCAGAGCTAAAACTTCTACCTGAGCAATGGCCTCGGACCTCGTCGCTCCAGATCTGCAGGCCATTCCCTCCGCGTCCCTGCGTCTCCGCGCGAGATAAGGTCGTTCAGCTTTCCAGGTCAATCAGCGCCCCAACCACCATATCCCCATCCATTCTTTCCCCGCCCCAGTCGGGAAGTAAGCGGTCATTCCGGACCGTTCTTCCCCAGGCCAGGCTAGCTGAGTAATCTGCTCCCGAACTCAACCAGGAGCAGATCACATGTCCAAAGTCACCCGTTTCCGCCGCACTGCCGACCAATGGCGAACGCTGATTGCCGAGCAGGCCAATAGCGGAATGAGCCAGGAGGCTTTCTGCAAGCACCAGCGATTGGCGCTCAGCACGTTCGCCAACTGGAAGCGTCGACTTGCCAGTCAGCCTGATGTTCAAGATGAAGGTGCGCCACCGCCGTCAACCTGGATCGATTTGGGAAGCCTTGGGTCGAGGAGCAACGGTTGGGACATCGAGCTGGATCTCGGTGATGGCATTTGCCTCCGGCTGCGACGTGGCTGATGTTCTTCCCGGAGGACCGTGTTCGAGTCTGGCTGTATGCGCGCCCGACCGACATGCGCAAGCAGTTTGATGGACTGGCAGCACTGGCCCGTAACCAGCTCAATGAAGACCCCATGAGCGGACATGTGTTCGTGTTCATCAATCGACGCCGGACCTACATGAAGGTGCTGTACTTTGATCGGGGCGGTTACTGTCTGTGGTGCAAACGACTGGAGCAAGGACAGTTCAACTACAACAGTCAGCGTGGTGACAAGCAAGCCTTGAGCTGGACAGAGCTGAAGCTGTTGCTTGATGGTGTCAAAGTGCAGAAATCACGTCAGTTCAAGCGCTATCAGCATGTCGCTAGTACGACACCGCGGTATAATACAGCCCATGGTTGAAGCGGCCACCAATACCATCATTGCTGCGCATCAGCACGCCAAGTTGGAGCGTGAGAATGCGGCGCTGAGAGCGGAGCTAGAAGAGCTCAAGCATCAACTGGCGTGGTTCAAGCGTCAGCTGTTTGGTCGCAAGTCCGAGAAGCGCTTGATCGAGAGCCCTGCTCATAGTGGTCTGTTGTTTGACACGCTGCCGGAGTCGCAAGAGCAGGTACCGACCGAACAGATCAACTATACCCGTCGCAAGGGTGCCAAGGAGCGTGGTGATGCGGTCACCGACTCCGGTCTTCGCTTTGCTGAAGATGTGCCTGTCGAAGTGATCCACGTCAATGACCCCGACATCCAGTCCATCCCGGAAGAACATCGGGAAGTCATCGATGAGAAGGTCACGCGTCGACTGGCTCAGCGACCGGGCAGTTATGTGGTGATCGAGTACCGACGTCCGGTGGTCAAAGACAAGCGCGATGATCGGATCCACACCACGCCGGCCCCGGCCAACGTACTCGACAACAGCCTGGCCGATGTCAGCTTCCTGGCTGGCATGCTGGTCGACAAGTTCTGTTACCACTTGCCGCTATACCGCCAGCACCAGCGGCTTGCCATGAGCGGCATCACGCTGAGCCGCAGTACCTTGACCAACCTGGTCGAGCGTGCTGTGGCCCTGCTCAAGCCCGTCTACGATGCGCAACTTGAACATATCCTGCTATCAAAAGTGTTGGCCATGGATGAAACGCCAACCAAGGCCGGCCGGGCCAAGCCGGGGAAGATGAAGCAGGCCTGGTTCTGGCCAGTGTATGGACAGGATGATGAAGTCTGCTTCATCTACTCGCCATCCAGAGGCAGCCAGGTGGTTGTCGAGGCGCTGGGCGAACGCTTCGATGGCACGCTGGTGACCGATGGTCACTCAGCCTACACTCGATACGCCAGCAATCGTCCCGATGTAACGCATGCCAACTGCTGGGCACATGCCCGCCGCAAGTTCGAAGCGGCCTTGAACGACGAGCCCAAGGCTGCCGGTCAGGCGCTGGAACTGATCGGTCAGCTCTACCGGGTTGAGGAGCAGATCCAGAAGAAGAACTTGCAGAGCCAGCCCAAACTCGACTGGCGAACCAAGCACAGCATCCCGATTGTCAAGGAGATCTGGGCCTGGTGTGATCAGCAACGACAGCGCATGGACCTGGCCCGGTCCAGTCCGCTGCTCAAGGCGCTGGGCTATGCGCTGGGGCGTCAAGCTGCCCTGGAGGTCTATCTGGGCGATCCCGACGTCCCGATCGACACTAACCATCTGGAAAGAGCGCTAAGGCCCATTCCAATGGGCAGGAAAAACTGGCTGTTCAGCTGGAGCGAAGTCGGTGCCCGCCATATCGGCGTCATCCAGAGCCTGCTGGTCACCTGCCGGCTGCATGAGGTCAATCCCTATGACTACCTGGTCGACGTGCTGCAACGCATCAATCAGCATCCGGCCAGTCTGGTTGATGAGTTGGTGCCGCGGGCCTGGAAGGAGCGGTTCGCTGGCGACCCGTTGGTATCAGATCTGCACAGAGTCAGTCAATAACGGTCGGGAATGACCGCTTACTCTGCGGCCTCGTAGTAAGGGTTGCCTTCGGTAGCAGCGGCCAGCCAGGCATCTTCGGTCAGGAACCATCCTCCATCGCGCTTGACCAGTATTTCCAGGCTTGGCGGATGCCAGCAGGCGTGAACGCAGCGCCAGCCCTTGCCCTCAACCGCCAGCGGCAAGGTCCGAAACCAGGCGAGCATGTCCTGCCAGTCGCCAGGGCGGTGTTCGATTTCGTCGAGCACGGCCTGGTGCTGTTTGCGATTTTTGGGATTCTGCGGCCGCAGGGTCTGACCGGGATTTTTCGGATCAGGGGAGTGGAACTGCACGGCATTGAATTCGTGGTTGCCCATCAGGCACAGGGCGTCTCCGCGCTCGACCAATTCCCTGACGATCTCGACCGTGCGAAGGTTCTGCGGACCACGGTCAATCAGATCGCCAACGAACACCAGGCGCTGCCCGCCCGGGCCACGGTCACGTTGTTTCCAGCCGAGCTGGTCGAGCAGCGCCAGCAAGGTCGGGGCGTGACCGTGGATGTCGCCGATGAATACATGTTCCTGTGTTGAGTCGTCCATTTCTCATTCTCCATTGCGCGGATCGTGCCGCAGGTCTCATTCAGAATCGATGGTCTGCGCCAAAGAGTTTTCGCGCATCGTCTCCGCCCAGGCGGCCTTGATTTGTCGCCTGAGTAGCCCGCGGTTGTTCTTTGTCCTCATGCTAAGCCCTCCCTTTGGCAGCCTATCCTCGAGCGTACATCATTCATTCTCCGTCTTTCATTCTCTGCGCTTCCCACTACAGACCCTGCACTGCTACCACTCATGGACCAGACGAGCGATTTCCAGTCGATGTCCTTTCGGCATGGGAGGTTGGTGAAGCGCGGCGCCGCCGTTAATAGTCCGGTGTGGTGTGGGGGGTATTTCAGTGCCTGTCCCGAAAATGGGGCGGGAGTGCCCTTGCTGATCGCACACTCACCAAATTGGTCGTTCGAAATTCGGAGTAGCTTTGATGGTCAAAAGTCAGGGCCCCCGGAGGGGCCCTGTTGGTGATCGGCCGGGTTTGGCGGAAGTGCCGATCATCAAACCGATTGAAGCGAAGCCATAGTGATTGCTGTGGCGTTGTAAGTTGCATGCGCGAGTGTACAAACGAAAAGGGAGCGGTAGCGTAGCCAGAGGTAGCCCCAGACCAGGCCGGGCAAAAGGAAAATCAAGTTGGCAATGAAACCCATCGGATGAACAGCTGAGAATGCCGCCGCGCTGATCAGCAGTGCAATGCTCGGCGCCAGAACTTGACCTAACCGGTCGAGTAACCAGCTTCTGAAGGCGATTTCCTCAGCCAGGGGGATTAACAAGATCAACGTCAATAGCGCCGGCCAATTGTTCAAAGAGAATCCGACTTCGGGAATCCTGCTGGCACTTTCCGGTGCCATCCATGCGATTAGCAGTCCAACAATTGGGGCAAGTAGAATACTTGCTACCAGTGCGAATACGATGGCTTTTAGGCCGATTCGGTCCGTTCTGGACTGGGAAATACTCTTCCTGCAACGCCGTTGCCAGCAGAAGAACGCAAAAAGCAGGATTGTGAAAGGGAGCCAGATAGCAAGAGATGTCGGGCGTAGCAGGTTCTCTCCATCGTCGGTCCGACTCATGTTGATTTTCAGCCCATGAATTTTTGGCGGATTCATAGCTTTCAGCACAGCGTCTATTCGGGAACCAAAGGGATCAGAGCCAACTTCGCTCCTCGGGGCCGAATGGCTCCACAGGATAATGAAGTCTGCTTCGTGATCCGGCATTTGCTCGCCCGGAATAATGACGATCTCGCGGCTGATCTCTTGAAGCTGGGCTTCCAACTCCTCAACACTCCAACCCTCCTCGGAAGGCGCGTTGAAGGCCAGTTCATAGTCAAGTGCAACTGGCTGCAGCAATGCTGGAATTGCTACCAGCAACAGAAACAAGCCGAGAAAGCCAACGAACCACAGGTAGGTGACTTTCAACGATGAAATGATTGGCCGATAGTGTGGCCATGCAGCTACTACGCTAGACATGTTCTAGGTTTGAGATTCACGTTAGATCTTTTCAATGATGTTGTTCTAAGTCCGGGGCGTCCCGATTGACGCCCCGGACAACGAGGTGGAATAGTTGGCTAGAATCCGTCCGAGACAATAAACGGTCCTTCGTCTGTCCAGTCCCAGTCAAAGGGCGGAGACCACCACAGGTACATAGATCCCCCCCAGAAAGCTGAAGGGTCAGGTAGCGGGGGCGGCGGCGGGGGTGGCGGGGGTTCGTTGCAACGCACTGATCCAAAAAACCCGCAATAGCCAGTAATCATGTCATCAACGCCATCCTCTTCACAGGCTTTGGCAAGAGTGCGCGTTGAAACAATGTGATTAATTACGCATGCGGCGCCACCAATTGCAAATGGTATCCAATTGATTTGGTAGTCATTTTTATCACCAATCACACTGCTTTCCAAGCCAAGTTGCGTTGAATCCAGGAGCGAACTGGATCCTTGGATTTGTTGGCCAGGTCCGCCGCCACCAGAGCCGGGATATGGACCCGGTCCCCAAGATCCACCCTGTGGGAGGTTGGCGGAAACGGGAAAATTACTTACAGGAGCGACGAAGCCACCTCCCGGCGTAGAAACACCCGAAGGTGTGATGTGGTAATCAACTACAAAAGATGTGCCATCACTATACTCGTAGAGAACCGTGGTAATCAGTTCAGACCCATCCGCATTAGTGGTGCCAGATACCGTATTGAATGTCAGGTCCGGGGATTGGCTCCAAGCCGAACTGTTGCAGAGCATCAAGAAAATCAATGCGATAAATGAATTTATCCTCATTTCTATCTCCTTTCTTGGGGGCGCAAGATAGCGCATATAAGCCAAACCCGTGGTAGTTATATATTTATCTAAGACTATTTGTCAAGCCCTCTAGAAAACATGTTTTTCTGGAGGAGGGGAAATGCATCAACACAGAAGGCGAAGGCCTCTCATGGCCATGTCTTCTCGGGGGAGCTGCTATATACATAAGGGTTGGCCTTATGCTTGCGTTCGATGGATGAGATTTGTTCTCTGGATTTCGCCGAAATAACCCTCTGAATTGCCGGTCATTTCTTGAGATTTCATCCTGCATACTGTACACTAATACAGTATTTTAATCAGGGACGAATCATGGCCTCTGCGACCCCCATTTGCGCTACTTTGCCTGAACACGAAATCCGCCAGCTGGAAGATCAGATCACCGAGTTGGCCGCCCATATTCATGCTGCTAATTTCCGGCTGCTGACGCTGATTCGCCGGTTTGATGAGTCAGGCGGTTGGGCCGGGCCTGGATTGCGCTCTTGTGCGCACTGGTTGAACTGGAAGTGCGGGATCGGCATGAATGCGGCGCGCGAGAAGGTGAGGGCGGCGCATGCGCTGGTTGAGTTGCCGAAGATCAGTGCGTCGTTTTCGAAGGGTGAGATCAGTTATTCCAAGGTGCGGGCGATGACGCGCGTGGCTACCGCTGAGAACGAGGAGTTTTTGTTGAGGATCGCCCTGCACGGCACGGCGGCGCACGTGGAGCGGGCAGTGCGTCAGTTCAAGCGGACCAGGCGCAATGAGGCGCTGGAAGCCGAGAACGATCGGCATGAGCGCCGACAGGTGGTGTGGCGGCTGGATGATGACGGTTCGTTTCTGTTTTATGGCCGGTTCACGCCAGAGCAGGGCGAGCGCATCATGAAAGCCATCGATATGGCCATGGACGAGATCGATGAGGAACAGCAGGATGTTACCGCTGAAACGCCCGCCGAACCCAAATCCGGCCAACCGATCCACTCACCCGTCGATCAGCGCCGGGCCGATGCCCTGGAACGCCTGGCCGATGGTTTTCTTTCCGGCCGGGCCGGTGGAGTGAATGGCGGAGATCGCTGCACCGTGCATGTGCATACCGATCTCGATACCTTGCGCGCCGATGGCGAGGGCGCTGAATCCACGCTGGAGCAGGGCGGAAATGTTTCAGCTGAAACGTCGCGACGACTGTCCTGTGATTGCGGGGTAGTGCCGTGGAAAGAATCCGATGATGGCAAAACCCTGGATATCGGCCGCAAGACCCGCACCATTCCCCCGTCGATCCGAAGAGCGCTCCAGAAACGCGACCAGGGCTGCCGATTCCCCGGCTGCACCGCCCACAAATACGTCGACGCCCATCACATCAAGCACTGGGCGGACGGTGGCGAGACCAAACTCGACAACCTGGTCACCCTGTGCCGACACCACCACCGTCTCATCCACGAAGGCGGCTTCGGCGTAAAAATGGGCACCACCGGCCAGCCCATCTTCCGCGACCCCCAAGGCAAATCCATCCCCCAAGCGCCAACGACGCGTTTCCGCGGAAATGTTTTCGGCCTGATGACCCAAAACCGCCGCGCCGGCGTCGATGTTTCCGCTGAAACCTGCATCCCCAACTGGTGCGGAGAAAAGATGGATGACGATATGGTGGTTGGGAAGTTGGTTGAGCTGGACAGCCAGAGTCACGGTTGATCCGAGACATTCCTGCTTGTTGGCACTGAGTTTTGATTCCGGCATTCTAGATTCTAGAATTACGAACGGATGCAGATAGAGCTGCAAGATCTGATGGCAATGTTGAAGCTGGTCGCGATAGGCTAACCAGCATTCGGGGAATGGTCTACATTTGCTGGGTGTCCCCTTCAATACGATAGTTGACTTGGAGTTAGATCATTTGGAAGACGTTGACGAAGGTTTTGACTATTGGGCTGATATCAACCCTGGACGGTCAGTCTGGGATGCAGCGGGGTCTCGCGATCCTGATGGGCATAATCGGGAGCTGCAGAGAGCACATCAGCTGCTCTGGTCGAAGATACTACCTAATGGGCAATGCATGAATCTGGAGTGTCTTCCTCGCAACCAACTTTCATGGAAAGACTTCCGATTGGCTAGTACAAAAAGGAGACCCCCCAGCTCTGCTGGGGAGGCCTTCTCAGTTTGACA
>Ga0076930_101220_pt1 | contig 15030 bp, 14 predicted proteins | sample HotLakConsoUCCRE_FD_71149 | JGI IMG/M metagenome (GOLD analysis project Ga0076930, IMG submission 71149) | Hypersaline microbial mat communities from Hot Lake, Washington, USA - Hot Lake Consortium UCC-RE (version 3) (version 3) ...
CCCCTGGCCACCACCAGCCGCTCCCCCTCCGTCATGAGTTCCCCCAGGAGTTCTCCCGTATCGGCATCCCGGATCACGGTGCCGGGGGGGACCTTCAACTCCAGCGTACTCCCACTCTTCCCCGTCTTGTTGCTCCCCTGACCATGGCTCCCGTGCTCGGCCCGGTACTCGGGTCGATACCGGAAGTCCATGAGGGTGGTGAGGTTGGAGTCCACGGACACGACGACGTCGCCGCCGCGCCCTCCGTCCCCCCCGGAGGGCCCCCCCAGGGGAACCTTGGATTCCCTGCGGAAGGCCTCTGCACCGGAGCCACCGTTTCCTGCCGATACCTGGATGACCGCGTGGTCGATGAACATCTGTCCCGCCCTTCCATGGCCCCAGGGGGGCAGTTCAGGTATTCCCGTCGGAGGGAGCGACCGAAGGTCCTCCTCTCCGGTCCGGACCGTCCGGTGGAGCCCCAGCGGGATCCCCGGACGATGTCACGGCCCAGCGTCTCAGCACGTCGTCCTTCAGCCCTGCCGCAGCCCGCGCGTCGGCCGTCTCCTGGAAGCGGGCGGCGATCTCCAGGACGGAATCCAGCGCACCCCCGTCCCCCCCTGCGTGCAACGCACCCCGGAGGTGGGAATGGAGCTGCCGCTCCACCCCCTGCACCGCCAGGATGGCCACGATGCAGTATTCCCGGGTCACCAGGGGGAGCCCGGGGCGACCCAGTACCTTGCCGTACCCCTCCAGCACCATCCATCGCTCCATGTCCGGATGGAGCTTCCGGATGTTCTCGCGGAGGGAGGGATACCGGTGGCCGTAGACGGTGCCACACACCTTCTCTCCCCGCTCCTCCCAGACCTCCAGGTCGTCCACCGTGGGCGCCGCCGGCGGCCGTCCGGAGATGGCGCGCCAGCGACCGAACCCGTTCAACGCCGCCGGATACCCCAGGAAGAGGTAGCTCTGGAGGATGGTCTCCTCCACCGCCACCGGATCCAGGCGGGCCTCCACTGCAGCCCGCAGCGCGTCGTCCACCGCCTCCTCGTTCCGGGCGGAGAGGGCCGCACTGATCTCCACCAGGATACAGGTGGACGGATCCAGCCCGTCCCCGGGCGCCTGCGGCGAGGACACCTTCTTCAGTTCCCCGAGGTGTGGGACTGGACCCGGACCCGGCCCACCACCTCCCCCAGGGTGTTCCGCACTGCAGTCGCCGAATATCGGCCCAGCGATCCGGCCTCCGCCGGAGAGAGGAGATCGTGCTCCTCCAGGAGGGCCAGGAGAGCCGCCTCCGCCCCCCGGCGAGCGCCATCCTCCACCTTCAGCGCCAACCCCAGTCGCCCGTCGGTGGAAGCGGCCACATAGACCCCCTCGGCCCCCACCTTCACCAGGATCCGCCCGGCCGTGGCCTCCATCAGTTCGCTGCAGAGTCTCCCGGTCCCTGCGGTGAGGACGGGATATCCCACCATCGCCGCGGCCACCCTCCCCGGGGCCCCGCCCCGGATCCCCTCTGCCACGAAGTCCACCAGCCCACGGGCCGCAGCCCGGAGGGGGAGGGCAAAGCAGAGGACCCCGCATCCATCCACGGCCGTCCCGATCTCCTCGATGGGGCGCCCGGTCCAGCGGGAGACCTCCTTGAGCATCCGCTGCTGCACGGGATGCGACTCCTCCCGGTACCCCTCTGTGGGCCAACCGTGGTGGACAGCCAGGGCCAGCATCCCGGCATGCTTTCCAGAGCAGTTGTTGTGGATCCTCCGGGGATCCCTCCCCGACCGGGCCAGCCCCCGGGCCGCCACTGGCCCCATGGGGGGGTGGGCCCCGCACTCCAGCGCCTCCTCGGGCAGCCCGACCTTCCGGAGGATGCTCCCCACCAGCTCCACATGCCTGGGCTCCCCGCTGTGGGAGGCGCAGATCACCGCCAGCTCCTCCTCGTTGATTCCCATGGCCTCCAACACGCCGTCCTCCACCAGGGGGAGGGCCTGGAACGGCTTCATGGTGGAGCGCATCCAGCTCATGCGCTCCTGGTCCCCGTGGACCGTCACCGTCCGCCCCTCACCATCACAGACGACGGCATGCACCCGGTGCTCGGACTCCAGATGCCCCCCCCTCTCCACGCACACCCGCATCGTCACGTCGGGATCTCCTTGAAGTACGCCCCGGTGGAGGGGCGGAACCATGGCACGATGGGACACCGGGTGAGGTGCCCGGAAGCGGCTCCCCCGCCCTTCAGGCCCCGACGGCACCCAGGGCGGCAATCCCCCCCCAGAGGAGCCTCCCCCCCAGGAGCAGGAAGAGGACTCCGAAGATGTACTGGAGATGCCGACGGTCCATCCGTTGATTCCAGCGGGCTCCCAGCCGGGCCATGACGATGGCGGCTGGAATCATCAGGAGCGCCGAGGGAAGATGGACGAATCCCACCGTACCCGGGGGGAGCCCCGGGAGCCCCCACCCCGACACCGCGTAGCTCAGCACACCCGCCGGTGCCGCGAAGGCCACCACACCGATGGAGGTGGCGGCCACCGAGTCCATGTCCATCCGGATGAGGTACAGAAGGAGGGGGATGGCCACCACGCCCCCCCCAACGCCCAGGACCGCCGAGAACGTTCCCACCGCCGCCCCGGCACCCAGCAGCAGGAGTGTGCCGGTTCTCATGGGCCCGGGGGGCCGGGTCCCGGCCTCGTCGGAGGTCTTCCGGGGCCACATGCGGAGCCCCACCGCCACCAGGAGGAACCCGAAGAGGCCCCTGAGGAGTTCCGGGGGGAGCCCAACCGCCAACCGGGCCGCCAGCGCGGCGGAGATGGCGGCGGCGATTCCCATGGGAAGCACCACCGGCCAGCGCACCATCCCGGCGCTACCGTATTCCCGGAGCCCCGAGAGCGCGGTGGGGAGGACCACGAAGAGGGAGGTGGCATGGGCCACCACGGTGGCGGTGGCAGGATCGGCGGCCATCCCGCTCCACCCCGCCCCGAAGAGAAGGTACAGGAAGGGCACCACGAGAACCCCACCTCCGATCCCCAGCAGCCCGGAGGCCACCCCCACCACCCCACCCCAGAGAAGGGCCAGGATCCAGGCGAGGATGGTCATGTGGCGGAAGAGGTCACCCGGCCACCCGCCCCCTCCGCGTCACCCGCCCCGGCGCCGGGGAGCCCGAGGGATCGGGGGCCTCCCGAGGCATGAAGGAGGCCGCATCCTGCTCCTCCCCCTGCACCGGCCCGATCCGCTCCCCCGCACGGGAGAAGAGGGCCTCCGGGGAGTCCACTCCCCGGAGGAGATCCAGTGCCTCCTGGAGGACCCGGTCGTCGGGTACCGCGTGGAGGAACTGCCCCGAATCCCCCCACCCCTGGAGGGCGATCTCCTGCTCCACCAGGTAGCGCAGGTGCCGGGATGCCTCGTCGAAGGTCTCCCGATCCACCTCGATATCCGCCGCCTGGAGGGCAGCATAGAACCCGTTGAGCTCCGACTCCGGGAAGATGAAGTCCTCCTGGAGATCCGGGTTCTGCTGGAGGTAGCGGACCGCGTAGTTGAAGACCGCCGTGTAGAGGGCTCCCGCCTGCTGATAGACCCGTCGGACCGCCTGCTGCTCATCGGCGGTGAGGGTATCGGGAAGGACCACGAAGTCGGGGGTGATCCCCCCCCCGGCCACCAGGGTGCGACCGCCCATGGAGGTGACCCGCTCCTTCCCGGTGGTGTCCGGCCGCTCCGCCAGGCGCCCGGAAACGGCCAGCACTCCCCTCTCCCCCAGCGACATCTGCTCGTCGAAGGGCTTCTGGATGGAGCGTCCCGCAGGGGTGTACCAGCGGGCCGTGGTCAGCCGCAGGACGCTCCCGCCGGTGAGGCGGAAGAGGGTCTGCACCGAGCCCTTGCCGAAGGAGGTGGCCCCCACCACCAGGGCCCGGTCATGGTCCTGCAGGGCCCCTGCCACGATCTCGGAGGCGGAGGCGCTGGACTCGTCGATGATCACCACCACAGGGAGGTCCGGGTAAGCCTCGGCCCCGGAGGTGCGGAGCACGCCGTTCTGTTCGGGGCTCCGGCCACGGGTCTCCACCACCGACCGCCCCGGCGGGAGGAAGAGGTCCGCCAGCGCCACCCCCTGTTCCAGGAGGCCACCCAGGTTCCCCCGGAGGTCCAGGATCAGTCCCTCCATCCCCTCTTCCCGGAGCCCTTGCACCGCCGTGCGGATCTCGGCCTCCGCGGTCTCACTGAAGATGCGCAGCGGGACGTAGCCGATGTTCTCCTCCAGCATGGTGGCGAAGGGCACCGACTTGAGCTGGATCACCTCCCGGCGGATGGTGAAGGGGATGGGCTCCTCCACACCGGGCCGCCCCATCTTGATCTCCACATCCGTCCCGGGGCGACCCCTCAGGACCTCCACAGCCTGGTCGGAGGTCCATCCCTCCGCCGACTCCCCGGCGATCTCCACGAACCGATCCCCGGCCCGGATTCCCGCCCTGGCTCCCGGGGTCCCGGGGATGGGACTCACCACCGTCACCCACCCCTCCCGGTCCACGATCTCCAGCCCGACACCGCCGTACTCCCCCTCGGTGCGAATCCGGAAATTCTCCCAGTCCTGCATGTCCAGGAAGGAGGTGTTGGGATCCCCCAGCTCCTCCAGCACACCCTGGATGGCGTCCTGGTAGAGTTCCTCCCGATCCACGGGATCCACGTAGCGCTCGGAGACGTGGTCGATGACCTCCTGGAAGACCCGGGACTGGAAGTACAGGCTCTGCTCCTGACCGACCCCCTGCTGGAGGAACCAGCCTCCCAGGAGGAGACCGGCGGTAAGGACCAGGACCGGGGCTACGGTGGTGCGGCGCTGCTTCATGGTGTGCCTCGTGGGAATCACGGGTGCTGCATGACGGGGTGCTAACCCGACCTGCCATTCAAGGTTTCCGGGAAGCGGGCCTGGATCCGCTCGATGATGACCCGGTGGACCTCTCCGGGCTCCCCGCCTCCATCCACCAGTTCGGCCCCTGGATCGGCCAGGGCCAGGGTCCGGTACCCCTCCCGCACCCGTTCCAGGAAGGCCACCCCCTCCCGCTCGATCCGGTCCGCACTCCGACCCGGCGAAGCCCCCTGCCGGGCCGCCCCCTGGGCGGCCGGAAGGTCCAGGACCACCACCAGGTCCGGTTGGAGTCCGCCGGTGGCGAAACGGTTGGCTCCCCGCACCCCCTCCAGGTCGAGCCCCCGCCCCACCCCCTGGTAGGCGAAGGTGGAGTATTCGAAGCGATCGGCGATGACCCACTCCCCCCGGTCCAGCGCCGGCTGGACGATCTCCTGCACGAAGGCCGCCCTGGCAGCCAGGAGGAGGAAGAGCTCGGATTCCGGGGGAATCGTCAGCTCGTCCCGGTGGAGTAGCACGTTCCGGATGGCCTCCCCCACCCCGGTGCCGCCAGGCTCCCGAGCCATGACCCTGGGGATCCCCCGCTCACCCAGCCACCGGTCCAACAGCGCCACCTGGGTGGTCTTCCCCACCCCTTCCACCCCCTCCAGGACGAGGAAGCGCCCCGGGGGGGAAGGCTCCCCCCCGGGGCTGTCCCCGGTCGTGGGATGGGTCACCGACCCCGCCCCGGCGCGCACCTGGAGGCGCAGCGGCTCACTCGTAGTACTCGAGGCCCAGGTGGGTGATCAACTCCTCACCACCCAGCCAGCGAAGGGTGTTCTTCAGCTTCCAGTGCTGGATGAACAGGTCGTGCTCCGGGTAGAGCCCCGGGGCCGTCTGGGGGCTCTTGAAGTAGAACGAGAGCCACTCCTGGATCCCCTTCATCCCCGCCCGGGCGGCCAGGTCCATGAACAGCGCCAGGTCCAGGACGATGGGGGCGGCCAGGATGGAGTCCCGGCAGAGGAAGTCCACCTTGATCTGCATCGGATAGCCCAGCCACCCGGTGATGTCGATGTTGTCCCACCCTTCCTTGTTATCGCCACGCGGTGGGTAATAGTTGATCCGCACCTTGTGGTAGAGCTTCCCGTAGAGGTCCGGATAGAGCTCCGGCTGCAGGATGTGCTCCAGCACTCCCAGCTTGGACTCCTCCTTGGTCTTGAAGGACTCCGGGTCGTCCAGCACCGCCCCGTCCCGGTTCCCCAGGATGTTGGTGGAGAACCAGCCGTCGATCCCCAGCATCCGGGCCTTGAACCCCGGGGCCAGGATGGTCTTCATGAGGGTCTGTCCCGTCTTGAAGTCCTTCCCCGCCAGCGGGACGCCCTTCTGCTTCGCCAACTCCTCAAGGGCCGGCACATCCGCCGACAGGTTGGGGGCGCCGTTGGCGAAGGGGACCCCCTCCATGATCGCCGCATAGGCGTAGAGCATGCTGGGGGCGATGTCGTGATGATTCGCCTCCATGGCCGCCTCGAAGGCCTCCACGGTCTCATGGACCGCGCCGGACCGGAGGAAGATCTCGGTGGAGCCGCACCAGATCATCACCAGTCGGGCGCAGTCGTTGTCCGCCTTGAAGCGCCGGATATCCTCCCGGAGCTGCTCGGCCATTTCCCGCTTGTTGGCCGCCGTCTTCACGTTGGGCCCGTCCAGGCGCTTGACGTATTCCTTGTCGAAGGCCGCCGGCATGGGCTTCACCGAGCGGAGGAATCCCTCGATGGGGTCCAGATGCTTCCGCTCCAGGACTCCGGCGTTCACGGCGCTGTCGAAGGCGTCATCGGGGATGGGGTCCCAGGCTCCGAAGACCAGTTGGTCCAACTCCGCCAGGCCGATGAAGTCCTTGATCAGGGGGGCCTTGGAATCGGTCCGCTTCCCGAGCCGGATCGTGTTGAGCTGCGTCAGGCTGCCGATGGGCTTCGCCAGCCCCTGCCGCACGGCCTCCACACCGGCCACGAAGGTGGTGGCGACGGCGCCAAATCCAGGAAGAAGCACACCGAGCCGCCCTGCGGGCGATCCGATCACCGGTCGATCCTTCATTGATTGCGATCCATGGAAGGGTTAGGGGGGGCCGCTCCGTCCAGGGGCACCCCGGCCGCATGCCGATAGACCCAGACGATCCGCTGGACGGCGGTGATGTTCGTCGTGATGGCCATCAGCACAAGAATCCCACTCAGCACCAGCCCGTTCCAGGCCAGCCCGAAGAGGAGGGAACCCAGACCGAGGAGGATGACCCTCTCGGCCCGCTGCATCAACCCGACCTTGCAGTCGAGTCCCATCGCCTCCGCCCGGGACCGGGTATAGCTCACCATGAGCGACCCGCTGGTGGCCAGGAAGATGACATACACCATCCGGACGTCCGCCATCTGCGCCCCATACGTGTTGTACAGGGAGAGCAGCCCCAGGAACACGAAGATCTCGCTGATCCGGTCCAGTGTCGAGTCGTAGAACGAGCCGAACTTCGAGGCGAGCCCGCTCTCCCGGGCCACCCGCCCGTCGAAGATGTCGGCCACCCCACCCAGCAGCACCAGCAGACCGGCGGTCCGCACGTTGTCGCTATGGTATAGCCAAGCCGCCGCCAGGGTGGCGAGGCACCCCAGGGTGGTGATCAGGTTGGGATGGACCCGGTTCCGGATGAGCCAGCGCGTGACCGGCTCGATGATCCGGTAGACCGGCTCCCGGAAGACCTGGAGGCTTACCGCCATGAGCAGATCAGCTCGAGAGGATGATCCGGCTCTCCCCTCCCTCCCGGATCCCTTCGGCGATCGTGTTGTTCACCCGGGCCACCACCTTGTCGAAGTTGGACTGGGCCGACACGAGGCGCTGGTAGGTGGGGTTCGCCTGAAGGGTGGACACGGCGGTCTCGTAGGCCTGGGCCAGCTCCCCCTCGGGCTCCTTCCCCGCACGGAGGAGGGCCTCGATCTGACCCTCCAGCCCCTCCAGTTCATTCCGGAGCGTCACCAGCTCCCGGTCGTCTCCCATGGCCCCCATCACCCGCCGGAGCGCCTGGTACTCGTCCGTCCGCCCCATGGCCTGCCCGAGGCTCCGGGCCATCTCGTCCATTCCAGCCATCATCGACCTCCTTGTCCGTCGTCGTTCCTTGCAATGGCCAGGACCATCCGATCCCGACCCGACAGGTCCTTCAGCACCCGGACATCGGTGAAGCGTCCACCGTTCCGGATCCGGTCCTTCAACGGGCCCGCCTGCTCCACCCCCACCTCCAGGGCCAGCAGTCCGCCCGGCATCATGTGATCCGGCGCCCCCTCCACCAGTGCGTGGAGGAGTTCCAACCCCTCCGGCCCCGGCGTCAGGGCCCCCTTCGGCTCCCAGTCCCTCACCTCGGGCTGGAGACCTGTCCAGTCCGACTCCGAAACATAGGGCGGATTGGACACCAGCACGTGGAATCGCTCGCCGGCACGGAGGGGGGAGAAGAGGCCACCCACCCTGAACTCCACTTCCACGCCATCCTGGAGCGTCACCCGGGAAGCGTTCTCCCGGGCCAGTTCCAGCGCCTCCGGAGAGACGTCTGTGGCCACCACCCTCCGGAAGGGACCCTCGACGGCCAGGGAGAGGGCGATGGCGCCGGTCCCGGTTCCCACATCCAGCGCATCCAGGGGATGTTCCACACCCTGTTCCGCTGCCCAGGCCAGGACCACCCCCGCCAACTCCTCCGTCTCGGGACGAGGGATCAGCGCCCGCCGATCGGTCCGGAGGCGGAGCTGCCGGAAGCCGGTCTCCCCCAGGATGTACTGGAGGGGCTCCCGGGCGGCCCGCCGACGGAGACGAGCGCGGAAGGCCGCCAGCTCGCTCTCCACCAGGGGTCGGTCAAACTCCAGGTAGAGTCGGAGCCGCTCCACCCCCAGGGCATCCGCCAGCATCAACTCCACATCCAGCCGCGCCCGCTCCACCCCCCGTTCGGCGAGCCAGGGGGAGCTCCACCGCACCAGGTGGAGGACCGTCCAGGGCTCTCCCGGCGCAGGGGGTTGGGGAGCCCCCGTCGGATCCACCGCCCCGGGCACCGTCACTCCTCCACCTCCATCAGCTCCGAGGCCCGGGCCATGCGGAGGGCGGAGGTGAGCTCCTCCAGGTGGCCATCCATGATGTCGGGCACCCCGTGCGCGGTCAGGCCGATCCGGTGGTCGGTGACCCGGTTCTGGGGGAAGTTGTAGGTGCGGACCTTCCCCGAGCGGTCGCCGGTCCCCACCTGGGCCCGGCGGTCCCGGGCCCGCTCGGCCTCCCGGGCGGAGAGCTCCAGGTCCATGAGCCGGCTCCGGAGGACCTGCAGCGCCCGGGTCTTGTTCTTGAGCTGGGACTTCTCGTCCTGGCAGGAGACCACCAGCCCGGTGGGGAGATGGGTGAGCCGGACGGCCGAGTCGGTGGTATTCACGGACTGGCCCCCCGGGCCCGACGAGCGGAAGACGTCGATCCGCAGCTCCTGGGGATCGATGCGGACATCCACCTCCTCCGCCTCCGGGAGCACCGCCACGGTGGCGGCGGAGGTGTGGATCCGACCCTGGCTCTCCGTCTCGGGGACACGCTGGACCCGGTGGACGCCGGACTCGTAGCGGAGTTCACCGAAGGCCCCCCGGCCCCGGACGAGGACGATGGCTTCCTTCACCGAGCCGGGGATCCCCTCGGTCATGGAGATCAGCTCCACCGACCACCCCTTCCGCTCCGCCATCCGGGTGTACATCCGGAGGAGTTCCGACGCGAACAGCCCCGCCTCATCCCCGCCGGTCCCGGCACGGATCTCCAGCACGGCAGGGCGGTCATCCAGTGGGTCCCGGGGGGTGGCCCGCTCCTGGCCCACAGCGACGGCCTCACGGAGCCGCGCCTCCAGCTCCCGGACCTCCTCCTGGGCCATGGCACGGAGGTCGGCATCGCTCCCCTCGAGCAGTTCCCGGGCCCCCGCCAACTCCTCCTCCAGAGCGAAGATCCGGTGGGCGGAGTCCACCAGCGGCTCCAACTCCGAACGCTCCCGTCCCAGTTCCCGGAGCCGTTCAGGGTCCCGGGTGACATCCGGGTCCGAGAGGCGCCCGTCCAGTTCGCGGAGGCGTCGTTCCGCCTCCTGCAGCCTGCGGCGCAGACGATCGTCCACGTGCTCCATCAGCGATCCCGGAAGGCAATGGCATGGGGGGCGCACCCCTGCGGAGGCGCCCCCCATTCACGCATCGACCCCAACCGGAGTATCCCGATCAGCTGCCGTGGCTCTGATACTTCCGCTTGAAGCGCTCCACCCGGCCCGCGGTGTCCACCAGCCGCTGCTGGCCCGTATAGAACGGGTGCGAGGAGCTGGAGATCTCCAGCGTGTAGAGGGGGTACTCGTTCCCGTCTTCCCACTGGATCGTCCGCTCGGTCTCGATGGCGGAACGGGTCAGGAAGGCGTAGCCACTGGAGGCGTCCTGGAACACCACAGGACGGTACTCGGGGTGGATGCCTGGCTTCATGGGTCGAACTCCTGCAGGTATAGGAAAACCCGGACCCCCGGGGCCCGGTATAGCCGGGAAAGTATAGACGAAGACCGTTGCGACTTCAACTGCCGACTCCAGGACGACGACCCGGGGAGCCTCCTCGCCGGAAGAGGATCAGCACCGCCAGCAGGACGAACAGGAGCCCAGGGCCCAGGAGCGCTGGGGTCCGGGCATGGAGGGACTCCCCCGCCACCCCATCCACCCTTCCCACCACCCAACCCTCCCCTCCGGCTCCACCCCTGGCCACCACCCGCCCCCTGGGATCCACGATGAGCGCCTCACCGTCGGATGCGGACCGGACAATCCCGCTGCGGCTCTCAATCGCCCGCATCTGCAGGTGGGCCACATGCTGGGCCCTGGGGATGGCTCCCGTCGCCCCCGCCCCTCCGAACCACCCCTCATGGGTGAGGGCCAGAAAGGCCTCCACCTCCCGGGAAACGGGCATCTGCACCGCACCGGGAAAGGCGCTCTCGTAGCAGACCAGGAACCCCAACCCCCGCCCCGACACCACCACCCTTCCAGGCTCCCCTCCCCGGACCGGGGGCACCCCCCGCCCCTCCCCCTCCAACGCAGCGAGCCACCGGTAGAGGAGTCGGCTCCCCCCTTCGATCCCCGGCACCAGGTGCCGCTTCCGGTGCACCACCTGGATCCCCTGGTCGAAACCGAGGGCCAGGGCAGCATTCCAGGGACCCTCCCCTCCCTCCCCCACCGCGTATCCCCCCACCACCATGGGGATCCCTGCCCGGGCGGCCCCCGCCGCCAGCTCTCCAAGGAGGGCGTCCATCCCGCCGGAGACGTCCGGATCCCCAGGGACCCGGGGGAGATCTCCCGCCATCACCGGGCGATTCGAGGGAAGGGTCCCCTCCGGAAGGAGGAGAAGCTCCACTCCCTCTCCGGCCCCCGGGGGGGCCGCCAGGTGGGGAGCCAGCACCTCCAGCATCTCCCCCGGCGACGGGGGGCGGCCGGGGGATCCCGGGGAGTCCACCTGGAGCGCTGCCACCCTCAGCAGGGGGAGGGTGGTGAGGGTGGCGTTCCGGATCCACCCCACCGCTCCGGGAAGGAGCAGGACCAGGAGGAGCGCAAGAAGCATCCCCCGCCGTGGGGGCTCCCGCCCACCGGCGGATCCGGAACGGGCCAGATGGAGCCCGACGACACTTCCGGTCAGCGCAGCCCACCCCGAGAGCCCCAGCACCCCCACCCACTCGGCAGGGGCCGCCAGCCCCGGGACCTGCACCAGGGCGTTCCCCAGGGGGAGCCAGGCCAGCTCCATCCCCGGGAACGCCGACCGGAGCCACTCCCCCAGCACCCAGAGGAGGGGGAGCCCCGCCACCAGGGGAACCCCCCGGCTCCGGAGGAGGAGGGCCAGCCGCGCCACCCCCCCGGTGAGGAGGGCCAGCCCCACCACCACCGCGAGGAACACCGGGAGTGCGGACCAGGGGGCCACCGGGAAGAGGGCTCCGGGAATCCAGTGGAGGAGGAGTCCCCAGGCGACGGTGCCGCACGCCGCCCCGGCCAGGAGGGCACCGGGAGCCCCCGCTGCCCCGGTGGGGAGGCGCTGCAGCACCAGGGCAAGTGGGGCCAGCGCACCGAAGGCCAGGAGGGGGAGGGGCACCGGGGGGAAGGAGAGGGCCAGCAGGAGCCCCGACAGCGCCCCGAGGCGCAGGATGTCCCCCCGGGTGGGAACCCCCTCCCCGGGGGGACCGCTACCGGAGCCGCCCCCGCCCGGACTCCTGCCCGGAGGCACGGGCGGGGGACCCTTCATCGACCTCCGGCGCGCTGCTCCCCGGGGGCCACACCGCGGAAGACCCACTGCACCCCCGCCCGGATCTCCAGGTACTGGAGGTTCTCCACCAGCTCCGCCCTCCCCTCGCCGAAGACCCGGAGCTGCTCCGTCAGCAGGAACTCGGCACCGCCATGGACGTTCACCCCCACCGCCACCCGGTCCAGGAGGTCCTCCACGAAGGTGTCCTCGATGGCCTCGCCGGAGCCGTTGAGGATGTGTGCGGCAGCGCCCCCTCCCAGGTATGTGAGGGCCGGGAACGGGAGGGAGGGCACGGTCCAGACGAACTGGCCGTCCACATTCAGCACCAGGTCCGCCATCCGGATGTTCCCCAGGTTCACATCCGCCACCGGAGCCCCGGGCTCCTGCTCCCGGGCGATGAGCGCCTCCAGCCGCTCCTCCAGGCTCAACACCTCCGAGCGCCGGTAGTCCGACGACCAGAAGGTGAAGCCCGGGAGGATGCGAACTCCCGGTCCCAGGTACCCGAGGTCCATGCGGGCCCCGATGGTGTAGGTGGGCTCGACGGTGGAGGGCCAGATGAAGCCGGCGAAGACCCCCACGCCCCGGGCCTGCAGGTTCTCATAGTCGAAATCCGCCAGCTCCTGGGCCCCGGCCCCGGGTGCTCCCAGCGCCAGCCCCAGCCCCGTCAGGAACGCCACACCCCACGTTGCTCCCCGCCGCCCCGCGCCGTTCCCCACCCGGATCCGCGTCACACCCGTATCTCCTCGGCCGCCCCCCGGGCGGCCTCCAGGGTCTGGTCGATCTCGTCGTCGCCGTGCACCACCGACAGGAAGCCCGCCTCGTACGCCGAGGGCGCCAGGAAGACCCCCCGCTTCAACATCGCCGCATGGAACCGGCGGAAGGCGGGGATGTCCGCCTCTCCGGCCTCCTCGAAGGAGCGCACCGGTCCGTCGTGGAGGAAGACCCCGAACATGGAGCCCTCCACATTCCCGCTGGCGGGGAAGCCCGCCCCCTTCAGCGCCGCCACCATCCCGTCCACCAGCCGGTGCGCCGTGGCCTCCAGCGCCGGCCAGGGGCGCTCCCGCTCCAGCCATTCCAACTGGGCATTCCCCGCCGCCGTGGCCAGGGGATTCCCCGACAGCGTCCCGGCCTGGTAGACCGGCCCCGCTGGCGCCACCGTCTGCATGATGTCCTTCCTCCCGCCAAAGGCCCCCACCGGAAGCCCCGCCCCGATGACCTTCCCCAGGGTGGTGAGATCCGGAATCACGCCAAATCGTTCCTGCGCCCCCCCCATGGCCACCCGGAAGCCGGTCATGACCTCGTCGAAGACCAGGAGGGTGCCATGCTTCTCGGTCACGCTCCGGAGCCCCTCCAGGAAGCCCGGAAGGTGGGAGATCAGCCCGGAGTTCCCGATGACCGGCTCCAGGAACACGGCGGCCAGGGAGCCCCCTTCCGCTGCGAAGAGCGCCTCCACGGCCTCCAGGTCATTGAAGGGGAGGACCACGGTGTCCGCCGCCACCGCTGCCGGCACCCCGGGGGAATCCGGGAGCCCCAGGGTGGCCACCCCGCTCCCGGCGGCCACCAGGAAGGAATCGCCATGGCCGTGGTAGCAGCCGCTGAACTTCAGGAAGCGATCCCGGCCGGTGAAGGCCCGGGCCACCCGGAGGGCGGACATGGTGGCCTCGGTGCCGGAACTCACCAGCCGCACCATCTCGATCCCCGGGACCATCCGCACCACCCGCTCCGCCAGCTCCACCTCGGCGGCGGTGGGAGCGCCGTAGCTGGTCCCCCGGGTGAGTTGCCGCTCCAGCGCCTCCACGATGACGGGGTGGGCGTGCCCCAGGATCAGGGGTCCCCAGGAGAGGATGTAGTCGATGTACCGCTTCCCCTCCGTGTCCCAGAGGAAGGGCCCCTCCCCCCGGTCCACGAAGAAGGGGGTCCCCCCCACCGAGCGGAAGGAGCGCACCGGGGAGTTCACCCCCCCGGGGATGAGTTCCCGGGCCCGGTCCCAGAGGGCCGCCACCTCGGCCGCCGTCCCGTCCGTCCCGCCCAACCCCGCCGATGCCGACGCTCCTGGATTCCCAACACTCATGCCGCGTCGCTCCTGGAAACAAAGGGAAGAATGCTCACGGAGTCGCATCTCCGCAGACCGTCGCCACCAGATCGTAGTCCAGCGTGTCCACCACCTCCACCTCCAGCATGGCCCCCGGGCGGATCCGGGGATCCGGGAGGAGGTTCGTCACCCCGTCCACCTCCAGCGCCTGCGCCACCGTCCGCCCCGCCGCCGCATACTCCTCGTCGTCCTCCACCATCCTGTCCACCAGGACGATCTGACGGGTCCCCAGGAGCGCCTCGTTCGCCTCGAAGGAGAGGTTCCGGGTGAGCTCGGATACCCGCTCCAGCCGTTCCCGCTTCACATCGTCCGGGAGCTGGTCCTCCATGTCCGCGGCCGCCGTTCCCTCCTCCACGGAGTACGCGAAGGCCCCCACCCGCTCGAAACGCATCTCCTCCAGGAAGTCCATCATGGACTCCAGGTCCTCGTCGGTCTCCCCGGGGAAGCCCACGATGACGGTGGTCCGGAGGGTGAGGTCCGGGATGGCCTCCCGGAGCCACCCCACCCGCTCCCGGATGGTGGCCTGCCGCTCGGGGCGGCGCATCCGCTTCAGCACAGGATCGGCGCCGTGCTGGATGGGCATGTCCAGGTAGGGGAGGAGCCGGGGCTGGGAGGCCAGCAGCTCCACCATCTCCCGGGTGATCCCGGAGGGATACATGTAGAAGAGCCGGTACCAGGGGACGTCGGTCCCCTCCAGGAGCCCCCGGAGGAGGTCCGGGAGGAGGGGGGCGGAGGGGTCCTTCCGCCTCAGATCCCGCCCCCACCAGGTGGTGTCCTGGGAGATGATGTTCAGCTCCCGCACCCCCGCCTCCCCCAGCGCCCTGGCCTCCGCCACCCGCTCCTCCGGCGGCGCCGACCG
>Ga0076930_101222_pt1 | contig 15022 bp, 14 predicted proteins | sample HotLakConsoUCCRE_FD_71149 | JGI IMG/M metagenome (GOLD analysis project Ga0076930, IMG submission 71149) | Hypersaline microbial mat communities from Hot Lake, Washington, USA - Hot Lake Consortium UCC-RE (version 3) (version 3) ...
CGGGCTTCCTGGTCATGGCCCTGGTGGGGGTGGCGATGGCGCTTCTGGCGGTGGCCCGAAAGGGGCTCGTGCTGAAGACCCTGGCCAACGTGCACCTGGTCCTCCTCACCCTGGGGCGCAGGACCTTCACGGGATGGAAGGGGGAGGAATCGGAGGCCGCAGTGCACATGGCCCGGGATGGCGCGGTGACCATTCCCTACGCGGTGGCCATCGGCCTGGGCGGAATCGGGGGATGGTTCTCCGGAGGTTGGCCGCTGTGAAGGGACTCGTGGGGTTGCTGCGACGGGATCGGAGGGGGCAGGCGCTGGTGGAGTTCGCCATCGTCCTTCCGCTGCTGCTCCTCCTCCTGGTGGGGATCATCGAGATGGCGGGGGCGTGGCGGACCCTGCAGGTGATCACCAACGCCTCCCGTGAGGCCGCCCGGATCGCAGTGGTGCCGCTCTCCTCCGCCGCGGACATCCAGGACATCCTGGATGACTATCTGCTGTCCGGCGGGCTGGATCCCACCCTTGCCACGGTGGCCTACCGCTGCGACGAGGAGGAGGGTCTCTGCCCGGGGGTGGCCCGGAGCGGTCGGACCACCGAGGTGGAACTGAGTTATCCCTACACCTTCAGGAGCCTGGGTCCGCTCCTGAATCTGGCGTGTGGGGGGTGTGGCACCGGTTGGGGAACGATCCCCCTCCGCTCCGCCACCATCATGCGCAACGAGTAGAGGTGACCTGAATGCGCAATCGAGCGGGATTCCTGCTCCTGCTGGCCCTGCTGGCCGGAACCGTCGCGGCCTTCCTCGCCTACCGTTTCCTCCGGGATCCCATCGGAGCGGCGGTCATGGACCGGCCCTCCGATGCGGTGGTGCAGGTGGTGGTGGCGGCCCGGAACCTGTCGGTGGGGTCCGTGGTGCGCCCCGAGGACGTGAGGCTGGTGGACTGGCCCGGTGCGGCTCTCCCTGCCGGGTACAGCCGCACCGCCGCCGAGGTGGTGGGGCGGGGCCTCCTCAGCGCGGTGTCCCTGAACGAGCCGCTGCTCTCCTCCAAGCTGGCCCTCCCCGAGGCCGGGGGCGGACTCTCCATCCTCATCCCCGAGGGGAAGCGGGCCATGAGTGTGCGGGTGGACGACGTCATCGGGGTGGCGGGCTTCGTGGTCCCCGGCACACGGGTGGACGTGCTGGTCACCCTGGATCGCACCGCAGGGCAGGAAGACCCTGCCACCCAGCTCATCCTCCAGAACATCGAGGTCATGGCGTCCGGTCAGTCGATTCAACGGGACTCCCGGGGTGAGCCCCAGGCGGCCACGGTGGTGACCCTCCTGGTGGAGCCCGAGGAGGGGGAGCGTCTGGCGCTCTCCTCCACCAACGGACGGATCCAGTTGGCGCTGCGGAACTCCATGGATCTGGATTCAGTGGATACCAATGGGATCCGGGCTTCGGGACTCCTGATGCGCGCCCGTCCGGTGCCTGTGGTGGTTCGGCCCCGGGGTCCTGCACCGGTGCGGGCGCCTGCCGCTCCCTCTTCGTTCAGGGTGGAGGTCTTCCGCGGACCGGAACGCACCGAGGCCACCGTCGGCCCGGGAGGCCTTTGATGACCCGGAACTGGCGCGTCCGTGCGGCAAACCCGGGGCTGCTCCTCCTCTCCACGATCCTCCTGCTGGCTGCCCCCCGGGGCATGGCTGCACAGGAGTCCACCGTGGTGCGGGTGTCCCGGGGCAACTCCCAGGTGGTGACCCTCGCCTCCACCCTGGAGCGGGTGTCCATCGCCAACCCGGACATCGCGGATGTGCTCCCGGTGTCCGCCACCGAGATCGTGGTGAACGGCATCGCCACCGGCTCCACCACCCTCCTGGTGTGGGGAATCGACGGAGCCCGTTCCCAGTTCCAGATCCGGGTCACGCCGGATGTGGAGGAGCTCAACGACGAGATCCAGCGCCTCTTCCCCAGACAGCGGATCGACATCCGGGCCGTGGGCACCTCCATCGTCCTCTCGGGAGAGGTGGACGACCCGCAGGTGGCCGCCCGGGCGCTGAGCCTGGCGTCCAGCCTCTCGGATGGGGCCACGGTGGTGGACCAGATCTCGGTGCCGGACCGGCCCCAGGTCCTCCTCCAGGTGCGCTTCGCCGAGGTGAACCGGAATGCCCTCCAGAGTCTGGGGGCGAACGTGGTGCGAATGGACCCCTCCAACCCCCGGGGGGATGACGAGGGGGCCATCGGCACCGGTGGCGTGGTCCCCTTCGTGGGATCGCTCCTGGGGGGCGACGGCCCGGACCAGTTCTTCTCGGACCAGGTGAACTTCTTCCTCTTCCAGAGGGAGGCGAATGTGGCGGCCCTGATCCGGGCACTCCGGTCCCAGGGGCTGTTCCAGAGCCTGGCCGAGCCGAATCTTCTTGCGGTTCCAGGGGAGACGGCCACCTTCCTGGCAGGGGGGGAGTTCCCCTTCCCGGTCCTGCAGGGGAACACCCAGGCGGTTTCGATCCAGTTCAGGGAGTTCGGGATCCGCCTGGCCTTCACCCCCGAGATCACCAATTCTGGTGCCATCCGGATGCAGGTGGCGCCGGAAGTGTCGTCTCTGGATTTCGGGACCGGGCTCACGGTTTCGGGGTTCCAGATCCCGACGCTCCTGTCGCGAAGGGCCGAGACGGTGGTGGAGTTGCAGGAGGGCGAGACCTTCGCCATCGCCGGGCTGATGGACAACAACCTCACCCGGAGTGTGTCGAAGATCCCGCTGCTTGGAGACATCCCGATCCTGGGGGCGCTCTTCCGGTCGGAGGACCTCCGGCAGAACCGGACGGAGCTCCTGGTGCTGGTGACCCCCTACCTTGTGCGCCCGAGCCGCAACGCCCCGGAATTGCCCACCGGGGAGCCCGGGGAGTGGGACTGGTTCCGGTACATGAGGCCCGCTCCCGGCTCCACGGTTCCGGGCTCGCCGGCACCCTCCGGGCCGGGGCAGACAGGAGGACCTCCCGGTGCCCCCTTCCGCTGACGGGGAACCGGTGAGTGGGGAAGCAGGTTTTTGAGGAACGGGAACGAGGATCCGCCTACGGGAGTTGCAACCATGCCTGGACACACCTGCATCACGCTGCTCCGGGGCCGGGGAGGCCAGGTGTTGTTCATCACCGCGGCCACCCTCCTGGCCCTCATGGGTTTCGCGGCGCTCTCCATCGATATCGGGCTCATGTACCACGCCCGGACGGAGGCGCAGCGGACGGCGGATGCGGCAGCGCTGGCGGGGGCGGGAGCGCTCCTGCAGGCCCCCGCGGATCTGGACAGGGTCCGGAACGCCATCATCGCCGTGGCCTCCGCCAACACCATCCGGGGTGACTCCATCGTCCTCCTTCCGGAGGATGTGGATGTGGTCCCCGATTCCCAGATCGTCCGGGTGCGGATCGTTCGGCATGCCGATCGGGGGTCCGGCGTTCCCACCCTCTTCGCACGGGCCCTGGGGTTCTCGGAGATCAGTGTGGCCTCCGAGGCCGCCGCCTCCAGCTTCCCCGCCCGGTCGGTGACCTGTCTCCTTCCCCTGGCCATCCCGGACCGGTGGAGTGAAGGCCCCGGGCTGTCGGACTGGCCCGGCAGTTCAGACACCTATGAGCCGACGTCCGGGGACATCTACATGCCCCCGGACCCCCTCTCCCCCTCCGTTCCGGGGACCGGTTTCAACAGCCTGGATGTGGGTTCTTCCCTGGCGCTTCGGGCCGCCGACCCCGGAGAACTCCCCCGGATGGGCCGCTATCTGCCCATCCAGCCCTCCAGCGTCCTGTTCACGGTGGAGGAGTACAAGTACGCCTCCTGGGAGTGCCGCTCCCCCACCTCCGGGGGAGACGGTACCTGGACCGAGGGGACGACCGTGGGGATCAATCTGGCGGAGTGGGAAGTGGTGGAGTGGGAGGCCGCATATGGCGCCCAGCGGGTCCTCGAGCGGAATCCCGACGCCCGCTGGGACGCCTCATGCCTCTGCGCCACCGGGAATCCGGAGCATGTGGCCGCCCGGACCTTCTCGCTCCCGCTCTTCGCTCCTCCGGCGGCGCCCACAAGTGGGGACACCTCCCTCACCTTGAGCGGTTTCGCGGGGGTCTTCGTGGAAGCGACCGCGCCCAACACGGTCATCGTCCGCCTGGTGCACTACGCCGGAACGCAGCCGGCAGAGAACGGGTCGCCCATGAGCGGCTCGCTGGCCCGCGTACTCCGTCTGGTGCAGTGACTTGACCGATTCGACGATGCCCGAGCACCCGAGCACCCCGGTACCCGCCGCCGTCATCTCCACCGACCGGGAGGTCAGGGATCGGCTCAGGGCCATCCTGGCCGAGCCGGAGAGCGGTGTTCGCCTCATGACCGAGGTGGAACTCCCCTTCACGGACATCGCCGATCCGGAACTCCGGGAGCTGAAGGCCGCCCAGCCGGAGATCGTCTTCATCGATCTGGACTCCGATCCCCATGTGGGGCTCAAGTTCGCCGGATTCCTCCTGGAGTCGGGGGCGGCCCAGAACCTGGTGGCCATCGGCGAGAACCTCTCTCCGGACATCCTCCTGCAGGCCATGCGGGCGGGCATCCTGGAGGTCATCCCCCGCCCCATCACCCCGGAGGCGGTGCTGGAGGCCGTAGAGCGGGTGTGGCGGCGAACGGGGAGAAAGAGTCGCCGCGCGGAGCGGACAGCCCCGGGGACCGCCATCTGCGTGTTCGGGGTGAAGGGGGGAACGGGCTCCACCACGGTGAGCACGAACCTGGCGGTGGAGATCCATCGGCTGACCCGGAAGAAGGTCCTGCTGCTGGACCTGGACCTGGAGCTGGGTGAGACGGCGCTCCAGCTGGGGGTGGAGCCGAAGTTCTCGGTGATCGACCTGATCCGGAACTTCCACCGGGTGGACTCGGACCTCCTGGCCTCGTACATCGAGACCCATGAGACCGGGGTGGACCTCCTGGCAGCCCCCTACCGTCCCGCGGACTACGAGGCGGTCAGCGGGGAGAGGGTGCGGGAGGTCATGGACTTCCTGAAGGGGCACTACGACTACCTGGTGGTGGATACGCCGAAGACGTTCAACCCGGCGTCCTTCGGAGCGTTCGCGGAGGCCGACCTGATCTACCTGGTGACCACGGCGGACATCCCGGCGATCCGGAACCTCTCCCGCTCCCTCCCCCTCCTGAAGCAGCTGGGGGGGCGGAAGACCGGCGACCGGTTCAGGCTCATCGTGAACCGCTTCGACCCGGCGCAGGTGATCAGTGTGGAGGAGATCAGTCGGACCGTGGGGATGGAGGTCCACTGGACCCTCCGGAACGACTACCGGGCGGTGATGGACTCCATCAATGAGGGGACACCCGCCGTGACCCGGAGCGGCTCCCCCTTCGGACGGGACATGCGGGCCCTCACCTCGGACCTGACGGGGGTCCCGCTGGCGGAGATGCAGAAGAAGGGCCGCCTGGGCGGCCTCCTCACCGGATGGAGGAACGGACGGAGTTGAGCAGGGGAGCGTGAAGCGGGGGGCGTGACGGGAGTTGCCGGGCAAGCGGCTCCGGAGGTCCCGGAGGGAACCGGTTGGACATGGGAGAAGGTGGATGGCGGACTCATCGGACGAACAGACGCGGCCCCGGGGCACCGGCGGGGTGGGGGCAAAGAGCTGGGGGTGGTCCGCCAACGGATCCACCCGGGAGGAGGGGGGCACCTGGGGGGAGGGGGAGTTCTCGGCCCTCTACCACGAGACCAAGGCCCGGGTCCACCGTCAGCTCCTGGAGCGACTCAACCTGGGCTCCCTGGCCAACCGGAGCCGGGAGGAGGTGGACGCGGAGATCCGCAACATCCTCCGGGCCCTCCTTGCCCAGGATGATGCGCCCCTCAACCTGGAGGAGCGCACCCAGCTCATCGAGCAGATCCTGGATGACGTGTTCGGCCTGGGTCCCCTCCAGCCGCTGCTGGAGGACCCCACCGTCTCCGATATCCTGGTGAACACCCACAAGAACGTCTGGGTGGAGCGGAACGGGAAGCTCACCCGGGCCAACATCCGCTTCCGGGACGACGAGCACCTGCTGCAGGTCATCGACCGGATCGTCTCGGCGGTGGGGCGGCGCATCGACGACTCCTCCCCCATGGTGGATGCCCGCCTGGCGGACGGCTCCCGGGTGAACGCGGTGATCCCGCCCCTCTCCATCGATGGGCCCCACCTCTCCATCCGGAAGTTCCGCCGGGATGTGCTCTCCGCGGAGGACCTCCTCCGGAACGACACCCTCACCCGCTCCATGCTCACCTTCCTCCAGGGGTGCGTCCGGGCGCGGCTGAACATCCTGGTGTCGGGGGGGACGGGGTCCGGGAAGACCACCTTCCTGAACATGCTCTCCGAGGCCATTCCGCTGGACGAGCGGATCGTCACCATCGAGGACTCGGCGGAGCTGCAGCTCCGTCAGCCCCACGTGGTGCGCCTGGAGACCCGACCGCCCAACATCGAGGGGTCGGGAACGGTGAGCCAGCGCCACCTGGTGAACAACAGCCTCCGGATGCGCCCGGACCGGATCATCATCGGCGAGGTCCGGGGGGAGGAGGCGGTGGACATGCTGCAGGCCATGAACACCGGCCATGACGGCTCCCTCACCACGCTGCACTCCAATGGCCCCCGGGATGCCCTGGGGCGGCTGGAGACCATGATCTCCATGGCCAACCTGAACATCCGGGAGAAGGCCATGCGGGCGCAGATCGCGTCGGCACTGGACCTCATCGTCCACCTGGCCCGCCTCTCGGACGGGACCCGGAAGGTGATGTCGGTGGCGGAGGTCACCGGGATGGAGGGAGACGTGGTGACCATGCAGGACATCTTCGTCTTCGAGCGGGAGGGGGTGGCCCAGGATGGGCGGGTGGCCGGACGGTACCGCTCCACCGGGGTCCGTCCCCGCTGCTCGGACCGGCTGCAGAGCTACGGGATCAGCCTCGAGGAGTCGCTCTTCGTGGATGTGGACCCCAGCCTCACCTGGCGCCGGTGATGGACATCTTCCGGGCGGAGGAGTGGAGCGCCGCGCTCCTGGCCTTCGGCGCCGTGGCGCTGGCGGTGCTGGCGCTGGCCATGGGCTTCGAGGGGATCCGGGGGATCCTCCGCTCCCGCTCCGTGATGAAGGAGCTGAAGCGGATCAGGGAGACGGGAACGCTGGCCTCCATCCAGAGCTCCCTGCTCCGGGCGGACCGCACCAGCCTCCCCGACTGGCTCCGCCCCATCGGCGCCCGCCTCCCCTCCCTGCGGGATGTGGAGCTCCTCCTGGAGCAGTCCCGCTCCTCGTGGAGCCTGGGCACGGTGTTGCTCCTCACCGTGGGGTGCGGGGGAGCCACCGGTTCCGCTGTCCTGGTGGGGACCCGGAACGGAGTGGTGGCGCTGGTGATGGCGGCCTTCGGGGCCACCCTTCCCCTGTTGTGGCTCATGCGGGCCCGTGCAAAGCGCTTCCGGGAGTTCGAGTCCGCCTTCCCCGAGGCCATCGACCTCCTGGTGCGCTCGGTGCGGGCGGGGCACGCCCTTCCTGGAGCGCTGAAGGTGGTGGCAGAGGAGGCCCCGGAGCCGGTGGCAGGGGAGTTCCAGCAGGTCTTCGACGAGCAGAAGTTCGGGCTTCCCGTGGCAGAGTCGCTCCTGGGGTTGGTGGACCGGGTGAACATCCTGGACGTGCGGATGTTCGTCACCTCGGTGCTGATCCACCGGGAGACCGGCGGGAACCTGGCGGAGAATCTGGAGGGGCTGGCCCGGGTGATCCGGGAGCGCTTCAAGTTCCGCCGGGACGTGCAGACCCGGACGGCCCACGGGCGGATGACCGGGCTGGTGCTGGCCATCGCCCCGGTGGCCACCCTGGCGGGCTTCCAGCTCGCCAACCCGGAGTACGTGCGTCCCCTCTTCACCCAGACGGTGGGGCAGTACCTGCTCCTGGCGGCCTTCGGGCTCCAGATCCTGGGGTTCCTGGTGATCCGCCGCATGACCACGGTGGAGTTCTGAGCCGGCCATGATCTATGTCATCGTCCTCCTCACTGCCGCCTCCGTGGCCTGCCTCGTCCTGGGGCTGGCCAATGTGGTGTTGCAGGGACAGGAGAGGGCCGTGCGGGTCCGACTGAACCAGATCCGGGACGGGGGGGTCAGCCGGGAGGCGGAGGCCCGGCGGCGCCGGCAGGCCCGACGGGAGTCACTCCAGACCTTCATGGAGCTCCTGGGGCAGCGGGTCACACGGGACTCGTTGCGGATCCGGGGGATCCGCAAGCAGTTGGTGCAGGCGGGGTACCGGGCCCCCGGCGCGGTGGCCATCTATTTCGGGATCCGGGTGGTGTTCACGGTGGGCTTCGCCCTTCTCTCCATCCCCCTGGCCACGGTCCTCCCCCTGGGTCCCTTCGGCCGGGTGGTGGCGGCGGTGTATCTGGCCCTCGGGGGGTGGATGCTCCCCTTCCTGTACCTGAAGCGGAAGGTGAATCAGCGGGCCCGCTCCCTCCAGAGGGGGTTGGCGGACGGGCTGGACCTCATGGTGGTCTGCGTGGAGGCGGGACTGGGGCTGAACCAGTCGCTCCTCCGGGTGGCAGAGGAGATGGACCGGATCTCCCCGGAGATGAGCGACGAACTCACCATGGTGACGCTGGAGATGCGCGCCGGAACCCCCCGGGAGGAGGCGCTGAGGAATCTGGCGGAGCGCACCGGGCTGGAGGATGTCCGGGCCTGGGTGGGGGCCATGATCCAGACCGACCGCTTCGGGACCTCCATCGCCGACTCCCTCCGGGTGCACTCGGACACCATGCGGACGAAGCGCCGTCAGCGGGCCGAGGAGGCCGCGGCGAAGCTCACCGTGAAGATGCTCATCCCCATGGTGCTCTTCGTCTTCCCCGCCATGTTCGTGGTGGTGCTGGCCCCTGCGGTGATGGCCATGATGGAGGTGCTCCGGTGACCCCCCGCCATGTGGAGGTCCGGAACCGGACCCGGGACGGCGCGCTCCTGGGGGACCGGATCCGCGTGGCGGATCGCTGGTGGCCTCGCCTCCGTGGGCTCCTGGGACATCCGGCCCCCCGGGAAGGGGAGGGGCTCCTCCTCACCCCCTGCCGGGGGGTGCACATGATGGGGATGCGCTACGCTCTGGATGTGGTGCTGGCAGATGCCGGGGGTCGGGTGCTGGCCTGCTTCCAGGAGCTGGCCCCGGGGCGCACCACCGGGATGCTACGGGGGGCCCGTCACGCCCTGGAGATCCCGGTGGGGACCATCGGGCGCACCGGGACCGTTCCAGGGGACGAGCTGACATGGACCCCCTGACCGACAGCCCCCGCACCCGGGCGCGGAAGCCTCCGGCGGAGAGCGGACGGATTCCCCCGGCGACTCCGGAGGCGGTCCCCCTCCCCCCCCAGACCTGGGGGGAGATCGGGCTCCCCCACCGCTTCGTCGAGGACCTGATCCTCAAGATGCTCTATCGCCGGGGGGCCATGACCGGCGATGGGCTGGCGGATGCCCTGAACCTTCCCTTCTGGGCGCTGGACACCGAGCTGCTGGGCTACCAGCAGCGGCGGATCGTGGAGGTGCGGGGAACCGGGATGCATGGCCGCCGGGGCTACCTCTTCGACCTCACGGCGGAGGGGCGGCAGCGGGTCCGGGAGGTGTTGCCGGCGATCCCCTACGTGGGCCCGGCCCCGGTTCCCATGAGCGTCTACAGCGACTGGATGGAGCGGCAGACCCTCCGGAAGGTCCGGGTGGGGGCGGCGGAGGTGGCCCGGGGATTTGCCGATCTGGTGGTGGATCCCACCCTGATCCGGAGGCTGGGGCCCGCCATCAACGCCGGCCGGTCCATCTTCCTCCACGGGGACGCGGGGAACGGAAAGACCGCCATGGCGGAGCGGATCGCCCGGGCCTATCCGGGGGATGTGTTCATCCCCCGGGCCATCCTGGTGGGGGGGCAGGTGATTCAGCTCTTCGATCCCTCGGTGCATGAGCCGGTGGACCCCGAGCCCCCCCGCTCCGAGTCCGAGCTCCTCCGCCCCGCCCCCGTCTACGACCCCCGCTTCGTGCGGATCCGGCGTCCCATGGTGACGGTGGGGGGGGAATTGACGCTGGACCAACTGGAGCTCCGCTGGGATGCCAGCCTGGGGGTCTTCCGGGCCCCGCCGCAGTTGAAGGCGGTGGGTGGGGTCTTCCTGGTGGACGACTTCGGGCGGCAGCAGGTGCGCCCCCGGGACCTCCTGAACCGGTGGATGATCCCCCTGGACCGGGGGATCGACCATCTCTCCCTCCCCAACGGGCAGGTGGTGCAGGTCCCTTTCGACTGCCTGGTGATCTTTGCCACCAACCTGGACCCCAGGGACCTGGTGGAGGAGGCCTTCTTCCGGCGTATCCGGCACAAGGTCCGGGTCGACAACCCCACCCCGTCCCAGTACCGGGAGATCTTCCGGCAGGCCTGCCTCCGGAAGAACGTCCCGTACGACGAGGGCGCCGTGAAATTCGTCGAGGAACACTACTACGAGGGCCGCAACATCGAGCCCCGGGCCTGTCATCCCGGAGACCTGGTGTCCGACCTCTGCGACCTGGCGGACTACATGGGCCTTCGTCCCACCCTGGATCGGCTCCTGCTCCAACCCACCTGCGAGAGCTACTTCGGAGCAGACCTGACGGACCGTCCCGGAGGCGGGGGAGCGTTGAATGGAATCTGAGCGGACACGGGGGATGGATCCTGTCGGCACCTCCCGGACGGGAGGTGCACCCCCACCTGGCGGGAATGGCGATGGGAGCGGGGGCGCCGTGCAGGCGGGGTGGCACGCCTCCCCGCCGCAGGCCGGCTCCGTGCGGGCGCTGCCGGGGGACGACGACCCGGTGGAGGCGGGGATCCTCCGCCTCAGGGAGGAGGCGGTGCGCACCGCCCGCACCGAGGCTGCAGCCTCCGTCCCCCTGGACGGGACCCCCCCGGGGGAAACCGAGCTCCGGGAGCGGTGCCGTTCCGCCTACCAGCGCTGGCGGACGGCGGAGCGCCGCCAGATCCGGGAGGAGACCGCTTCCACGGAGCAGGCGGTGGTGGCCACCCTGGGGAAGGCCTCCCTTGGAATCGACCGGTTCGAGCGCCTCACCAACGACCTGGGGAGGCTGAGGCTCCGGGTCACCAACCGCCGCAGGGAGGTCTCCAGCGAGCTGGCAAAGGAGCAGGTGCAGCGCACCCGGGGAATCCCCACCGGGCTCTACCTGGTGGCCATCGCCTTCCTGGGGCTGGTGGAGTTCTTCGCCAACGCCCCGGTGTTCAGCGCCCTCCTCCCCCGGGATCCGCTGTCGGAGGAACAGATCCGTCTCCTGGCCGAGGGAGCCATGGGGTGGACCTCCGGATTCGGGCGGGTGATCTCACACATCGTCCTGAAGCCGGATGCCGCGCTGCTGGCGGGGGGGCTGGTGGTGTTCCTCTGTGTGCTGGCCCACTTCTTCGGCCACTCCCTCCGGGAGTTGGTGATGCACGGGGACCGGAACACACGGCGAGATACCGTCTCCGGCCGGTCCCCGGCGGAGAATCTGGTCCCCATGGTCATCACCGGAATCGGGCTGGCCCTGGTCCTGGGTGTGCTCTACGAAGCCCGGATCATGCTGGGAGAGACCGGACAGATCCGCTATGAGCAGGACATCGCCATGGTGGAGGAGCTCCGGAGGGAGGCGGGGTGGATGAGGGTGGACGGCGATCTGTTGGCCGCCAACCAGCTCACCAACCGGGCGGAGGACCTGGAGACGGCGGCCATGGACCTCCGGGAGTATGCATCCTCCATGGAGCGGATGAGCATTCCCATCCTCCTCCTGAACCTCACCCTGGTGCTCTGTGCCATTGCGGCGGCCTACTTCCACCGGCGGGACGCCCGCAAGGAACAGTTCAACGAGGACCCCTTCGAGATGGACCGGCAGACCCTGCTGGACGCGGCGGAGCAGAATGCCCTGGAGGTCACCGACCTCATGTCGGGGCTGGTCCGGGACCTGAGGCGCCTCCGCTCCCTGGCGGCCGGCGACGGGGGGCATCACTGGGGCTCGGTGGCGCCGCGGCTGGAGGGGGTGATCAGCCTCTACCGGGCCGAGGCCGCACGCCTCCGGGAGGTGGATCCCCGGAGCGTTCCCGCCTTCGCCGAACCGGTGAGGCTGGACCTTCCCGTGGACGACGAGAGCCAGGTGGGGGGGCTCCAGAGCCCGGACGACTACGAGCGGGAGCGACAGATCCTCTCGGCCCGCTTCGAGACTGTACGGCAGCGGTTCAGCGAGGAGGCCCGGGCCTCGTGAGGATGGGGTGGAGCGCCCGGCTGGCTCCGGTGGTGGCCCTGGTGCTGGCCGCCGCCCTCTCCGCCTGCGGAGGCGATCCCCCCGCCCCTCCGCCGGACCAGGGTCCCCCGGAGCAGCTCATCCTCCTCTACGACCGCTCGTCCAGCATCCAGGACCACGAGCTGCAGCACTACCGGGAACTCACCAACAGCGTCGTGGGGGAGTTGCGGCACCAGGACCGCCTGGTGGCCATGGAACTCCTCCAGCTCTCCCTTGCGGAGGCCCCCCGCCGGTGGGCCCAGGACGTGCCGGCCCGGGAGTTCCAGGACCGGGCCATGTCCCGGGACTCCATTGCCCTGGCCCGCTTTGTCACGGATGTGCGGGACTATCTGGCCTCCTTCACCGACACCGCCGATCGGGAGGAGCTCCTGGGAACCGACATCCTCTCCACCCTGCAGAACGTGGGGGACGAGGTCCGGAGCTATCCCGGATACCGGACCGTGCTGGTGATCCTGTCGGACATGCTCCACGCCACCCGGGAGCTGAACATGGAGGGACTCCAGCGGATGCCCGGTCCGGAATGGGTGGAGCGGGCGGCCTCGGAGGGGCGTCTCCCGGAGCTGTCGGGGGTCTGTGTGCTGGTGGCGGGGGCCCGGGTGGACACGCCGGAGGCCCAGCGGGTGAAGGCCTTCTGGATGGACTACTTCCAGGCCACCGGAGCCACCCTCCTGGACCGGAACTACGGCTACCGCCCCCCCCGCCTGGTGCCGGAGAGCTGCCCCTGACCGCAGGGAATCAGGGGGGGGCCCCGCCCCCCGCCATGGGGCTCTCCTCCCACGCCTCCAGCGTCCGGGGCCAGTCGTCCCGGAGAAGCCTGGACAGCGACCGGTCCGCAAGGACCTTCCCTCCGGTCTGGCACGGGGCGCAGTAGTTCGTCTCGTTCTCCGCATAGACGATCCGCTGTACCGGAGCCCCGCAGCGGGGGCAGGGCTTCCGGTACCGGCCGTGGACCGCCATGGCCGGGTGGAAGGCCGTCACCTTTTCGGGAAAGGCCCCTCCCATCTCCTCCTGCAGGAGGGCGGTGAACCGCTTCAGGTGGCTCCGTGTCGCCTCCCGGAGACGGGCCACCTGGCCCAGGTCCAGATTCCCGGTGCGCTGCACCGGGGAGAGCCCCGCCTCCCAGAGGATCTCGTCCGCATGGGCGCCGCCGATCCCACTGAAGATGGACGGGTCGGTGAGGGCCCGCTTCAGGGTGCGGTTTCCCCGCAGGAGGGCATCCCGGAAGGCCTCCTCCCCCACCTCCAGCGGCTCCACGCCCCCCCGGTGGTGGTCCGCCAGCGCGGCCTCGCCCCGGACCAGGTGGAGGGTGGCCCGCTTCTTCGTCCCGGCCTCCGTGATCAGGAGGGAGCCCGAGGGGAAATCCAGGGCCCCGTGGGCCCCCTTCCCCGGGATCTTCACCCCGGGAGCCCGCCAGCGCAGCCGCCCCGTCACCATGAGGTGGAGCACCAGGAAGAGGTCGTCGTCCAGCCCGAAGACCAGGCGCTTCCCCAGCCGGGAGACCGTCCGCACCCCCAGCCCCACCACACTGGACAGGGGGGGATCCCAGCTCTTCAGGAGCGAGGGGGAGCGGAGGCGCACCCCCACGATCGTCTCTCCCACGACCCGGGGGCGAAGCGCCTCCACGTACATCGTGACCTCGGGGAGCTCGGGCATGGACACCGTCCTGGAACGCGGGTGGGGCGGACCCTGCTCCTCCAATCTCGGGCCCCCACTCCGGGGGACGCAAAGGGGACGCCTTCCCCCCCGGCGGTCCTCCACCTATCCTCCTCCTGTGACCCCTTCCTCCATCTCCGGCCACTCCCGATGACCGATCGCAGCCCGGTGTGCTCCACCCATCCATCCCCCCTGGCGTCACCTGGCGGGGAGCACCGGCAACCGGGGCCGTGGACCTCCAGGCTCCTCTCCCTCCTCCTGCTGGTGGGGGTGGTGGGGCTGGTGGGGTGTGAGGGGGACGGTGGGCTGGGAGCCCCCATCCTGAGCGAGCTCCAGGGGCTCCCTGTGCCGGAGAACGCCGAGATCGCCGCCCGGGACGCCGGCACCGCCAACGCCCCCATCCTGGTGTACCGGGTCCCCGGCGCCACCCACGAGCAGTTGAAGCGATGGTACGCCCGGGAGATGCCGGTGGGGAGGGACTGGCAGGGGTGGAGCTGGTGCGACTCGGAGGAGAACGAGTCGGGGTTCTTCCGCTACTACCACCGCCCCGGCGAGGCGCTCCTCTCGGTGATCCTGGCGCCGGACGCCGGGATCCTCCTGGGCTACACCACCTCCGGTCGCTGCTGAGGCTCCGCTCTCCGGTCCCGGGACCGTCGCCCCTCCTGCCCCTCCTCCCCTTCTTCTCCCTCCAGGTTCGCCACGGCGAAGGCCAGGACGTCGGCGGCTTCCTCGATGAGCTTCTCCGTGGGCTTCCCCGCCCCGTGACCGGCCCGGGTCTCGATGCGGATCAGCACCGGTCGGTCACACCCCTGGGCGGCCTGAAGCGCCGCGACGTACTTGAAGGAATGTGCAGGCACCACCCGGTCGTCATGGTCGGCGGTGGTCACCAGGGTGGCGGGATGGCAGCTCCCGGTAAGGAGGTTGTGGAGTGGGGAATAGGCCAGGAGGTGGGGGAACATCTCCGGGTCCTCGGACGAGCCGTAGTCGGAGACCCAGGCCCACCCGATGGTGAAGCGGTGGAAGCGGAGCATGTCCATCACCCCCACCGCCGGGAGGGACACCCCGAAGAGCTCCGGGCGCTGATTCACCACCGCTCCCACCAGGAGCCCCCCGTTGGAGCGGTTAG
>Ga0076930_101223_pt1 | contig 14997 bp, 11 predicted proteins | sample HotLakConsoUCCRE_FD_71149 | JGI IMG/M metagenome (GOLD analysis project Ga0076930, IMG submission 71149) | Hypersaline microbial mat communities from Hot Lake, Washington, USA - Hot Lake Consortium UCC-RE (version 3) (version 3) ...
GTGAGGTTCTGCCCGATCATACAAAACTCCAGTTCTCAACTTAGACGGGGTTTAGCAGCCCTGTGGACAATAAAGCTTGTCTTGGATCTTCGCAATTAATTGCCATTGAGTCCCTCGTAGCAGAGGGATTGCGGCCCTCAATGGCCCCGTGGCAGTGTTTGCGGCTCTGGCGTTTCGATCTCCTCCGCAACCAGCTGCCGTTTATACATAAGTTTTTGGCTGACTGCTTCCAGTGGTTTAGCCCCCTTTTCTGGTATGCCCAGAGGGCTTTAAGCCCCCAATTCTGGGGGACTTCAAACTCCGGTCTCCCCCCAGAATTGGGGGGACTAAGGGGGGCGAATGCGCCGGTTGAGGTGGCAATCGAGATGTGTATAAGCGGCAGCCGCAACCAGTGGTGGGAGAGAACGTCACTCTCACCTATGTTAGGGTATGCCGCTCAAGAGATTCCTTGGAGACGTTCCCTAACCATCAAAAAGGTCGCTGGGGCCGTAGCGAGCAAAGCGGGATAGCTACCAGCTCGCTCCTAGCCCCGATTCCCCATCACAGCTACTCTGATGGCCCATCCATCCACCTTCTGGATGGCGAATTCCCAAGTGAGTTGGCCGCTACCGAGGCTAGTCTGCTGCACTCTGTCTGATCTCACTGAAAGCCTTGCAGCCGACATTCCGCACTGCCAACTGGCATATAAAGATTTAGAACGAAGATGTGAGGAGCCCGGCAATTTCCTCCGACTAATTTCTCAATAGTTGCCCTCTATGGAGAAATTGTAAAAATCATTCAAATGCCCTGTGAATGGTTGGAATACTCTCTTTCACAAGCTTTCAGCTTTGATCCTGAGGGTGGCCCTTCAAAGTGCGGAAAGGGGGTTGTCGCAATAAGGTTTGGTTATTTTGATTAGTCGGGGGTTGTGAACTCTCCTAGCTTATGAGTGAATTAGAGCCCGTTGCCAATGAGGATGAAGGGTGCCCAGTAGTAGGGATGACGATAGCCGGGTTCGGCTACGGCCACGTCAAAGCCGTTGCGAGGGGTGGGACGGGCTCCGGTACGAGAAGCGGCTAAGCGGGTTTCGGTGTCTTCGTCGTAGAGGAGGCTGAGTTGGGCTTGGCGCAAGGCCTCGGCTTTGGTCAACTCACCCGTGGCGAGCAGTTCGTAGAAGCGCTGCATCAGCACACTGGTGCTGTTGTCATTCACGGCCCACAGAGACGCAATGACGGTTTCGGCGCGGCTGTCGTTGGCACCCAAAAAGTAAGAGCTGATGCCCGTGATCTCGGTACCGTCGCCAGTGGCACCGCCAAGGGCGGTTTCGCAGGCCGACAAAATGACCAGATGCAAGTTATCTAATCGGGCACTGATGTCTTCGATGTCGCCAGCGGTGAGGCGATCGCCATTGCCCAGCACGATAAACGACTCATCGGCCCGACCGGGAACGAAGGCGGCATGGGTGGCTAGATGGAGGACTCGGTGATTGCGAACGTTGGTTTTGAGGGCATCGAAGGTGAAGGCGTCGTTGAGGAAGACCTGCCCCGGATAAATGCCCAAGGCGTCGCTCTCGTCACTGCGGATGATGGCATCGAGTTCGATATCGACTGCTGGCAGGGAGCTGAAGCCAGAAACCGGGTTGGAGAGTCCCAGGCCGAGTACCTGGGATTGGTCGATGTCGCCGAGGCGATCGCTCGTATTCGTGACCCCTGGAGCCAGTACGGTAGAAATTTGGAACCGCTCGATCAAGAACTGCTCGCCGTCGTAGAGCGCGGCCATGGGAATGTAGCGGGTGACGCGATCGTTCACAAAGATCAGGTGATCGATGTCGTTGGTCTCCAGTTCTTCGGCTAGGGGTTGAATAATCCAGTCGTAGAGCTGTTGGCCCTGGGCTTGCAGCTCGCTTAAGCGGGTCGGCGACTTCAGTAATTCGCCGAAGCGCTGGACGGCGGTGGCCAGCTCACCTTGGGTCACAGGCACTTCGGCACTGCCAATCACGCGGCCCTCAATGGCCCATACCAGCCACAGTTTGTCTTCTAGCACAAAGGGATAAATCAGTACTGGGGTTTGCCCATCGGCAGCGTAGGCACTGAGTAACGCTTTCGCATCGTCGCCGATCTGGTTAGGATCTTGAAAGGTGTCGTCATCGCGGCGGTTGGCGCGGATAGTGGTAGCAAATTGGTCAACTTGGTCGTTGTATTGGGCGGTGAGGGCGTCGCGTTGATCGTAGAGGTCGTCAAGCTCGGGGCAGTCGGTGTCTTCGCAGGTGAGGATGGCGCTACCGAGGGCGATGAGGCTGCCGTGGGCGTCGATGACGGGCTGCTCGGCGTCGGTGTATTGCAGTTCTTCGCCGTTCCACACGGCGCGGGTGGTGTCGGTGAACTCCCGCAGTTCTTCCAGCTTCAACAGGTCAAGCACCTGCTGCGCCTCAGGAATGCGGCCTTCTTCAAGTAGCAGGTCGGCCAGCAGGCGGTAATCGTCGGCCACGGTGTCGGTAAAAGATTGTTGGAGGTCAGTGTCTAGCCCCCGAATGTCGCCGCGAATGGATTCCCGCACCTCAGCGCTGGCTTTGAGGAAGACAATCGCCAGTTCGGGCTGGTCTTGGCTGTTGAGCAGTTTGCCTAAATTCCCCAGGGTGATTCCTTCTCCGCTGCGATCGCCAATCTCGCGCGTAATGACTAAAACTTGCTCGTAGAGGTCGATGGCCGGTTGATATTGACCCAGGTTGGCGTACGCAATGCCCAAATTCCCCAGGGCGTTTCCTTCCCCGCGGCGATCGCCAATCTGGCGCGTAATGACTAGCTGTTGCTCGTAGAGGTCGATGGCCGGTTGATATTGACCCAGGTTGGCGTACGCAATGCCCAAATTCCCCAGGGCGTTTCCTTCCCCGCGGCGATCGCCAATCTGGCGCGTAATGACTAGCTGTTGCTCGTAGAGGTCGATGGCCGGTTGATATTGACCCAGGTTGGCGTACGCAATGCCCAAATTCCCCAGGGCGTTTCCTTCCCCGCGGCGATCTCCGATTTCCCGATAAATCACCAGCGCTTGTTCCCAGGAACGCAAGGCTTCCCGAAACTGACTAACTTGGTACTGCTCAATGCCCTGCTGAAAGAGGCGATCCGCTTCGGCTTGACGGTCACTGGCTTGGGCAAGATGCCGCGGAGTGGTCGGTGCGAGAACCCCGGTTTCTTGGAAGAAACCGGGGTTCTGAGATGCAGCCAGGTTAGAGGTTGGGGGCGCAGCGATTCCCACCGTGGGAAAAAAGATGGCGGTGAGGGTGGCGAGGCTGAACAGTTTGGCAGGGTGACGCATGGGGCAGGTTTGAGTGGGGTGACACTAGCGTATAGCTCTGGGCCAGGTTAGCTTATTCACTTTTAGGAAAGCTTTGGGAAGGAGAAGAAAGTTTTGAGTTCTCAGTTTTGAGTTGTGAGTGGAGCAGCACTGGGTAGGTGAGGACGGTGGAGTGGGTGAGTGCATGAGAGAGACACAGGCCGCTACTGTTCACCCGCTGGGGTCAGGGCAAAGGTGATAACGGTTTGACTGAGGCGGATGTTGTGCTTCAGCATATTTGCGATGGCTACCTTTACCGACAGCGCCGGATCTTGCTGTTTTGCCTTCAGCAAAATTCCGATTGAGCCGGTCAGCGTCAAGCCATTCAGTCGAGCCACTCGCCTGCCGACTGCTTCATCAATGCAGACCGTCGCCAGGTTGTTGTCGAGCGCCAGTTGAATTACAGAAGCTTCTCCCAAATCCAAAGTGTTCAGCAAAAAAGGCGAGATTTGTCGGGGAGTGGTTTGCTTTTTGAGCCACGTCGCTTGCTCAAATTCAGATACACCAAACTGCGTGGCTCCGCCTTGCAAAATTTCTTGGCTGACTTCAAAGGGAACCCAAATTTGCTGATACAGAGCTTCGAGACGAGTTAAATCGCCCCAAGCTGCCACCAAAGCGATGAGAGGGGAAGTGTTGATCGCAATGACAGACTCGGCGGATTCAGGCATTGGCGAGATCAGATAAGAGTTCGGCTTCGGTCAGGTCGATCATGGGCACCCCATAATCCCCTAGCTTGAGCAAAAAAGTCATGCGGTCAACCCCGACCAAAGCCGCTGCCATCCCAGAAGATAACTGCTTCAGTTCAAACAGCTTAACCGCCATGGCCCATCGAGCGTCCTGTTCAAACTGCTCGCGGGTACGACCCATCGCATCCGGGAAGGTTTCTGGATAGTCAATCGTTAGCTGTAAAGACATAACCCTTCGATCGCTTGTTATGAGGTGATACTAGCCGATTCTGCTTGCAGATGACGTCCAGAGATCGAGTCTGACAAGAAACCTCATCTCTGGAAGGGGTCAACCGATCACTGGGCCTGCACCGCCTCAACCGCTGCCCGCGCATTCACCAAACCGCGCCCAAAGAAATAGGCTTCGGCGGAAACGGGGTCGGCGATGGGAAAAATGCCCGTGGGTCGCAGAAAGGGAAAGTCGCCTGCGGTGTCAAAGCCGATCGCGGCTTGCAGGCGATACTGATTCGCGTCGGCCTGGGAAACCAGCAGACCGTCATGGTTGGCAGATTGGGCTAGCAGGTTAGTGAGTTCGTCACGAGTGAGTCGGCGCTGCGGGTCTTCACCTTTCATCAACGCCAGCACGCCGGAAACTGCTGGAGCCGCAAAGGACGTGCCCTGCACCTGCACATAGTCCCCCAAGGGGTCGATCGCCACGCCCCAGCGGGAGTTCGGCGTCTCTAATCCTGACCAAAACGCCTGGAGTCCGGTGCCGCCCGTGGTCAAAATGCCCTGATTCGCAGTGAAGCTGGTTTCGCCGCCGGGGGCGACCACATCTAACCCCGCGCCAAAAGTGCTGTAGGGCGATCGCCGTCCTTCCAGCGTCGTCGCCCCCACCGACACCACACCGGGAATCGCTGCCGGAAACGCCACCCCGTCCAGACTGTCATTGCCTGCCGAGGCGACGATCACCAGGTCAGGATGAGCATCCTGCACCGCAAAAATTTGGTCGGTGAGGGCGCGATCGGGCAGCAGCCCCCCCAGGCTGAGGTTGATGACATCCACGTGGCGCTCTGCCGCGTAGCCGATCGCCTCCACCAGACTCGCCGAGGTGATTTCGCCGCCCAGGCCAAACACGCGAACAGGCAAAATCTGGGCCTGGGGCGCAACGCCCACCGCTCCCAGATCCGCCGCTGGACGCGCCGCGACCACCCCGGCTGACCAGGTGCCGTGAAACTCAGCCGCAATCTGATTTTGGATATAGCGTCTTGCGGATTGCAGTACCTCGCGGTCAGATAGATGCGACGCTCGTACTCGAATCTGCTGCACTAAGGACTCGTAAGTTTCCGCAAACTCGACGGCGGAAAGGGTAAAGGTGTTGTGCAAGTGCGGTCGGAGCACCGCGAGTTCATCGGCGCTGATGCGGGTATCGGGGTCGCCCACCACACAATCGGTGCCTGCCTGGTCGATACACACGACGGTGTCGCTGGTGAAATCCCAACCGGATACTTCCCCAGGGAGACGGTTCGGGTCATCGGGGGCGATCGCTGCCAAGTTCCCCTGCAAGTCAGGATGATCCCACTGAATTAGGCTGTCGATGACCGCGACGGTTACGCCTGCTCCCTGGCGACTGATGGCCCACGCTTCCGGGGCTTGGATATCGGTACGGGTCTGGATTTGTCCCCGCTGGGCCGTGCTGTCCATATGCCAGAGCAGCGGCCAGAGGTCGGAGGGGTAGGTGGGATTGTTTACGTTCGGCAAAGCTGCCAGCAAGTCATTAAGGGCTGGGCCAGCGGAGGGTTGGGGCGCAACGCTAGAGGGCAGCGTGTCGTAGGCGATGGTCTGCACAAAGTTGGGCGTTGCCGCCTGAATGCCCGCAACGCCGTTGAGCTGATTGGCGATCGCCAGCACCGCCAAGCCATCACCATTGCGGGATTTGACCAGGTAGCGATCGCGGCTGAACCGCAAGGGGCGCACCACTTCTAGACCGTAGCGGTTGAGGGTGAGCGTCACCTGACTTTGCGGCGTGTCGGGTTCAAAGCTGAGCAAAATCTCGTTGGGCAGGACGATGGTGTCTTCGCCGTTGGCACGACTCAGCACCGGCAAGGTGGACTCAATGTAGGATTGCTGTAGTCGCTCCTGGACGGCGGCTTGCAAAGCGGCATCGGCATCGGCAGGCAGTTGAATCACGGCGTAGCGACTGCCCAAGGGCTGCACGCTGACCGCCAGCGGTTCCGGCGTAGCGGCTGGAGTGCGGCTGCGCGTCGTGCTCGGGTCAGGATAGCCCAGCAGATCTTGCTGGAGCTGCACAAATCCCGGTTCGGTAGAGGTATTGAAATCGCGGGTGTTGGAGTCAGCTGTCGGGGTGAAGACGACCGCAATTTGATCGGTGCGTTGGGCGAGGGGAATGCGCTGGTTGTAAAAGGTGTAGTACAGCTCGTCAGCGGTTTGGGCCTGCACGGGGGCCGGGGCGATTGGGTTGGCGGGGGGCAGGGTGTGCTGAGTCGCAAGCAAGACGGTGCTGATGGCAAGGCTGTTGAGAATGCGTTTCATAGTCACTCCTCATGGGGTTCTGAGAGGGACTATTTCTGGAGTGAATAAGCTCATTCAAGCTTGTTGTAAGATCACATTTGTGAAAAGAGCCTTTGTTCAAGGCATCTAAAATCACGCAGAAAGTAGAGATCTCTGATTAAAGAAGACCTCTACTTTTTGATTTCAGGAATCGGTTGATTTCAGGGGGGGCAGACTGTTAGCAGCCGAAAATGCGGCAGACCGTATTCACACCTTGGTTGATCGTATTGAGAGTGCTGTTTACGCTATCGAGCATACTGTCGTAACTGACACGGTCGTCTGCATCCGGTTCATAGACATAATCTCCCTGGGGTGCAGTACCTTGCGGTGTCGAGAAGACCACCTCAAAAGGATAGTTCAATCCTGCCTGGGACGCTCGCGCCAAAAAGGTCGTGACCGGAATACCGTAGTTAAAGCCCGTCTTGTCCGCCAGTCCCGCTGCTGTAGATTCGTCTACGCCCAATCGAGCCGCAATTCGACGTGGATCTTCGATCGCCCCCACACCATGAATCGCTACTAATCGTCCTGCCTGATCGAGCACTTGCCCTCCGGACATGCCGCTGTTAGTAACGTTGGTGTAGCCAACTTGGTAGCCGGCCACCGGTCTATCCAAAATGGTCGAAATCGAGCCGCTGGTAAATTGACGCACGTAGCTGCCGTCTGGGGTCGAATCGGCAGGCCATCCTGACAGATAAACCTCTTGTCCCGGCGATAATTGATAGGTGGCAAGGGGAATTGTTTGGTAATCTCCTTCACACTCAAAGGTGACCAGGGCTAGATCTTCATTGCGGAAAACTTGAATATTGGTGACGGGATGAGCTTCCTGATCGGCAGTTCGCACTGCAAACTGTAAGTCTTGACCAGACTCAGATACGACGACATGGGCATTAGTGACGCCAACGCAGGTGTTACCCTCTTTTGCGATCAAAGAACCTGAGCCATGTCCGCCCGAACTGTTCATGATTAACAGAGTGGTTGCCTGAGAAATAGCATTCAGTTCGGGGCCAGATTTAATGGTTTCATCGATCTGAGCGTGACTAGAGGCTTGAAGGCCGACTAAGACGACAGTGGAGCATAGAACACCGACAATACTTTTGTTCATAGTTATGAATTTCGAGTGTGATGATTGATCAAGTTCAATTAGTTCTATTTCTAGGGAACAGGCGCTTATTCACTTTTTCTACGGCTATTTTGTGGTCGCGTGTTAGCGAACATTCCTTGGGAACCGTAAAATTCTTGAAAACTTTAAAGTCAGCCCCCCCAAGGGCTAGTTTTTCGTATGAGCGTTCTATTTACCATTGCCAATTAAAACGAATGTTGCTCGTGGTAGGGATGGCGATCGCCCACTGGCTCAAACCCTTTACGAAAAGTCAGCGCTGCTCCGGCTCGTACGACCTTCAGTCGCATGGATACATTTTTGGCATAGGGCAGGCTTGGCGTAATGCTTCCGCCTTAGCAAATTCGTCTGTAGTAAGGAATTCAAAAAAGTGCTGCATCAAAAACACTGGTGCTGTAATCGTTGCACGGGAGAGTTGACAGAATCGTTAGAGAGGGTGTTCGAACGGTCTTGCCCTGGGAGCAGGTAAGCTGCTTCGCACTTGGAATAACTTCTGAGACAGCAGAAGTATTCACGGGTAGCACTTTCCAAGAGGCTACCCTCATGTTTATTGAACCCTTGATTCTATTTGCGGTGTTGATGTTTCTGTAGACGAGAGAGATGTGCCAATCGGAGACGGAAAAACTGATACCCGATCCCGATAAAGCTGCCATAGATGCGATGGTAAAGGCGATCGCGCAACGCCTGGAACCTTAGCCCTACAGCCCATTGCCGATGAGAATGAACGGTGCCCAGTGGTAGGGATGGCGATCGCCCACAGGCTCAAAGCCTTCCCGAAAAGTCGGTGCTGCTCCGGCTCGAACGGCCTCCAGCCGCGTTTCGACATCCTCAGCATAGAGCAGGCTGAGTTGGGCTTGGCGCAGGGCTTCCGCTTTAGTGAATTCTCCCGTGGCGAGGAACTCGTAGAAGCGCTGCATCAGCACACTGGTGCTGTCGTCGTTAACCGCCCAGAGGGACACCATGACGCTGGGCACCCCGGCGGTAATCAGAGCGCGAGACAGCCCCACCACACCATCGCCCGTGATGCGGCCCCGCCCGGTGTCGCAGGCACTGAGGATTGCCAGGTCAGCCTGCAAGTCCATTTGCAGAATTTCGGCGGAGGTGAGTAACCCGTCTTCGCCATTGCCGGGGGCCAGGGCTACCGCACCGGGTAGATCGAGCACGCCGGAAGATTCGGGGATGCCGTATTCCAGCAGGCCGTGGGTGGCGAGGTGGATGAGGGAGGCGTTGGGTAACTCTTGTTTGATGCGGGCTTCGGTGGCCTGTGCGCCCGTCAGTACGGGAATGTCGAAGAATTCGCCAATGGCCTCGGCTTCGGCTTGTGCGCCGCTGAGGTAGGAAAGTTGGGTTTCGGCGAAGTCGCCGTCATCGTTGGGCAACCACACCGTCGGCATGGTGGGATTGCCCACAATCAAGGCATTTCCCCCCTGGGACGCAAGTAGAGACGCGAAATTTCGCGTCTCTACCAGGTTGTTGGCCAGACCAAAGACCTGAATGGAGGGTGCGGTGAGGATGGTGTGTTTTTCGATCAGGTAGGTGCCGTCGTCATCTTGCAGGGCGGCAAAGGGCACGAGGAACAGCTCGCCCTGGGGAATGAAAGCAACTTGGGCATTGGGGTCGCTGGGGAGAAGATCGGCGATCGGGTCGATCAAGACCTGATGGAGTTCTTTCAGTTGGGGTGTGTTGGGATTGCTGCTCTCGTTGACGGCAGAGCGGGAGTCGGTGACCAGGGCGGTGAGGGCAGAGTCGGGGCTAGCGCTACGGAAGACGGGGCCATCAATGTATGAGATCGGATTGATGGCTATCCCTCCGTCGCCGGATCCCTCAAACTCCACTGAGCGAAAGGTAATCTCCCCGTTAGGCTGCACGACCCAGATGTAGAGGGCCTGATCAAAGATCAGGGAGTAGGTAACAAGGGTGGTATTGGTATCACGGGCAATTTGCTGAATCTTTTCAACGGTAGGGGCTTGGGCAATAGGACTAGCTTCTAGGGCAGCCTGTTCTTCCGAGCTAGATAGCTGCCGCGCCAACTGCAACACAAACGCTCGTCCTCGCCCCCGCTCGGCAATTGCCAGGGCTTCAGCGGTTTTATCCTGGGCAATTAAAGCCCACTTCATGTTGTTGTAAGTCAGGGTTTGGGTATCGGCGATGGAAATCAGTTGGGCATCAGAGAGGTCTGTGCGGAGGGATTCTAAGACTTCGATAGCCTGATGCAGCGTGAATTCTGCTTGGAGAAATTGCCTCATTTCAATCAGGGCACTACCCTGATTACTGAGAGTACGTCCTTCCCCAGCGCGATCACCGATTTCGCGGGTAATGGCAAGCTGTTGTTCGTAGAGATTGATGGCCTGCTCATATTGCCCCAACGACTTATAGGCGATGCCTAGATTCCCTATAGCGTTACTTTCTAGGTCACGGCTACCAATTTCTTGGGTAATGGCAAGCTGTTGTTCGTAGAGATTAATGGCCCGCTCATACTGCCCGAGATTATGGTAAACGATGCCTAGATTCCCTAGGGTAGCGCCCTCCACAGCGCGATCTTCGATTTCTTGGGTAATGGCAAGACTTCGTTCGTAGAGGTCGATAGCCTGCTCATATTGACCCAAATTACGATAAGCAATACCTAAATTCCCCAGGACAGTGCCTTCCCCGGCGCGATCGCCGATTTCGCGAGCGATGGCAAGCGATTGTTGGTAGAGGTCGATAGCCTGCTCATATTGGCCCAAATCAGCGTAAGCAATGCCTAAATTCCCCAGAGCACGGCCTTCCCCAGCGCGATCGCCGATTTCGCGAGCGATGGCAAGCGATTGTTGGAAGAGGTCGATGGCTCGCTCATATTGGCCCAAATTACGGTAAGCAGAACCTAGACTCCCCAGGAGAATGCCTTCTCTAATGCGTTGACGAAATTGCTCTTCTACAGAATCACTTGTTTCTTCAGTAGTAATGCTGGTTAGGGTTTGTTCAAAGAGGTTAATGGCCCGCTCATACTGACCCAAACGAAGATAAGTAAGACCTAAATTTCCTAAAGCACTTTCTTCCTCGGCGTGATCACCAATTTCACCGGCAATCGCTAAATGTTGTTTGAAGAGGTCGATAGCCTGCTCATATTCGCTTAACCAGAAGTAAACTTTGCCTAGATTCCCAAAGGCAATGCCAAGATTCGTCAGAGCAAGCCTTTCCCCGACATGATCACCAATCTCACGGGCAATCACTAAATGTTGTTTGAAGAGATCGATAGCGTGCTCATATTGGCCCAAGTTAAAGTAGGCAATGCCTAAATTCCCTAAAGCAGTGCCCTCCACAGTTCGATCCCTGATTTCACGAGCAATCGCTAGATCTTGTTCGAAGAGGTCGACAGCGCGCTCATATCGACTCAAACTGAGGTAGACAATACCTAAATCTCTGAGAGCACCACCCTCCTTGGCGCGATCGCCAATCTCGCGGGTAATGGCAAGATATTGCTCATGGAGCGAGATCGCCTGCTGATATTGGCCTAAGTTGCTGTAAGCAAGACCCAAATTACGCAGAGCGCTGCCTTCGCCACTGCGATCGTCAATCTCCCGATAAATCACTAAGGCTTGTTCAAAGGACTGCAATGCTTCCCTAAATTGGCTAACGTTGACCTCTGTAATGCCCTGCTGGAGAAGACGGTCAGCTTCCGCTTTTTTTACGTCGGCAGCGGTCGCCTCAGTGATCATCAATTGGTAGCGACCTCGTCCTGTAATATCCGAAGTAATGACAGCCACACCATAGCTGCCATCAACAGGCAAGCGAGTTGTCACCTGTGAGTTGGTATCTGACTGGTTAAAATTATCATTCTGAGCAATGAGTTCGCCACCACCTTCACCATCGTTGCGAAAGAGCACAAGAGCGGTGTCGAATTCGTCACTGTGCAGGCGAATTGAAATTGATTGTCCTGCTTGCCCCTCAAAAGAATAACCATCAAATAGACGTCCATCCTCAAAGACGTTATCACCTTGCTCCAAGACACCTTCAACTTCTAACAACACCGTAGCGGTTTCTTCAGGAGGGGCGGTCTGCGAGATGTCTGTGGCTTGTAGAACCCCGGTTTCTTTGAAGAAACCGGGGTTCTGGGCGGCGGTAGTGGCAACCTCCAGGGTGGGGACGATGAGGGCGGTGAGGGTAGCGAGGCTGAGCAATTTGGCAGAGTAGCGCATAATGAAGATACGGGCTTTTTGCTGAGGTTACATTAGCCCATAGCTCCCGTCGGTATGAGCTTATTCACTTTTAGGGAAACTTCCGATAAATATCTCGGCGATGCCGCACCCGCCTGAATTCGATGACCTGCCCTGCTACATCGATCCGCAAACCAACGCGATAGACCCCAAACCGCACTTTGTAGTAATCGTCATAGCCACTTAGCTTTTCCAGCTTCCCCGTGGCAAGGGGATTTTCCTTGATGGCATCCCCGAAAACAAAAGACTCAATTTTCAGACGTGGCTTTTCTGGGAGTTTTGCCAACTCCTTGTAAAAGGTATTGGCATAGCGCATCTGCCAAGCCATCAGCTTTCCCCATCCAGCAATGCTTGGTAGACCTGCTGGCCCGCATCCCCCTCGTACCACTCATCCTCTTCAACTTCATCCATCAACTCAGCCAGGGCTTCATCCTCCAACCATTCCATCAAATTTTCCGGGGTGGTATTGAGTAAATTTGCCAGCGTAAAGACTGACACCTGCGGCTGGGCCTCAAAAAACAGCACCCCCGGCAGGTTTTCTCGCTGAATAAATTGCAGCAGCCGATCCGGTTGTGTGCCTAACAGGACAGCAGAGGTATTGAGATCCAAAGTGAGCGTCGGCATAAACAGGGCGGAGCCAAATCCACATCTGTTCGTATTGTAGAGTTTCGCAGCATTCAAGTATGCCGAGAGTGAGGTCAGAACGCCTTTCAAACCGTCGATCGCGTCGGACTGCCCACGCCAAAATCCGTAAACTGCCGCACCTCTGGCTCGTGAAACGCCAACACAATATCCTGCTTTGGCACGCCTAGCTCTACAAGCTGATTCGCAATTCCCGTTTCCGTCCCATCGTGCTGAATCCAGATTTTGCCGTCTTTAATATCCAGATGCAGAATGCAGCCAAAATCTCGCCGGGTACCGCGCCAGCCCACATAGAGCAACTGGTAGTGATCGCGATTTTGATCAAACAGCGTCTGCACCTCGTATTCTGGCCACTGGCGCTGGGCATTGGCCCGCTCAGCCCGCGCGGTCAGCAACTGCTGAATATACTGTCGATAGTGTTCTACAGCCATTTTGCGATCGCCTCCCCCACTTTCCCAGAGCTAAGGCTCACTGCAAATCTTTCAGATCATTCAACGGCATCTGGATCAACCCCCAGCTCACGCAGCTTGGCTGCCAGCTTCTCATTGCGCTCTTCTGGGGTGGGCACCAGCTTGCCCTCAGGGGTGAAAAACCGCAGTACATTTTCGTGAATGCCTAAGTGTAGCCCCAGCTGCTTGCTCCACAGCCAGCCCTGCCCATTGGGCTCCAGCGGCTCATACTCGCCATCTAACAGATGAAACCCCTGAAACTCAAGGGTATTGGGGTCAAACCAAAAGTAGTCAGGCGGACGGAAAATGTCTTGATAGATTTGCTTTTTAAGCCCCCGGTCGGTGGTGGCGGTAGACTCCGACAACAACTCCACAATCACATGGGGATACTGGCCATTTTCCTCCCACACCGTCCAGCTTTTGCGGGGGCGCTTCTCGGTGCCCAACACGACGAAAAAATCTGGGCCTCTAAAATCTTCAGACTTGCGCTGGTTGGGGCTGTAGTAAATAGTCAGATTGCCCGCAGCAAAATAGTCGGCTCGATCTCGCCAGAGCCAATCGAGGCATTTGAGCAGTAGCATCAACTGCTGCAAGTGGAGATGAGTTTCCAACGGAGGCTCGTCGCTGTAAAGGTCACCGGGCGGATAGATTATATCCGCTGGGGTGGCCGCTGCTGACGGCGTTGGCAGAGTGTCGCTGGGAGAAACAGGCATGGCAATGCGATCGCATCTATGGTGCCTAGTCTAACAACAAGCCATCGCTTGCCAGCGCATTCACGTTTGCTTAAACGACTACACCAGAGTCGGGTAACTCAGAGACAAACTTCAGAACTAGGGTGCAGGCGGGCATGGGAAATGCAGGTTCAGCTTGGCGTCTGCTTATATTGTCGGTTTTAGGCTAGGCAGGAGGCTGGCAAATCATCCTAATCAGCACAAACTCAGGGCAAAACCGCAACTTACAACCCATTGCCGATGAGGATGAACGGTGCCCAGTAGTAGGGATGGCTGTAGCCGGGATAGTTACTGGCGATCGCGGCCCCATCCCGACTCATCGGTGGCGCACCCGCCCGCGGATCATCCTCATCGCTGACGGTATCGCTGTTAGCAATCATCGATCGCTGCGCTGCCTGCAAAGCCTCCGCTTTGGTCAGGCCCTGGTTCAGCGCTGCGTAAAATTCCGTCATCAAGGACTGGGTGCCGCGATCGCTCACCTTCCACAGCGACGACATCACCGCCTTGGCTCCGCTCACCTGAAACTGATAGCCCAGCCCCAAGATTTCCTCACCGTTGCCGAGCCCCCCCATCCCCGTTTCGCAGGCGCTCAATACCACCAGGTCAACGCCGTTGAGCGACCAATTGGCGACATCCCGCAGGGTGGGTGTATCCCCATTGCCAAACAGAATGAAGGAGTCTTCTGGCACGCCGGGAACGAAGGCGGCATGGGTGGCAAAGTGCAGAATACTGTACTCATCCATCAGGGGGCGCAACGTCTCTAGGCTAAAGGCTTGGTCGAGGAATTTGGTGGCGGTGGGCAGGGTGGCGACTTCGGCCCCAGCCCCAGGTAAGCCCTGAAACCGATAAGGAGTGCCATTCACTTCTGGCTCATGGATGAGGAAGGGGTCGGCATAGGCCGCAGCCAGGATGGTGGGTTGGGTTGGGTCGCTTTCGGTCAGGTCGGTGAGGGATTCGGCGGTGATGTTGTTGATGCGATACTGCTGGATCAGCCAGTTGTCGCCGTCGTGCAGGGCCGCGAGGGGAATGTAGCGCAGTTGCCCATCGGGAGAATAGATAATTGTTTCGACTCCGGCTGCCACTAAATCAGCTTCCAGGGGCCGAATCAGCCAATCATAGAGTTGCTGGGCAGGCGTTTCCACGTCGGAACTGGGGCTGGTGAGGGCGGTGCGAAACGTTAGAATTGCCGCGTTTAGCTCCTCGCGAGATACCTGAACAGTCCGTCGCAGGGGGGGGGAATCGGGCACGGTAATCACGAGTTCGGGCGTTGCTCAATTTGGGGATGAATCAAGCCGGGATGGGGACCTCCCCAAACTT
>Ga0076930_101227_pt1 | contig 14967 bp, 11 predicted proteins | sample HotLakConsoUCCRE_FD_71149 | JGI IMG/M metagenome (GOLD analysis project Ga0076930, IMG submission 71149) | Hypersaline microbial mat communities from Hot Lake, Washington, USA - Hot Lake Consortium UCC-RE (version 3) (version 3) ...
CAGGCCGGCGGGGGGTGCCTCCTGGACCTGGGCACCCACCTGGTGGACCTGGCGCTCTGGGTGCTGGACCACCCGGAACCCCGGACCGTCCGGGCCCACCTCTTCCGGGAGGGGCGCCCCCTGGACGCCTCGGCCGACCATGTGGAGGACTTTGCGGCGGCCGAGGTGGAGATGGAGGACGGCACCCTCCTCCGTCTCGCCTGCTCCTGGAAGCTGGCGGCGGGGCGGGACGCGGTGATCCGGGCGGACTTCCACGGCACGGAGGGGGGAGTGTCGTGGAGGAACGTGGACGGCTCCTTCCACGACTTCGGGGTGGAGCGCTTCTCGGGCACCAGCCGGAGTTCGCTGGTGGAGGGAGGGGGCGTGGCCCCCCGGACGTGGGGGGGTGGTGCCATCCTGGAATGGGTGGACCGGCTCCGGAGGGGCGGCTACTACGACCGGCGGGTGGAGGAGATCCTCCCGGTGGCCCGGCTCCTGGACCAGATGTACCGGCAGGGGACCACCTCAGCGCCGCAGTCCAGGGCGTCGCGTCCCGCCGGGTCCCTCCTCTACCGGGGAGGTGTCTGACCATGCAGATCTTCATGACCGCCGACAGCGTGGGAGGGGTCTGGAACTTCTCCCTCCAGCTGGCCAGGGAACTCCTCAAGCGGGGGCACTCGGTGATCCTGGCCTCCATGGGGAGCCCCCTCTCCCCCGCCCAGCGGGATTCGGCGGCGGCGCTGGAGGGGTTGGAGCACCACCACCGCCCCTATCGCCTCCCCTGGATGGCGGACTCGGCAACGGATGTGGAGCGGGCCGCCGCCTGGCTCCAGACCCTGGCCGCCGGGGCGTCGCCCCACGTGGTGCACCTGAACGACTGGGCCCACGCCGATCTATCCTGGCCCGCCCCGGTGCTGGTGACCGGTCACTCCTGCCCCCTCTCCTGGTGGAAGGCGGTGCGGGGAGGACCCCTCCCGCTGGAGGGGGAGCGGTCCCGGCGTCGGAACGGGCGGGCCCTCCGCTCGGCGGATGTGGTGGTGGCCCCCACCCATGCCATGCTCTCGGCCCTCCGTTCCCTCTACGGTCCCCTTCCCGCCCGCCGGGTCATCCACAACGGGCGGGCCCCGGCGGACTATGTGGCCGTGGGACGCAAGGAGCCGCTGATCCTGGCGGTGGGGCGCATCTGGGACGACGGGAAGAACCTGGAGACGCTGGCGGAGGTGGCCCCCCGGCTCCCCTGGCCGGTGGAGATGGTGGGCCCCACCCACCACCCCGACGGAGGGCGGGTGGAGTGGCCCGGCGTGACCTTCACCGGCCCCCTGCCCGCCCGTGAGGTGGCCCGGCGATACGCCCGGGCCTCCATCCTGGCCCATCCCGCCCGATACGAGCCCTTCGGACTCTCCGCACTGGAGGCCGCCCTCTCCGGGTGCGCCCTGGTGCTGGGGAATATCCCCTCCCTGCGGGAGGTGTGGGGCTCCGCCGCCTGGTTCGTGGACCCCGACGATCCCCAGGAGCTGCAGGAGGCCATCACCGGTCTGGCCATGGATACGGCACTCCGAAGGGACTTCGCCCAGATGGCCCGGACCCGAGCCCTCCACTACCGCCCGGAGCGGATGGTGGCGGGATACCTGGAGGTCTACCGGGAGCTGGCCGCTGGTCCCCGGAGCCCCACCCGCAGCAGACCCCACTTCCGCTCCAACTCCTCCGGAGGCAACGCTTCGTGAGATTCGTCCTCTTCTACCACTCCCTCGTCTCGGACTGGAACCATGGGAACGCCCACTTCCTCAGGGGGGTGGCCGCCGAGCTCATGAGCCGGGGGCATGAGGTCACCGTCTACGAACCCCGTGACGGCTGGAGCCTCCGTCACCTCCGCCAGGAGCAGGGGGAGGACCCGGTGCAGGCCTTCTACGCCCGCTTCCCCGGCTTCCGGGGGCGCTTCCGGGGAGCGGACACCGACCTGGCTCAAGCGGTGAAGGATGCGGACGTGGTCCTGGTCCACGAGTGGAATGAGCCATCCCTGCTGGCCCGCCTCCAGGAGCTGCGACTGGAGAAGGAGAGTTTCCGGCTCCTCTTCCACGACACCCACCACCGGATGATCTCCAGTCCCGGCGACATGGAGCACCTGGACCCCTCCTGCTGGGACGGCGTCCTGGCCTTCGGCGCGTCGTTGGCCCGGGAGTACCGGAAACGGGGGTGGGGACGGCGGGTCTGGAGCTGGCACGAGGCCGCCGACATCCGGGTCTTTCGCCCCCGCCGGGGTCGTGGGAGGAAGCGGGATCTGATCTGGGTGGGGAACTGGGGCGACGAGGAGCGGGCCGCCGAACTCCAGGAATTCCTCATCGGCCCGGTGGCCACCCTGGGGCTGGAGGCCTGCGTCCGGGGGGTGCGCTATCCGGCCCACGCCCGGGAGGCGCTGGACACCGCACGGATCGAGTACGGAGGGTGGGTGGCGAACCACCAGGTCCCCGAGCTCTTCGCCGACTTCAGGTTGACCCTCCATGTCCCCCGGCGACCCTACCAGGAGCGCCTTCCGGGAATCCCCACCATACGCCCCTTCGAGGCACTGGCGTGCGGAATCCCCCTGGTGTCGGCCCCATGGGACGACGCGGAGGAACTCTTCCGGGAGGGGGAGGACTATCTCACCGCCGTGGACGGACCGGACATGGTCCGGCAGATCCGCCGTGTCCTCACCGAGCCGGGGCTTGCCGAACGACTGGCCCGGAACGGCCTGGAGACCATCCGCTCCCGCCACACATGCGCCCACCGGGTGGACCAGCTCCTGGCCATCGCCATGGAGCTGGGCTCCCCTGCCGACGAGGTCGTCCACCATGCCTGAGCGCCCCAGTATCGCCTTCTTCGGCTCGAGTCTGGTGTCCGCCTACTGGAACGGCGCAGCCACCTACTACAGGGGAATCATCCGGGCCCTCCACGGTCGGGGGTTCCAGGTGACGTTCTTCGAGCCGGACGCCCTGGACCGGCAGCGGCACCGGGACATCCCCGATCCCATCTGGGCCCGGGTGGTGGTCTGGTCCCCCACCGCCGACGGGGTGGAGGGGGCGCTGGATGAGGCCCGTTCGGCGGACATCGTCATCAAGGCCAGTGGGGTGGGAGTCCACGACGAGTTCCTGGAGCAGGAGGTCTCCGGCATGGGGTCCGAGTCCCGGCAGACCCTCTTCTGGGACGTGGATGCCCCGGCCACCCTGGCCCGGCTGGAGGAGGACCCGGAGGATTCCTTCCGGGCCGCCATTCCCCGTTTCGACGGGATCCTCACCTACGGGGGTGGCCCCCCCGTGCGGGAGGCCTACCGGTCGCTGGGAGCCCGTGAGTGCCGGGCCATCCACAACGCGGTGGATCCCCTGACCCACCACCCGGTGACCCCGGATTCCCGTTTCCAGGGGCTCCTGGCCTTTTTGGGAAATCGACTCCCGGACCGGGAGGCACGGGTCAGGGAGTTCTTCCTGGAGCCCGCCGCGGCCCGTCCCGGGCAGACCTTCCTCCTGGGAGGGAGCGGGTGGGACGGAGGGGAGGACGGCTTCCCCTCCAACGTCCGGTGCCTGGGGCATGTCTCCCCCGCCGACCACAACGCCTTCAACTGCTCACCCCTCGCCGTCATCAGCATCAACCGGGACCGGATGGCCGCCACAGGCTGGTCCCCCGCCACCCGGATGTTCGAGGCAGCGGGAGCCGGAGCCTGCATGATCTCGGATACATGGCCCGGCCTCGAGGACTTCCTGGAACCGGGGCGGGAGGTCCTCACCGCCCGGGATGGGGAGGAGGTCCGGTCCCACCTGGAGTTCCTCACAGAGCAGCGGGCCAGCGACCTGGGGCGGGCCGCCCGGAGAAGGGTCCTGGCGCAGCACACCTACGAGGATCGGGCGGACCAGCTGGAGACCATCCTGGACACCCGTCGACAACCCGCCCACGAAGGAGGTTCCCGTTGGACGCCCTGAACGTCGTCATCTGCGGCCTGTCCATCACCTCCTCCTGGGGAAATGGCCATGCCACCACCTTCCGCAGCCTGGTCCGGGCCCTCTCGGAGCGGGGGCACCGGGTGGTGTTCCTGGAGCGGGATCAGCCCTGGTACGCCCAGCACCGGGATCTCCCGGACCCGCCGTACTGCGAGACGCACCTCTATGACAGCCTGGAGGAGCTCCAGGGGGTCCACGCCGCTGCGGTGCGGGAGGCCGACCTGGTGATCGTGGGATCCTACGTGCCCCAGGGGCGGGAGGTGAGCGCCTGGGTGCTGGAGGCCGGCCGGGGGATCACCGCCTTCTACGACATCGACACCCCGGTGACCGTGGAGCAGTTGGACCAGGACAGTTGCGAGTACCTGGATCCCGGACTGGCCGCCGGGTTCGACCTGTACCTGACCTTCACCGGCGGCCCCCTGCTCAGGCGACTGGAGCGGCGACTGGGGGTCCAGATGGCCCGACCCCTCTACTGCTCCGCCGACCCCCGGGACTACCGCCCCATGCAGGTGGATCCCCACTTCGACCTGGGCTACATGGGGACGTACTGTCCCCTCCGGCAGCGGGCAGTGGACGAATTGTTCCTGGGCCCGGCCCACCGGTGGTTCGGGGGTCGGTTCATCCTGGCGGGCTCCGGATACCCCGACGACCTGGTCCTCCCTGGAACGGCGGTCCATCGGGAGCACGTCCCCCCGGAGGAGCATGTGGAGTTCTACAACAGCCAGCGCTTCACCCTGAACGCCACCCGTCCGGCCATGGTCCGCATGGGCTACTCCCCCAGCATCCGGCTCTTCGAGGCAGCCGCCTCCGGAACCGCCATCATCTCCGACGACTGGGAGGGGCTCTCCACCTTCTTCCAGCCCGGCGAAGAGATCCTGGTGGCCCGGTCCACCCGGGAGGTGCTCCGGATCCTCCGCTTCACACCAGAGGGGATGCGGAGGGAACTCCGGCACCGGGCCCGACAGAGGGTCCTGGCGGAGCATACCCCGGAGGTGCGGGCCGAGGCGCTGGAGGGGTATGTGGAGGAGGTGGCGGCCAGGCGGAGGGGACCTGCCAGTGTGCGGGCCGCCGGGAACTGAGCACGGTGATCGCGGGGACCGTGCCAGGTCTGGAAGCGCTTACAAACGGGTGTGCAGAACCGTACAGCACCCCACCTCCTCCAGCCCCCGGGGACACGGTGGAGCGGGGCTTTGCACATTGGCATGCCGATTGCCTTGTGGGTCTGTCCCCGCAGCGGCCCCCTGAAGCGCGGCCGCAGGTCTACCGAGCCCGTCCCGCCATCCCGGAGGAGAAGACCCATGGACTCCCTCGACATCGTCGTCTGCGGTCGGACCATCACCTCCTTCCGGGAGCCCCGGCACACCTGCATCTACCGCACCCTCCTGAGGGCGCTGGCGGCGCGGGGGCATCGGGTCACCTTCCTGGAGCGGCGCCGGGAAGTGGATGCCCGATTCCAGGACCTTGAGCCCCTCCCCTACTGCGACGTCCACTTCTACGAGGGGGTGGACCAGCTCCGGGATCGCTTCTCCGGTAGCATCCGCCGGGCCGACCTGGTCCTGGTGGGCTCCGGCCTGGAAGAGGGTGTGGAGCTCAACCGGTGGGTCCTGTCGGGAGCCACCGGGATCAGGGCCTTCTACGACCTGCACGGCCCCGTCACCCTGGAGTCCGCAATGACAGGGGGCTGTACCTGGCTGGACCCGGCGCAGGCGGCGGAGTTCGACCTCTACCTCACCTGTAGCGGGGGCCCTCTCCTGGGACACCTGGAGCGGCGGCTGGGTGTGCGCTCGCCCAGGGCCCTCTATCCGTCGGCGGACCCCCTGGAGCACCACTCCCCGGCGACCCCGGCCCGTTACGACCTGGGGTACATGGGGGAGTTCTGCCCCCACCGGCAGAGGAGCGTGAAGGAGCTCTTCCTGGAGCCGGCCGTGGAGTGGTCGGAGGGACGCTTTCTCCTGGCAGGGTCGGGCTACCAGGGGCTGCGGCTGCCCCGCAATGTGGACCGGACGGATGACGTGTGCCTGGACCAGCATGACAGTGTCCTCGGCTCACAGCGTTTCACCCTCATCGCCACCCCCCCGACCACCGCCCGGATGGGGCACTGCCCGGACATCCGTCTCATGGAGGCGGCGGCCCGGGGGACCCCGGTGATCTCGGACCGGTGGAACGGGCTCTCCGGCTTCTTCACCCCCGGGGAGGAAATCCTGGTGGTCCGCTCCCCCAGGGAGGTGCTGGAGATCCTCAGGCTGATGCCGGAAGCCCGGCGGCTGGCCATCCGTCTCCGGGCCCGGAAGCGGGTCCTGGCCCAGCACACCCCCGACCACCGGGCGGAGACCCTGGAATCGTACCTGGCCGAGGTCCCGGGGCGGCATGCCCCACGCCGCCGCCGGGCGCTGATCAAGGCCTGAACGACATGACCCTCGCCCGTGCGGCCCCGTCCGTGTAAGCTGGAGGAGCCATCCCCCTTCGATCCCCCGGAAGGAGTCCCTCCATGTACGTGCGCTCCATCGCCCTGGTCGTCCTGGCCCTCTCCGCGGGCTTCGCAGAACCAGTCCACGGGCAGTCCGCGGAAGAGCAGGCCGCCCGTCAGGCGGAGCAGCAGCGGGCCTTCGAGCGGGAGATGGCCGCGGAGCGCCCCATGGCGGGGATCAACTCCGTCTGGCTGGAGGATCTCACCTGGATGGAGATCCGGGATGCCCTGGCCGAGGGCACCACAACCGTGATCGTCTCCACCGGGGGGATCGAACAGAACGGTCCGTACCTGGCCATGGGGAAGCACAACACCATCCTCACCGGCGCCTGCGAGGGGATCGCCCGGAAGCTGGGGAATGCCCTCTGCGCCCCCATCATCAAGCTGGTCCCGGAGGGGAACATCGAGGTTCCTTCCGGACACATGCGCTATTCCGGGACCATCAGCGTCCGTGAGGAGACCTTCCAGGCGATGCTCACCGATGTGGTCATGAGCCTTGCTGCCCATGGCTTCACCGACATCGTCCTGATCGGCGACAGCGGCGGGAACCAGAACGGGATGCGGACGGTGGCCGAGGCCCTGAACGCCCGCTGGACCGATACCCGCGCCCACTTCATCGCCGAGTACTACCAGTCCTACTTCGACACCTTCGAGTTTCTGGAGGAGGAGCTGGGGGTGAAGGAGCCCATGAGCGAAGGGATCCACGACGACATCGTCGTCACCACCCAGATGATGACCCAGGATCTGGAGTCGGTGCGCTACGAGCAGCGCCTGGCGGCGGGGAACGCCTCCATCAACGGCGTCTCCATCGCGGACCTGCACCAGGCCCGGATGATCGGCAACGCCATCCTCCAGTTCCGGGTGGATGCCACGGTGGATGCCATCCACACCGCCATCGGCGCCGCAGGACGATAGGGAAGGGCTACTTCCGCGCCCGCTCCGCGGCCTTCTGGAGCCCCTCCCGGCGAAGGACCTGGAGGGGCTCCTGCCAGTAGTCGGCGAGATGTCGGAGAGCTGCGATACCCAGGCGCTGCTGGACGGCCCTTCCGCTGTCGATGTGGGCCAGCGCCATCAGGAGGGCCCATCCGGCGGCCCGGCGCAGAATGGGGTCCGGCGCCGCTGCCGCCCGGAAGAACTCCCGCCGGACCCGGGTGGTGTCGAAGAGCAGCCATCCGCAGGCCAGGTCGGTCGCCACATCCCCTGCGGAGAGGTCTCCCCAGTCCAGGATCCCCGCCAGGGAGCCGTCCCGGATGATGACGTTCAGGGGGTGAAGGTCCCCGTGGAGCCACACCCGCTCCTCGGGAGCAGGGGCCTCCAGGGCATCGGTCCAGATCCCCTCCAGCGCCGTCCAGTCATGGGCCTCCCCGGTCTCCTCCCGGAGGCGGGCGGTGCGCTCCTCCACCACGTCCCGCTGCATGGCCAGCTCCCCTCCCCGACGGGGGTTGGCCGGCGCGTCCTCCGGTGCGTCCCGATGGAGGGCCCGGAGGATCCCCGCCAGTCGGCGTGCACCCTCCACCCCGAAGTCGTGGCCCTCCGATGTGCTGCCGGGAATCCAGCGCACCACGCTCCAGGGGCGGGGGAAGATCTCCGATGGAGCGCCGCCGTGCACCGGCATGGGAACCTCCAGCTCCAGGAGCGGACCCAGGAGGGGGAGCCAGCGCTGCTCGTTCAGGACGTGGGCAGCCGCCCTCTCGTGGAGGGGAAGCCGGACGGCCAGGTGGTCGCCCAGGCGCCACGTGGCGTTGTCCCGACCGGGCTCCAGAGGGGTCAGTGTCTCCCGGGAGAGGGCGGGACAATCCTGTTCGAGGAGCGCCCGGATGACGTCCTCGGAGATGGTGGGATCTTCGGGGGAATGCGAAATCACAATGGCCGACCGATCTCTGTGGGGAACACGGCACACCCCGGACATCCAGGTGACCGGCGCCCCGGATCCAGCCGCCCTGCGTCCACAACGGTAGAATCGCACGGGCTGACGAGCAAGATTCCCCCGGGGATCCGTCCCTGCGACCCGCCCCCTCCACCATTTCCGGCAAGCCTCCCATGTCGCTCCTCGACGCCCACGTCCACATCTGGACCCACGACCCGGCCTGGCCCTTCGCGCCGGAGGAAACATCCCCCCCGCCCCTCCCGGCGGAACCCGGCTCACTCCTGGGGCTCATGGAGGCCCACGGGGTGGACGGTGCCGTCCTGGTGCAGCCCATCCAGTACCGCTGGGACAACCGGTACCTGGCCTCCGTCCGGAGGGCCCACCCCCGCCGCTTCGCCGCGGTCTGCCGGGTGGACCCGCTGGATCCCGCGGCACCGGACCACCTCCGGCGCTGGGTGGAGGAGGAGGGGTTCCGGGGGGTCCGGATCAGCCCGGGGCCGGACCCCTCCGGAAACTGGTTCGACGGGCCGCTGATGGACCCCCTCTTTGCCCGGGCCGCCTCCCTGGGCGTCCCCCTCCTCCTCCTGACGAAACCTCCCCGACTCCCCCGGCTCTCGGCTCTCCTGGATCGCCATCCGGAGCTGGACGTCTGTATCGATCACATGGCGGACGTCTCCCCCGGGGACGCCGTCGGGATCGCCACCCTCCTGGAGCTGGCCCGGCACCCCCGGGTGCGGGTGAAGATCAGCCACGGCTGGTCCCTCTCCCGGGAGCCGTTCCCCTGGAGGGACACATGGGAGCTCCTGATCCGGGTCCGGGACGCCTTCGGAGCCCGGCGACTCATGTGGTGCAGCGACTGGCCCGTGTCGGTTCCCCATGCCGGCTACGGAGAGACACTCCGGATGCTGGACGGGCTCTTCCCACCGGGGGAGCTGGCCTGGATCCGGGGGGACTCCGCCCGGGAATGGTGGCCCCTGGACAGTGCCCCGCCCTGATCACGGCACGGCCCATGCCCACGGGGGATGCAGATCGAGCGCTTTCGGCGATTTCAGCGGGAATTCCCTGGATTCCAGCGCCGCATTCTGCATGGAGAGAGGTTCTCCGCCAGAGGTCCCATGTCCAGCCCATCCTCCCAGTACGCCAGCACCCCCGACGCCGGGGGGTCCGACCAGGAGATCAGGGAACTCCTGATCCGGCTGGCCGTGGCGTTGGGACGGCGTCGGGCATACACGGCGGGGCATCCGATGGTGCAGAAGTCCGAGGAACAGGTCATGGAGGCCCTGGGGACCCTCCTGGCTTCCCGCCCCGCCCTGGCGCTGGGGGTGGCCCGGAAGGAGCTGCTCGTGGACGGAGCCCCGCTGGAGGGGCGCCTCTCCGCCATCAACGACCTGGCGGAGCGACTCCACCGGAGGGGGGTGGGGTCCCTCTCCTTCGAGACCGGGGTCACCGCCGACTCCCTCCGGGGGGCGCTGGACTGGCTCACGGCCCCACCTCCCGTGGACGGCTCCTTCAACAGCGCAGGCCACCCGGATCTTCCGGGGATCGTGATCCGGGGAATCGCATACGACCACTTCACGCTGGCGGACGAGGGCACGTCCAACCAGGAGCGGGTGAAGGACCTCTGGCGGCAGTTGGCCTCCATCGCCATGGAGGGGGAGGGTCCACCCGCTCCGGACCGGAGGTCGAGGGGATCGGGCGAAGGGGAGGGGCGCGACCCTTCCGGCTCGTCCGACGGTTCCCCAGGGTCCGCCCCGGGGGAGGAGTCCCGGAGGGGTGGGTCCGTTGCCGGGGAGGGAGAGGGGGAGGCCGGTGAGGGCCCCAGCGGCGCCGGGGAGGGAGACGGAGCCGGGGCCTCTGCAGAAGGGGGGCTGGATCTGGCGGACGCCACTCCGGACGAGGTGGCCTCGGCCATCGAGCGCCGTGTCCACCACGAGGGGTACGCCAAGCGGATGGCCTTCGTGCTGGTGAGTCTGGCCGACCAGGTGGCCCACGCCCCGGCGGCACAGCGGAAGGAGTTGGGAGAGCGGCTCCGGGCGGTGCTCCAGCGACTGGCGGAGTCCTCCATCTCCCGGATCATCCAGTCGGTGGCAGGAGGCTCCGCCCGGCGGAGGTTCCTCTCCCAGCTCATCGACGTGCTCCCGGTTTCGGCGGTCATCGAGTGGCTGGAGGTGGCGGCCAGGGCCAATGAACAGGAGCTGTCCCACCACCTCCTCCGCCTCCTCACCAAGCTCTCCTCCCTGGCGGGTGAGGATGGTGCGAACCCCGCCTCGGAGGATGCGCTGCGGGGGGCGGCCAGGGACCTGGTCTCGGACTGGGGGCTCTCGGATCCCAACCCGGCGGAGCATCTGGGGCTCCTGGACCATATTGCCCTCTTCGACGGCGCGGCGGACGGGGACCCGGAAGAGAGCGTGGGGATCCAGGAGCTGGGGACAGCCCGTCTGGTGCAGATGGCGCTGGAGCTGGGGGAGGCGGGGGACGACACCCTCCACGCCGCCGACCGGCTGGTGTCCCAGGGCTACGTGGTGCAGCTCTTCGCCTGGCTGGATGCGGTTCCCTCAACCCCCGCCTCCATCGCCCTCCGGGACCACCTCGCCTCCGCCGGAGCCATCCTGGAGGTCCTCCTCCAGGACCCGCCGGACCTGCCAGCCGTGGGAGCCCTCCTCCCCACCGTGGGGATCCGCTCCGCCCCCGCCCTCCTGGATGTCCTGGAGGGGTCGGCAGACCGTCACATCCGGAGGCTCGTCTTCAACCACCTGTCCACCATGGGGCCCGACCTGGGTCCCCTCCTCCTCTCCCGGATGGAGGGGGCGTCCTGGTACGTGCTCCGGAACCTCCTGGCGCTGCTCCGGGAGGTCCAACCCCCTGCGGGGGTGAAGACGGAGTGGTCGATTCCCCGGGGGAAGATGACCGAGCTGATGCACCACGAGCAGCCGAAGGTGCGCCAGGAGGCCTTCCGGATCCTGGTCAAGGACCCGGTGGCCCGCACCGCCGCCCTCTGGACCGCCCTGGACGACGACGACGAAGCGCTGGCCCGGGTGGCGCTGGAGGCGGTGGCGGATCGGACCGTCCCCCTCTCCCCGGAGCTGGCCAACCGGATCCTTCTCTTCATCCGCCGGATGGAGGGGAACGACGCCCTGGTGACCCGGGCCATCCAGGCGCTGGGGGTACAGCCCCTCCCGGTGGTCCGGGACTGGTTGGTGGAGCATGTGGGGCGCCGGACCCGGATCCTCCGACGGCTGAAGCTCCACGAAGGGCGTCCCACCGTGACACCGGCGCTGGAGGTGCTGGGGAGGCTCTACGGGGATGACCCCGCCGTGCGCCCCCTCCTGGAGCTGGCCCGGGCCCGGGGGGGATCGCCCGAAGCCCCTGCAGGCGCCCCACCCACCCCGGTCGTCCCCGCATGAACGCCACCGCCCAGTTCCTCATCGCCCTGGGCCAGGCCCTGGCCTCCATCGGCCACTACGGGGCGGGGCACCCCATGCGGGCGGCAGCCCGGGACCGGGCCCTGGCGGCCCTCACGGAGGCGCTCACCCAGCGGGGGGCCATGCGCTTCTCCCTCCTGGACGGGGAGGTGGTGGTGGGGACCCGGGTGATGACGGAGTTGAAGGGGTGGGAGTGGGCCGGTCGGCTGGCGGCGGCGGGGATCCAGCGGCTGGAGGTGGACGCCGTTCCCCTCCCGGGGGCAGCGGACCTGGACCTCTTCCTCCGGGAGCTCTCAGGGCGACTCTCCGCCCCCCCGGAGACTCCGGAGGCCGTGACCCTCCGGGGATTCCGGTTCGGCCCCCTCACGGTGGACCGGGGGGTGGACCAGGACGACTCGGCGGTGGATCGGATGCTGTCCACCCTGTCGCAGACCTCGCTGGTGGAGGAGGCGGCCGCCATCCGGTGGATCCACGATGAGGTGGCCGGGGGGCACGCCATGCCCATGGCCGAGGTGGAGGCCATCATCCACTCCCTGGCCCTCTCCATCCGCCGCGAGCAGCACATGGTGCTCCCCCTCCTGGAGCTGAGGAAGTACGACGAGTACACGGTGACCCACTCCTGCAATGTGGCCATGCTCTCCATGGGGCTGGCGGAGGAGCTGGGGCTCACCTCGGAGAATGTCCGGGCCATCGGCACCGCCGCCCTCCTCCACGACATCGGCAAGGTCCGGGTCCCCCCGGAGGTCCTGGTGAAGCCGGGACGGCTCACGGAGGAGGAGATGGGCCATATGCGCCGGCACCCTGTGGAAGGGGCCCGCATCCTCTCCGCCCGGGGGCAGGGGAATGCCCTGGCGGCCACCGTGGCCTACGAACACCACATCTGGGAGAACGGCGAGAAGGGATATCCCCTGATGTCCTTCACCCGCCGCTGCCACTACGCCAGTCGCCTGGTCCATGTGTGCGACGTGTACGACGCCCTCAGCACCCGCCGCCCCTACCGGGAGGCCTGGCCCCGGGAGAAGGCGTTGGGGCTGCTGGCGGAACAGGCGGGGACCGAGATGGACCCCCACATGGTCCGGGCCTTCCTCTCCCTCTCGGAGAAGGCCAGCGAGACCCGCACGCCGCTGGTGGGACCGGTGGCCGACGGGGCCTGGACCAGCGACCTGGTCCGGACCGCAGCGGAGATGACGGAGGCGGCGGGACAGGCTTCGCTGGAGACCCCCGGGTTGTAGATCCTTCAATTCCTTGCACGTCCCACCCGGTTCCGGGAGGGGAGTGCACCGTCCGCGGGCCCCTCCTGCCTGCCCCCCGGCATCACCCGGCGGTGGCCCCCCACTTGCACTGGACCCCGGTACGTCCTCGAGGGTGTCAGGGTGAGGTGCGCCCCTGCGCCTCCCTGATCCTCCGGAAGTGACGGACCCCCTCCACCACACCGTCGGCGAAGGGGTCCCCGGGGAGATGGATCCGGTGGGCGATCCCCAGGCGACGGGCGTCTCGCCGGACCTCCTCCACCAGGCTCTCCGGGGCGTTGGCCATGAGGATACCGAATCCGCCCTGAAGGAGCGCGTCCCGATCGTTCCCCGAATCCCCCGCGTAGGTCACCTGGTCCAGGGTCAGGGCATGCCGATCCTGGAGATACCGGAGTGCGTCCGCCTTCCCCGCCCCGGGGGGGAGCACATCCAGGAGCCCCTCCCCGGTGATGGGATCCAGACTCCAGACCAGCGTCGAGGGGGCGTCCGCCAGCGCCGGGTCCTCCCGCAGTGCCGGCTCAGCCCGGGGATCGAAGAGGAAGCTGGCCTTGAACTCCCCCTGCTTTTCCTCCTCCTGCAGCGTCACCCCCTCCACCCGGGGGAGGCGCTCCCGGATCTCCCGGGCGCTCCAGCCCCCACCCCGCTCCAGGAGGAGGGTCCTGAAGCCCTGGTCCAGATGGAAGCCCCCCGCCTCCCGGCTGTAGAGGGACGTCCCCACGTCGCAGGCCAGCCAGCGGGGTTCCGGCAGTTCGAAGCCCCGGACTCCCTCCTCCGCAAGCGCCAGATGCCGACCGGTGACATAGGCCAGCACCACCCCCTCCCACCCCGCCAGCGCATCCCGGAAACGGGCGATCCCACTCCTGTCCTTCGTGGTGGGGATCAGGGTGCCGTCCAGGTCGCAGGCCAGCAGGTGTTCCTCCCGGGGGCGGCTCATCGGTCCCCCCTTCCCCGCCCCACCGGGAGGTGCATTCCATGAGCGACCTGCGGAGCGTGGTCCTCTTCGGCGAGGTGCTCTTCGACGAATTCCCCGATGGCGAGCAGCGCCTGGGGGGAGCCCCCTTCAATGTGGCGTGGCACCTGAAGGGGTTCGGTGTGGACCCCCTCTTCATCAGCGCCGTGGGGGAGGATGGGGCCGGGGACGCGATCCTGGAGCGGATGGCCGCCTGGGGGATGCACACCGGCGGGGTGGCCCGGGTGCAGGACCGCCCCAGCGGCCGGGTGGAGGTACGCATCGTGGAGGGGGAGCCCAGGTACGAGATCCCCGCCGGACAGGCGTGGGACCGGATCCCGGGCAGGGTGCTGGAGCTGGACCCCTCCGGAGAGCAGGGACTTCTCTACCATGGAACGCTGGCTCTCAGAGGGGAACACAACCGGGACCTCCTTGCGAAGCTGCTGGAGCGCTGGGCGACACGTGCCTATCTGGACGTCAATCTTCGTGCCCCCTGGTGGACCCACGAGGTGGTGGAGGGGTCCGTGGCCCGGGCCACCTGGGTCCGGATGAACGAGGGGGAGCTGGCCCTCCTGGCCCCTGGACCCGGGGGGGAGGGCGGGGCGGAGGACGAGCAGGCGGCGCGGGTGGCCCGGCAGCAGCTCCGGCGGATGGCCGATTTCGCGGAGTACACCGACTGCCGCCGGGGCGCCCTGTTGCGCTACTTCGGGGAGGCGCCCGTCAGCGACAACTGCGGCGGTTGCGACAACTGCCTCGACGACCGGGAGGAGGAAGACGTCACGATCGACAGCCAGAAGCTGCTCAGCTGCGTGTTCCGGATCAATCAGGCGGGCTACCCGATGGGCCTGAACCATTGCGTCGACGTGCTTCGCGGCTCGGAGAATGCGAAGGTCCTGGCCAAGGGGCACGAGCGGCTTTCGACCCACGGGATCGGGAGCGACCGCCCCGCCGAATACTGGCAGGGCTTGGGCAAGCAGCTGGTCCAGCGCGGCTACCTCAAGCTTTCGGAAGACGGCTACCAGACCTTGGAACTGACTCCCGAGGCGAACGCGGCCCTCCGCAGCG
>Ga0076930_100985_pt1 | contig 14965 bp, 8 predicted proteins | sample HotLakConsoUCCRE_FD_71149 | JGI IMG/M metagenome (GOLD analysis project Ga0076930, IMG submission 71149) | Hypersaline microbial mat communities from Hot Lake, Washington, USA - Hot Lake Consortium UCC-RE (version 3) (version 3) ...
GCTTCCGCGCCCCGGCCAGCCCGCCCCTCCCGACAGCACCCAATGCAGCAGATTGAGGGTTTGGTAAAGGCAAAACCCAGCCCCTTGCAACCATGTGACAACGGGGAGTGGTGTTGTCTGATGGCGAGCCGAGGGTCACGGAGGGAGGCAAGAAAGGTTCAGCAACTTTACTGAACCACCTTTCAAAGAAGAGAACTTCGCCGTTCCAGTATTTGGATGACGAATCGCGGGCACCCAAGCTGCACAGAAGCTGAATTAATCAGCTTTGGCGATCTGACCCTCGGCTCGCCAGCAGGCGGCACCACTCGCCGCCTGCCACGAAACGACCAAATGAATTTTAGGGGGACAACCTGCTGAGAGATCACCTGGGGTCAGCTATACCCGATCCATACTGCGATCATCAGGGCCAGTGATCCCAGGATCAGCAGCTTGATGATCAGCGGAAAGATGAATCGGAACCAGCGATCGTAGGGGATTCCTGCCAGGCCGATGATGCCCATCAGAACCGGGTTGGTGGGTACGATCATGTTCATGAAGCCATCGCCGAACTGGAAGGCCAGTACACTGACCTGGCGGCTGACGCCGACCAGGTCGCCGATCGGTGCCATCAGCGGCATGGTGACATAGGCCTGGCCGCTGCCGGAGGGAATGAACAGGTTGAGCACGCTCTGAATGAAAAGCATGCCCACCGCAGACACTTCGGCGGGCACCATGGTCAGCGGTGTCGCCAGCGCGTTGACGATGGTATGCAGAACCAGGCCGTCTTCCAGCAGCATCGCAATCGAACGGGCGAAGCCGATCAATACGGCAGTGCCGGCCAGTTCGGCAGCGCCCTTGCTGAAAGTCGATGCGATATCGTCCAGTCGCAGTCCGCCGATAACGCCAGCCAGGATGCTGAGTCCGATGAAGACAGCACCCAGTTCAATCAGGTACCAACCCCGTTCGGAAATTCCGTATACCAGAACGGCCAAAGCGAGCAGGGTGGCCAGAAGTACACCGATTCGTCGGCCGTTCAGCGGTGGCTGTTCGGTGATCTCGGGGGGTTGTGCATTGGCAATACCAAACACCAGGCTGGCTTCCGGATTAGCCCGCACGCGTCTGGCGTAAGACCAGACGTGATGAAAGCCGACGGCGAAGAAGGGAAGCCACAGCGCCAGACGAAAACCCATTCCCGACCCCTGCGGTAACTCAGCGACTTCCTGGGCAATGAACAGGGTAAACGGGTTCAGGATCGCCACACCATAGCCGATACCATAGCCGACGACCATGATTCCGATGGCGGTCACCGTATCCATGCGCATGGAAACGCACAGCGCGATCAGAATCGCAGCGAACGGTATGTATTCCTCGGCCATGCCCAGGGTGGCCGAGGCAAAACCGAAGGCGAAAATTCCAATCAATATCAGCAGGGCAGGGGCATTGCCGAATCGTTCGATCACGCGCGCGAGGAAAGCGTCTATTGCTCCGGTTTCACGCACCACTGCCAGGGCGCCGCCAATGATCAGCACAAAGAAGATGATCCCCTGGGCATCGGCCAGGGCCCGCGGGACCACGGTAAACAATGCCAGTGGCGACAGGACCGGGGGGTCCTCGAGCACCTGGTAGGTGCCAGGAATCACGACGTCACGTCCGGCTTCGTTCTGCTCGGTTTCGAACTGCCCGGAAGGTAGTAGCCAGGTCATGGTCAGCGCGATGATCATCATCGCGAACATCAGGACCAGGGTATGTGGCACGCGCATTGACTTCGGCATGATCAGTTTTTGCTCCCTCGGTGAAACAGTGGCGGCCAAGCGCGTTGGCCGCCACCAATCTGTCGATCAATCAATCGTCAATTGTTCGCAACGCGGTCCCGCTCCGGGCCGATATGGCGGTTGAAGAAACCCAGCATGCTTTCATACAGTTCGACCCGGTTGTCGACGTCATAGAAGCCATGGCCTTCATCTTCCTTGATCAACCACTCGTAAGACTTGCCAACTCGATCGAGCGCGTCGCGCAAGCGATGGGCATGACCCACCACCACGCGCACATCACTGCCGCCATGCACGATGAATAGCTCGGCCTCGATCTTGTCGACGTTGTGGACCGGAGAAACATCGCGCAAATCCTCGGCATTTTCCCCTACCCAGGCTGACATCCAGCGCTCACGCCCCTGTCTTGCTTCGCGGCCCATCATGCGTGACCCGTCGTTGCCGTCACCTTCGCGGAACCAGACCAGATCGTACACGCCAACGTAGCCGACTCCACAGGCGTAGAGCTCGGGCTCCTTGATCACGCCCATCAAGGTGGCATAACCCCCGTAGCTGCCGCCGTAAATGCAGATTCTGTCCGGATCGGCAATTCCCTGCTCTATGGCCCAGCGAGTGGCGTCGGTGACATCATCCTGCATCTTGCCGCCCCATTCGCGTCGACCGGCATTCTGAAAGTCATCGCCCCGATTGCCGGAGCCGCGGTAATTGACCTGCAGCGTGGCATAGCCGTGCTGAGCAAAGTACTGTGCTTCGGGTTGGTAGCCCCAGTAGTCGGTAATGCCGAACGGCCCGCCATGGACATTGACGATCAATGGCAGGTCTTCCTTCTGGTCGGCCGGACGGGTCAGCATGCCGTGCAGCACCAGGCCGTCGCGTGCCTCGATGCGAACCGCTTCCATTGGCACGAGCGCGTCGCGCGGCAGATTTGGCAGGCGGGCTGCGAGAAAGCGGGCTTCCATGCTTTCGGTATCAAACAAGTAGTATTCACCGGGATTGCGGTCTCCGCTGACGGAAACTACGGCAAGCTTGCCGTCCTGGCTGTAAGACGTGATACCGACGTTCTGCTCCGGGAATGACAGGGCCAGACGCTGGCGCAGGATAGCGTCCTCATTGGTGCTGGCCAGATCCCCGAAAAACGTATAAGTGGCCGGTCCAAAACGTGATACAACGCCAAGCATCTCGCCGTCATGGCCGGATATGCCGCCACTGATATCGACCTCGGGGTGGCGATAAAGCAGCTCGATGTCGTTGGTGGCAAAATCATACCGAAACACACCTCGCCTGTCATTTTCGACCATGTCATGGTTGGACAGGAAATATGCCTGACGATTGTCCGCCGAAAAGCCCAGGAGGCTGGTGCTGACCGGCTGGCGACTGGCTTCGATTTCAAGCCGCTCCCAGTTGTCTGCTCCTTTCTTGATAAACAGGTTGAGCTCGCGATCGTCGAAGGTCTCGCCCTGAATGAACTCGGTGGCCACACGGATTTCACCACTGTTGTCAGCCAGCAGCCCGGTCAGATCATTGCTGGGCGGCTGATCGGCAACGTAACTCAAATCACCGTCGTGGATGTTGAGAAGATTGCCCTTGGGTACTCCACCGTCGGCGAAGTGATAGCGGGCAATCAGGATATGATCCGGATCATCGGGCAGGGTGTGCAGTACCCGGTAGCTGGATCGCTCCATGACAAAGATCTGCTGGCGGTGGCTGCCGTCGATATTGGCAGCATACAGATGAGCCGGTCGGCCCAGGTTGTCCAGGTTGCCGGTGACTTCACCAACTGACATCACCACGCGCTCGTCACTACCCCACCAGAAACTGAACACATGCTGGTTTTCGCCAAAACCGAACGAGGTGGTAATGCTGCTTTCAGCTAGATTCATGATTGCAAGCTTGACTTCGCTGCCTTCTTCATAGGTGAAGGCTACATGCTGACCATCGGGCGAGATTCTCATGTCGGTGACCTGAGCCTTCTCGAAGAACTCCCGAGTCGGAACAAGTTCATCGGCGAAGACCGGTGTGACCAGGCCAAAAACCAGAACGATAGTGATCAATGTCAATAGCTTTTTCATGATTCAGGCCGCCTTCTGAGCTTCGCCCGGATCGCCGTCTGCCATCTGGCGCAGGACGTAGTGAAGGATGCCCCCGTGGCGGTAGTACTCGACTTCCTTGGGCGTATCCAGCCGGACACGCGCCTTGAAGCGAGTTTTCTTGCCGTCGCTGTTGGTCGCGGTGACATCGACTTCCTTGGCGTTGCCGTTGTCCAGGCCTTCAATATCAAACGTCTCGGTACCCTGCAGGCCCAGGCTCTCGGCCGTGTCCCCATCCTTGAAGTTCAACGGCAAAACACCCATGCCGATGAGATTGGAGCGGTGAATACGCTCGTAGGTTTCGCAGATGACAGCCTTGACACCGAGCAGCCGTGTGCCCTTGGCGGCCCAGTCACGCGATGAGCCGGAGCCGTACTCCTTGCCGGCAATCACGATCAAGGGCGTGCCATCGTCGTGATACTTCAAGGCGGCGTCGAAGATCGGCATGACGGCGTCATCCGGCAGATACTTGGTGAATCCGCCTTCGGTGTCCGGAGCAATCTGATTGCGAATTCGAACGTTGGCAAAGGTGCCGCGCATCATGACCTGGTGGTTTCCGCGCCTTGACCCATAGGAGTTGAAATCAACCGGCTTGACGCCTTGTTCCTGCAGATACAAACCGGCCGGAGAATCGGCCTGGATCGAGCCGGCCGGGGAGATATGATCGGTAGTCACCGAGTGCCCCAGCTTGGCCAGAACACGAGCGCCCTTGATATCGGTAATCTCGGGCAGATCCATGCTCATGCCTTCGAAGTAAGGAGGGTTCTGGATATAGGTTGAATCTTCGGTCCAGGCAAACATTTCACCGGTCGGAGTATCCATGCTCTTCCACAGCTCATCGCCTTCGAAGACATCATCGTAGGATTTGGTAAACATGGCCGACGAGACATTCTTCTGGATGAATTCGGCCAGTTCCTTGGGGTCGGGCCAGATATCCTTCAGGTAGACCGGGTTGCCGTCGGGATCTTCGCCCAACGGGTCATTGACCAGGTCGGCATCCATTCTGCCGGCAATGGCATAGGCCACGACCAGCGGCGGAGAGGCCAGATAATTCATCTTGACCTCGGGGTGAATGCGGCCCTCGAAATTTCGATTGCCCGACAATACGGAACAGGCGACCAACTCGTGATGGCGAATGGCCTGGTCGATTGATTCCGGCAGCGGTCCCGAGTTGCCGATACAAGTCGTGCAGCCGTAGCCCACGGTGTAAAAGCCCAGTGCTTCCAGATCATCATCCAGACCAGCAGCCTCGAGATAATCGGTAACAACTTTCGATCCTGGAGCCAGAGAAGTCTTGACCCAGGGTTTGACGCTCAGCCCGCGTTGGCGAGCGTTGCGAGCCAACAGGCCGGCCCCCAGCATCACAGCCGGGTTTGACGTATTGGTGCAAGATGTGATGGCGGCGATCACGACGGCGCCATCCTTGAGCGTGAAGGTCTGATCCTTGTAAGTTACCTCGGCAGCGCCGGCGGCCTCGGCGGCACCCACGGCGGTTCCTCCTCCTTCACCCTTGAAGCGCGCGACATCGCCATCCTTGCCGGCATCGCGTTCTGCGGTCAGCTTGGCACTGTCGGCCAGGAACTGATTTTTCGCATTGCTCAGGAGCACCCGGTCCTGGGGACGTTTCGGACCGGCCAGGCTGGGTACCACATCGCCCATGTCCAGTTCGATCACTTCGGTGAACGTCGGATCTGCGTCGCCGTCTTTGCGCCACATGCCCTGGGCGCGCGCGTAGGCTTCTACCAGAGCGATACGGTCGTCGCTGCGCCCCGACAGTTTGAGATAGCGAATGGTTTCGGCATCGATCGGGAAGATCGCGCAGGTGGAGCCGAACTCCGGCGACATGTTGCCGATCGTGGCCCGGTCGGCCAGCGGCAGGTGGCTCAGGCCGTCGCCGAAGAATTCCACGAACTTGCTGACAACACCCTTTTTGCGCAGGATCTCGGTAATCGTCAGCACCAGATCGGTAGCGGTGGTGCCTTCGGGCAACTTGCCGCTGAGCTTGAAGCCGACAACCTGGGGCACCAGCATCGAGATGGGCTGGCCCAGCATGGCTGCTTCAGCTTCGATGCCACCCACGCCCCAGCCGAGTATGCCGAGACCGTTGATCATGGTGGTGTGCGAGTCGGTGCCGACCACGGTATCCGGCCAGGCCATCAGTTCACCGTCGACTTCTTCGCCGAAAACGACTCGCGAGAGATGTTCCAGATTGACCTGGTGGACGATGCCGGTATTGGGTGGTACGACTTTGAAGTTGTTGAAGGCGCCCTGGCCCCAGCGAAGAAATGCGTAGCGTTCCTTGTTGCGCTTGAATTCGATCCGGTTGTTCAGGTCAAGTGCCTCGGCGCGGCCGTAGTTGTCGACCTGCACGGAATGGTCGATCACCAGTTCTGCCGGCGACAACGGATTGATCAGGCTGGCTTTGCCGCCGAGCGCCTTCATTGCATCGCGCATCGCGGCCAGATCGACAATGGCGGGAACGCCGGTAAAGTCCTGGAGGACGACTCGTGCCGGCGTAAAGGCAATTTCCTGATCCGGCTCGGCCTTCGGATCCCAGTTGATCAGGGATTGAATGTCGTCCTTGGTGATATTGACGCCATCTTCGTGTCGCAGCAGGTTTTCAAGCAGAACTTTCAGCGAAAACGGGAGCCGCTGGACGGCAGAATCCTTGTCGGCCAGTTTCTGAAGACTGTAGAAGTTGTAGGTCTTTCCGTTGGCCTCGAATTGATCAAGACAGTCAAGCTCATTGCGCATGTGATTGCATCCTCCAAAACGTCAGTTCAGAACGGCATGGCCAAAACCAGCTGCCGCCCGGCAGGTCCACGATTTTAGCATGGCCATTCCGCCGGTAACCCGTCAGACGAGGGAGGAATTCCCGCGAAACTTGTTCAGAACCTACTCAGAACTCCCGGCGGGCTCCGAAAAACAAGGCGTTCTCGGTACGGTTCCTGTCGAACAGCAGGCCGCTGTAATGAACGAAGAACTGATTGCCGGAGGCAAATACCCAGGAAAAGCCCAGATCCAGCCGGCCCACATTGCGATCCGGGTCATTGATTTCCACGGTCGGTCCAAGTATGTCGGTGCCGGACAGGCTGGGCTGAATCGAGTATCCGCCAAGTCCGGCTTCGTGCTGCCAGGTCAGGTTGGCAAACGGCAGCATCACGCCGTGCTCGAGATTGACAGGTTTTGAAATGCGCAGACCGGCTGACCATTGTTCAGACTCGAACGACTGGTCGGGATAGGAGAAGGAGAATACGCTGCCTGACTCGCCGAATCCGTCAATCTCGATATCGGCGTAAAAAAAGCGTCCGAACGGGGTGACGGTCCAGCCGTTTTCCAGCTGCCAGCGGTAATTGATGGCCGCGCTGGCCGACCATTCGCGGGTATCGGTCGAGCCGGTTGAAACTTCGCGAGTCAATGGCCCGATACCGGAAAGGTCGACGATGCGAGTCTGGTCAAACTGCCCCCGAAGCGCCCCGATGGTGGCATCAAGGTAAAGATTCTCAGCCAGGTCGAGGCTGCCAAAAAGCTGTAATGACCAGTGGTCGGAATCCGCCTCGCCACCATCCTGATCGAGATCTGAACGGCTCTTGCCGTAACCGGCCGCAAGACCGGCGATGCTGCCGTTGTCGAAGCGATAGTCGATGCCACCGGTAATGCCCCAGCTGTCGAAATCCAGGCCGGGTTCCTTTTCGCGGCTGTCACGCTTGCCGATGGAGATATTGCCATTGATGAATGCGCCCCATCGCTCACCCAACAACCGGCTGCCGGACTGTTCGCCGCTATCATTGTTCTGGAGGCTTAGCGGCAAAAATCGACTGTCAAACTGAACATCGGCCAGGCTCAGCGTCAGTCCACTGGCGCTGAAGCCGTTGCTGCCCTGGCGTCGGGCCGCCAGGCGCTCACCGACATTCTGATTCTGGATTTTTCCGCCGAGTTCGGCGGCGCGTGCGATGCTGGCCAACGCGTTGCCGTCAAAAGCTCTCGCGGCCTGCTGCTGACGACTGGTCGATGTGGCGTTTTCACGTATTCTTGTGCACACTTCTTCAAGCCGAGAGCCTTCGGCGGCCCGCCGGCATGCCCGGTTGAGCGCCGTTCCAGCATCGCGCAAACGACGCAGGTCAGAACCGGTGAATTCATCCGGAACCACCACGCTGCCGCGAAAATTGACCTGGGCGAGGGCGCGGCGGGCTGCTGCCTGGCCGAAACTTTCTCCGATCACGAAGGTTATCTGCTCGCCGATCAGGCGCCAGCGGCTGGAAAGCGCCCGGTCTCCTTCCATCTGGTAATTGATCTGCAGACTGCGGCTGGCACCCGTTTCCAGCGGGACAGTCAGCTGGATCGCGCTGGGTGAAACGCTGATGCCTGGACCGAACCCCGGCAGGCCGATTTCGGATTCGTGGAAATAATCGAAGCTTGCCGATCCGGACCCGCAAGTGCCGGTGATCGTCAGGACCAGGTTGATCATGCCCTGGCGCTGACCGTCCAGATCAAGCACCAGCAATTCCGGAGAAGCGGTTTCGCTGAACGTGAAGGCGATATCCGGCTGACTTTCACAATCCAGCGCACTCTGCAATCCGCTGCCGGAACCAAGCGCTCGTATCTGGCCTGAGTGAGTCACCATTCCATGAAACTGGACGGCGTCGGGTCGGGCTTCGGCCAGCGGAATGCTTAACAAACCGATTGCCATCAACGCATTGCAAAACAGAAAGTTCCTAAAAGGCATCGGTCAGTCCCCCGGGTTCAAACTTGCCGTAACGGCATCGGCATTGGCGGCATCGGCGTTGACCTCAAGTTGGCCACCCGCCGCAGTTGTTACTGCAACGATCAGTACGGCAGTGGATTCCGCTAACAACTGATCCAGGCGACAGGTTCGAATCGCACCCTCATCCTGGCATTGCCAGGCGGCTCCTGCCAGGTCCTCGCAGCCAACCTCGCCGTCGTTGACCGAACAACCGCTGGCCTGCGACCAGGTGCCGGTCACTTCGAGTTCGTTGACTCCGACAAGGGTTGCCCGAAGGTCAAACGCCGGGTGCGCGCCGGAATTCTCGACAACCAGGCGAGCCAGGCGTTGGTCGCCGATTCGCTGGCCCAGAACTTCGCTTTCGATCGCCAGCTCGGTCGAAGCCGGATTTATGGTCAGTTCGAAACTGGTCTGGCTGACACCACCATCGGGCTGGCGAGCTTCAACGGTGATTTGAGTCGTTCCCGGTCGACCAATCGAGGTATCAATCTCCAGTGTCCAGTCCGGGCCGTCGTTGTCCAGTCTCAGAGCATCGTCAGGCAACACGTCCTGATCGCTTGAGAACACTCGTAATTCGAAGTCACCTGGCTGACCGTCACTGGAACGGATAACAAACTCGACCACGGAGATCTGGTCAGGCGGCAGGGTTCGATCAGGCAAAGGCGCGCCGTCATTGATGACCGGGCCGTCACGTGCGGTTAACTCCAGGTTGAAACTAGCCTGCGTACTGAGTCCTGCACTGCTGGTTACGGTCAGGCGGATTCCGGCGGTTCCGGTCTGGTCGGGTTCGGTGGCGATCCGCAGAATTCGGCTGGTACCGGTTCCGTGCACCTGCAACGCCTCGTCGGGTACCAGTCCGGGTTCCAGGGATTCAGCGGTCAGCAGCAGGTTGCCCGGCGGGTCAACCTGGTCTGAAACGGACAAATTGATCTCGACCAGATCACCGGCTGTGGCGCTTCGATCCGGGATTCCCTGGCCAAAGTTGATCAATGGTGGAGAGCGGGGTATCACTGATACGCTGAAGTCAGCGCTGGCGGTCAGGCCGCCCAGGTTGGCGACTTCTACCGTGATCCCGGCCAGGCCGGTCTGACCGGGCAGGGTTTGAATGCGCAATGCCCGGTTCTGGGTGGTGCCGATCAATGACAGGCTGGCATTGTCGATCACGGCCGGGTTATCGGATTGGGCGGTTACCACCAGATCCTGCGGCAGATCGACCGGATCACTGACCTGGAACGGGACGTTGAGGATTTCTCCGGCCACGACGACCTGGTCGCCGATGCCGGCTCCGCCGTTGATGGCTGGTGTGCCTCCGAGTGTGTTGATGGTCAAGACAAAATCTGCAACCGCCGACTCTCCAAGCGGGTTGGTCACTTCCACGCTGATGGTCGTCTGGCCGCCCTGACCGGGGGCCGTTTGAATACTCAGCAATCGGCCCGAACCATCGCCATTGAGCAACAGGGCGCTATCGGGTAGCAAGGTCTGGTCCGATGAAGTTGCCTGATAGGTCAATGATTCGGCATCGAACAACAGGTCGGTGGCGGTGAACGGAATTTCGAGCAGGTCGCCGGAATCTGCGGTCTGGTCGGCCAGTCCCAGTCCGCCGTTGATCTCCGGGATGGAACTGTTCAGCACGAATACCTCGAAAGGGGCCACGGCATCCACGCCCTGGGAATTGGTGACGGACACTTCCAGGTTCTCGCTACCGTCAGGAAACCCGGTCAGGGTTTGCGCGACCAGTGTGCGAATGGTTCCCGTCCCGCTTAGTGCGAGCGACTGGAAATCAATGAGAAGCGGTGTGCTGAGGAAGCTTGCATTGACATTCAGGAACTCCGGCGGATCAACATCGTCTGAAACCACGAAGTCCAGGGTCATCAACTCACCGGCAAGAACATATTGATCGGCAATGCCATCGCCGAAGTTGATTTGGGGGGCCGTGCCGATCAAGCCGGAAGGATGGAGTTCCAGCGCCAGGCCGCCTGATTCGGTTTGCGTGGAGGCACTCAGGATCGTTGCTGAACGGCCATTGGCCGGTGGGAGGGTCAGGAATTCTCTGCCGTCGGCGAGCCGTTGTTGATGCCGCTTGACGGACAGTCCGGCGAGATGACCAATGGACTGCACCGGACTGGTGTTGGTATCACCAGGCCAGTAGGCGGGGCGATAGGGTGGTTCGACATCGTGGAAAAAACTGCTCCAGGGGGAGGCTGACAGCGCGACCGGCAATCCGGGGCCATCGTCCAGGGCGACCAGGTTGCTACCCAGGCCATCCTGTCGGCTGCCCGCCAGAATACGATAGCCGGATTGCCCGTCGAGCATCTCGGTCGAGTATTCATACAATCTGTCGAGACCATGGATCACATAGACCGAGCCGCTCCCTGAAAGGCCATCCGGGTTGCGTGCGCCGGGTGCGCCGATCAGCAGTTTGGGTTGATTCGGGTCATCTCCCAGGGCGAGTGCCAGCAAGGCGTGTCCCATTCGGTCGCCCGGCAACTCTCCCCGAAATTCATGCGCCAGTCCTTCCGGCAACGCGTTCAGATCAATCCGCTCAGGCCACTCCGAGTCCGGGCCGTAAAGGATGATCACCCGGCCGCTGTTGCGATCATGGTCTGGAAGTCCCAGGATCAGGTCGGGAGCTCCGTCCTCGTCGAGATCAACGCGGGTAGCGGTCCACTGTGCGCCTGCATCCAGGCGACTGTCGTGGAGCACCACGGCTGCGCTTTCCTCAAGCTGGGCATGTCCCGCCGGAGCAAGCAACAGGCTGCACAACGCAAACATCACAAGCGCGCTTTGGCGGCGAATCGAAATCCTGCGAAGATCGGGCAAAGTACTCAATCGGGTTTGTAGGTTCATCGGCAGCAACTCCTCAGTCCTGTCCGATTCGAGGCACGAAAAAGAAGCTTCCTGCTCCGTGTCCGGCGGGTCGAATCGGACGAAGTTCCGGGCGTTGCGCGAACGGCAGGTTGGCGCTGATCTGCTCGGCACGCTCGGTCACGGCGGTGTAGAGTTCCTGCTCACGCATCAGCGCGCTATTGCCCTCCAGGACGTCGATCAGGGCACGTGCAAACACTGAATGGTCGCCACTGCCCACATCAAGGACCGGGTGCAGCCCACCGGACGACAGCACGTAGCGGGCGGGGCGAGCCAGTCCGAGTTCGACCAGGGCGTTGGACAAGGGAGCATTGATGCCGGTCAGCAGCGAAGCGGGATCGGTTGACATCGCGCCACCGTAACAGGAGTCGGCCACGACCAGCACGCTGCGAGCCTCGATCAGCGCCAGGTGATCGTTGATCGCCGAATTGGGTACCCAGTACGTGGTGCGGTCCGATTCTGCGTTGACCGGAAGCCAGTAGCCACGGCGCAGATCGCGGTCATCCGGACGCAGCAGTTGACCATGTCCGGCAAAGTAGATCAACACATTGTCCTCGGAGGTCGTCTTCTCTCTCAGATCATTGATCGCACTGAGGATCTCTCGAGTAGAAGCGTCGAGCAGAATCGTGGTATCGAAGCCGTAACGCTGGTTCAGTACGGTGGCGAGTCGCCGGGCATCATTGTGCGGTGACTGGAGCTGATCCCAGTATTGATATTGCTCGAGGCCAACGATCAGCGCGTAATATCGGCCAAAGGAAAACTGTCCCATGCTGAGCGCCGGGGGGGAGGAATCAGCGGGTGATGCCGCGGGCAGTTCGGCCCGGGTTCCGCGAATGCGCGCCAACTGCTGGCTGCGATCATCGACCCGGGTGCTGGCCGCGACCAGCAGTCGTTCCAGGGTGGCAATGGTTTCGCTGGCGCCGCTGGCCTGTTCACTTTGCTCGGCCAGCTCAACACGCAAGCGCTCGACCTGTTCCCGCAGTACCAGCTGTTCCTGTCGGGCTTGTTCGAGCGCGGCGGTCAACTCCCGTTCCTGGGACTCGAGGCGTTCGCGTGCCGCGGCCGCAAACATCAGATCATCCTCGTTCAGGCCGGATGCGCGACGATACAGGTTGAGGGCGGCAAGCAGGTCCTTTTCGACGCCCAGTCCCTGTTCGTGCAGATAGGCCAGGTTCATCATGGCCCGGTTGTGGCCTTGCTCGGCGGCGAGTGCATACCAGTGCGCTGCCTGCTCGAAGTCCGGCGCGATGCCCAGGCCTTTCTCGTGGATTTCGCCGACGATGTGTTGAGCCTGGGCATCGCCGGACTCGGCCTTTTCAAGCCAGACGGCCAGTGCCGAGCGATAGTCGGCCCGACTGTAGGCGGTGTACTCTCCGCCGCGGATGCGGCAGTCCAGTGCGGTGGTTCGGGTGGGGACTCTCGGTGACAGGTAGGTCATTCGTCCCATCTGGCGGACTTCACCGGGCAGCAGGCAGTCGACGACATACAGATCGTCCACGGCCTCGAATCCTTCCGTTTCGGCGGTGGCTTGGTGCGTGTCCGCTTCGGTCGGATCATTCGCCCAGCAAAACGACGACACTCCCATTGCTACAGCGAGCAACAGTGGTAACACGCGGCGGTCTTTCATGGTAACCCTCCCGGCTGCCGGCGCTCAGGCCTGATGACAGCGTGTCAGTGAAACGGGCTCCCTGCCCGAGCGATTGTTGACGAAAAGATGAACGAATGCAATCCGGTGATTTTCACGAGTAACGTTCGTGATCAGCGAATTCCCTCAATGGCTGTACTGACTTGGTCGCGGGCGCGACCGGGCAGGGTGTCGTAATCGAGCAGTGAACGCAGCGTGTTTTTCAATGCGTCTGAGCTGATCTGGCCTTCGGCGTGAGCGGCCAGCAAACGTTCCAGGGCAAGGTCTGTCGCCTCGTTCATGCCGTTGACCGCATCGAGATTGCCGGCATGAGACTGCAGCACCATATCGTAGAGCTGAAGCGAGGTATTGATATCGCCCTGGGCGAGAAACGCATCGGCGTCTTGCAGATTGCGCGTGATCTGGTCTTGAAGTTCCGCAGAAAGAGCAGAGAACGGCACTTCAGGGCCGGGTTCGGGCTGAAAAAACCAGCTGTAAGCAATGGCGCCAATGATGGCGATTACGGCCACCACCCACGCGGTGGCCCGCACCGGTGAAGGGGAAAAGCGCTTGAGAAAAGCGTCGGCATCAGCGGGTCGCGATTCACGATCAAGCTGCAGCGCAGCGCTCAGCGCACGCCATTCGCGGCGCTTGAGACCGGCTGGCCGCACGGGCTTGAGTTGCTCCTTGCGCGCTTCCAGACCCGAGTGCCAGTCGTAGGGATGATCCCCGCTGGCCATTTGTGCGATCACGCAACCCAGCGCATACACATCATCGGCCGGGCTGGGCTGCTCGCGACTCATGACTTCCGGACTGGCATAAGACGGCGTGCAGCCTGCTACGGCTTCTTCAACAAAATCCCGATGTTCGGATTGCCAGGCCCGGGCGATTCCGAAATCCAGAATCTTGACCCGGCCATCATCAAGGATAAAAACATTCTCAGGCTTGAGGTCCGCATGAACAATTTTCTGCTTGTGCGCATAAGCCAGGCCCTGGGCGACTTCGCGGGTAATTCGGCGGACCTCGTCAAGGGGCAGTTTGCCGTCTTCGAGCAGGCTGTCCAGACCGCGACCGCGCATGAACTCCATGGTCATGAAGATCACATCATCGGCTCGGTCGAAATCGTAAACCGTGACGATATTGGGGTGTGCCAGCTGCTGGGCCCGGCGGGCTTCGCGTTGCAGGGCCATGAAGGTGATATCGGCATCGACGATGCCGGGTTTCAGGACTTTCAGCGCGATCGTTGTGTCGCGATCGTGCGCTTCTTCCTTGAGCAGGTCGGTGGCGCGATAAACCGTGCCCATTCCGCCGCGGCCCAGCACGCCAAGGATCTTGAAGCGCTGGCGCAGCACGGTGCCAACTGCCAGGTCGGGGGCACGGTCATCCGGCCGGTTGCCGGGTTCCATCGCGGAGGTGGGTTGGCCGATGCCGGTACTTTCAAGCGACCTTGTCTTTTCAGGGAGCCTGGTTGTGCCATCCAGCTTCCCGGTGGCTGCAGGCGGGCGCTTTTCGTCGCCGGTCATGCCGCCAGCAGCTGTTCGGCCTGAGTGAGCATTCGACGTCGCTGAAAGACCAGTCGCCACTGGCGGCCACCGACCTGGCGCCAGAGAATGGCCGAGCGAATGCCGGCCAGCAGCAGGGCGCGGATGAATGCAACCTTGTCAGGCTGTTTCAGGAACTCGGGCTTGCCGCTGATCGACAAGCGAAAGTCCATGGTCGAGATATGTCGCTCGTAAGCATCGCCCAGCTGGCTCAGTACGCTGCTGTCAAGACTGTCCTCGCTCTGATTCCAGGCTGATTCGATCAAGTCGATTTCTCGACCCAGTTCAGCCTGGCGCCTGCGATCGTTGCCGAGCTTGGCGGCAAGTTTGGCCAGCCCCAGCGCATAGTTCAGACT
>Ga0076930_101229_pt1 | contig 14955 bp, 13 predicted proteins | sample HotLakConsoUCCRE_FD_71149 | JGI IMG/M metagenome (GOLD analysis project Ga0076930, IMG submission 71149) | Hypersaline microbial mat communities from Hot Lake, Washington, USA - Hot Lake Consortium UCC-RE (version 3) (version 3) ...
ACAGCAGCTTCCTCCCCCAGCGGCCCGACGGCGCAGACGCCGTATATGTCTCCCTCACGGCAGAGCTCCATGATCGCGGACACGGTCGAGGCGTTGGCGACGCCATCGAGCGAGCCGTCGAAGATCTCCTGGCGGCGCATGACGTCCTGAAGCAGGTAGACATAGAGGTTCCGGTTCGCCTCGTAGGCCGCCAGCAAACCGGCGCGGAAACCCTCGCCATCGGCCGCGGCGAGGGTCGCGACAGCGTCCGGACCGCCCGATGACCCGGGGCTGGTCTCGCCGATCATCCGCACGGTTTCCTCGAAATAGGTGCCGGAGCCGAGGTTTTCGGAGCCGAGTTCCGCAAGCAGCATGGACCGTGTCTCGAGGGCGTTCTCGAAGAGTTCGGGGCGCTGGCGCGAGAGGTCGATCATCGCTTCAGCCGACATGAGGTCGCCTTCGGTGGCGGCGGCCCGCACGACATCCATGGTCGCGGATATGTCGATTTCGACGGGCAGGCTGCGCTCCTCAAGGTACTCCAGCATCCGGAGAGCGGTCGGCAGGTCGGGGTCGGCGGAGATCTGGCGAAGCACGCTCTGGGCTTCCTCCGGCTGCGACGCCGGCCCGAAGGTTCCGCCGAGATCGGCAAGGGCAAGCTCGATCTGCGCATCCGGCTCACCCGCCGCGACACGTGCGACCGCCACCGACCTCGCTTCGGCGAACCTGCCGAGACTTGCCAGCAGATCGCTCTGCTTTCGGGCCGCTTCCGGGCGACCGTTCGCGAACGCCCAGGAAAAGAGTTCTATCGCATGCTCGGCATCGACCGGGCCGCCGTCGCCGTCGCGGTACATTTCACCGAGTTCCTCGCCCGCCCGGGCATCCCCCGCATCGACCATGGCCTGGAAGATCTGGCGCGCCCGCTCGGGGTCGGCGATGGCGGGTCCGCCCTGCCGGTAGGCGGTCGCGAGCTCGTAGGCCGCGGATGCGTCTCCGGCTTCGGAGAGCGAGGTGAGAAGCTCAAGGCCAAGCCCGGGGTCCGAGACCTCGCCGAAGTCGCCTCGAACGTGGGCCCGCGCGAGATGGAACTCGGCACGGTCCAGTCCGAGCTCAACGGCTTCGCTCAGGTGTTCCAGAGCCTCCTCCTCCCGGCCCCCTTTCAAGGTCACGGCGTCCGACCACGGATCCGGACGCGACCCGCGAAATCAAAAAGTCACCGACAGGTCCGGCGGGTCAACGGTTACGCATCGATTGGAACGGAGCGCGGGCGGTTATCCGAAGATGGTCTTGAACCGGTCGATGCTCAGGCGGAAGCCGTCCTCGAAATTTCCGTTGCCCGGGTGGTAGACGCTTTCGAACGATATCACGCCATCATAGCCGTCGGCGCGCATGGCCTCCGCCACGGGATGGAACTGGTCCGCCAGTTGACCCTCGCCCATGCGTCGCACTTCCAGGGTGGCGCGGGGGGTGTCGACCTGCACGTCCTTGATGTGGACATGGCCCAGATAGCCGTCCTTCACCGCGTCATGGCCGTCGGGCCAGGCCGGTTCGTGACACCAGCAGTTGTTCGCCGGATCCCACAACACCTTGAGCACGTCCTTCGCTCCGAGATCGTCGATCAGCTTGCGGCCGGTGTAGTTGGAATTGACCATCGTGCCGTTGCCCGTCTCCACGACCAGGGTCACACCGGCATCCCGGGCGACGTCGCAGGCCGGTGCGATCAGCGGCAGCATCGCGTCCCAGGCTCCATGCGCGACGTTCCATTTCTCGGCGCCGTTCAGACCCCAGAGGATCTGCTCCTTCTTCGGGGTCATGATCCGAACCAGCGGGCTTCCCACCACATGCGCCATGTCGATCACGCGCCTGAGCGCATCCATGTGCTTGTCGTGCAGGTCGTCTCCGGGACGGTTATCCTTGGTCATGCCCGCGAAGATGTGGCGCGACAGGCAGCTGACCGGTTTGCCCCGGTCGCGCAGGAGCCGGTCGATCGCGGCGATCTCCGCAGCCGAGTGATCCCCGACCTCCGTGTCGCCCACGAACTGCAACTCGGCGTACTCCAGGCCGAACTCGTCCATGACATCGACGGCATGCCCGAGGTCGCGGCTGATGCCGTCGCAGATCACACCCAGTTTCATCCGCCTTCTCCTTGTTCTATCGGTGCAGTTGCGAGCCGACGATCTCTTCGATCACCCGTGTGCAGGCCCAGTTGTCCCCATCGGGGTATTTCGACTTTCCGGCGTGGAAGATCTGCATCGCCGTCGAGGCCATCTGCATTGGCACTTCGAGTTCTTCGGCGAGGTTCAGCGAAATGGTCAGGTCCTTGTGCATGGTCCCGATGCCCGAGCCGGTCTTCTCGAACCTCCGGTCGATGATGTTTTCGAGCGCGGTGTTCGTGCAGCCGCACCCCGCGCCGCTGGTCGAGAAGACCTTGTAGAGGTCTTCCCCCTTCACGCCGGCCTTGGCCGCCAGCACCGACGCCTCGAACGTCGCCGAGAAGATCGAGCCGATGAGGGTCTGCAGACAGGCCTTAACGGTCTGGCCCATGCCGGGCTCGGTGCCGACGTGGTGAATGGTGGCGGAAACGGCCTGCATCGCCGGGCGTGCGCGGTCGAGCACCGGCTGCGGGGCGGAGGCCATCATGGTCAGCGTGCCGCCCTGCGCTCCAGGGAAACCGCCCGAGACCGGACTGTCGATCAGGTCGATCCCCGAGCCTGCCAGCGCGGCGCCGATCTCGCGCGCCTCCCGCGGCCGTATCGTCGCGGTCAGCAAGACGATGCCACCGGCGGGCATATGCGCCGCAAGTCCGTCCGGCGGCAGGATGACGCCTTTGGCCTGATCGCCGTTCATGACCATCACGAAGGCGGCTTCGGCGTCTCGCGCGGCTTCGGCGACACTGGCGGCGGGAATGCCGCCCATCTTCCGGAAGCTTTCGAGCCGGTCGGCGCTCAGGTCGAAGCCGGCGACGTCGAAGCCGGCGGCGATGAGGTTCCTGGCGAGGCCGGAGCCCATGTCACCAAGACCTATGACGGTCACTTTCTTCATTCTTTCATCCTTGCTTCTGCGGGAGGCTTCCCGTGTCTCATTCGGGCTGAAAGGCGTGCAATGCCGGCTGCGGGCACCCGCAGGCCCTCCGCCGTGTCCGTTCCCCTTGGCATCCTATGGCCCCATGACCGTGTTCGGGATCCACATCACCAGCGCGGGGAAGAGGCAGATCAGGGCCAGGACCACGACGTTGGCGAGCAGGAACGGCGCCGCTCCGAGGAAGATGCGCCCGATCGGCAGTCGACAGATCGCGGAGCAGACGTTGAGGCAGTTGCCCACCGGCGGCGTGCAGGCCCCGATCGCCAGTCCCGACACCATCATCACGCCGAAATGCACGCCCGAAATGTCGAGTTCATGCGCTACCGGCAGCAGGACCGGGGTGAGGAGCAGGATCGCCGGGCTGACGTCGATGAACGTGCCCGCGAGCAGGATCAGCAGCGCCGTCAGCAGGAGGAACGTCGTCGCGTCGAGCCCGAGGTCGCGGACGAAATCGGCCAGCTTGTCCGGCACCCGCTCTAGCGCCAGGACCGTGATGAAGACCTGGCTGAAGGCGATGATCATCATGATCTTCGCGGACATGATGATCGCCGTGCGCATCGCGCCGGGCAACTCGCGCAGGACCGTGACCCCGACGATCAGAAAGCCGATGATGAGACCGTAGACGGCGGCGGTGCCGGCGGTTTCGGTGGGGGTCACGAAACCGAAGACGACGGAGCCCACGATCAGCACCGGCATGATGACGACGGCGGCGGACCGGCGGAACTGCCGCCCGGCCTCCTCGAAGGTGAAGGGGACGATCTCGGTCGGGTAGTCGCGGACCGTGGCGATCCGCCAGACGATGAAAAGCTGCACGAGACCCACCATGATCCCCGGAATGATGCCGCCGAGAAACAGGCGGCCGATCGATTCCTCGGCGGCGATGGCGTAGATGATCATCGGCACCGACGGCGGGATGATCATGCCCATCGTCGAGGAGGCAACGGTGATCCCGGCGGCGAAGCTCCGGGGGTAGCCGCGACGCTCCATTTCCGGAATGAGCACGGAGCCGATCGAGGCGGTATCCGACGCCGAAGACCCCGAAATGCCGCCGAAGATCATCGAACCGACGACATTCACGAGACCGAGCCCGCCCTTCATGCGCCCCACGAAGAAGGTCGAGAGGTCGAGCAGCCGCTGGGTGATGCCGCCCGCGTTCATCACGAGCCCCATGAGAATGAAGAAGGGCAGCGAGACGAGCGCGTAATTGTTGATGCCGGCGAAGAAGCGCTGGACGACGAAGCCCGTGCCGTAGGGCGCCTCGAGCAGGAAATAGGCGAGGCTCGCCAGCCCCAGCGCATAGGCGATCGGAACACCGATGACGAGAAAGAGGGCGAGGGCACCGAACAGGATCAGCATCTCAGTCTTCCGGCATCCAGAGACGGTCGGACGCTTCGGCGCCGCCGAGCACGAGCGCGATCCGGGTGAAGCAGAAGAACACCGCGAGCCCGCAGGCCACCGGCACCACGGCGAACACGTAGGCCTGTGGCATCCCGAATGGCTGCCACCGGTTGCCGCCGGGCCCTGCGATCCAGTCGAAGGACAGGTAGAAGAGCACCGCGTTCATCAGCGCCACGAGAAGCAGGCCGAGAACGTAGAAGCCGAGGGTCACCGGCCGGGGCAGCGCCTCGATGAAGAAGGTGATGGCGATGTGCTCGCGCCGGGCGATCGCGACGGCGCCCCCAAGCGCACTGGTGGTCAGGAACGCGATCTTCACCAGTTCGTCGACACCGAAGATCGCCTTGTCGAAGGGGCGCAGCAGCACCTTCGTGACGACGATGACGAGAAAGATCGCGAAGAGCGCGATCATCACGTTCTCGACGAGACGCGTCAGCGCGGCGTCGAACGCAGCCAGACGCTTCATGACTTCAGCCTTTCAGGGGTGCCGGGTGCGCGAGGCCCGTCCGGGCCTCGCGCCTGCATCAAGGGGACGTTCAGCTGCAGGCCTGCGCGGCGGCGCGGGCGGCAACGACATCGTCCGCGGTGAAGTGACCGGCCTCGATCATCTGCTGGTAGACCGGCTGCACGCGCTCCTGGAATTCCGCCAGCGCCTCCGGCTCGAGCGTGTTGATCTCCATCGTTGCGGCCATGTCCGCGACAACCGCGGTTTCCGCCTCGCGATAGAGACTGTCGGACATTTCCATCGCTTCAACGGCCACCTCGTCGAAGACCTGCCGGAGATCTTCGGGCAGGCTCTCGTACCAGGCGAGATTGACGATGAGCGGGTCGGGACCGGTCATGTGGTTCGTCAGGGACATGTACTTCTGGACTTCCTGGATCTTGAAATCCCAGATGTTCTGCGGCGGATTGTGCTGTCCGTCGATCACGCCCTGCTGGAAGGCCTGGTATGCCTCGGACAGCGGCATGGCGATCGGAACGGAACCCAACGCGGTGGCGGTGGCGATCATCAGGTCGGACTGGGGTTCGCGGATCTGCAGGCCCTCGAGGTCGGCGACGCTCGTGATCGGACGCACGTTGTTGGTGTAGGCTCGGAAGCCCTGGCTGATGCCGGTGGCCGGGATGTGATAGCCGTTCTCGCGCGCACGTTCCTGCACCGCGTCGGTGAAGTCGGACCCCACGAGGCACTCCATTTCGTCCCAGCCGGACACGAGGAACGGAAGCTGGTAGATGTTGAAGGCGCCGGAGGCATCGGCGAAGAAGCCGCCGCGCGTTCCCTGCAGAAGGCCGGATGTGACCTGGTCCATCAGTTCGCGTTCGTTGCCGAGCGCGCCGCCGAAGAAATTCTCGACCTCGATACGACCGCCGCTGCGCTCTTCGAGTTGCTCCTCGAAGAACACCATCGACTGCGACCGGATCGCGGTTTCGGGCTGTTCGTTGCCGTAACGGAATGTGAAGTCCTGGGCCGCGGCGGTCGTGGCGAGCAGAGAAAGCCCGGCCGCACCGGCCAAGAGATGCGTTGCGATTCTCATTTTTTCCTCCCTATGGCATCCTCGCCCCTTCCCGGGAGCAGGCTGCACGATCGGTTGTGGATTGGGCACCATCGGACGGCAAGCAAAAGCGCATCAACCCGATGAAATTGGTGGATTTTGATGTATTCCGTTTTCCGAATTCGCGCTTATTGATGGAAGTTGATGGAAAGATTCGATGACATGGCAGGCCCGCAGATCGCACGGCGCGCGACGGTGGCTCAGATAGCGAGGCTCGCCGGGGTCGGCACGGCCACGGTCGACCGCGTTCTGCACGGCCGAGCCCATGTCGGGGCCGCGACCCGTCAGCGGGTCCTTCAGGCCAAGGAGGCGATCGACGTGGGCGCGACACTTCAGGAGCGCGCGCGCCCTTGGCGACTGCGGGTCTTCCTGCCGGAAGACGCCGGCCCCTCGACCGAATTCCTCGGGCGCTGTTTTCAGGAATTCGGCGCCCGCGGCGACGCCACGATCGAATGCGTCTTCACCAAGAAGATGGAACCAGGCATCCTTGCCCGGAAGCTTCTGGCGGCCTCCGGGCAAGGGGTGGATGCCGTGGCTTTCCAGGCCCTCGACGACCCGCGGGTCCACAACGCGGTGCATGAGCTCGACGGGCTGAACATCCCGGCAGCGGCGATCCTGTCGCCGATCGAGCATTCCGCGCTCGTCGGCTTCATTGGTCTGAACAACCGCGCGGCGGGCCGAACCGGCGGCTATCTCATGGGGCGGCTCACCCGACGCGAGGGTGCGGTGGTGGTGGTCACCTCGGGCCAACTCTACCGCAGCCATGAAGACCGCGAAATGGGCTTCCGGATCGCCCTGCGTCAGGATTTTCCGCATCTTGGAGAAGTCGTGACCTGCAATGCCAACGACGATAGCGACGGCAATTTCCAGGCCATCAGCCGTGTGCTCGCGGAGCGCGACGATATCGTCGGGATCTACAGCGTCGGCGGCGGAAACCTCGGCGTCGCCAGGGCGCTGGTCGAAGCGGGGCGGGCGCGTGACATCGTCCTGATCTGCCACAACCTCACGCCGCGCACACAGGGCTTTCTGATGGACGGAACCATCGACATCGTGCTGCACGTGAACATGCGGCTGGTGGCGGAAGAAACCGTCGAGGTGCTCTGCGCCCATCTCGAACGTCGCCCGTTGAAGCCCCGCGCGCTCCTGACCGGGGTGATCACGCGGGAGAACATCCTCGGGGCGACCTTCGGCTAGAGGTTCTCGGCGGTCAGGAGCTCGAACCTCTCCGGACGCGGGGGAGGTCCCGGAAGACCCGTCCGCACGGCGCCGGCCATGCAGCCGACAACGCTCTCGGCCATGTGCGGAAACGACCCGGCGATCACGAGATCGGCGGTTCCCACGCGCAATGCCGCCTCGCTCTCGGGGCTGCGTGCGTGGCAGATGTAGGTGATCTCGCGCGCCCGGCCCGACGCTTCGAGCGCCCGCGCGACGCCGCCGACCCCGCCGCCGGAATGGTAGAGCCCTGCAAGGTCCGTGTGCCGCGCGAACAACTCCAGCGCCGCCTCGAAAGCGACGACCTCGTCGTCGAGATACATGATGGACTGGCACAGGTGCCGATCCGGGGCGTGCCGGGCCATCGCGTCCCGGAACCCGCGCTCGTTCGCTCGGTGTCCGAGGTAGCGCGGCGACCCCACCAGCACACCGATCGCGCCTTTGGTCCGCGCCGTCCGGGCCATGGCCCACCCCGCCGTTCGCCCCGCCGCGTCGCCGTCGAGCCCTACATAGCCCGCCAGCCCCTCCGCGCCGAGCGGGCTCAGAAGCGCGTAGACCGCGACACCCCGCGCGGCACAGGCATCGATCTCCGCGGTGATCGCGGGATGCTCGACCGAGACGACGGCGAGGGCATCGACCTCGGCGGCGAGACCGGCGATCTCTTCGGCCAGCCGCTCCGCCGACAGGCTGCCGACGAAGGAGAACACCGGTTCGGCGCGGACATCCCTGCGCGCCAGCGTTGCGCGGCGCAGTTCGTCGGCCAGCGTCCGGTAGACCCATTTCCCCTTCTTCTGCAGCAGGAACCCGAAGCGGCAGGCCGGCGCCATTTCCGCCAGCCGGCGGCGGAGCATTGCCTTGCCGTGATAGCCCGTCGCCTCGGCTGCAACCATGACCCGAGCCATCGTTTCGGGCGCAACCCGCGCCCTCGCGTTCAGCACGCGGTCGACCGTGGCCACACCGACCCCGGCGGCGCGCGCGACGTCTTCGAGCGTGGTTCGCCGCGGTTTGGCCATGCAAGCTATCCTGTCAGGCGGCCGGACATTGCCCGTGATCGGATTGATAGAAACCATCATGAGCGCGATTGACGGGAGGGACAAGCGGACGCCTCCTTGCCGCATCAGTTCCGCATCGAGGCCCGACATGACCGCTCCAGCCACCGCGCGCGATTACAGCCTGAACGGCCGCGATTCCGGGCCCAGATTCGCAGATGCCGAGTGGTACAGGACCCCGGTTCCCAGAAAGCGGATGAAGGAACTCATGGCGCGCTCCGACCGTGCGGCGCTGATGGATTTCGGCCTCTGGGCCGGGCTGACCTTGGCCTTCGCGGCCCTGCTCGTCTGGGTCTGGGGCACCGTCTGGGCCTGGCCCGTGGCACTGGTTTACGGCGTGTTCTACGCTTCGGGGGCCGAAAGCCGCTGGCACGAGTACGGGCACGGCACACCGATGCGTACCCGCTGGATGAGCGACGCGATCTATCACCTCGCGTCCTTCATGTCGCTCAAGAACCCCGTGCTCTGGCGTTGGAGCCATGCCCGCCATCACACGGATACCGTGATCGTCGGCCGCGACCCTGAGATCGCCTTTCCCCGCCCTCCGAGCCTGGCGACCTGGGTCCTGAACCTCCTGCATGTCGTCGCGACGACGAAGGAATTATGGAAATCGCTGCGACTGAGCCTCGGCCTGCTGACGCAGGAGCAGAGAGATTTCCTGCCGGAAAGCCAACGGCCGAAAGCCTTTCGAAGCGCACGTTTCCATGTCGGGGTCCTAATGCTGACAGGTATCTCTGCCATCGCCATGGGATCGTGGTTGCCGTTGGTTCTGATCGGTGGGCCGACCTACTACGGGTCGTGGCTGCATCACGTCATGGCCACCACGCAGCACGCGGGGCTGGCCGAGGATGTGCCGGACCACAGGCTGAACTCCCGCACAATCCGTCTGAACCGGGTGTTCCGGTTCATCTATTCGAACATGAACTACCACGTTGAACACCACATGTACCCGATGGTGCCCTTCTACAATCTGCCCGCGCTGCACGAGGAAATCCGGGCCGACTGCCCACAGGCCGACCCTTCGCTGCCCGCGGCCTATCGCGAAATCGTGCCCGCGCTGATCCGCCAGCAAACCGACTACGACCATTATGTCCGCCGCCCGCTTCCCGCCGGGGCCGGACCGGCCCGGGAGTATCGGCGCCCGCTTGTTGCGGCCGAATGAGGAAGGGATCCGTGCCAAACCGGATTTGTTTCCACGCGACCGACGATATCCGGAAAGAGGATCCGATGCCGGTACAGGCTCGGCGACCAGGCCGACCCGCAAGACGCTGTCGTCGGCGAAACCCTCCGGCCGGTCCCGAACTCTCGTTTTCAGCCCTTGCCGCCCTGTGACGCCACCGAAGCGGTGAAGTAGCGCTGAAACACCACGAGGATGACCATCGGAATGAGGGAAATGAAGAACGCCGCCGCGAAGATGAGGCTGAAATTCACGCCGTAGAGGTCGGAAAACTGGGCAATGGCGATCGCGGCGACCTTGTAGTCCGGATCGGGAGCGATCAGCAGCGGCCAGAGGTAGGCCTGCCACTGGAAGACGAACAGGATGAGACCGGCGCTGATGATCGCCGGCCGCGACAGCGGCAGGTAGATGCGCCAGAAGATGCCGAAGGTGGACATTCCGTCCACGATCGCCGCTTCCCGCAGGTCTTTGGGAATGCCGAGGAAGAACTGCCTGAACAGAAAGACCGCGAGGCCGTTGCCGATCCCGGGCAGGATCAGGCCGGTATAGGTGTTCTGCAGCCCCGCCTCGCTGAGCAGAACGAAGAGCGGCAGGGCGATCGCGTCGAAAGGGATGAGGAAGCTGACGACGATCAGCAGGAAGACGGTTTCGCGGAGCGGAAAGCGGATGACGGCGAGAGCGTAGCCCGCCATCGCCGACAGGATCACGCCCACGACGACCGTTACCGTCGTGATGTAGACGGAATTGAGAATGGCCCGCGCAAACGGTCCCTGCCAAAGCTCGATGACATGGCCGAAGGTCGCGTTCTCGGGCCAGAGCGTCTTCCAGCTCAAGGGCGAAATGTAGCGAAAGATGTCCTCCTCCGGCCGCAACGCGCCGACGGTCACCCACCAGAGCGGCAGGAAGAACGTCACGCCGAGCGCGGCGGCGGCGAGCGTGCGCAGGAAACCGGGTCGCGGCGTCATCCCGCGTTGTCCTCTGGCGCGCGCATGAGGCGGAACTGGATCAGCACCACCCCGAGGACGATCGCCACCAGGATGACCGTCGCCGCCGCGGCACTGCTCGGGTCGCCAGAGACGAAGCCGAGCGTGAAGATCTCGTTCATGATCAGGTTGGTGGACCCCCGTGGCCCCCCCTGGGTGAGGATCTGGACCGGGGCGAAGACGAGAAAGTTCGCCACCGTGTTCGCCACCAGCACGAAGGTCAGCGTCCGACGGAGCTGCGGAAGCGTCACGAAGCGGAACGCCTGCCAGCGGTTCGCCCCGTCGATGCGGACCGCCTCGTAGAGCGATTTCGGGATGTCCTGCAGACCGGCAAGCAGAAACGTCATCCAGTAGCCGACCCCGATCCAGCTCACGATCAGCATGATCGAGGCGAGCGCCTGGTCCGGAGACGTCAGGAAACGCTGCTCTTCGAGACCGAGCGCCACGAGAAGCGCGTTGACCGGGCCGTCGGGGCGCAGCCCGATCCCCCAGATCACCGCCGAGACGCTCTGCGGAATCGCCACCGGCAACAGGATGAGCGTGCGCCAGAGGCCGATGAGGGGGATCGCGGCGTTCATCAGGAGCGCGAGGGCGAGGGCAATGGCGATCTGAAGGGGGTTGATGATGATCGAATAGATCGCCGTGACCGCGATCGACTTCTGAAACAGCGGGTCGGTGAAGAGATAGACGTAGTTCTCAAGGCTCATCGTGTCTGCCCGGGGCGCGTAGAGCGATGCGAGCATTGCCGAAACGCCGGGCCAGAGCCGGAGCAGGACGACAAGGAGCAGCGTGGGCCCGAGGAACAACAGGAGGATCGGGAAGGTGCCGCGGCGCATGGAGTGATGGTTCCTGCCAGGATCGCGCCGGCCCTCCCGGGAAGGAGGGCCGGACCGCGTGCGGATCAGCGTTGACGCGGCAGCATGCGCTCGAGCCGCTGCTGGGCCTGCTCGAGGACCTCGGCCGCGGGAACCCCGTTGCGGATGTCGCCGAAGGCGCGGTTCATTTCGGTCTCGAAGGCGACGTAGCCGACCGTGCGTGGCCGGGCGACGGCCGTGTTCTGACCCTCGTAGGCCATGATGTCGATCGCGGGGCCGATGCGCGGGGTCATCTCACCGATGGCCTTCGAATACTCGGCGAACCCGCCCTCATGCACCGGGATCAGCGGGAAGTTCTCGGTGGTCAGAAACGAACCTTCCGTGGTCAGTGTCACGAATTCCACGAATTTCTGCGCCGCTTCGAGGTTGTCGGCGGAGGGGTTGATCGCCAAGGCCCATGCGCCAGTGGGGGTGACCGGCTCTCCACCCTCGAAATAGGGGTGCGGAGCGACACCGTAGTTCAGCCCCTCGGCGCCGTTGAACCGTCCGATCGCCCATGGCCCGCCGACGAAATAGGCCACCTCGCCCCGGGAGAAGAGGTCGTCGGTCTGGCTGACCGCGATGCCGCGGGGTGCGATACCGCTTTCATGCAGCTCCCCGTACCATTCTGCCGTGGCGACCCAAGCGTCGCTCATCAGCGCGGGCTCCAGAAGGTCGTCGCCGGTGAGGCCCGACCCGGCACCGGCGGATTCAAAGAGCGGCTGAAGCTGGTAGTAGCGGTCGATCTGCTGGATCACGACGCCCCAGGTGGCACCTGCCTCCTGCGCCGCACGCGCGTTCGAGACGATTTCTTCCCAGGTCGCCCGCTCGGCCGGGTCGCCCGACGGCGCCTCGACGCCAGCGGCCTCGAGAAGATCGCGGTTGTAGTAGAGCAGCTGCGAGGACGTCCACATCGGGTAGGCCCAGATCGAGCCGTCATGGCTGACGAGTTCGATCTCCACGGCGTTCGGCACCGCGCCTTCGATCTCGGTGCGCCGGTCGTCGAGGTTGAGCAGGTAGCCCCGGGAGGCAAAGGCCGGAATGCGCGGGGTGTCGGCGGCGAAGACGTCGATGCTGCCATCACCTCGGCCGACACGGGTCTCGACGGCGGTGTTCAACTCGTCGAAGGGCACCGTCTGATGAACGACGTCGATATCGGGATTCGCGGCCTCGAAGGCGTCGATCACGGGCTGGAAGACGTCGTCGTTCTGCGCCGACAGGAAATTGACCGTGGTCTGCGCCGCCGCCGGCATGGCGACGAACAGTCCGACTGACAGCCCGAAGGACAGACTGAGCGCGCGTCTGGCTCCGACGGCAAATGGCAAGGCGATGGACATGGGTTCTCCTCCCGCTGAGACGTTTTCTCTGTTGATTGGCGAACCTCTCCCCAAGGCTCGCGATGGCTTCAGCCTAGGGGCCGCATTTCGCCCCTGTCAAGACGGAGTTGACAAATGCCACAATAGGCTGACGATTGTTGGATGATCCGCATTCGGCATATTTGAGGTGGGGCGTTGAGCAGAATCGAGCTCTCGGCGGTTCGCAAGGCCTACGGCGAGGTAGAAGTCGTCCACGGTCTCGATCTGGAGATCGAGGACGGGGAGTTCGTCGCGCTCGTCGGGCCGTCGGGATGCGGCAAGTCAACGATCCTGCGCATGATTGCGGGGCTCGAGGATATCTCGGGCGGAACAATCCTGTTCGATGGCAAGCCGGTCAACGACGTGGACCCCAAGACGCGCAACGTGGCGATGGTCTTCCAGAATTACGCGCTTTACCCGCACATGAGTGTCCGCGAGAACATCGGGCTCAACCTGCGACTGTCCGGCAGGACGCGACCCGAAATCGCGCAGCGCGTCACGGAGGCGGCGGACATGCTCGGGCTCGGCGATCTGCTAGACAGGCGGCCGTCACAGCTTTCGGGCGGACAGCGCCAGAGGGTCGCGATGGGGCGCGCGATGGTGCGGGATCCGTCCGTCTTCCTCTTCGACGAACCCCTGTCCAACCTCGACGCGAAGCTGCGCGTGCAGATGCGCGCGGAGATCAAGCATTTTCATCAGACCATGCAGCGAACCTCGATCTACGTCACCCACGACCAGATCGAGGCGATGACGCTGGCCGACAAGGTCGTGGTCCTCGATGGCGGGCGCATCGAGCAGGTCGGCGACCCCGTGGCGCTCTACGAGACACCGAGCAATGTCTTCGTTGCGCAATTCATCGGTTCGCCGGCGATGAACCTCGTGGAGGGGCGCGCGGAGACGGATGGCCGGGGCGCCCGGTCGCTGGCGCTCGATATCGGCTGGACCCTTCCCGTGACCGGGGACGGGACCCTCGCGCCGGGCCGGAAGGTGCTGGTGGGCATTCGCCCCGAACATCTCGAGCCGGGGCCGGACGGCTATCCGGCGCGGGTGAGCCAGACGGAGATCGCCGGCTCGCAGACCGCGATCGAACTGGAAGCCGGCGGCCGACGGCTCTGGTCGGTGGTGCAGGGGATCGACACGACACCGGTCGGCAGCGAGCGGCGTTTCGGCTTTTCGCCCGCGCTCGCGCATGTCTTCGACGCCGACACCGGTGCGAGGATGGGAAGCCTCTCGGAAGTCGCCGGCATGGCGGAAGCAGCATTCAGGAAGGAAGGGACGGCATGACGCTCGACGAGGAAACACGGCTAAGGTTGCTCGAGCCGCCGAAAGGCAGGGCAAGGGTCGTTCTGGATACCGACACCTACAACGAGATCGACGACCAGTTCGCCGTCGTCCAGATGATGTTGTCGCGAGACAGGCTCGACGTGGAGGCGATCTACGCCGCGCCGTTCTTCAATGCCCGCGCCACCAGTCCGGGGCACGGCATGGAACTGAGCTACGAGGAGATCCACAGGATCCTCGAGCGTATCGGCGTGCCGTCGGAGGGCCTCGCCTTGCGCGGGGTGACCGAATACGTGGGCTTCGAGAAGGTCGCCCGGGACGCACCGGCGGTCGATGACCTGATCGAGCGGGCGCGGGCCGGAAGCACCGATGACCCGCTTTACGTCATCGCGATCGGGGCGATCAGCAATGTCGCGTCGGCGCTTCTGAAGGCGCCCGACATCATCGACAGGACGGTCGTGATCTGGCTCGGCGGAAATGTTCTCGACTGGCCGAAACACTTCAGGAAGAACGCCGAGTTCAACCTCAAGCAGGACATCGGCGGGGCACAGGTCCTGTTCGACTGCGGCGTGCCGGTGGTGCTGGTGCCCGCCATGGGCGTGACCTCCCACCTCACGAGCACGGTGCCGGAGATCGAGCTTCACGTCGAACCGCACGGCGCAATCGGCGCCTTTCTCGCGCAGCGGTTCAAGGAATACAGCGACGACCACCTCGGCTGGTCGAAGGAGATCTGGGACATGGCGGCGGTCGCCTGGCTGCTCGACCCCGACTGGACGCCGAGCATCCTGATGCCCACGCCGATCCTGACCGACGACATCGGTTGGGAGCGGTCGCAGGACAGACACACGATGCGCTATGTCTCCTGGGTGGACCGCAACGCGATCCTGCGCGATTTCTTCGTCAAGCTCGCGGATTTCGCGCGCTCGAATGGTTGATCGCGACACCTTGCGACACTTTGCGGGAAGAGGCGCGATGATGGATCTCGCAGCATCGATCTGACGGTCGGCCGTGCGACGACAAGCTTTCCAGCCGCGCGCTCGCC
>Ga0076930_101230_pt1 | contig 14950 bp, 9 predicted proteins | sample HotLakConsoUCCRE_FD_71149 | JGI IMG/M metagenome (GOLD analysis project Ga0076930, IMG submission 71149) | Hypersaline microbial mat communities from Hot Lake, Washington, USA - Hot Lake Consortium UCC-RE (version 3) (version 3) ...
ATATTGGATACATGACCGAAAAAATGGTTGGTTTCGAGAAATGAAAGGGGTGGAATCTGATCAATTTTACAAAATATATGGATTTAGGTGGATAGATCGGGGCACCAAATATGATCTATCCAATCTATCCGTATTAAAGTTTTTATCCCGTCCTGAAGACTTTGAAGGTTTAAATACAGTTCAAATTCAATTTATCTTTAGGGTTATTTTATCTGAAGGTCATTTTGATTCTTACCTTCGGTCCAATTTTTACTTATTAAATTATATCAAAACCCATAATTTAACACAATATTTTATAGCTATAGAGGCGGGAATGGGAAATCATGAACGAATTTTTATGTTTTACTTCCTTACCACCCAAATGGATTTACATAACCAAACAGAATTGAAAGAATGGTTGATGGAAAATAACTTTCTTTTTTCGGTTAAAGAAGAAGAACTTTTAGACCCTGAACATAAATCCCTTTTATATCCAAAAGATGGCTATTTGCCGACAGCTTACATAAAGACCTGATTATTTCCATCCTTCCATCATCATATCATCAAATCCCCCGTCTGCACCTTGCTAGTAAGCGAACGGAAGGTGTGGCAAGATTTTAGGAATGATTTGGAGTAGGGTCCCCTTAGTAAAATTTCAAAGGACTTTTTTTGGATTTTTTTAATAAATGATCCATATTGTTGGTCAACCAATTTTTTATCAAATCTTTTAAAATGATGCCATGCGCTTTTCAATATGCATCCCAAAACAATACCAAAAAGAAGCTGGCCATAATTGAATTCTTATTTCAAATCCTAATTTTGGGTTTAGAAACTATTCGGAGGTGCTGCAATTTATTTGAATGCAGGAAACCCAGCTTTCTAAATGTAATTATATTGTTGTTAGCACTGTATAAACCATAAAACGAAACCGAAATAAAAAACAATGAACCAATCCCTACACAATCGATTAGTATCCTTTATTTGGTCCATAGCCGACGATTGCCTGCGGGATGTGTATGTCCGGGGAAAATACCGGGATGTGATTCTTCCCATGGTGGTCCTGCGCAGGCTGGATGCCTTGCTGGAACCTACCAAGGATGCGGTTATGGAGGAACTGGCCTTTCAAAGGGACGAAGCGGGATTTACGGAATGGGATGAAACTGGTTTGAAGGATGCTAGCGGCTATGTGTTCTACAATACCAGCGTATGGACCCTGCAGCGGCTGCACGATACGGCCACCAATAGCCAGCAAATCCTCCAGGCCAATGTAGAGGATTACCTCAATGGCTTCAGCCCAAACGTCCGGGAGATCATCGACAAGTTCAAGCTCAAAAGCCAGATCCGGCACATGGCAACAAAGGATGTGTTGATGGATGTATTGGAAAAATTTACTTCTCCACATATCAATTTGACGCCGTTTGAAAAGGAAGATCCGGATGGCCGAAAATTACCTCCGCTTTCCAATTTGGGCATGGGCTATGTGTTTGAGGAACTGATCCGGAAATTTAATGAGGAAAACAACGAAGAAGCCGGGGAGCACTTTACGCCCCGGGAGGTGATTGACCTGATGACGCACATTGTCTTTGATCCCATCAAGGACCAATTACCGCCCGTCATGACCATCTACGATCCGGCCTGCGGATCGGGCGGAATGCTGACGGAATCGCAAAACTTTATCAAAGACGAAGAAGGAGCCATCCGGGCGATGGGGGATGTCTACCTGTACGGCAAGGAGATCAACGATGAGACCTACGCCATCTGTAAGTCCGACATGATGATCAAGGGCAATAACCCGGAAAACATCCGGGTAGGTTCCACCCTTTCTACCGATGAATTTTCCGGCCATACCTTTGATTTTATGCTTTCCAATCCCCCTTACGGCAAATCCTGGAGCAGCGAAGTCAAAAACATCAAAGATGGCAAGGACATCATTGACCCTCGATTTCAGGTATCCCTGAAAGATTATTGGGGCAATACGGAACTCGCCGATGCCACGCCCCGGTCCTCTGACGGGCAATTGCTTTTTCTGATGGAAATGGTCAATAAAATGAAGCCTCTGAGCCAAAGTGCCCTGGGTTCCAGGATTGCCTCGGTGCACAACGGCTCCAGCCTGTTTACCGGTGATGCCGGAGGGGGCGAAAGCAATATCCGGAGGCACATCATCGAAAACGATTGGCTGGACTGCATCATCCAGTTGCCCAACAACCTGTTTTACAACACAGGTATTACCACCTATATCTGGATTCTGAGCAATAGCAAGGAGGCCAAACGCAAAGGCAAAGTGCTGCTGATCGATGCCGCACAGCGGTATGCCAAGCTGCGCAAAAACCTGGGGAATAAAAACTGTGAATTGGCAAGCCGGCACATCAAGGAAATTAAGGATGCCTACCTGGATTTTGAAACCATTGAGCGGCAAGGGGAAGATGGTTTGGCGGCCAAAGTATTTGCCAACAGGGATTTTGGCTATTATAAGGTCAGCATCGAGCGCCCTGCCAGGCTTAAAGCGCAGTTTACGACTGAACGCATAGCCGATCTCCGGTATGACAAAACACTGAAAGAACCCATGCAATGGGCCTATGAAACCTATGGGGAACAGGTTTACACAGATTTAAAGTCCATAGAAAAGGAGCTGTTGGAATGGTGCGAAAAAAACGACCTGGATTTGAATACCAAAAAGCGCAAGGCCCTTACTTCGAACGGCACCTGGAAAAAACAAAAGGAATTATTAGACATAGCTAACAAGCTAATGAATGCCATTGGAAGCGAGGAGTACAGCGATTTTAATATGTTCACCCGATTGGTGGATGAGCAACTACTTGCCCTGAGCAAGGTCGAAGGGAAGGCCAACAAAAGTAAACTTTCGGCCTCAGAGAAGAATGCCATCCTGCAGGCCGTGAGTTGGTATGACGAAACGGCCGAAAAGGTGATCAAGAAAACCCAAAAGCTCAGCGGGGACAAGCTCGATCAACTGTTGCACCATTTGGGTTGTACCCAGGAGCAATTGCCTGATTATGGTTACTACCCAAGCGGAAAACCCAATGAATACCTCGTTTACGACAGCCAATCCGACCTTCGCGATAGCGAAAGCGTGCCCCTGGAAGAAAGTATTCATGCCTACTTTCTTAAAGAAGTCAAGCCACACGTACCTGAAGCCTGGATTGACCTGGACAAAACCAAAATCGGCTATGAAATCAGCTTTAACAAGTATTTCTACCAGCACAAACCGCTGCGAACCATTGAAGAAGTTAGCAGTGAAATTTTGGCATTGGAAAAGGAAAATGAAGGTTTGATTATGGATATTTTAAATATTGTCTGAATCACGGATTAGAAGGATTCAAAGATGACACAGATGGATGAAAAATTAAAATACAAGGACATCACTGAAAAGATCATTGGAGCTTCTTTTGATGTGCACAGCTTTTTGGGTAATGGTTTTCAAGAAGTCATTTATCAACGGGCATTGGCTTGGGAAATGGCGCAAAGAGGATTGGAATTTGCCCGAGAGATCGAACAGGAGATATTTTATAAAGACCTACTAGAACCTATAGGTACCAGGCGGGCTGACTTTGTTATTGAAGGGAAAGTCCTGGTAGAGCTAAAAGCATTGATTCAATTAGAGGACGTTCACCTTGCCCAGGTGCTAAACTATTTGAAAGCCTACAAATTGGAAGTAGGTCTGTTAATCAATTTCGGGAGTAAATCCCTCACGTTTAAAAGGCTTGTATTGTGAAACAAGTTCAAACAGAAAAATCCGTGACATCCAATAATCCGAATCAATCCGTGATCTAGACAATGGAAGTAACCATCGAACTCATCAAACAACTCAAACAGCGCATTCTTATGAGTCGCTACTTAGTCGCCAAAATGGCGAATGCAGAATCCTTGCGTTTGTATTTTACCATAGGCTACGATTTAGATGTAGAAATTAAAAAGAACGCTTGGGGTGATAAAATTCTGGATTCCGTTTCAAGTCGATTGCAACAAGAATTACCTGGATTACGGGGCTTTTCAGCTTCAAATATCAGGAAAATGCGTTTATTTTATCAAGCGTGGAAGATATCTGCTGTAATTGGTTCGTCAATGACGGACAAATTAGATTCAAATAACATGAAACCGTTTTTACCGACAGTGTCGGACAATTTGAATACCATAAATCAGGACGACATCGGTAGCGTTGATGCGGATCAATTTACCAATTGTTTTTTTTCTATTTCGTTTTCACATCATTACGAAATCATCTTAAAAACCAAGGATGAATCTGATCGATGGTATTACATCCAACAAGTTGCACTTAATTTTTGGACGGTTAGACAATTACGTACTGAACTCAGCAACGAAAGTCACCTAAAGCAAGTCAATGAAAGCAATAATTTTAAACAAGTGCTACCCAATGAAATTTCAAATCAAGCCATTCGGGCATTCAAGGATCAATACCTGTTGGATTATGTGAATGTGGAGGATGGGGATGATGAAATAGCTGAGCGGGCATTGGAACGGGAGCTTGTGCTCAACATCAAAAAGTTCCTCATGTCCTTGGGTAACGACTTTTCGTTTATGGGAAATCAGTACCGCATCTTGGTTGAGGAAGACGAATACTTTATCGATTTGCTTTTCTTTCACCGGGGATTACAATCGCTGATTGCATTTGAATTGAAACGTGGAAAATTTAAGCCTGAATACATTGGCAAGATGAACTTTTACCTTTCTGCACTCGATGACTTGGTGCGTAAGCCACACGAAAACTCCTCTATTGGCATCATTTTGTGCAAGGAAAAAGACCAAAAAAAGGTAGAGTATAGTTTTAGAGATTTGAGCAAACCCCTGGGTGTAGCCACCTACAAAACGTCAGACACTTTACCACCACAGCTGAAAGACGCACTCCCCGATGCGGAAACCCTTAAAAAATTGATGGAATGATTAAAACAGTATCAAAAACAACCTTTCAAAAATACCCCGCTTACAAAGATTCTGGCGTGGAGTGGCTGGGGGAAATTCCGGAGGATTGGAAAGCCATAAGAATGAAATATGTGTTCCGGGATTACTCTTCCAAGAATAAGCCTGAAGCAGAATTACTATCTGTAACCCAAGACAAAGGAGTTGTTCCTAGGACATGGGTGGAAAACAGGATGGTAATGCCTTCTGGAAATCTATCAAGCTTTAAATTTATCCAGAAAGGTGATTTTGCCATAAGCTTAAGATCCTTTGAAGGGGGCCTGGAATACTGTCATCATGATGGTATAATAAGTCCTGCATACACCGTCCTAAAGAAACAAAGTGGATTGGTTGATAGATATTATAAATACTTATTTAAATCTTTATCATTTATTTCTGAAATACAAACAAGTGTAGTAGGCATTAGAGAGGGTAAAAACATAAGTTACCCCGAGCTCTCTTATTCACTTTTGCCAATTCCTAAAAAAGAAGAACAAACCGCTATCGCCAACTTCCTGGACGAAAAAACCGCCAAAATAGATCGGGCCATTGTCCAAAAAGAAAAGCTGATAGCCCTGCTCAAAGAACGCAAACAAATCATGATCCAGGATTTGGTAACGGGGAAAAGGGTATGGAATAAAGAAAAAGGGGCTTGGACTGCGCCTGCCGAAGTCAAGGACTCTGGTGTAGCGTGGATTGGGGAGATTCCGGAGGGGTGGGAGGTGAAAAAAGTTGGCTATTTTTCAAAAATAGGAAATGGATCAACTCCTAATAGGGGTGTTTCGAAGTATTGGGACAGGGGTGATTTTCCCTGGTTGAATAGTTCAAAAGTTAACCAAGAATTAATTAAGGAAAGTGACCAATTCATAACACATAAAGCCTTAGCAGAATGCCACCTTCCAATTATTGAAAAAGGGACAATATTAATGGCTATCACAGGTGAAGGAAAAACTAGGGGTAAGGTGGCTATATGCAATATACGAGCAACAATTAATCAGCACATTGCTTATATAGAAGTTGATAAACGTATTGCCCATAATTATTACCTATTGAAAGTTTTTGAATCCATGTACAATCGCCTAAGAGCAAATTCATCTGGGCAAGGAAGCACTAAAGGTGCGATTACATGTGAAGCAATTGGACAACAGAAAGTTATTTTACCACCACTTGAGGAACAACTTCTAATTTTAGATTTTATTACTGCCGAAACTCAAAAATATGAAAAGTCCTTTAATATTAACAAAAAGCAAATCGAAAAGCTCAAAGAATACAAAGCGACACTGATAGACAGTGCGGTGACGGGGAAACTTCGAGTTCCCTCAGTTCAAGAGATAAAAGTGAGTTGAGGTAAAAATCGTTAACTTTAAAAAAAAATACGATGATTGATCAGGAGCAGTTGTACGAGTTGATCCAAAGCCCGGAGGAAGGCTGGCGCCTGGAGAAGACTGTCAGCCTCCAGGACAGCAAGAAATTTGGTGAGGCCATCTGCGCTTTTGCCAACGACTTGCCTGAGGAGGACCTGCCAGGTTACTTGCTGGTGGGTGTCAGTCCTGACAACACGGTGGCGGGCATGCAGCTGGACGAAAACATCACGCAGACAATACTGGACTTTTCCAAAGACGGCCGTATCATTCCTGCTCCAACCATCATTACCAAAATATTTCATTTGGTGGAAGGAGATGTATGTGTGGCAGAGGTATTGCCTTCTTCTTTACCACCTGTCCGCTTTAACGGAAAAATATGTGTGCGCAAAGGGCCGAGAAAAGATTATGCCACCGAGCAGGAAGAAAAAATACTCATCGAAAAACGCAACCGAAAAGGTGCCACTTACGATGTCCAACCCTGTTTCGGAGCAAGCCTGGAAGATTTGGACACACAAGGCTTTTTGTTGAGTTATCTTCCGCTGGCAATTGACCCCGATACCCTTGCCGCCAACAACCGTGACATCCGGCTTCAGTTGGCCTCACTTCAGTTTTACAGTCCTAAACAAAAAACCCCTACCCATGCCGGTATCTTGATGTTTGGAAAGAATCCGCGCTTTTTTATTCCAGGGGCTTCTATTCAGTATGTGAAATTTGACGGTAAGGAGTTGGAAGATGACGACATCGCTGAAAAAACATTTGAGGGGGATTTCCTTACCCAGTTGGGGCAACTGAAATCTTTTATAAAAACCAATATCATATCCAGTCATCTTCCTGAGTTAGGTATGGCTTATGAATATAATTACCCGGCAAAAGCATTGGAAGAATTGGTTTACAATGCGCTGATCCATAATGATTATACCGTAAATGCGCCAATAAAAATCTATGAATTTTCAGATAGAATCGAAATAACCAACAATGGCGGTTTGTACGGCAACGCCCGCAACGACTTTCCGACCAATAATGATTATCGAAACCCAGTGTTATCTGGTGCTGCTAAAATATTGGGCTTTGTCAATCGCTTTGGGGTAGGCATACAAAGAGCGAAAAAGGCATTGGAGCAAAATGGCAACCCGGAGCCAGTATTCATTGCCGATCAGACGGGTAAGTTTGCCGTTAAAATATTTTCAAAATGAAAACAATTACTTTCTTCAATAACAAAGGAGGCGTAGGCAAAACATCTTTACTGTACCATACAGCTCAGATGTTTGCAGAGTTGGGAAAAAGAGTACTTGCTGTGGATTTGGATCCACAGACCAACTTATCTCAGATATTTCTCGAGGAAGAACGCTTTCTCGAAATCGTAGAACAGGACAAAACGATCAAACAAGCCTTGCGACTCATCGAAAAAAAACAAGGGGACATTACTGAAGCTCATATTGAAAGAATCAATGATCGGTTGTTCTTGTTACCGGGCGACCTGGAGCTTTCCTTGATTGAGGACAAGCTGAGTAAAGAATGGTATGAATGCCTTACCGGGGAGTGGTATCCCTTTGCCCTGCAATCGGCTTTTTACAGAATCATCCAAAATGCTGCAGCGCACTACGAAATAGATTATGTCTTCATTGACGTAGGCCCCAACTTTGGTGCTATCAACCGAGCCTCTCTTATTTCCTCCGACTACCTTATCGTACCTAGCTCTGCGGATTTATTTTCCCTAAAGGGCTTGTCAAATATTGGCGAACGAATGGAAAGTTGGGCCGAAGAGTGGAAGAAGCGGTTAGACGAAAGAAAAAATGAGACCATGGAATTGCCTTTACCGAGTGACAAAATTTATCCTTTAGGTTACGTCCTTATGCAGCATGGCGTCACTGCAAACAGGCCTGTGAAAGCTTATAAAAAGTTTGCAGACCGAATCCCTGATGTTTTCAGAGCTTCGTTTAAGTTGCCACAAGCTCCTCAAATGCTGCCGTTTGATAACGATCCCTACTGCCTTGCCCTGGTCAAACAATACAATAGCCTCATGCCCATGGCCATGGAAGCAAGAAAGCCTATATTTTTTCTTAAGCCTGCTGATGGTGCAATTGGTGCTCATTATCATGCTGTTAAAACCGTCTACACAGATTTTGAAAGACTTTCAAATAAAATAATTGAACGTGTAGAGCAGCATGTCCTTCAAAACACTTAAAACCCATGCCCTCCCAAACCAACGAACAAGCCCTCGAATCCGCCATAGAAAAAGCCCTTACAGGTACTTGTCTGGAGGAGTTAATAGAGGAACCAGATCTTTTGGAGGAACCACAGGATGAGTATAGGGGCGGCAATGGTTTTTTTATCGGCCATACCAATGATTTTAATGCCCAATACGCCATTGATGAAAATCGCTTCTGGCATTTTTTAGATGCCTCCCAAAAAGAAGAACTTGAAAAGCTGCAACGGGCCCCTGACTGGAAACTGAAAATACTCCAACGCTACGACCGCATGGTCAAAAAATACGGAATCCTTCGATTGCTAAGAAAAGGGTTGGAGGTGGAGGATGCACATTTCACCCTGCTGTACCAATTGCCCATGGCCAGCAGCAGTCAGACTGTAAAAGAAAATTTTGATAAAAATGAGTTCAGTGTTACCCGCCAGGTGCATTATAACCTGGAAAATACCCAGGAGGAAATCGATATGGTGGTGTTTGTCAATGGGCTGCCCATCGCTACCCTGGAACTCAAAAACCCATGGACCGGCCAAAATGCCAAAGTGCATGGCATTAAACAATACAAATACGACAGGGATATCCAACAGCCCCTGCTAAATTTTGGTCGTGCAGTGGTACACTTTGCGGTAGATACCGATGAAGTGTACATGTGTACCAAATTGGATGGTGGCAAATCTTTTTTCCTGCCCTTCAATAAAGGCCATAACCATGGCAAAGGCAACCCGCCCAATCCATTTGGACACAAGTCCGGCTACCTTTGGCAGGAGGTATTCACCCGGGAAAGCCTGGCCAATATCCTGCAGCATTTCGTGCGATTCGATGGAAAGGCCACCGATGCCCTGAGCAAGCGGACGCTGTTTTTTCCACGTTACCACCAATTGGATGTGGTGCGGAAACTATTAAAACACGCATCGGAAAAGGGAGTAGGCCATACCTATCTGATCCAGCACTCTGCGGGTTCCGGGAAATCGAACTCCATTACCTGGGCGGCCTATCAGTTGATCGAAACCTATCCCGAAAGTGTTGGACTTCCCGGCTCCAAGGGCCAGCAGCAACCCTTATTTGATTCCATTATCGTCGTGACCGACAGAAGGCTATTGGACAAACAGCTCCGGGAAAATATCAAAGAGTTTTCAGAGGTAAAAAATATTGTTGCCCCGGCTTATTCCTCCAAGGATTTGAAAGATAGTTTGGAGCAGGGTAAAAAGATCATCATCACGACCATCCAGAAGTTTCCTTTTATTGTGGATGGCATAGCCGATTTGAGCGACAAACGTTTTGCCGTCATCATAGACGAGGCCCACAGTTCGCAAAGTGGTTCGGCGGCCGGCAAAATGAACCAGGCCATGGGAATGAGTGGTGGTGATGTTTCCTTCGACTCCGCTCAGGACAGAGCCTTCGACTCCGCTCAGGACAGAGCCTTCGACTCCGCTCAGGACAGGGCCTTCGACTCCGATCAGGAAATAGAAGACCCGCAGGATAAAATCTTAAAAGCCATGCAGGCCCGAAAAATGAAGGGCAATGCATCCTATCTGGCTTTTACCGCCACACCAAAGAATGCCACCCTGGAGCGTTTTGGAGAGAAGCAGGAAGATGGTTCTTTCGAGCCGTTTCATTTGTACTCCATGAAACAAGCCATTGAAGAAGGATTTATCCTGGATGTGCTGGCCAATTATACCACCTACAAAAGTTACTACGAGATAAAAAAGTCGATCGAGGACAACCCGAAATTTGAAACCCAAAAAGCACAGAAAAAGCTGCGGGCCTATGTAGAACGCGACAGGCGCACCATTGGTACCAAGGCAGAAATCATGATGGAGCACTTTTTCGGTAAGGTGTACAACACCAAAAAGCTCAAAGGGAAAGCCAAGGGCATGGTGGTGACCCAAAACATCGAGTCGGCCGTTCGCTATTACCTGGCCATCCAACGCATTTTGAAAGATAAGGGAAACCCGTTTAAAATCGCCATTGCCTTTTCAGGGAAGAAGACGGTGGATGGTGTGGAATATACCGAAGGAGATCTAAATGGTTTCGCAGAAAAAGACACCCGGAAATATTTTGATACGGATGATTACCGCTTATTGGTAGTAGCAAACAAATACCTGACAGGTTTTGACCAACCCAAGCTTTGCACCATGTACGTAGACAAAAAGTTACAAGGAGTAATGGCGGTGCAGGCCCTGAGCCGCTTAAATCGCGCGGCCGATAAATTGGGCAAAAAGACGGAAGACCTGTTCATTTTGGATTTCTTCAATCAGGTAGAAGACATCAAAGCCTCCTTTGACCCCTTCTATACGGCAACATCCCTTAGCCGGGCAACAGACATTAATGTTCTGCACGAATTGAAAGGATTACTGGACGATGTGGGGGTGTATGAATGGTCAGAAGTAGAAACCTTCGTAGAAAAATACTTTAAAGGGGTAGATGCCCAGCAGCTCAGCCCCATCATTGATGTGCCCGCCGATCGATTCAATCAGGCATTGGAACTGGAGGATGAGGAAAAAGTAGGCTTTAAAATCCAGGCCAAGCAGTTTGTGAAAATCTACGGACAGATGGCTTCCATTTTGCCTTATGAGGTATTGGACTGGGAAAAGCTATTCTGGTTCTTGAAATTCCTGGTTCCGAAGTTGATCGTAAAGACCAGGGAAGATGAATTGGTAGACGAACTATTGGAATCCGTTGACCTGTCTACTTATGGTTTGGAACGAACCAAGCTGAACCATGCCATTGGATTGGATGATTCGGAAAGTGAATTGGACCCTCAGAATCCCAATCCCCGAGGCCCGCATGGTGGGGAGGAGGACAAAGACCCCCTCGATGAGATCATCAAAGCCTTTAATGAAAGGTGGTTCCACGGCTGGGATGCCACGCCCGAAGACCAGCGGGTAAAATTCGTTACCCTGAGCAAGCACATTCAGGCACATCCCGACTATCAATCGAAGGTAGCCGACAATACCGACAACCAAAACAGGGATTTGGCCTTTAAGAAAATACTGGATGAGGTGATGGGCCAACAAAGGAAGAAAGAGTTGGAATTGTATAAGCTGTACGCCAAAGACGACTCCTTCTACCGGGCATTTTTTGACACCATGAAAAGAATGATCGATAACCCAGGGCTGGGAAAATAAAATTGGCCTCCTAAGAAATATTTAATTTTTACTTTATTTCTGATGCTTCTCAATTGCATTGACCAGAAAACCCAACCAAGGGACGGTCCCTTGAAAATCCAATTGTTTTATGAATCAGATGTGCGCACCCCTAGAAATCCACTGGAAAAACCATCAATAAAAATGTTTTTTTTTATTTCGATCGATAATCAGATGGTTACGTTGAATATCAAATAAGTTCTATAAATCCCCATCCTTGGGGTCAGTAAGCTCGGATAAGGTGGCCAGCATCACAGGTATATCCAATATTTTCCGGAACTGGTTTGCCCATTGCTGTAAAAAGATATGATGCTTAGGTGTACCAAGGTTATGAATATCGTTTTCATTGTTTTTCAATTAAAGTGGTGAGTTTTTTTTCTGGAAAAAGCGGTTTTCCTTTCAGTGCTTGTACTAGAGTGAAGGTGGCCAATGCGGCGTAAAGCAAGCCAACCAATAAGGTCGCTTTGGTATTTCTAAGCAGGTAGAAAGCCAGTAAGGGCAGAACCTGCAAGGCATGCATGCCGATAAAATGGGCTACCCGAAGATCTCCCGCCAACCGGCTCCAACCCACGATAAACAAATTGGAATTGTCATTTACCAACCCAACGGAATGACTCATCCGGGCTCCCATCAGGAATCCCTGAAAGGAGAAAATCACAAAAATCAGGATGCCCAACCGGATGCTCCAGAGGTAATACCCAGGCAGGGTAGGGAAGGAGTTTGTGAAAAAAAGCAATCCCACATAGGCAGTATAAACGGTAACCAAAGTTGCAGCCAATGCCATCATGGAAAACATCATAGAGTAAAATGGACTGCTGACATTGTAATGGGAGGTTTTACCCTGTGCAGCCATGATCGCGATATAGGCGATTTCAAAACCCAGCAATAGGATGACCGACCAATTGAAAGCGGGTATGTTGAAATTGGGGAGGTAGGAACAGTACCAAGCCATGGCCCAGGAGAACATAAAGGTGGAAAAGGCAAATTTGAAGGGTTTGTACCAGGCATTGACCTGATATACCTGCATATTGGAAATTCTGGTCATGGCCAAAAAAGCCAAAGACAGCAGCAAACACAACAGGCCAAAGTAAAACAGCATTGCGTTCCTTTCTTTCAATTCTAAAACAAAACCAATCATAGCGATCATGATTTTGGACTTGCCAGATTTTTCTTGATTTTCATCATGATACTGCTTGGTGTAACCCTTGGCAGATTGGAGATAAACCAATTGTTAAAGCCGACTATTTTCTTACCCTTACCGTGCAGTAATAATTTCACACCTGCCTCGGCAACATCTATAGCAGGTACTGGTTTGTTGGTGCTCATGGCATTGGTTTTTCGCATGCCCGTGGTATGAAAAGGAGTTTCTACCGTTCCAGGACATAGGGTAGTCACCACGACTCCAGTACCTTCCAATTCTGAAGCGATGGTTTCCGAGAATGCCAGTACAAAGGATTTGGTGGCAGAATACACGGAGTAGTAGGGGAAGGGAATAAAAGATAACAGGGAGGCTACATTCATTATCCGGCCTGATTTTCTCACAGCCATATCCTTGGCAAAAAGCTTGGTGAGCATCATCAGACTGCTGATATTCAGGTTGATCATGTTCAGTTCCTTCTCCAGTGAAGTTTCCAGAAAACTCCCATAGTCGCCAAATCCGGCATTATTGACCAAATGGCTTACCTGCAATTTATGGACTTTTATAATGTCGTAAAGTTCTTGGGTGGATTGCACGTCAGATAGATCAACCTGAAAATATTTGACATCAATATTGTATTTCTTTGTTAATTCCATCTTCATCTTTTGAAGAATAAGAATGCTCCTTGCGACCAGAATCAGATTGAATTTTTTAGCCGCCAGCAGTTGGGCCATCTCATAGCCTATGCCAGAGGAAGCTCCCGTAATTAAGATATATTCCTTCATTTCTTTAGTGTTTAGAGTGTTTCGATTTTTGGTGGAATAAGTTTGTACATCACCGGAGTCACTATCCGTGATAAGATGGTGGAGCTGATAAGACCTCCGATCAATACAATGGCCAATGGTGAAATCTGTGGGTTAGGGTTGAGTGCAAGTGGTAAAAGTCCTCCAATTGCCGTGAGCGAAGTCAAGACAACTGGTAAAAAGCGGAGTTCTCCGGCTTGCTCAATGGCAGTTTGAAGCGCCACACCTTCCTTTCGGAGTTGATTGGTAAAGTCCACCAGTAGGATGGAGTTTTTCACCTCTATCCCTGCCAGACCTATAAAGCCAATGATGGCGATAAACGACATGGGATTTCCTGTCATCCAAAGCAGACTTACCCCTCCAATCACTCCCAATGGAATCACTGAAAGCACAATCAAAATGCCTTTAAATGTCTTGAATTGCAGGATCAGCACTGCTACAAAAAGGAAAACCGTCAGCAAAATCACAGTGATAAACCCGCCTCCGAAAGCATCATCCTCGCTTTCTGCTTCCCCGGATAATTTGTAATAGTAGCCTGCCGGCATTTTCAAGGCATCCAGTTGCGGCACTACCTCAGCCAGCACATCGTTGGCCAGCACACCTTTATGGGTGGAGGAAGTCACTTTTACAAAACGGTTTTTGTTGAAGTGGTTGATATTGGTGGGCGATGTTTCAAAGTCAATACTTGCCAACTGCTTAAGGGGGATGGCTGTACCTTGGGCATTGTTCACATACAGATTTTCCAGGGCATTCATTTCTCTGTATTTCCCCTTTGGCGAGGTAACGACCACATCAAAATCATCACCAATCTCATTGGTATAAGTACCCATGGTGAGCCCTGCCACAGCCAGACGGATGGTCCGGTCAATATCTGAAGTGAAAACGCCAAGCGTTCTTGCCTTTTCCTTGTTGATATTGATTTTTATATCGGTTTTGAGTGTATTCAACTCGTTGTTGATATACAGCGCCCCATTACTGGAGGCCAAAATCCGCTCCACTTCAAAGGAAAGTTTGCGTAGGCTGTCCAGGTTGTCTCCAAATACACGAATGGATATCGGTGCTTCAATTGGGGGACCCTGTTCAAAATCCTGAACCTCAATTTTGGCATAAGGGAAGTCGGCAAACTGGCTTCTAAGCTGATTGATCAGCCTGTTTTTCAGTACCGGTTTGGCATCGGCCTCCATCTGAATGAATAGTTGGGCAAAGTCAAATTTTTCTTCCTGTTGAGGTACATTGTAATAGATCTGGGGATTTCCCTTTCCCACATTGGTTGAGAAATACTTGATCAATTCATTTTGCTTCAGACTATCCTCCACCATGCGGGTAATGCGGCTGCCTTCGTGCAAACTGGTCTGCAAGGGCAATTTTACATTGACGAGAGCTAT
>Ga0076930_100406_pt3 | contig 14931 bp, 16 predicted proteins | sample HotLakConsoUCCRE_FD_71149 | JGI IMG/M metagenome (GOLD analysis project Ga0076930, IMG submission 71149) | Hypersaline microbial mat communities from Hot Lake, Washington, USA - Hot Lake Consortium UCC-RE (version 3) (version 3) ...
GGGTTCACCTGCGCGCGGCGTCTCGCCGACTTCGAACGGCAGCGATTCCACCCGGGCGGCACGGGGAGCGGCAAGCGTGAGTCTTTCAAGCGTCAGGCGCTGACGCTCAACCCCGGCCTCGGCTTCCCGAACGGCAGCTCGAGCCTGGTCAAGTTCCTCGATCGTCGTGCCCTCGACCAGCGCAGCCAGCGCGGCGCGAGCGGCGTCCAGTTCACCTTTGGCCTGATCGCGAGCGTTGCGTGCAGCGTCGCGTTGGCTGTCGCTGGCCAGGCTTCGCGCCTGCAACTGCTCAATGCGCTGCAATTCCTCGCGGGCGGTGTTCAACATTGATTCGGCCGCAACCTGGCGAGCCCTGGCCTCGGCGATCGCTTCCTGGCGAGGGCCGCGCAGCAACTCGTCCAGGCGCCGCCGGGCACGGTCGGCCTGGGCGTCGAGTCGCGCCAGGTCGGCCTCGGCACGGCGGGCGTCCTGTTCGATCAGCACCGTGCCAGCTTCGACGTGCTGGCCTTCTTGCACGTGGATGACAGTGACCGGCTCGGCCAGTTCGGCGGCCAGGGCAATCCGGTCGCGTTCGAGCGTGCCGACCACGGGGTATACGCCGCCATCGTTGCAACCCGCCAACATCAACACCATCAGCAAAGCCGGAGTGAAATGCCTGGACTGATCGCTCATGTGCTTGCTCCTCGATAAAACAGATCCAGGGTGTGCCTGGCCAGTTCATCGATGCGGTCGGGCTCGACACTGTAATGCAGAACCTGCCCTGCTACTGGCCGGCCAACAAACGGAAACACGGCCATGCTCAACAGCGACAGCGCGGCATGATCCGGGTCCAGATCGGCGCGCACTGTACCCAGCGTCTGGGCGCGCCTGACCAGGTCACGCAGCCCGCGCCCGCCGCGACCGGCAAAGCCCTGCACAAAGACATCACGCATCTGTCCACCGGGGCTCAGTACATCGCGTACGATCAGTGAAGGCACCTGAGGGTTGTCGGCCAGCAGACGCATGTAACCGTGAATGAAACGTGGCAGCAGATCCTCATCGTCTGCCGGATGTTCCATGGCTGCCTGCAAACTCGCCAGAATCGGTCCCAACGCCTGCTGCAGTACCGCCTCATACAACCCCTGCTTGTTGCCGAAGTAGTAGTGAATCATGGCCGGCGTGGCACCCGCTTCCCTGGCGATTCTTGTTACCGACACACCACGAAAGCCGTGCGCCGAGAACTCGCGCAAAGCGATCTGAAGCAGGCGGTCGCGGATATCGCTATCGCCCGACGGCCGACCAGGTGTTCGATCCTGGCCTTGATTCCCAGTTGAATCAGGTGCTGTCTTCTCAGTCATGGGAAATATTAATAAACCTTTTAATTAATTAAGTCAAGAGTCCCATTCTCGAACAGGCAAATTGCTATGTGCTTCTTGCCTTCAGCCCTGAACCTTGATCCTCCTTTTCTGAACCCGTTCTTTTCCGTTGCAATCAGCCAGAAAAATAAATATAGTAATGCTATGCAATCGGATCAAACGATGTCCACAAGCCATCACATCATCTCCGGCCTGGCCCGCATCGGCATCTTTCTGCGCTCCCAGGACTGGAAAAAAGCCGAGCAGACCGACCTGACCGCGACTCAGAGTCAGATCCTGTCGCAACTCGCCTCACGTGGGCCGGCGCGCGTGGGTTCAATCGCCGAGGGGCTGGCCGTTGCCCAGCCCACCGCGACCACGGCCATCGGGACGCTGGTACGCAAGGGGTTGATCGAGAAGCGGGCTGACCCGGAAGACGCGCGCGCCGCGCAACTTCATCTGACCCGTTCCGGAGTGAGAAAGGCGAGGGCGATCTCGGGCTGGCCCGAGGCGCTGACGGCAGCGGTGGATGAGCTTGACGACAGTGAGCGGGCCGGCTTCTTGCGCAGCCTGACCAGTGTGATCCGTTCGCTCCAGCGCCAGCAAGTCATCCCGGTCCAGCGCATGTGCGCGACCTGCGTGCACTTTCGCCCCAACCTACACGATGACCCGAATACACCCCACCACTGTGATTTCGTCAACGCTGCTTTCGGCGACGCTCAACTGCGTCTCGACTGCGGCGATCACGAATCACTGTCGGAACCCCGGGCCGTTGCCGTCTGGCAGCGGTTTGTCGATTCCGGCAGTGCCAACGAGACGGACGCCCCATCCGCGGCAACGGATGAGGCGTCCTGATGTCAACCCGCCTCAGCAAAGACAGGAGACACCAACATGATGACACAGCAAACCTTTCGACACATACAATGGCCAGCCCTGGCCGTCCTGACCCTGGTCGGACTTTACCCGGCCAGTACGGCCCTGGGTCATGACGGACACCAGGGCGGAATCCAGGCTGAAGCCTCGGAGACCGTTACTGCACCGTTCGACATCATCCACGCGAAAATCAGCACCGAAGGCAACCTGGCGCGCTTCCACATGGCCGTCTCGGGAAAAGCCGGAAGCAGTCGTCCGACAGCCTCTGGCGAGCTCGCCGGCAGTGACGTCTTTTCCTACGTCTGGCCGACTTCCATCGACCCCTGGGAAGTCGGCTTCGAGCGGGAGGCCGGTATTCTTGCGCTGGCCGTGACCGCCCACCCGGACTTCGACGACACGCCGTTGTTCGACGAAAACGGCGACGGGATCTTCGATAACGACGGCAACGTGTGGCACAGCCACTGGGTGGTGCTGGGCAAGGACGATGCCTGCGGTGAAGGTGCACTCAAGGTGATCGATATTCCCGAAAACACCCGTCCGCGCCTGCCCAAAACCTGGCCGGGCCTGCCCATCCTGCTCGATAGCCCCGGTTGGGACCCGTCGATCAACGATGAAACGGTTGAAGTGCGCGTACCGTTCGATGACATCACCGTGGTCAACGACGCCAGCTACGACGGAGTAACCGCCGGCCTGCGCGTCAACGAAAGCATCCACGCACCCCTGCTGTGCGTCGTCGATGTTTTCGACATCGCCTCAGGCGATCTCAGCCTGCCCGGAAAAACCAACCAGTAAACCGGCCCCAGCCGAGCAAGGAAAAACGCCGGCCAAGCGCCGGCGTCAATCTAGAACCCTGACCCCTTTGTCTATACTTGCTCCTTTTTCTACCCCCACCCAGTCTTTCCTTGTGTTTCCATCCCGCGCTGGAAAATCGACGAGGCTTCGTTGATCAGACTCGTCTGGTTTTCACTGGCTGTACCATCGAGCTCGGCAACCTGACGCATCAGACTGATCGTCGATTCGGCCTGCTCACGGGTGAAGGATGTCAGGCTGGGCGCCATGATGGCATCCAGTTTCTCCTGGACCTCATCGCCCTTGCCGAACAGGTAGGCGCTAGAGATCAGCATACCGGCGGCGTCACGCTTGCTCATGTGAAACTCGGACTCGAAAATACTGCTGATGGCTCGCTTTTCCTCGGAGCTTATGTCACCGTCCACCTTGGCAGTCGCGGCGATCAACAGCCCGGCCACATCCAGCGGGCGATCCAAAGTGAAGATTGGATTGGTTTCGTACTTCTTGCGCCACTTTCGACGGCGTCGCCACAACCACGGATTCAATCCCCCAAGATCTATTCCCATTTCTGCCAATCGATGCAGAAGCCACAAAACGGTCACCACACTCCCCAGTGCGCCCAGTACGATGTGCATATCAATTTCCCTTCGAATACTCCCTGGCAAAAAATCCTACCACAACTTTGGCTGAACCAATCCCACGTCAACCAGCATAACGATTACTGAACCTCCCTGCTCCTGGTTTCCGTGAACCCAAAACCCAAAACCCTAAACCCGCCTTTCCATTTTTTCCCTGAACCCCGAACCCTTGACCCCTTGAACCCTTGAACCTCTACTCCCGCTTTCCAGCCCCAGCCATCTGGGCTGACGCCATCCTGGTAGCGCATGCCGCCATCGTCGTGTTCGTTGTCGCCGGCCTGGTCTTGATTCTGATCGGCGGAGCACGCGGATGGACGTGGGTGCGCAATCTCTGGTTTCGAATCGCCCACCTGGCCACCATCGGCATAGTCGTAGCCCAGGCCTGGCTCGGCCAACTCTGTCCGCTGACCATCTGGGAAGCCGGTTTCCGCCGCGCCGCCGGCCAGGCATTCCACGAACGCTCTTTCATCGAACACTGGGTAAGTCAAGTGCTCTTCTTCGACCTCCCGTGGTGGATATTCCTCACCACCTACACCATTTTTGCCCTACTGGTCATCCTCGCCTGGTGGCAATACCCCCCAAAGCGGGCAGGGCGCAAACGGTAAATCCAGCGTTTTCCCGAACTCTGCCTGTTCAACCATCAATCCGCCAGCGTCCGTGCCAACACATCCCGGCGGGCCCGCAATTCATCGCGCTTGTGCCGCGCATGAACCAGCAGCATCACGGCGATGATGAACATCAAACCACCCTGGCTTCCGGCCAACCAGGCCGCCGAAGCACCAGTGGCGATCGCGGTGACCAGCGCGACGACAGCGAACAGACCGCTGAACCCGCAGGCCAGGTAACCGGCCACAACGCGATGGACCTGCAGCAGCGGGCGCCGGCGAAGCAGGACCCAGCAGGCGTAGCCCACCCAAATACCGGCAATCACGGCAATCATGGCGAAGGCCGATTGGGTTCGCAGCGGCAGCGCCGGTTCGGTCAGCAGTAGAGCCGCCACCACAATGCCGACACAGGCGGCCGCGAGCAGCAGCAGAACGTGGGCATAGCGCCCGACAGGTGACAGGCTTTTTTCGGTCAGCTCGCGCAACTGGCGATGCAGATCGGTCGCGTTCGGCGTCGTTTCGATGTTCATTGGGCATCTCCTGAATGTTGTGGGGTTTCGGTTCCAAGCAACGCTGCCCGAATCTGCAGTCGGGCACGGTGAAGTCGGGACTTGACCGTACCGAGCGGCACGCAAAGCACATCGGCGATCTCGAACTGCGGCATCTGCTCCAGGTAGAACAGCACCATCGCCTCGCGCTCCGGTGGCGCCAGTGTGGCCAGGCCACGTTCGATCTGATCACGTTGCAGATGGTCGACTTGCACGTCAGTCTGATCAACAAGCTCATCGGCCGATGCAGCTACTGGCTCGGCATAGCGGGAGCGCAAGCGATCCACGATCACCCGATGAGCAATCGAGAAAATCCAGGCGCGCAACCGCGCCGGCTCACGCAAGCCGGGCAGGGCCCGCAATACCCGCAGCCAGATGTCCTGCACCAGGTCATCAGTCTCGGACGCCTGGTTGGAAAAGCGCCGGACATAACCACGCAAGCGGTCGGCGTAGCGCTCAATCAATTCATCAAAAGCATCACGCTCCCCAAGCTGGCAGCGGATCGCCAGCAGCTCATCAGAAGGGTTGGCGGTCGGTCGTTCCGGGTGTTCGTTCACAAGCTCGTTTCCACGGGAATCTGACCAAGGTAGTCGAACCCGCGCCAAAAAGGTTCATCGGGTTTTGTACCTGCAGTCCGCTGACCATGGCGGAAATGATGTCCGGCATTGATATTGGACGCTATCCCGGCCGGCGGGTCTGGTCCTCAGGCGCCACCGTCAGCCAGACCGCCGGCGAAAACAGCGACTGAAGCCGCTTTGCATCAGGTTGCGTTCAGAGGTTCCTCAATCCTCGAACCTATCCGCAAACACCCCATCAAAAAACTCGAATGCACCGATATCACAGGGCAGCACTCGGGCCAACCCGCGCTGGTCCAGCGCCACGCCATGATCTGTGTCGCAATCACCCGCCGCGTCGATCGCAACGCTGCCCGTTCCGAGCGAGTGAGTGCGGGTGGGGCCACCGTTGTCATTCAGCGAACCCAGCGCAAGATCAGCCGGATCAGTCGCCGTGCCGGTGCAACTGGTATCCACGGCCAGACTCAAGGTTGCGCTGCTGGCCTGAGTGCTGCACAAGTCCAGATCCGTCGGCCCGCTGATCAGGGAGTTGATCAGAGTGAAGCCGGCTTGTGGCCCGACCTGAATCGTACGCGTGAATTCGCCGCCAGCCGGTCCGTTGTTGGCCACGGTGGAGTGAGTCAGTGCCAGGCTCGACGTGGATGACAGCAAGATGCCACTGGCCGCATCGATATTGCCCGGATTGTAGCTCGTGATGGTATTGCCGGAAACCGTGGTATTGACAAGTTCCAGATCGCCGGATGCCAGAACGATACCAGCGCCATTGGCATAGTCACCAAAGACATCGTTCAGGCTGACATCTGAATAGGCGATCGTGCCGCTGACGTTGCTCAGATACAGGCCGCTACCATAGGCCGACTGGTAGCTGTTGAGTTGGTTGCCACTGACACGAGTTCGCTGGATATCCAGCGCCAGGGAATCGGCAAAGATCCCGCCGCCGGCCAGGTAATAGGAGTCTATTGAATTGTTCGATACGCTGCTATCGGTCAGGGTCAGCGAACCTTCGTCGGCATAGATGCCGGCGCCGCGTTGAGTGAAACCGAAGTAATAGCCGATGCTGTTGCTCTCAACCTCGGTATTGACCAATGTCACATCGGTCCGGCGCGAATGAATGCCGCCGCCGCTGCCAGCCGATGAGATGTCGTTGTCCCGGATCTCGGAATCAATCAAGGTCAACTCACCACCGCTGACTTTGATGCCGCCACCATTGCCAAAACCGAAATAATCATCCGCGGAGTTGCTTGAAATGACGCTGCCTGAAATGACCGATATCGATTCATTCAACAACAAGCCACCAGCGCCATACGCCGTCTTGTTGTTCTGGATCTGGCTGTCCGAGATGACGACTTCGGCATTGAGCGTTGTCACTCCTCCGCCTGTACCACCGAGATAGCCGTCAAAATTGTTGTTGATCGTTGCGCGCTCAATTGACAGTGCGCCGTTGCTGAGATAGAGCCCATTACGACCATAGTAAGAGTAATTGCTGGTTACCTGCACATCCGTCAGCGACAGGTCTGCGTTTCTCGAATTGATGCCGGCACCACCAAAAAAATCCGGTGACAAGAGTCCCAGGTAGCCGTCGCGAACCGTCAGGCTGTCCAGGTTCCGCCGTACCGGCAACACAGCCATCCACGGCGGTGTCGGTATTGGCCGAAGCAATCGCTGCGCGCAAGGTGCAGTCGCTGGCGTAAGTCCCCAATGGCGCATCGGCCGAACTGTCCACCGTAATCACCGCCGCCTGGGCTGCCCCGGTCACCAACACCGAACTGACCGCCACACTCAACGGCAAACGCCGCACATCGTACTTGGTCATCTTGATTCCCTCTCGATCAGCCATCGAAAAAGTGGGCTACATCTTACCCCAAGCCCGAAGCCTAGCACCCAGAACCCCTGGTTCCATCCCTTTCGCCTCTTTTCCTTTTACCTTGTTCCTTGAACCTGAAGCCAAAGCGGGCAGAGCGCAAGTCTTGGCACAGCCCTTCGCTTTTTTCCCGGAAACCGGAACCCCGAACCCTGCGTTTCCACCGCCCATCATCAAGATTCAGCCGTTCATCCCCCAAGTGTTGATTCTCGACTTGCAAAATCGAACCGGCCGAAATAAGATTCCGCCCCCGTGCTGCCTGGTGCAGCGAGTTATTCGATACGAGAAGCCAATGAGCCGACTTTTTACAGACCAAGTTTCATGCCCACCGGCCGCCTGTGCCCTGCCTTTACGGCATGGCGATGTGGCGTGTGGTCATGAGGGCTATGCACTGATGAACTGATCGGTCCCCTAAATTTGTCGCGGGCCGGTCACTCCGGCTTTCCGCGGTAACGAACGCCCCCGGAAGGCTTGCCTTTCGGGGGCGTTTTCGTTCTGGCGTTCGCAACAACAAAAACTATTCGGCTCGGAGATGAGCCAACGACTTGGCGCTGTTGATCAACTTGAGCAGGAATCAACGGCGCCAGGAAGGAGACGATGGTATTTCGATCGGCAGCGGTACGGGTTCTGTATGCCCGTCCGGTGCGCCCGGACACTGTCCGATTCGGCGTATGCCGCAGATCGCGATCCGTCGCTTCCTCTGGGTAGATAGCTCAATGGGTAGAGCAGCAGTCCAGGGAACTGCGTGTTGCGGGTTCGAGTCCCGCTCTACGCGCACCTTGAATGTGCGTTGTTCAACCGGGCTACAAACCCGGCCGTCGAGGCCTGCCTCGCGCCGTTGTGGAGCGATCAGGGATCGGGGTCATTACGACCCGAACCGGATCGATGCAGGGCGGCAGCGGCAGCATGTGCCGACCCGGCATCCGCTACAGGCATGGCGGGCAGGGAGACGATGGTGATCAAGCCCTACGACCGTTACCGGTAGTGGGAAAAGGCCACCGGGATCTCACTGCCCCCCGGCACAGAGCGCATGCCAAGGTCCGCCGTACTGTCGCCAGAGGCAGGCGTCTTTTAACTGCTTGAACTGACAAAAAAGGAGAATGACATGTTGATCAAGCGAATCGTCATCGGCGACGGCGAACGTGGACTGTACTTTCGCAATCGTCGATTCCAGTCCGTGCTGATGCCGGGCGTCTACCGGCGTTTCGGACCGCAATGGCGAATCCGCGTCGAAACTTACGGGGTGGATGAGCTGGTCTACCAGGGCCCGCATCGCGACGTGCTGATCGAGCGCCTGGGTAATCGCTTGAGCGACTACTTCGTGCTCGCCGATATCGGTGTCGACCAGGTGGGTCTGGTCAAGGTCGACGGCAAGCTCGATCGGGTACTCGCGCCGGGCAGCCAGGAACTGTTCTGGAAGGGTGGGCGCACCATCGAGGTCGACGTTCTGGCCGTCAATGATGAGGTGCAGGTGCCCACGGCTGTGGCCCGGCGTCTGCGCCAGATCGGTGCGTTGACATCAGTTGCCGTGACCGCGGAAGTGCCGGCCGAGTCGGCCGGACTGCTGATCGTCGACGGCTGCATCGTGCGTCGTCTGGATCCGGGCTACTACGCCTTCTGGAATTTCCAGGGCAACGTCGCGGTGGAAGTCATCGATCTGCGAGTGCAGAGCCTGGAAGTCTCCGGTCAGGAGCTTTTGACCCGAGACAAGGTCAGCCTGCGGGTCAACCTGGCTGCCAGCATTCGCGTTGTCGACCCGGTCGCTGCCCGCAGTCGTGTTGTTCGCTACGGTGACTTCGTTTACCGCGAACTGCAGTACGGTCTGCGCAAGGCGGTCGCCGACAAGAGTCTGGACGAACTGCTGGGCGACAAGGCTTCGCTGGACGCCGATATCTACGCCTACGTTCGGGGTCGGGTGACCGACCTGGGTATCGAAGTCCAGGGAGTGGGTGTCAAGGATGTCATCCTGCCGGGTGAAATGCGCGACATCCTCAACAGCGTGGTCCAGGCCGAAAAGGCCGCCCAGGCCAACGTTATCCGTCGGCGCGAAGAAGCCAACCTTTCGCCCCTTCACCCCTTGGCCCGTACCCCCGATCCTTGAACCTTGAACCTTCTTTTCGACCATTGACCACTCTCTTCCGCTGGCCTATGCTACGACATATGCCACCCTTGGGTTCCCACCAATGACGACTTCCGAACGCCACGTCCGCCTGTTCAGAAACGGCCGCAACCAGGCCCTGCGCATTCCGCGCGAGTTCGAGCTCGAAGGGGAGGAGGCGCTGATCCACAAAGAAGGTGATCGACTCATCGTGGAGCCGATCCGCAAAGGCAAGCTGCTGGCCCTGCTTGCCACACTGGAACCGATCACCGAGCCATTTCCCGATGTGGACGAGGACCTGGAGCCACTGGATGAAGAGAACCTGTGAGTGAACGTCTGCGGTATCTGCTCGATACCAACATCCTGTCGGACCTGGTCCGCAATCCCCAGGGTGTGGTAGCCGCAAGGATTGCCGAGCTGGGCGAAACCGTGGTCGGCACCAGCATCGTGGTCGCTGCCGAGCTTCGCTATGGTGCGGCCAAATCAGGTTCCAAAAGACTCGCCGACCGCGTCGACCTGTTGCTTTCAGCCATCGAGATCCTCCCACTGGATGCCCCCGCTGATCGACACTATGCCAATTTGCGCAATTACCTGAGCCGCCAAGGTACACCCATCGGGCCCAACGACCTGCTTATCGCCGCCCACGCCCTGGCCACCGGCCTGACCGTCATCACCGCCAACACCAAAGAATTCTCCCGAGTCCCCGGCCTACCCACAGAAAACTGGCTAGCAGACTAGCCCCTGGTCTGTCCCGGAAACCGATGTTTCCCTTGATCCTTCCTGACCGGCCAGGGCTGTAATTAAGGTTTTTGCTGTATTCGTAAATAACAGCTTCCACTATTTACCAATGCCGCCAAGGTGGCAAAAGCGTTCTACAAGCACCCGTTCATCGACGCCGAAGGCGTCAGCCAGGTCTGCGGGCAGTCCATGCCCCCTTCCTACAAGCGGATTGCCGAACTGGAAAAGCTCATCCATCAACTGGCGCGGGGTTCTGGGTCACCGGCAAGTCACCGACGCCTATCTGGCCGGACTGGCGCGCAAACAAAAGGGCCGCCTGGCCACACTTGATGAGGGCCTGGCGGCACTGCATGAGGATGTGGCTGAGTTGATTCCCGTCTAGTCCGAATGCTTGCGATTGTATTAATATTTAATTAATATGACGACAAATAAGGCCATTGGCAACGAGATGCCCGAAAAAACCACCCTCACCGTCCGCCTCGGCGGCGCACTCGGCGACTTTGTCGCATCCAATATCGGCGACAACGGCTCCTACGAGAACGTCAGCGAATACATTCGTGACCTGATTCGCCGCGACAAACAGCACAAGGAAGAGGAGAATTTCGAACGGCTGCGGGCAGAACTGAAGATGGCGTTCCAGCAGCCTGACGAAAGCTATCGCCCTCTAACCTCGGCTGACGTAATTCGACGCAACCAGAAATGACCGCAGTCCGGGTTCAGGAACGGGCCTCCAGCCGGCTGGACGAAATTTATCGCTATACAGTCTCCAAATGGGGCGAAACTCAGGCCGAGCGATACATCACCGGTCTGTTCGAATCCTTCGACCAGATTGATTCCCACGGCGTGATCTCCCGTCCGGTCCCGGCCGAATTCGGCGTACCGGGATTTTTTTACCGCTTTGAGAAACACTTTGTGTACTGGAAGCGATTGGCCAACGGTGATAGTGGCATCGTCACCATCCTGCACGAACGCAGGCATCAGATCGAGCGCTTCCGCCACGACTTCGGCCTGTAACAAGGCTGAACCCTGAACCCCGTTTTCGAATTTCCCGTAAACCCTAAACCGTAAACCGTAAACCCTAAACCCGCCTTTTACCTCCCCGATATTCTTCGAATTCTTGAGAATTCCGACCGGACTGTGAGAATATTGGACGGTACTTCGGAAATATTGAGAAAAATGACGGGGAACCTCGCTTCAAACGAGCATATCCGTTCATTTCTCTCTTACAATTAAAGGTTCCGGCTATATTTCGGATTTCCCGGCCAAAATTCAGAGCGGAAAAGGCGATGACAAGTGAGCCAGACTGAGAACGCAAATCTCGGATACGCGTGGTTGGTCGACCGCTATCAGTTGCAGCCCATGCCGCTGATGTTGCGCTCCAGGCTGGATTCCCGGGTGCGTGGCCGCGAAGCCCACACCGACGGCCACCAAACCTCCTTGTTGTTTGAGCGGAAGTATCACCCTGGAGAAACACTGGCGGGTCAGCTTCAGTTTGCCCTGAAGTACGAAGGGGTAAACCTTCAGGTGCTGGCATTGCTATTCGAGCAAACGGGCTCGGATGAAATCAGCAAGTGGCTGAAAGGCAGTCCGACATCCATGTACGCGCGGCGGGCTGGCTTTCTTTTCGAGATGCTGACTGCCACTGAGCTGGATCACGAAACGCCAGCGCGCAGCCGTTATGTTCCTGTGCTGGACGACAATTTGCAATTTGCAGCCCCCGACGGGGAGAAAAACAAGCGTTACCGCGTTATCGACAATCTGCCCGGCGGCAAACACTTCTGCCCCATGGTCCGAAAGAGCGCAGCCCTACTGCGCTGGGCCGGCCTGAACCTTAAGGAACGCACTCGCCAGATCATCTCGGAATATGATCCCGATCTATTGCGTCGTGCTGCTGCGTTTCTTTACCTGAAAGAAACCCAGTCTTCCTTTGAGGTCGAGCGAGAAAAGCCCTCGCATAACCGGGCGCAGCGCTTTGCCGACCTGCTGCGACAGGCCGAGTTGGATGAAGCGCTGACTCCCGAGAAGCTGGCAGATTTGCAGAATGCTGTGATCGATCCCCGGTTTCACGAGTTCTATTGGCGCAACGAGCAAAACTGGATTGGCGATGACCTGGGTTACCGCCAGAAAATAGAACTGGTTCCGGCTCGTCCCGAAGATTTGCCGGAACTGATGGATGGGCTCTTGTCCACCGTCAATCGGGCTCGAAACGAGGAGCATCTTGATCCAATCGTTCTTGCTGCGATGGTTGCGTTCGGTTTTGTCTTTATTCACCCCTTCATGGATGGGAACGGCCGTATTCACCGTTACCTGATCCACCACATACTGGCCCAGGCCGGCTTCACTCCCAGAGGCATCGTCTTACCAGTATCGGCCGTTATCCTGGCCAATCTTGAACGCTACGTTGAATGTCTGGAGATGTTCTCCAAACCGCTGGTAGCGCGGACCCAATATGATCCAGAAACGCCCAGGATTCCAGCCAAGGGCAACGAGGCTGTCTACTTTCGGTACTTCGACGCGACTCCTCAAGCCGAATTTCTGTACTGGGCACTGGAACGCACGGTTACTGAGGATTTACCCAAGGAGATTGACTTCCTGCTCGGCTACGACCGTGCCCGCAATGTGCTTAACGACCGGATTGATTGGCCACGCAACACGCTGGGCCTGTTCATTCGCCTGGTCCATCAGAATAATTGGAAACTCTCGGCCACCAAGCGTCAGTCCCATTTCGACTGGATGACCGATGATGAGCTCAAACAATCCGAACACCTCGTCCGCCAGGCATTTTCCGATTCCAGCGTGGATTGATCCACATGAACCATCGTTTCCTGAACCCCGAACTCTGAACCCTGAAACCATCATTTTTTCCCTTGCCCCTTGAACCTTGCTCCTTGATCCTTGTTTTTCCTGAACCCGGAACCCGGAAACCCATTCTTTTCCCTGAAACCGCTATTTTCAGGTCCTCCCAACAAGCTCAGGCCAGCCAAACCCGCCTGCCAATTCCGTCCCTAATTTTGGATTTCGGTGATGAATAGTAGTATAAAGTAGGATGAAGTCAGACAACAGAAGATTAGCCCATGACTATGGTCAAAAAAAGCATTACCGTGACTGACCGGCAGGAGGCTTGGATTCAGTCGCAGATGGCGGCCGGCAATTACGGTACGGACAGTGAATTGATTCGTGAAGCGCTGCGCGAGAAACAGCTTCGGATGGAAGGAATCGAATTGATCCGTGCCAAGCTGATCCAGGCCGAACAAAATGGCTTTGGGGAGCGTACCGCCGAGGATATTCTTGCCTCGTCAAAGGAAAGTCTGAGGCGGGATGGGGTGCTATAGACTTAGCCACGACGCAGAAACCGACCTCATCCGAATTCACCAGCGCGGCGTAAGAGAATTTCACCCTAAACCTGAAACCCGAACCCGTTGTTCTTTTCCCCTTCACCCTTTCGCCCTTTAGCCGTTGTCCTTTCACCTTGCGCCTTGTTCCTCGATCCTTGCTCCTTCCTTCCCGAACCCGGAACCCGGAAACCAGTGTCTATCCTTGAACCGTCTTTTCCTGAACCTCACAACAAATGAACCCTTTACTACAGGGATAATTCCGTCCCATAATAAAGGCAGCATTTAATTTGGCGTTTGGGTTCAGCCCATATTAAAGCCGAGAGAGGGCATGGCATGACCACAACACGGGCAGGACGCTACGTCAGGCAGCCTAGCGGCTATCGCGCATTCATGCCAGCTTCGCTGCCTCCGGACCCACCCGTAAAGCTCGAAGGTGGACTCCACGCGCTACTGTCGGATGCCGATCGAGCCCTGGGTCGCCTGGATGGATCGATCCAGACGCTGCCCAATCCTGATCTGTTCGTGGCCATGTACGTGCGCAAGGAGGCTGTGCTGTCGAGTCAGATCGAGGGCACCCAGAGTTCACTTCAGGATGTACTCAAGGCCGAGGCACGCATGCTCTCTCCTGAAGCACCGGACGATGTCGACGAAATCTTCAATTACATTCATGCCATGCGGCATGGTCTGGAGCGCTTAAGCTCGCTGCCTGTGTCGGTTCGCCTGATTCGTGAAATTCACGCCAACCTGCTCCGAGGCGGGCGTGGCCACAAGCTCACCCCCGGCGAACTGAGGACATCGCAGAACTGGATTGGCCCGCAGGGCTGCACGCTGCGAGAGGCGAGCTTCGTGCCGCCCCCGCCGCACGAACTCCCGGGGCTGCTTGGTGACCTCGAGAACTTTCTGCATGAAAATCAGCCGATTCCCTTTCTGATCGCGATTGGACTGGCACATGCTCAGTTCGAAACCATCCATCCGTTCCTCGACGGCAACGGTCGGGTTGGCCGCCTGTTGATCACATTTTTGCTCTGCGAGAAAACGATTCTGAGCCGACCGGTCCTGTACCTGTCCTGGTATTTCAAGGCCCATCGCCAAGACTATTATGACCACCTCCAGGCCGTGCGCGACCGAGGCGACTGGGAGGGCTGGCTGGCGTTCTTCCTGCGTGGCGTTTTCGTGGTCAGCCAGCAAGCTAGCGAAACCGCGCGTCGCGTCCTGTTGCTTCGCGAGCAGCATCGACAGGCGATCACCGACCTTGTCGGGGCCAGTGCCGCCAACGGCCATCGGACCCTCGAATGTCTTTACCAACAACCTATCGTCACCGTGAAGCTGGTACAGGCCCTGATCGGTACCAGCTATCCGGCAGCTAACAACCTGGTCAACCGCCTGGTCGATCTGGGCATCCTGCACGAAATGACCGGCCACAAGCGCAATCGACGTTTTCTGTATCGTGACTATCTGCATCTGTTCAACGACGAGCAGGACCTGGAGCCTGAGCCTGGCCAGGCAAAGGATTGACCGCACCCCGAACCCGGAAACC
>Ga0076930_101231_pt1 | contig 14926 bp, 9 predicted proteins | sample HotLakConsoUCCRE_FD_71149 | JGI IMG/M metagenome (GOLD analysis project Ga0076930, IMG submission 71149) | Hypersaline microbial mat communities from Hot Lake, Washington, USA - Hot Lake Consortium UCC-RE (version 3) (version 3) ...
TCATCCCGGTTATTCGACAGTTCATTCTGGAGCACTTGACAGAATCCGCCCTCGCCTGACCACACTCTTGCCGTGCTGTCAATGCGTAACTTCTATAGAATCCTTGTTGCTATACAAAGATTCTAGGAGTGGGCCATCTCAAGGACATTTTGAAGAGGGCTTTGTCTTTGTTGTCCAGGAGCGATCGCGCTGCCTCTACGGGACGATGATTCTGCTGTGGCAAAAACTGGTCAGCAAGCAACTCATTGGTTTAAAGGACGCCAATCCCCGGTGAGGACAAAGGCGGCCCAGTAGTAGGGGTGGCTGTATTGGTCTCCAGCCTGAATCATCTCTAACTGCACCTGGCGCAAGGCTTCACTGCGGCCCATGCCGCTGAGCATATTTTCGTAGTAGCGCACCATCAGGTCTTGAGTGCCTTCATCTTCGACGCGCCACAGACTCATGACTAAAGACTCCGCCCCAGCTAGGGTAAAAGCTCGCCGTAGACCGTAAACCCCCTCACCGCTGACCACCTCACCCTGAGCCGTTTCACAAGCTGAGAGCACCACCAGTTGAGTGCCGTAGAGGTTAAGACTGGCCGCTTCCAGAGCCGTAAGAATGCCGTCTTCCTGTCCACTTTTGCGGGCATTGAAGCCTTCCAAGGCCAGCATGGCCCGCAGTAGCGGATTTTCGATGGGCACTTCGTAGGTGTCGCTAAAGGCCATGCCCTCAGTATCACTGTTTGCCTGACGACGGGGGGCGTCTTCCAGGAAAAGACCGTGGGTAGCGATGTGCAACAGCCGAGGAGAGCTCACCTGTTTGAGAGCCGTTTCGGTCGCACTACGACCCGTGAGGAAATCCGCGTCCGGGAGCAGAGCGCTGAGGGCACGCCCCTCACGAAAAGCATATTGCAACGGGTTAACCGTGAGGGACGCCAAATCAACTGAGCGCTGACTATTATCATCGGGCGCAGCAGCAACGATCTCGCCATAGTTGGGAGCCGCGAGGATGACGGCTGGGGTAGGGCTGGGGGGAATCAGGTCGAGCTTGAGTAGGTCACGACCACTGGTGAGGTAGCTGATCTCGAAGGTTTCGATCAGGTATTGACCACTGGCAGAACGCAGCACTTCAAAGGGGATTTGGTTGAGGGCTCCGTCAGGGGAAATCAGCAGGTGTTCTACCCCCTCCAGTTGATCCCGGAGCGGAGCCATGACTAGCGCATCCAAAGTTTGAGCTCGGCTTTGAATTTCTTCTACCGCTTGTACATTGGTGAGGCCATCACTGAGAGAGAGGACGGCGATATCAATTTCGGTAGCATCCCCTAGATCCATCCCCTCCATCCGACCATCGGGAAACAGCAGGTAGGCAGCGTAGCGAGGGGAGCCAAAGCGGTTAGCTGGATCAGCTTGGGCATCAAAGGGCCGATAGCGCCCGTATTCCACCAGGACGCTATCGGCAGGGAGTTGGGTGGCTACAGCATCAATTCCGACAGGAGTAGTTTCAGCGCGGAAGGTGGCGCTGCGGCGGGCGAGCTGGGCTTCCAGTTGATTGGCTTCGGCTTCCAGTTCCGCTAAGCGAGCGCGGTATTGGTCTAGGGGAAGTGTTTCTGGGCGTTGGAAGGTGAGGGTGGCGAGTTGTTGACGCACCGATACAAAGTCATCCAGCAATGCCTGATCCATTGAGTCCAGGTTTTGACGCAGAGTTTGCAGGCTTTCGATGCCTGCATCAAGAACACGTCCTTTACGGCGGAGGAGAGTAGTTAAGGCTAACTGTGGAATCTCTGGGGAATCAAGACGAGCTTGTAAATGCGTTGAAATAATTCCTTCAACAGTTCCAGAGATAGTGCTCACGTAGGAGTAACGCTGAGCATCGGAAAGCACAGCTAAGTTAAAAGTCAAATTCTGCTCCTGAATTCCGAGAAACTCAGACCAGTAAAAAACAACATTGGCAACATCGTTTTGGCTAAGCGACAAAAGAATCAAATCACTGAAACTTGCTGCAACAGAAGGATGATACTCGCCTAGATATTTACGTTTTACTTCAAGTGACTCGAGCAGAAAATCTGCTGATTTATCGTAGTCTCCAACAATGTGATAGAGAGAACCCAAGTTACTAAGAGCAACAGCAATATCCAAATGGTTTTCATGCCCCCTTCTTCGCATGTCATTCAGAGAATTCTCATGGAGGCGAATTGCATCTTGATATCTTCCTTGAGAACTATAAACCTCCGCCAAATTATTTAAAATAGTGGTGGCGATAGAAAAAGATTGATCATCAATATTTTGTTCAGCCAAATATGTCAAGGCTTCTGCGTAGAGAGAGGCAGCATCCTGGTAGCGTTCTGTAGATTGAAGGACTTCAGCTAAGTTGCTAAGACTAATCACAAAATCAAAAGTATATTCTGGTAAATGATTTTGGAAAATTGAAATTGCTTCTAGTAGAAAATCCTCGGCTTCGCTATATCGTCCTTGATTTCTATATATAACAGCCAAGTTATTCAAGTTTCTTGCAACTAATAAATGATGATTTCCGAGGAGGTCTTGGAAAATCTGAAGAGAACTCAAAAATAAAGGCTCGGCTTCCCAATAACGCCCCTGGCTGCGATATGTTTCAGCTAAGTTATTAATAATTAAAGCAGTACTTATATGCTGTTCTCCTAGGAGTTCTCGGAATATATTCAGAGAATCCAACAATAAATCTTCTGCCGCTAATGGTTGTCCACTTTCATACAAATTACTGGCTTCTTGATTTAAAGAATATGCCTCGCTAAGAAGATCACTTTGCTCTCTGGAAAAGGAGCTTCCCTGCCATCGAAGCTCATACTCCTCAATTTCAAGACCATCACGACCTATAACAAAAATCGCATAGTTTCCGAAATGAAGTAAAGATGAACGAATGGATAAAGATGTTCCCGTTGACTGTGCTAATAACTCTTCACTTTTGATGTCTAGCAGTATCAACGTAGCTTCAAAGTTAGTATTTTCCAGATTGATTTCAATTAAATCACCAGCATCTCCCCAGAATTCGTAGATATCATAGAGGTTGCCATCATCAAACCTTCTACTATTTTCATCTAATCGTCCTCTGATTATTACGGACTCACCTTGTGCCAATGCTGGTACTGGTGTTTCCTGGGCCACTACAACGCTGCTCGGCAATGTTATGCCAGCATTGAACATTCCGGCTAAGGCCAAAACTGTCACCCACCTCCACATTTCGCTCACTCTCCTTTCCTCAATAGCTTTTCGTGTTCTTAATAACTTTTCGTGACCGTAACCAGTTTTAATGCTGAAATCTGGAAAAACGTCAAAGTTGGTTTTCCAAGAAATCGAGTCGCTCTGCCAGCGCCGCCACCTGCTCTGTGTCACCCAACACGTCATAGAGCGCTGACGCCTGCTGGGTTTGAGCGATCGCCGTCTCAATATCTCCACGCTCCTGGGCCAACAGCGCTAACCCATCCCAGGCCCCCGCCTGCCCCTGCAATTGCCCTGATTCCGTCGCTAGCGCCAACCCCTGCCGATAACGCGCCTGGGCCTCGGGCGTCAGGCCAATGGACAGGTAGAGATCTCCTTGTAGGACATAGATCAGCCCATTGTCCGTCCCCGCCTCAATGCGGTCTTCCAGCACCGTCAACGCCGCCTGGGTCAAGGTGAGCGGGTTGGGTCCCGCCGCTGTGGGGGAGTTGCTGTAGAGCAATGCCAGGGCGATCGCTGTCGCATCTTCATTCAGCCCCGCCGCCCTTAATGCCTCTGTCTCCGCCAGAATTGGCTCTGCCTCCGAGGGCAACAGCAGCCGGAAACCTACCGCAGCGCCCAGCGCATTGGACGATAGCCCCGTATCCGACCTGACCTCAATCAGGTAGCGCACCCCCGGCTCTAACGGCGGCCCGTCATAGGCCGCCGAGGTCCCCGATACCGTCGCTGTCCAAAGGGGCTGCGTCGGGTTCGCATACACCTGCACCTGATATGTCTGCGCCCCCGCCACCGGATTCCAACTCAGGGTGGGCACCGTCCCTGGCAGTAGGGCCGTCTCCCGAGGACTCATCACATAGGGCACTGTGCCATTCACCTCCCGAGAAGGCCGCCGCCGCCCAGTACGCGACGAGGAAGATTCCGTACAGTAATCGCCAACGGTGTACGTTCCTGCCGGAAACCGCCGCTCGCGGGTTTCGTTGTTGCAGACAATCCCCACATTGCCCCCGGAGCGCACCCGCAACTGATCGGCGCGGCGGACAAAGTCCCCCACATAGGCCCGGTTGCCATTCACCTCTGCCTGTCCGCCAATGTCTGAGATGTAATTCACCCCGCGACTCTGGGCCAGCGCCGGGGCGCTGAAGACCGGTAGCGCTAAGCCCGTAGCAAATAGAGAGAGAGCCAGGCTTAATTCTTGATGCATGGTTGGTTTGCCTCTGTGAGTTGCTGACAGGCTTGGAACCCCCAAAGATCTTCATCGGGGTTAGTGCTTTTCCGGAGACGATAGCACTCAGCCCAGGATTTTAAGGCAGCCGTTTGATTCCCTTGCTGCGCTTCCACTTGCGCTAGCAGACAGTGGGCGGAGGCTGGATTGGCAATCTCTGCTGCGGCTTCAGGGTGCTGAGTCACCCCGATCGCGGCCTGCAGGGGAAATGCTGCCTCCTTATAGCGGCCTTGCTGTAGCCGCGCCCAGCCTAGATTTTTGTACAGGTTGTATTGAGTGCTGAAAAATTCCTCTTCCGTTTTCAGCTCCGCTTCCTGTTGTACCAAGACTTCCAAGCCCGCTGATAACAGCGCCACCGCCGCACCGGGATCGGCTTGGGCAGGTAGCAAATATAGCCGCCCTAGGTTGTTATACGCCTGGGGCACATCCCCTTGCAGGGCGATCGCATACTGAGTTTGAGCTTGGTCGAACTGTTGCAGATTTTCGTAGAGGGTGCCGAGGTTGTAGTGGGCATCCACATTGTCGGGATTGAGGGCGATCGCCCGCTGATAATTTTGCTGAGCACTCCCTAAGCGTCCGGCCTCTGCATTAGCCACACCTAAGCGATTGTAAAAGTTCGAGATAGCAGGCAGCGACAACCACAGCCCTAATAACATGAGTGACAGCAGTCCCGTGGCACTTAACTTGGCTTCCTCTTGCCAATGGGATGGCACCTTCGTGGTTTTTAACAAATCCTCAAAGCCATCTTGACCCGCCTTGGTCAGTTCACTGCGGGCATTGAGGAGGGTCAACAGACTAGAGAAAGCGATGGCAGATACTCCTAATACCCCCGGTCCCCCCAGGAAGAAGCGGCGGATGATGTCACCTAGCAAACCCAGGCTGATGGTCCATAGCAGCACTCGACTACCGCGATAGAGCCAGTCCCGGCGATCGCGGTGGTGAGGGGGCTGCAACTCGTCCAAAGACCACCACCAGCGGGTGGCTGGCGGGGAGAGGCTGCGACGATAGGCGGCAAAATTTACGAGTGGGGTCATGGCCGTGACCTGCTGCCGCAGGGTTTCATCCAAATTATGGAGATTTTGCAAGGTATAGATGCCCGGTGTGATCCCAGCGTCCAACACAGCCTGGAGGGCATCACGGGCTTTGAGCACGGCCAGGGCGCGATCGGCACTGGCGTCCTGCTGCCAGTCCTGTAAGGTCTGGCGGTAGTGTTGGAAAGCTTGGGGCAGGCGATCTCGCATAGTCGTCTTGACTCCTCAGCCCCATTATTGCTTTAAGGGACGCCAATCCCCGGTGAGGACAAATGCGGCCCAGTAGTAGGGGTGGCTGTATTGGTCTCCAGCCTGAATCATCTCTAACTGCACCTGGCGCAAGGCTTCACTGCGGCCCATGCCGCTGAGCATATTTTCGTAGTAGCGCACCATCAGGTCTTGAGTGCCTTCATCTTCGACGCGCCACAGACTCATGACTAAAGACTCCGCCCCAGCTAGGGTAAAAGCTCGCCGTAGACCGTAAACCCCCTCACCGCTGACCACCTCACCCTGAGCCGTTTCACAAGCTGAGAGCACCACCAGTTGAGTGCCGTAGAGGTTAAGACTGGCCGCTTCCAGAGCCGTAAGAATGCCGTCTTCCTGTCCACTTTTGCGGGCATTGAAGCCTTCCAAGGCCAGCATGGCCCGCAGTAGCGGATTTTCGATGGGCACTTCGTAGGTGTCGCTAAAGGCCATGCCCTCAGTATCACTGTTTGCCTGACGACGGGGGGCGTCTTCCAGGAAAAGACCGTGGGTAGCGATGTGCAACAGCCGAGGAGAGCTCACCTGTTTGAGAGCCGTTTCGGTCGCACTACGACCCGTGAGGAAATCCGCGTCCGGGAGCAGAGCGCTGAGGGCACGCCCCTCACGAAAAGCATATTGCAACGGGTTAACCGTGAGGGACGCCAAATCAACTGAGCGCTGACTATTATCATCGGGCGCAGCAGCAACGATCTCGCCATAGTTGGGAGCCGCGAGGATGACGGCTGGGGTAGGGCTGGGGGGAATCAGGTCGAGCTTGAGTAGGTCACGACCACTGGTGAGGTAGCTGATCTCGAAGGTTTCGATCAGGTATTGACCACTGGCAGAACGCAGCACTTCAAAGGGGATTTGGTTGAGGGCTCCGTCAGGGGAAATCAGCAGGTGTTCTACCCCCTCCAGTGAAGCCAGGAGCGGAGCCATGACCCGTGCATCCAGGGCTTGGGCACGGCGATGAATCTCCTCCACCGCTTGTGCATTGGCGAGGCCATCACTGAGAGAGAGGACAGCGGTATCGATTTCGGCAGCAGGGCCGAGATCAACGGTGGTGATGCTGCCATTGGGAAACAGCAGATAGGCAGCGTAGCGAGGGGCTCCCCACCAATTAGCAGGGGATACCTGGGCATCAAAGGGCTGATAGCGGACGTACTCGACGAGCACCCCATCAGCAGGAATTTGAGTTTGTACAGCTTCAATTTCAACGGGTTCCGCCTCTACTTGGAAGAGAGCACTACGCTGGGCTAGCGTCTTTTCTAAGTCATTGGCTTCCGCCTCTAATCGAGCCAGTTGTTGCCAGTATTGCTGGGATGGCAGACTAGGTGGTGGATTGAAGATGAGGGTAGCGAGCTGTTGTCGCGCAGCCAACCAATCATCGAGCACGACTTGGTCGTCTGAGGTTAAGTTCTGTCGGAGTCGCTGTAAGCTACTGCTCCCAGCATCCAATAGCCGTCCCTTACGCCGCAGCAGCGTGGTCAGCCCCAGGGGTTGTGCTTCAGGTGCTTGTAACGAGAGAGCGACAGCCCAGTCACTGGTGGCTGAAAGGGTGGCAGCATAGTCCTTTCGCTGAGTCTCTGTGAGTGTAGATAGATTTATCCCCAAATTTGCCTCTTCAATTGCTAAGCCTTCTCGAAAGAAAACAACCGCTTGAGCGATTTCCCCCTGGGTTACATAGAGTGCTGCCAGGTTATTGAAGGTAGTAGCGACACCGGGATGTCGCTCACCCAACTGTTCACGAGCAATGTCGAGAGATTCTTGGTAGAGGAGCTCAGCCTCACCCAATCGCTCCTGATTTCGATAGATTGTTGCTAGGTTATTGAGGCTCTGGGAAACACTGGGATGACGTTCACCTAATTGTTGCCGACGAATAGCTAAGGCTTCTTGAGAGCGTGCCTCAGCCTCTAAGAAGCGCTCCTGGGCTAGATATAGCAATGCCAGACCATCAAGGCTATCGGCAACATCAGGATGACGTTCACCTAATTGTTGCCGGCGAATAGCTAAGGCTTCCCGGTAAAGTGACTCAGCTTCGCCATAGTGACCCCGGCCTCGATACAGCCTTGCTAAGTTGTTGAGACTCACAGCAAAACTGGGATGATTTTCACCTAGTTGCTCTCGCTTAATATCAAGAGATTCTAGGTAGAGGGATTCAGCTTCTAAGAAGCGCCCCTGGGCCATATAAAGCGATGCCAGGCTATTAAGGCCTCGAGCGATATTGGGATGACTTTCACCCAACTGCTCCCGCCAAATATCGAGGGACTCTTGGAAACGCGATTCGGCTTCACCATAGCGGCCCTGGGACACGTACAGTACTGCTATGTTATTGAGACTTCTGGCAACATCGGGATGGCGTTCACCTAACTGCTCCCGCCAAATATCGAGGGACTCTTGGAAGCGCGATTCGGCCTCATCATAGTGGCCTTGGATTTCATAGAGCGCCGCCAGATTATTGAGGCTTTGGGCAACATCGGGATGACGGTCGCCTAATCGCTCCCGGAGAATGTTGAGGGACTCGTAGTAAAGAGGTTCGGCCTTACCATAGCGGCCCTGGTCTCGATACAACTCTGCCAGGTTGTTGAGGCTAGCGGCAACAACGGGATGACGGTCGCCTAATCGCTCCCGGCGGATGTCGAGGGACTCTTGGTAGAGAGGTTCAGCCTCACTGTAACGGCCCTGATCTCGATACAACTCTGCCAGGTTATTGAGGCTTTGGGCAACATCGGGATGACGGTCGCCTAATCGCTCCCGGCGGATGTCGAGGGACTCTTGGTAGAGAGGTTCAGCCTCACTGTAACGGCCCTGATCTCGATACAACTCTGCCAGGTTATTGAGGCTTTGGGCAACATCGGGATGATTTTCGCCCAACTGCGCTCGCCAAATATCGAGGGACTCTTGGAAGCGAGTTTCTGCTTCGTCGTAGCGCCCCTGGGCTTGATAGATCACTGCCAGGTTGTTGAGGCTTTGGGCAACATCGGGATGATTTTCGCCCAACTGCTCATTGCGAATGGCAAGGGATTTTTGGTGGAGAGGCTCAGCCTCGTCATAGCGCCCTTGGTATCGATAGAGCCCTGCCAGGTTATTAAGGCTTACGGCGACACTGGGATGATTTTCGCCCAACTGCGCTCGCCAAATGTCGAGTGACTCTTGATAGAGGGTTTCGGCCTCGCTATAGCGGCCCTGATCCTGATAGAGCAATGCCAAGTTATTAAGGCTCTGGGCAACATCGGAATGGCGTTCACCCAACTGCTCACGGCGAATATTGAGGGACTCTTGGTAGAGAGATTCGGCCTCACCATAGCGGCCCTGATCGTGATAGAGCCCTGCCAGGTTATTAAGGCTCTGGGCGACACTAGGGTGATTCTCGCCTAATCGCTCTCGGCGAATGTTAAGTGATTCTTGGTAGGGAGATTCGGCCTCACCATAGCGGCCCTGGTCTTGATAGAAACCTGCCAAGTTATCGAGGCTAGTGGCGACACTGGGATGATTCTCGCCTAATCGCTCTCGGCGAATGTTAAGTGATTCTTGGAAGCGAAGTTCAGCCTCGTCATAGCGGCCCTGATCTTGATGCAGCGCTGCTAAGTTATTAAGGCTAGTGGCGACATCAGGATGATTCTCGCCCAACTGTTCGCGTCGAATATCGAGGGATTTCTGATAAAGAGGTTCAGCCTCGTCATAGCGTCTCTGGGCCTGATACAGCAATGCTAGGTTATTGAGGCTGGTAGCAACATTGGGATGACTTTCGCCCAACTGCTCCTGCCAAATATCGAGAGACCCTTGGTAAAGAGGTTCGGCTTCGTCATAGCGCTCCTGAACCCGATATAGCTCTGCCAGGTTGTTAAGGCTATTGGCGACATCGGGATGGCGTTCACCAAAATGTTCAATATAAATGTCGAGGGATTTCTGATAGAGAGGTTCGGCTTCGTCATAACGTTCCTGAGCCTGATACAGCAATGCTAAGTTATTAAGACTTTGAGCAAAATCGGGATGGCGTTCACCGAAATGTTCACCACGAATGGTGAGAGACTCTTGATAAAGCGGTTCGGCCTCATCATAAAAGCCTTGGTAGTAAAGCTGGAGAGCTTGTTGGTTGAGCTCAGTGGCTCTCCTCAATGCTGCATTCTGTACTACCTCTTCAAGTGCTGCGGCTCGCCAAGTTAAGGTGTATTCTCCTGTTTCTCCTGGGATGTATGAGTTTGTAAAGACTTGATAGGTTCCAGTTGACGGTAGAGTGGTCACAATACGAGCATTTGCATTGCCGCCTGCATCATCGTCTTGAGCGACGGTGCTCCTATCTGGCCCTACCAAAATCAGATAAGTATCAAAGAATGCACTCACCATTTCAATGGAGATGATTTCCCCTGAAGTTCCCTCGAAGGTATACACGTTGTAATAGCTGCCATCCTCCATCGTGTCGCTGGTCTCATCCAGTTGCCCGGTGACGGTAGTGGGTATCACCTGAGCCAGTTGCGGCAATGAGGGGCTAGCCTGCACAGGGAACATGCTGCCGCTGTTAGGGCTCGGCAGCCCTGCCCGGTTGTTGAGACTGGTGGTCACGCCGAGATGGTATTTCACCAACTGCTTATGACGAATTGCCAGAACTTCTCTAGCTAAGGGGACAGCCTCTTGATAGCGGCCAGCTTGATGAAGTTCAATAACCTGCTGATGGAGTGCCGCTGCTCGCTCTAACGGATCTTGGAATGGAACTTCGGCAGGGACTTGCCCCATAACGATGCTCTGAGAATTAGACGGCAAGGCTCCCCCGAGGACCATTCCTGTAAAAGCTACTCCGATCAGCCAACAGTTGCCAGCCATGCCGTTCTTAACCTCAGAACACCTAACTTTGCTTTCGAGATTATCAACTGCTGAGTAAGAGGGGCGAGGCATCCGCAAAGTCTTAAGGTTCCGTGACGGCGATGTGACTACCAGTCGATATGAATCGTCTGTATAGACATTGTTCTGATGTCACCATTTGCGAGCAGGTACATGAGCGAGGCAACCATGAAGTAAATAGGGTAAATCAGTACAAATATTTGCCCTCTTCACATAAGTGCCAAACGGATCAACCAGCAAGACTGCTCCAGGAGTCCTGTAACACTACAGATAGGAAGGCTTTGGAGCTTTGTTGATCCTCTAATCTATTGATCCTCAAAATCGTTGATCCGTTCCAAGTTAATCTATGCGGTGACACACAATTCTCTATTTTTCGCTATTTTGCCGCATTTTTCCGGGCGAAAATTTTGAGCGTACTACAAGATTCTGCCGTGCCAGAATCGCGGCTGGTGGGGCGATCGCCATCAATCAATCAAGATTGCTATGGCAGTCACTCGATGCGGGTGGGGTTGGGGGTGTACCCTTGCTGCTGGGTTTGGAGGACGGCTTCCAGGGCGGCGGCTTCCTCATGGGGGAGGTCGAGTACTTTGTCGATGCGGTAGCGCTGGGTGCCAATGACCACAGATACCAAGGTGTCATTGCGCAGAAGCAGACGGACTCGTTCAGGTACTGCTGGTTCCGGCGCTGGGATTGACTCGGGCTGTGGCTCTGCCATTCGCGGGTTCGAATCCCATCGTTCGCCATTATTTCAGCCACCGCTCTTAAAGGCTGGACAACTTATTGGACAAGTTTGTGGTTACTGTAGCCAGGAAAATTCTTTACTTATCCAGGAGTTACGCACTGTCCAAAGTGCAAAAGTTGTGCATCAATGCAAACAGGGCGTTTCAGCCTTTGCTCAATTTCCTGCTTGGGCTGAACCCAGCGTAATCCGAACCCAAAAAGTCAGTTAGAGGCACGAAAAACGGTATCTGATATATGGGGTTTTCTGTCAATGCGTAAGTCCTGTTATCTTGCAAGTTAGAGATGTTGTGCATTTTTCAAATTCTTCGTCAATTACCTGCTGTGTAAGAGTTCTAGAGATTGACAATAGTTCAATCAACTTTCAAATTTTGCAATCTTTTGATCTGCTATGTGACACTCCACTAGCTGCACAGACTGGATTGTTCCTCTGGCAACTCGTTCGATCGCCTCAGAGATGCTGCAACCTTCTGCCTCCGCTAGTGAATGCCACCAAGCAATAGCTGTAGGAGTCAGGGTGGCTTTGAAGGAAGTCTTCGTTTCGTCATACAGCAGGGGTTGACCTCGTAAACATTTCTTACCCTTATGCCCCGGTTTCACCTGGGTAGTTCGGCGTGTTTTAATCGGACGCATTTTGTCCCTCCCTCCTGCCAGCAAACTAGATAAAGGGCATGAACTAGAAAGCGCCTCAAGCCCTTACCCAATAATACTTTCAGCCTTTAAGATTGGCTCACTAAACCCTGAAGGACTTTAATAATATAAGCCTAGTTTATGCCCATGAACTAAACGAAACATGGGTGTCATATAGCTTTATGACAGACTTATATGACATATATCACCAAAACACCTGGAATTTCATTGTTTTTTTAAGCAGGAAATTCTTATTCATACGTGGGAATTAATAGTTTTCTGTGTGAAGTGTCATACGGTAGTATATAAATATTACTAATCAATGAGGGATCAGTTTAAGTCCCTGAACTGTCTGAAGATGAAGACTCTGTATGACGCTTTGGAAAATTACTCGAAAGAGTTATCTCGTGCTGACTATGCGCAACTCAGAACAGCTCTGGTGCGTTATGTGGTTCCTGGATGGGGAGGCCCCAAGCCTGCAGGAGCGCGGATGTCAGGTGAGGAGCTAGAGGCAGGCGTCCGATATATCCAAAAGGTACCTTTGGAGCAGCTTAGGACTGCTTTAGAGACACAAGCAAGGGTTTTTGAAGAGCTTGGAACACCGAAGTCATCTCGACGCAACTATCGATACCAACTCAAGCGTTTCATTGAGTGGGCCAAGGAGCAAAATTGCTTACGCGACGACGAAGAAAGCGTGTCGCAGGAGTCTCTCTCCGCTGTGCGCTTTAGAGATTCCAACCATCCGACTGAGACTCCGCTCGAATACCGTATCCGAATGGGAGTAAATCGCACAGTTGGTGACAAACTCATGCTGAGGCAGCTCGGTGAAGAGTTGCAGAGGCAGTTGAAAGGTTATGAAAAATTCCGCCTCACTCAAGTTAGGGCCATCACTGCGAGTAATGATTTGCGAGTGTTGAAAAGATATTTAGGCTGGTTGACTAAAGACAAAGGCATTGATGAATCCGCTATTACCTTAGATGATGCATTTCCATTCGTGAAGTTACGGTACAGTGAAGACGATTTCCTGAATGACAGTGACCCGTTTTTGCAAGCTGCGATCGCTGAAAAGAAGGCCTTTAAGAAGGCAGATGCATCTGCGCAACAAGTGGTCGAAGAGGTCGAAAGATATCGCTCAATAGGCTCAAAGCTGAGCAATCGGTCAGCGGCACGAATTATTGCTTCTTTTATGAACTACGTGAAATGGCGATATCGTCATGAAACCAGCTCTAGATTTACCGATATTCCGCTATATGCCAGATTGAGTGAACTTAAGAACGCTTATGCCAAAGCTGGTAAAAATGAACCTTCCATAGTTCCATATGCACTGAAGTCAGCACATTGGTCTGAGTTACCTGAAGTCTTGCATCGCCTGAAATTAGAAGCTGATGCCCATAAGTTTGACGACGGAGGACCGAGACCCCAACAGTCGATAGCTCGCTCAATTCAAAGACTGCTAATAATTTCCTTGTTTGTCGCTATTCCGCCCCGTCGTAGCCGGGTGATTGCTGAACTAGAGCTAGGAAGAACATTCCAAAGAGGCAAAGTCGATCCCCAAGCAGGTTATATACCGGAGTCACTACTGGCGACCAGCGAAGATGTCAGGTGGTGCATTACCTTAGGGCCAGAAGACTATAAAACGGGAAAAAGTTATGGATCCCAGTCATTTGAAATCAACGATATGAAGTTCAATGATGGGACTTCTTTATACAGATACATCGACCAATGGATCAATGAGTATCGATTGCTGTTTAAGCCGTCTCATCAAAGGTTATTCCTGTCTCTCCATGCTCGTGGCGAAGCTGCTTGTGGAAGACCAATTTCAGCGACAAGTGTCTATGCTACTGTCACCAACACTACTTTAAGGATTTTAGGCAAGCCGATCGCACCCAAAGAGTTTCGCAAAATGTTTGTCAGCTATATCAGTAACCGTACAGATATGAGTGAAGCTGATTTAGAGGCTGCTGCCAAGGCAATGGCTCATTCACGAAAGATGCAGATGCAGGTCTACGACCAGGTGACTTCTGAAGCCAGATTGGCAACTGGTATGAGCCTGGCTGATCGGCTGTGGACAGAAGTCAGTCAAGTCTCAAAAAGCTGATTTGTTTGTTTAGAGGGCACATGAGAGTGGGCAATCTGTAATAAGACTCAAGTTTTACGGCCAAAACTCTGTGCCCAAACCATCCAGTTCGAGGCGGAAAGATAAACGAACCAATGCTGTTGTCGTTGGCTTAATACCAGCTTTGACACGGAATCTTTCAGTGGCCGCCCAGGCAGTGCGAGATGGAGCTACGACACTCGTAGAGCCGGGGGCTGGACTGATTGGGCATGACGGTGGTACCAGCCAGAATCCGAATGCGTTTGGGTTTGCACTGGAACATTTACAGGCCCTCGGATTTAACTTAAACGCTGCGCTCAAGGGATCTGACGCTCGTGCTTACCAGATTCCGGTTGATGGTACTAAGTTTGGTCCGGATGTCTATGTGGATAAATTTGGTCAAGTCATTGCGGAGTTTCAAGTCAAAACTGGCTCTAGTGAATATGTTGAAAGAGCTGTGGCTACCGGAAATTACCAACAACCTATCGTCACTAATGCAGAAAACAGCCATGTAACCGGAACCTCAACCGTTATATACGGCGACAGGAAGTAAGTTTAGGATTTTGAGTCAGAATTAGAGAAGCTCTGACTCAGCTTTTCAACATGATTAAGCTCACGTTTTCCTCTACCGATATCGAAGCCCTTCATTACGAGCGATTTCATCATCCTCATCCGCGTGTACAGCGGAAAATGGAAGCGCTCTATCTCAAGAGTCAAGGATTACCGCATGGACAAATCGCTCAACTACTGCGCATTAGCGAACCGACGTTAGTCAGTTATTTTCGAGCTTATGAAGAGGGTGGTATGAAGTGGACCCCAGAGACTGAACAACTTGAGAGGGCAGTTAAGCTCTGAAAGGTCAACGTAATCAATACGCTTTCAACGAGTATTACATATTTGATTCACCTCCTCATCCGCTTGATAATAAATCTCGTCTGGCGTCCGATAATTCAGA
>Ga0076930_101232_pt1 | contig 14899 bp, 12 predicted proteins | sample HotLakConsoUCCRE_FD_71149 | JGI IMG/M metagenome (GOLD analysis project Ga0076930, IMG submission 71149) | Hypersaline microbial mat communities from Hot Lake, Washington, USA - Hot Lake Consortium UCC-RE (version 3) (version 3) ...
TTCGCCGGGGGGCTGGTGGAGGGCGGTCGCTTCACGGGACTCACCCGCAACGGCCGGATGGTGGACCGGGAGATCCGGATCTACCGCTTCGACGGAGAGGACGACCTGACCCTGGTGCTGGCCCACGAACTGGGGCATGCCCTGGGGCTGGGGCACATCGGCGGCACCCGGGGAATCATGACGCAGGTGGCGCACGCCGACGGCCCCTCGGGCTCCCTCCTCCAGGTCACCGCCGAGGACCTGGCGCTCCTGGAGGGTCTCTGTCCGGCCCCGGGGAGCGGGGGCTGAGGGGAGCCGTCCGAGGCCGGTGGGACCCCTTCCCCGAGGGCGGCCAGGGAACCGAACCCCCTCCCGGAGAGTTCACCCCAGTGCCCCCCACCTCGGTGGGTGACCCTTCAGCCCCCTGAAATGAAGAGCCCCGACACCATGCCCACCGAAGCCATCCGTTTCCCCGGCACCGGGGGGGTGACCCTCTCGGCCCGGATCGATCGTCCGGTCCATGGCCCCATCCGGGGCTGGGCCCTCTTCGCCCACTGCTTCACCTGCGGGAAGAGCCTGAAGCCGGTGGTGCACATCGCCCGGGCCCTGAACCAGGAGGGGATCGGCGTGCTCCGCTTCGACTTCACCGGCCTGGGGGAGAGCGAGGGGGACTTTGCCGACACCAACTTCTCCTCCAACGTGGACGACCTGGTGGCGGCAGGGCTCTTCATGGCGGAGCGGGGAGAGGCCCCCGGCCTCCTCATCGGGCACTCGCTGGGAGGGGCCGCCGTCCTCCACGCGGCGCATCAACTCCCCTCGGTGCAGGCGGTGGCCACCATCGGGGCACCCTCGGAACCCTCCCATGTGCTCCACCACTTCTCGGACCGGGAAGAGGAGATCCGGGCGCAGGGGGAAGCCACCGTCCAGTTGGCGGGACGCCCCTTCCGGGTGAAGCAGCAGTTCCTGGACGACCTCCAGGAGAGCCGGATGGAGGAGGCCGTGAAGACGCTGGGCCGCCCCCTCCTGGTCATGCACTCCCCGGTGGACGCCACCGTGGGGATCGAGCATGCGGCCCGGCTCTTCCTCTACGCCCGGCACCCCCGGAGCTTCGTCTCGCTGGACGATGCCGACCATCTCCTCCTTGACGAGCGGGACTCCCGCTACGCCGCCCGGGTGATCGCCGGGTGGGTGTCCCGCTACATGGGGACCGATGTGGCGCTGGCCCAGGGGGGGGTGACTCCCCCGGAGGCTGAGGATCCAGCCGCCGAGGTGGCGGCCGGATCCCCTTCCACCCCCCCGGAGAGCCCCGTGGCCGGTGAGCGGGTGGTGGTACGGACCCCCTCCGGTGGGTTCCGCACCGACCTCTGGGCCGACGGACACTACCTGGTGGCGGACGAACCCCGGTCCGTGGGGGGAACGGAGGAGGGCCCCACCCCGTACGACTACCTGGTGGCGGCTTTGGGGGCCTGCACCACCATGACCCTGCAGATGTATGCAGCCCGAAAGGGATGGCCGCTGACGGAGGCCCGGACGGTGCTCCGGCACTCCAAACGGCACGCCGGGGATGAGGCCCAACTGGCGGACGAGGAGCGGGACGATCCCCGCTTGGATCGGGTGGAGCGGGAGGTGGAGCTGCTGGGACCCCTCACTCCGGAGCAGCGGACCCGCCTGATGGAGATCGCGGACCGGTGTCCCGTTCACCGGACGCTGGACGCCGGGGTTGCCATCACCACCGTGGCGGCCAGGGGGGACCACCCCACATTGCCGGAGACTGTGGAGCAGGGGGGATGATGCAGGAGGAGGGGGAAGTGCAGACGATCCTGGGAGCCAACGGCGTCATCGGCCGGGAACTCTCCCGGGTCCTCCCCGCCTTCACGGACCGTGTGCGCCAGGTGAGCCGGGCCCCGTCTGCCGTGAACCCCTCCGACGAGTTGTTCCCCGCCGACCTGCTGGACCGGGCGGCTACCTCCAGGGCCGTGAAGGGGAGCCGGGTGGCCTACCTGGTGGCCGGCCTCCGCTACTCCGCCGCCGTCTGGGAGGAGGAGTGGCCCCGGGTCATGGACAACGTCATCGAGGCGTGCATCCGCCACGGCAGCCGGCTGGTGTTCTTCGACAACCTCTACGCCTACGGACGAGTGCAGGGGGCGATGACCGAGGAGACCCCCTTCAACCCCTGCAGCCGGAAGGGGGAGGTCCGGGCCCGGATCGCCACCACCCTCCTGGAGGAGATGGGACGGGGGTCGCTGGAGGCCATGATCGTCCGGGCGGCGGACTTCTACGGGCCGCACGCCCTTCTCAGCCTCACCCACGCCACGGTGGTGGAGCGGCTGGCCCGGGGGAAGTCACCGCAGTGGGTGGGAGACCCCCAGGCGGTGCACACCTTCACCTACACCCCGGACGCCGGGCGCACCGTGGCCCTCCTGGGAAACCGGGACCAGGGGTGGGGAGAGAGCTGGCACGCCCTCACCAGCCCGGAAACCATGACCGGGGAGGCCTTCGTCCGGCTGGCCTGCGAGACCGCCGGGCAGCCCTTCAAGATGCAGGTGGCACCCCGCTGGCTCCTCCGTCTCCTGGGGCTCTTCCAGCCGGTGCTCCGGGAGAACGACTAGATGATGTACCAGTTTGAGGAGGACTACCGGTTCGACAGCCGGAAGGTTCGCCAGGCCCTGGGGATTGAGGCGACCCCCTACGAGCAGGGGATCGCGGCGGCGCTGAAGGCCGCCCGGGCCGCGTGATCAGCGCCGCCGGAGCAGCGTCCACCACCCCGCCAGCACCAGCACTCCTCCTGCGCCCCCCAGCACCAGGAGGGGGAGGAGGGCGAGGGGGGCATGAACCCAAGCCCTCCGGGTGTTCAACCGGAAGCAGGGCGAAACGCCGGCCCGTGACCTTCACCAGGCCGGTGGGGATGAAGGCCATCGCCAGGAGCAGGCGACTCATGAATGTGAAACGCCGGAGTGCAGGAACGGCACGCACCCGGGCGTGCAGTCGGGCCAGGGAGAGGGGGAGGGGTGGATCCATGGGCACGGGGGTGCGCCTCCAGATGGCTGGATGGTGCAACGGAAGTGCTCTCTCGAAAGCCCCTACGCTTCCGGGGGGAGCCACGGTTTCGCGGCTGCGCCCCCCTTCTCCCGTCCCCCGGCCTCCCTGGTGGCACAGGAAGTGTAGAAGACGGTTCGGTTGAGGTGGCAGAGTCGGGTGCCGAAAACAACCGCTCTCCACCATCGGCCCGAAGGCCCATCAAGGGGGGGACCGTCCCCAGAGGCCATGGAGCAGCTGGATGTCGTCTGGAACAGCCTTGATCGTGGAGGACAACCCCTCCCTCCGTTCCCTCCTCGCCCTCCTCCTTGAGGGGGACGGCTGGAGGGTCCTGGAAGCCAGGGACGGTCGGGAGGGACTGGCGCTGGCGCAGCGGAGCCACCCGGACATCATCGTCACCGATCTCCGGCTGCCTGGACTCACAGGGGTGTCGCTGGCCCGGGCTCTGCGCAACGGCGACGCGGACTCCGTGCCGCTGGTGGGAATCACCTCCGATCCCGATGGAGCGGAGGCCGCCAGGAAGACCGGCCTCTTCCGGGAGGTGCTGGACAAGCCCTTCAGGCCGGGGCCCTTCCTGGACGCGGTAAGGAGGTGGGCTACGAAGCCTCCGCCGGATCCCTCAGGGGATGGAAGATGACCTGGAAGGTGGTGCTCTCCCTGAGTTGACTCGAAACGGTGAGCCGGGCCCCAACCTGCTCCGCCGCTTCCCGCGCAATGGCCAGCCCCAGCCCGCTCCCGTCCAGGGTCAGGGCATGATCCCCCCGGAAACGATGGAGGAAGACGTCCTGCACCTCCAACGGATCGATCCCCATTCCGTTGTCCCGGACGAAGAGCCGCAGCGCCCCCTGGGATACCAGCCGATCTCCACCCGCTTCCCCCTCGGCTGCACCGGCATCCTCCTCCGGCTCTCCGATCCCCACCTCCACCCGGGGGTCCTCCTTCGAGGGGTCGTGGTACTTGACGGCATTTCCCAGGAGGTTGACAAGGATGAGGCGAAAGCGGGAGGCGTCCACCAGCACATCGGGCCACTCGTCATCCACCACCAGCCGCACACCCTGCTCCGCCGCCTGCGGCTCCAGCTCCCGCACCACATCCTGGAGGAGGAGCGCCAGGGGCACCGGCCGGGGCTGGATCACCCCCACTTGCGTCCGACTGGCGGCCAGCGACCGGACGTCCTCCACCGTCCGGAGCCCGGCATCCACGCTGGAGCGGATGAGATCCGCCACCCGGGCCAGCCAGGTGGGCTCCACCGGGGCCTCCGCCGCCATCAGCATCCGGCTGGCCGTCTCCGCGGCAGAGAGTCGGTTCCGGAGCTCATGGATCATCATGTCCGCCATGGAAGCCCGACTGTCGGACTGCTCCCGCTCGAATCGGAGAGCGGTGGCCTCAAGGACCCGGGCGGTGGCCGCCGCCGCGTCGGAGAGCACGGCACAGGCCGCAGCCCCCTGATCGAACCCTCCACCGACCCAGGGGGCGGAGCGGAGGGAGGCGAGGACCTCCGGCAGGAGGCGCTGGAGGTCGTCCAGCGTCTGCCAGATGGTGCGGGAACTCCGGCGGCTCTCTGCCGCCAGCCAGGCCAGGCTCCGGGTCTGATCCCCGCTCCACGGCTCTGCCGCTGGGGAGCCTGGCTCCCCGATCCGGTGGGCGATCCGATCGATCAGCTCCATCCCCAGGGCCCGGTACGCCTCCTCCAGCTCCGGAGTCCGCAGCGGCTTCCCGTCCGGGAGGGACCGGATCCATCGGTCCACCATCCCGGCGGCCTCCCCCCGGAGGGCATCGCCGCGAGGGGCCACGAGTTCGTGCTCCGGGCCATGCCCGGGGTTGCGCCCTCCATCCATGGACGAATGGCCTCCCACCGCAAGAGGATCCCTGTCCCTGAGCCAATCTTCACAGGCAGGACGGAGGGGGCAAGGAAGAGCGGATCTTCTCGCCACCCCTTTCAGTTTCCGATCCTGTGCAACAGGATATACCACAACTACTCCTGCCACTTCCGGTTCATCCATGTCCGACGAACGTCCGCAACCACAGCTCCAGGTCCTGATCGTCGACGACGAGCCCTCCAGCCGCGAAGTGCTGGGGCTCTGCGTCGAGCAGCTGGGCCATTCCCCCTGGACCGCACCGAACCTGGAGCAGGCGCTGGCGGTGGCCGAGGCGGAGGTGATGGATCTGGCGCTGGTGGATCTCCGGCTGGGCGCCCACTCCGGGCTGGAGCTCATGCGGCGCCTGAAGGAACAGTCCCCCTGGCTCAGGGTGGCGGTGGTGACCGCCCAGGGCTCGGTGGAGACCGCCGTGGAGGCCATCCAGCAGGACGCCATGGACTACCTCGTGAAGCCGGTGACACCGGCCCGCCTGGAGGCGCTCTTCCGGCAGATCGCCACCGTCCGGCAGCTGGAGCGGGACCTGGAGGCCCTCCAGGAGGAGGTGGGGGAGACCACCCCTCCCCCCATCCTCCGCTCGAAGGATCCCCGGATGCTGGAGGTCTTCTCGACGGCGCGGCAGGCGGCCTCATCCGACGCCACCATCCTCATCCGGGGTGAGAGCGGCACCGGGAAGGGGGTGCTGGCCAGGGCGATCCACGGCTGGAGCCGTCGGGCCGCCGCTCCCTTCGCCACGGTGAGCGCTCCCTCCCTCTCCCGGGAACTCCTGGAGAGCGAGCTCTTCGGACATGTGAAGGGGGCCTTCACCGGCGCCGTGCGGGGGCGTCCCGGGCGGATCTCCCGCACCGCCGGTGGGACCCTCTTCCTGGACGAGATCGGGGCCCTTCCCATGGACCTCCAGCCCAAGCTCCTCCGGGTCCTCCAGGACCGGACCTTCGAGCGGGTGGGGGGGGATCAGACGTTGAAGGCCGACGTCCGCTGGATCGTGGCCACCAACCAGGATCTGGAGAAGGCGGTCCGGGAGGAGGAGTTCCGGGAGGATCTCTACTACCGGATCCGGGTGATCGAGATGGAGATGCCCCCCCTCCGGGAGAGGCCTCAGGACGTCCTGGCCCTGGCGGAGCACTTCCTGGCCTTCTTCGCATCCCGGTACGACCGGCCGGGGCTCACCTTCTCGGATGCCGCCCGGGAGGCCATCCAGGAGCGGAGTTGGCCGGGGAATGTGCGGGAACTCCAGAATGCGGTGGAGAGGGCGGTGATCCTGGGTCAGGGGCAGCAGATCTCGGCGCAGGCCCTTCCGGGGTCCAGCCTGGGGGCGGGCACCGGGCGCAACGGCACCCCGCTCATCTCCCTGGAGGAGGCGGAGCGGAGGCACATCGAGGGGGTGCTCGAAGCCACCGACTCCGCCCGGGAGGCCGCCCGGCTGCTGGGGATCTCCACGACAACGCTCTGGCGGCGGCGGCGGAAGCACGAACTTTAGTGCAGTCCCCGTCACTCAGTCCTGGTCACTCCCTCCCCGCCTGCGGCGGAGCATGAGGACCGCCAGGACCCCCGCTCCCGCCAGAAGCAGTCCCCCGGCATTCCTCCGGGCCCGGACGGCGGTACGGACGCCCGCCTCCCGGAAACCACCCTCCCGGAGGATCTTCTCTCCCCGGGAGAGCGCCCGGGACGCATCCCGCCCCCGGTCCCCCAGACTCAGCCCCGACCGCCGGATCCCTGCCGCTGCGGACTCCAGCGAGCGGGACGCCGCCCGGAGGGCATCCGCCGCCATCTTCGAGCCGGAGCGGTCCCCCTTCTCCTCGGAGCGATTCAGGAGCCCCGCGGCGGTATCCCGCACCTGGTCGGCGGTGGCGTTCAGTCGCTCTGCGGCGGCGCGGAGTGATTCCCTGGCTGCAATGGCCATATGGCCTCCCTTCGGTTCGGGTCCGATGATGCATCATGCCCTGGAGACACAACGCAATCATCGTACCGGAGGGTGCGGAGGCGGGTCGGCCCGGGCTTCACTCCGGAAGATGCGCCTGGAGCAGCTCATGGAGGGCATCCGGGTTGTCGGCATTCACCCAGTGCCCTCCGTCCACCTCATGGAGGAAGACCCCACCCTCTGGTTCCAATCCCCGGATCCGTGCCACCGCCGCCCCGGACAGCACCCCCGAGTCCCTGGCCTTGATGAGGTGCACCACCGTCCCACCCCGGGAGCGGGGCAGGGTGTCCCAGAGGTCCTGGGTGAAGAAGTCCCCGAGGAGGGCCCCGATGGCCTCCAGGTTGAACCTCCAGCGGTATCCCTCCTCGGGGTCCCCTTCGAGGTTCGTGGCCATCCACCGGGCCACCGGCACGGCGATCCCCGCCTCCCCCAGCGCAGACACCAGGGCGTCCCGGCTCTCGAAACGGGGGGGGAGCCCCCTCACCACCTCCAGCATCTGCGAAGCGCTCCCCCCGGCGCGCCCCGTCTCCGGGGTGGAATCCACCACCCACACCTGGAGGGGCTCCCCTCCCTGGGCCAGGTGGGAGAGGGCCACCTTCCCCCCGAAGGAGTGCCCCATCAGCACATCGATGGGTCTCCCGGTGTGTCGGGCCAGCTCCGCCACGTCCCGGGCGCAGGCGTCCACGGTGTGGGGGGGCGGGAAGCCGGACGACGACCCGTGTTCCCGGAGGTCCACCAGCACCACCCCCCACTCCGGACGGGCCCGGACCAGGCGACGGGCCACCGAGCCCCAGTTCCGCCCGGATCCGAAGATCCCGTGGAGCATGTACATCCACTGCCCGGGGGAAGCCCCCTCGGCGGTGACGGTCTCGTGATGGAGGAGGGGGGTGGCGGCTTCGGCCATGGGATCGGGCGTCCAGGAGTGGGGAGATTGTACACGGCACCGGGCAGGTCCGGCGTGGAGGAATGCTCGGGAAAGGAGGGCGGCGCGTCCACCCCCTCTGCGTGGTGGTGTCCCCCTCCATGGCTGCCCGTGGGAGCCCCGGCGGAGCCCGTCCCCGTGGGCTATCTTGTCCCGCAACGCCCCCGGCTCGGCCTTCACCACCCGCCCCTCCAGCACCAGCGCGCTCCATGCACCCCTTGAAACGACTGCTGGGCTACGCCCGGGCCTGGCGCACCGACACCTGGCTGGCCTCCCTCTTCTCGGTCCTGAACAAGCTCTTCGACGTCCTCCCGGAGGTACTCATCGGGGTGGCGGTGGACGTGGTGGTGAACCAGGAGGAGTCGTTCCTGGCCAGGGTGGGGATCCAGGATCCCATGGACCAGCTCCTGGTCCTCACCGGGCTCACCGTGGCCGTGTGGGTGCTGGAGTCCGCCACCGAGTACGTGGCCATGGTGAAGTGGCGGAACCTGGCGCAGGATCTCCAGCACCAGCTCCGCCTGGAGACGTACGGGCACCTCCAGACGCTGGATCCCGGGGCGCTGGAGCGGGAGCGCACCGGGCGGCTCATGGCGGTGCTGAACGAGGATGTGCACCAGATCGAGCGGTTCATGAACACCGGGGCCAACGACCTCATCCAGGTGTTCATGTCCACCCTCCTGGTGGGGGGCGTGTTCTTCTACCTCAGCGTGACCCTGGCGGGGCTGGCCCTCCTCCCCATCCCCTTCATCCTGGTGGGGGCCTTCTGGTTCCTCCGGCGCCTGGCCCCCCGCTACGCCGCCGCCCGGGAGGCGGCTTCCGGGGTGTCGAACCGGCTGAACAACAACCTGGTGGGGATGGCCACCATCCAGGCCTATACGGCGGAGGGGTTCGAGCAGCGGCAGCTCACCGCGGCCAGCGAGGACTACCGGGTCCGGAACCATGAGGCCATCCGGGTCTCGGCGGCCATCACGCCGGTGATCCGCATGGCCATCCTGGCGGGGTTCGTGGCCACCCTCCTCTACGGCGGAGCCCTCACCCTCCGGGGGGAGCTGGGGGTGGGGAGCTACTCGGCGCTGGTCTTCCTGACCCAGCGGCTCCTCTGGCCCCTCACCCGACTGGCGGAGATGACCGACCTCTACCAGCGGGCCATGACCTCCGTGGAGCGGGTCACCGCCCTCCTCCAGCTCCCCCCGGCCCCGGACCACGGAACGACCCACTTCCCCGGCCGCCCCCGTGGGGAGATCCGCTTCGAGGGGGTCCACTTCGGCTACGGCGAGACCCCGGTGCTCCACGGCATCGACCTGGAGATCCCGGCCGGCGAGACGGTGGGGCTGGTGGGGGCCACCGGGAGCGGGAAGAGCACGCTCCTCAAGCTGCTGCTCCGGTTCGAGTCGCCGGACCGGGGCGTCGTGCAGGTGGACGGAATTCCGGTGGAGGAACTCCCCCGGGAGGAGCTCCGGAGGGCGCTGGGGTTTGTGGCCCAGGACCCCTTCCTCACCGACGGGACCGTGGCGGAGAACATCGCATACGGGGATCTCGCCCCGGACCCGGCCCGGGTGGAAGCCGCCGCACGGGCGGCCGAACTCCACACCTTCGTGGAGGGCCTCCCCCAGGGGTATGCCAGCCCCGTGGGGGAGCGGGGATTGCGCCTTTCCGGGGGGCAGCGGCAGCGCATCGCCCTGGCCCGGGCCCTCTACCGGGACCCTTCGATCCTGGTGCTGGACGAGGCCACCTCAGCGGTGGACAACGAGACGGAGGCGGCCATCCAGCGCTCCCTGGACCGGGCGGCCCGGGGGCGGACGGTGCTGGTGGTGGCCCACCGCCTCTCCACCGTGCGACGAGCCCACCGGATCCATGTCATGGACGGGGGCCGGATCGTGGAGTCGGGGAACCACGACGAGCTGGTGGCGCGGGACGGGGCCTACGCGGCACTGTGGCGGCTCCAGACCGGAGAGGAACCAGCGGTGTAGGACACCGTACCCCTGGCTCCACCCTTCCAGCGGCGCTCCGGGCAACCGGGGGCCCATCCAGGAACTCGCACCCACAGACGAGGACCCCATGGCCCTGGGAACACTGCTTCTGTTCGTGGTCGGTGGACTGCTGCTCATCGGGGGTGCGGAGCTCCTGGTCCGGGGAGCATCCCGGCTGGCCATGGCCGCCGGCATCTCGCCGCTGGTGGTGGGGCTCACGGTGGTGGCCTTCGGTACCAGTTCCCCGGAGATGGCGGTCACGGTGGGCTCCGCGTACGCCGGCGAGGCCGACCTGGCGCTGGGGAATGTGGTGGGGAGCAACATCTTCAATGTGCTCTTCATCCTGGGGGTCTCGGCGCTCATCGCCCCCCTGGTGGTGGCCCGGCAACTGGTGCGCCTGGACGTGCCGGTCATGATCGGCATCTCCATGCTGGCCCTCCTCCTGGCGCTGGACGGGAGGGTGGGGCGCCTGGACGGCCTCCTCCTCTTTTCCGGGATCGTCGTCTACACGGTCCTGCTGATCCGCCGGAGCCGGAAGGAAGTGTCGGTGGCAGCGGTCCCGGGGGAGGATCCAGGCACCCTCCGGGACGGGAACGGCGGTGAGACCCTGGACTCTGCCGGGGGGCACCCGGGAACGGGCTCCTCTCCGGGGAGGAACATCCTCTTCATCGCGGTGGGGCTGGCGCTACTGGTGCTGGGGGCGCGGTGGTTCGTGGAGGCCGCCATCACCACGGCCACTGCCCTGGGCGTCAGCGAACTGGTGATCGGGCTCACCATCGTGGCCGCCGGAACCAGCCTCCCCGAGGTGGCCACCTCCATCCTGGCCACCATCCGGGGGGAGCGGGACATCGCCGTGGGGAACGTGGTGGGGAGCAACATCTTCAACATCCTGGCCGTGCTGGGGCTGGGGGGCCTCGTAGCGCCGGAAGGGATCCCGGTCTCCCCGGGTGCCCTCTCCTTCGACCTGCCGGTGATGATCGCCGTGGCGGTGGCGACCCTCCCCATCTTCTTCACCGGCTACACCATCGCCCGCTGGGAGGGGCTGGTGTTCCTGGGATACTACGTGGCGTACACCCTTTACCTGGTGCTGCAATCGGCGGAGCATCACCTGCTGGGGGAATTCGGCACCGCCATCACCTGGTTCGTCCTCCCCCTCACCATGCTGACGCTGGCGGTGGGGCTGCTGCGGGCCCTCCGGAGCCGGGAGGGGGCGGAGGGAACGAACCCGTAGCCGCCGCCCCGGGCCTCCCTTCCGGCGATGGAGGAGGAAGGGGGGCCCCAGCCACGACGGCCGGGGCCCCCCTGGTCCTTCCCTACCTGGTCTTCCCTACCGGCGGTACCGGACCTCCCCCCCCACCAGCGTCATTTCCACCACGGTCTCCCCCAGTTCGGCCTCTGCCACGGTGAGTGGATTCCGGTCCACCACCACCAGATCCGCCAGCTTCCCCGGCGTCACCGACCCCAGCAGCTCCTCCTCGAAGACCGCCCGAGCGCAGTGGATGGTGTACGACTGGAGGGCCTCCATCCGGTCCATGGCCTGCTCCTGGAAGAAGCGCTCCCCGTTGGCCATCTGGCGGGTCACCGAGGCCGTATACGAGGCCACGGCCGAGATGGGCTCCACCGGCACATCGGTCCCGTTGCAGATCGTGGCGCCCGCGTCCATCAGCGACCGCCACACATAGGCCCGCTCCCGGGCCCGCGCCATCCCCAGACGCTGCGGGACCCAGGGTCCATCCGAGGTGGCATGGATCCCCTGCATCGAGGCGGTCACCCCCATCCGGGCGAAGCGGGGCACCTCATCCGGGTGCAGGTTCTGGGCATGCTCGATCCGCCAGCGCAGGTCCTGCCCCGCCGGATCCTCGCCCATCACCGCCTCGTAGATGTCCAGTGCCTCCCGGTTTCCCCGGTCCCCGATGGCGTGGGTGTTCATCTGGAATCCGTGGCGGTACGCCACCTCGGCGGTCTCCCGGAGGTTCTCGGGGGTGAGCTGGGGAAGCCCCGACGTGGTGGGGAGGTCGGCGTAGGGCTCCAGCATCCAGGCCCCGTGGGTTCCCAGCGCCCCGTCGATGGAGCGCTTGATGGCCCGGACCGTGAGGAAGTGGTTCCCGTGACCGATGACCTTGTAATCGGGGAGCCGCCGGTCCATCTCCTCGTTGGATTCCCCGCGTACGGCCATGTGCAGCCGAACCGGGAGCCGCCCCTGGTCCGCCAGGGCGCGGAGGCCGTCGATCTCGGCAAAGGTGGCCCCCATGTCGTGGAAGGAGGTGATCCCGTAGCGCAGGGCCTCCTCGCCGGCCAGCTCCACCTGCCGCTGGAGGCGGGCCTGGCGCTCCGCGTCGGTCATGGAGGCCTCCGCCTCGGCCCGGACCTGCCCCACGAGTCCCTGGGCCGCCTGCCGGAGGAAGCCCGTGGGATTGCCGTCCGCATCCTTCACGATGGTGCCCCCGGTGGGGTTCGGCGTGTTCCGGTCGATCCCGGCCAGCTCCATGGCCCGGGCGTTGGCAAAGGAGCCGTGCCCGCTGGCGTGGGTCAGGAGGACCGGGTTGTCGGGGCTCACGGCGCTGAGGGCCTGGTGGGTCGCCACCCCCTCGTAGGTCACCGCCGGGGCGGGATTCCACCGCTCCTGGTGCCAGCCACGTCCCAGGATCCAGGCGCCGGGCTCGGCGGTGGCGGCGGCCTCGGCCACCAGCTCCACGATCTGGTCGAAGGTGGTGGTGCGGGAGAGGTCCAGGATCATCTTCGCATTTCCCAGACCCAGGAAGTGGCCGTGCCCCTCGATGAAGCCCGGAAGGACCACACGCCCCTCCAGCTCCTCCACCTGGGTGGACGGGCCGGCCATCTCCCGGATCTCGGCGGAGCTTCCCACCGCCAGGATCCGTCCGCCCTGAATGGCCACGGCCTCCCCGTCGGGGGTGGCGGGGTCCACGGTGATGACGGTGCCACCCACCAGGACGAGGTCCGGAGCGTTGGCGTCATCGGCCTGGCAGCCCGTCAGCGCGAAGGCCGAGACCAGGGCAGCCGTCAGGAGGGAGAGTCCGGGGGAGCGTCGGGTCATCATCATGCGTCCGTCCATGTCGGGTTGGTCCCCTGCCGGGTCGAGGCGGAGGTGCGGCATACGCTCGACCTGTGGGGAGAGAGCTGTAACCTCCTGCAGTCCGATCGTTTTCGCCAGGGCCCCGGCGGGCGGCGGATCCGCCAAACGGCCCTCAGTCTTCCCCCGCCTCCCGGGGCAACGCCCCCACCTCCACAAGGGCCCGCCGGGCGATGGAGATGCGCTTCGGCGCATCCTCCATTCGGGACATGTCCATGTTCAGGGCGAAGACGTAGCGCTCCTCACCCTGGACCGTCCAGCCCACCCACCACCCCAGATCCACCGCGGAGGCCCACCCGGTCTTCCCGTGGACCGTCCACCCCTCCCCGCCGTCCAGGCGGAGCATGGCGGTGAGTTCGTCCAGGGTTCGCTGCGAGAGGGGGAGGCCGCCGTTGACCAGCCGCTCCAGGAAGTCCACCTGCTCCCGGGCGGAGATGCGGAGCGCCCCGTCCAGCCAGAAACGCTCCAGCCCCCCTCCGGTGTCGGCATTCCCGTAGTCCAGGCGCCGAAGCCATTCCGCCATGCGTTCGGCACCGATCCGCCGGGCCACCTCCTGGTAGACGGGCACCGCGGAGGCCGCCATGGCCTCCCCAAGGGTCAGGTCCCGGTTCCAGGCCTCCAGGTCCCGGGGCTGGCCGTCCCAGGGGAAGAGTTCGTCCGCCCCGGTGACCACCCCGGTCTCCACGGCGATGGCGGCGTTGGCGATCTTGAAGGTGGAGGCAGGAAGGAGGGGGGTGTCCGCCCGGACCGGGTCGTGGACCCACTCCCGACCGTCCCCCAGGCGCCGGATGAGGAGAGTGCCCACGGCCTCTTCCGCCACAAAGGCCTCTGCCAGGGTCGAGGCGGAAGGGGAGCCCGGAGCCTCGCCGGGAGCAGCGGCGGAGGCGACGGAGGGCACCCCGGACGCGCCGTCCGCAGGTGGGGGTGGGGCGTCACCCCCGCCCACACACCCCGCCCCCAGCAGCACGGCCGGCAGAAACCATCCGGGACTCCAACTCCCGCCCCGTCCCTCCCGTCCACCACACCGCATCCTCTTCATCTACCCCCCTCCCCGCAGAACCGGAGGATCATCAGCGCCAGCGTCCGGGTGGCCACCTCCAGCTCCCCCACGGGCACGTACTCGTCCGGGGCGTGGGCCTTCCGGATGTCCCCCGGCCCGTACATCACCGTGGGGGTCCCCCCCTGGTTCACCAGGAGCCGCATGTCCGCTCCGAAGGGCATCCCCCGGAGAGGGGGTCGCGCTCCCGTGGCCGACGCATGGGCCTCCGCCAGCATGGTCACCAGGGGATGATCCGCAGGAATCGCCGCAGGCTCGAACTGCCCCCCCCACCACTCCAGGAGGGGCGGGTGCTCCCGGAGCCAGGGGTCCCGCTCCGCCACCCCCTCCACCAGCGTCTCGAAGGCCCTCCGCACCCGGGTCGGCTCCTCGTGGACCGCCACCCCCAGCCGCCCCTCGCACACCAGCGATTCCGCCACGGTGGAGGCCCAGACCCCGGAGCGCAGCGTACCGATGCAGAGGGGAAAGGGGATCTGGTAGCCGGTGAAGAGAGGGTCGTCCACCCCCCGGTTCCGCTCCGCCTCGAAGCCCTGCATTGCGGCATAGATGGGGAGGAAGTGGTCCAGGGGGCTCACCCCCTCGGTGCGGAGCGCCCCGTGGGCCGCCCGGCCCGGGACCGTGAGGCGGAAGTTCAGCGCCCCCGCCTGCGCCGGGGCCACCGCCAACTCCGTGGGCTCCAGGACGATGGCGCCGTCCCCGGTGTGCCCCCGCTCCACCGCGGCCAGCGTCCCCAGCCCCCCGTCCTCCTCCCCCACCACGCTCTGGAAGAGCACGCTCCCCGCCGGCACCACCCCGGCCTCCCGGAGAGCCCGGAGGGCGAAGAGGGCACAGCAGAGGGCCCCCTTCATGTCCACCGCACCCCGGCCGTAGACCCGGCCGTCCCGCCGGGTGGCCTGCCAGGGAGGCACACTCCACCGCTCCGGCTCCCCGGCCGGCACTACGTCCACGTGGCCGTTCAGCACCAGCACGGGCCCCCTTCCCTGCCCCATCCGTCCCACCACCCCCAGCGCCTCCTCCCGGGGGACCTCGGTGGAGAAGGCCGTGCG
>Ga0076930_101236_pt1 | contig 14856 bp, 16 predicted proteins | sample HotLakConsoUCCRE_FD_71149 | JGI IMG/M metagenome (GOLD analysis project Ga0076930, IMG submission 71149) | Hypersaline microbial mat communities from Hot Lake, Washington, USA - Hot Lake Consortium UCC-RE (version 3) (version 3) ...
GGCCTCGCTCACGGATTGTGCGGATACAGGGCCGGCAAGAAGCGCTGCGGTCGCTGCTGCGGAAAGGGCCATCCGATGAAATCTGGTCAATTTACGGTCTCCGTTGCTTGTTTCGATCAGGGGCGGGCTAACAAGCCAAGATGACAGCGCCGTGACAGGCTGTCGGGGAAACGGCTCCCGGCTCGATCCAGGCGGACATCGATATCGCCTTCAGAGCCCGGCGCGACAGATCGAGGGGCCGACGCGGCGGTCATCAAACTGTCATCCACTCCGGGTAGCGCGTGAGATCGCAGGGACGGGATGACACGTGGCGCACCAAGCTACACATGAAGGCGAAGCGCCGAACGCGATCGCTACACGCGGCCTGTCGCTGTCCTATGGCCAGACGCAGATCCTTCGCGGGGTCGACATCGGATTGGATCGTGGCCAGACGCTGGCGCTGCTCGGCCCCTCGGGCTGCGGCAAGACAACGTTGCTGCGTCTGGTGGCGGGTCTCCTCGCCCCGACGGCGGGCGAAATCCACATCGACGGACGCGAAGTCGCGGGCCGAACCGTGCTGGTGCCGCCCGAGAAGCGCGGCCTTGGCATGGTGTTCCAGGACTACGCGCTCTGGCCGCATCTGAGCGTCGCGGGCAACGTCGCCTTTCCGCTGGAAATGGCCGGCGTGGGCCGGGCGGAGCGAGAACGGCGCGTGACTGCCGCGCTCGACCGCGTCGGACTCGCCGCACTGGCGCAGCGCAGCCCCTCGGCCCTGTCGGGCGGGCAGCAGCAACGGGTCGCCATCGCGCGCGCCATCGTCGGCGAGCCGCGGATCGTTCTCTTCGACGAACCGCTGTCGAACCTCGACCGCGAGTTGCGCGAGACCATGGTGGCCGAACTGGGCGCGCTGATCCGCGACCTCGGGCTGACGGCGATCTATGTCACTCACGACCAGTCCGAGGCACTGACGCTGGCCGATCAGGTCGCGGTGATGGACGCGGGCGAGATCGCGCAGCTTGCCGCGCCCGAGGATCTCGTCGAGCATCCCGCGTCACCGAAGGTGGCGGAGTTCCTGCGGCTTGGGGCTGTCCTGACGCTGCGGCGCGCGGACGGCGGCTGGTCTTTCGGACCGCGCCCGCTGGGCCTCGCGGGCGGGCCGCAGTCAGGCATGGCACAGGTGCTGATCACGCCGCGCGCGCTGATGCTGGCAGATGCCGGCGCGGCCGCCCTCGTGGGCGAGGTCATGGCCGTCCACTACCGCGATACCGCCTACGCGATCACCGTCCGGCTGGCCGACACCGCGCCGGCCCAGACGGTCCAGATTGCCAGCAACACCCGCATGCGCATCGGGGAGCGCATCGGGTTGGAGATCGTCTCCGACCGTCTGCGCTGGTTTCCAGCCCGGACAGACCCCATTTAAAGAGGACAGACCATGTTGAAGACCACGCTCCGTGCCAGCGTCGCCACCGCCAGCCTGCTTGCCGCCACCGGCGCCTTCGCCGATGTCACCGTCTACACCGCCGGCCCGGCCGGCCTGATCGAACAGCTTGCCGCGGGCTTCACCGAAGAGACCGGCATCGCCATCGACTTCTTCCAGGCCACCACCGGCAACATCATGGCTCGGATCGAGGCCGAGGCCGCCAACCCGGCGGTCGACGTGCTGATCTCGGCCTCGTGGGATACCGCGACCGACTTCGCCGAGCGTGGCTGGCTCGCGCCCTACACCAGCCCGAACGCCGCCACCGTTCCCGATTTCCTGCAGACCGAGACCGCCGTCGCCCAGGGCGTCGCCGCGCTGGCCATCGCGTGGAACCCGACCTCGGGCACGCCGCGCCCGACCGAATGGGCCGATCTGACCGCGCCCGAGTTCGAGGGTCTGGTGAACTTGCCCGATCCGGCGCTGTCAGGCTCGGCCTTCGAGCTGGTGTCGGCCCTGATGGGGACCAGCGGGATGGACCTGTTCGAAGGCCTCGCCGCCAATGGCGCGGAAGTCGCCGGGGCCAACGCTGCCGCCCTGAACCCCGTTTTGCAGGGCGCCAAGGCAGCCGTGTTCGGCGCGGTCGACTACATCGCGCTCAACAACATGGCGGCCGGTGAATCCATCGAGGTCATCTTCCCGGAAAGCGGCACGGTCATCGCGCCGCGGCCGATGATGATCCTGAACTGGTCGGACAACCAGGAAGATGCGCAGGCGTTCATCGACTATGTGCTGTCGGATGCCGGTCAGGCCATCGTCGCGGCGCAGAACCTGATGCCCGCGCGGAGCGATGTGGCGGCGGACCGTCCGCTGATCGCCGACCTGACGATCCTGCCGATCGACGCTGAAACCGTCTATGGCCAGCGGTCCGAGACGCTGGACGCCTTCGCCGGCGCCTTCGCGCAGTAAGGCGCCCCGCATGGCTAAATGCCGTGCCGCGATCAGCCCCACCGTCGCGCTTGCGGCGGTGGGGCTTTCGGTTGTCGTGGCAATCCCGTTCATCGCGATCGTGCTTCAGGCGATCTTTCCGACCCTGGGGCGCGGCTCCTTCGCCGCGCCGTTCTCGGCCTTTGCGGGCGCGCTGGGAAACCCGGCGCTGATCGGCATGGCCGGCAACACGCTGCTGCTGGGGTTTTGCGTCGTCGTGCTGTCGGCCGTCGTGGCAGTGCCGCTGGCCATCGCCCGCGCATTGTTCCGGGTGCCGGGGGCTGCGATCTGGGATGTGCTGTTCCTGATCCCCTTCATGATCCCGCCCTATATCGCCGTGCTGGGCTGGATCATGACCTTGCAGCCCCGCGGATACCTCGCGCAGCTCGCGGGCTTCGACATGGCACCGTTCCTGTTCTCGCTGCCGGGCATCGTCTTCGTGATGACGCTCAACACCTTCCCGGTGGTCTATTTCGCAGTCTCCCGCACGGTGGAGACTGTAGGCTCGCGCTATTCCGATGTCGCGCGCCTGTTCGGCGCAAGCCCGGCGCGCGCGTTCTGGCGCGTGACCTTGCCGCTGTCGACGCCCGGCCTTGCCGCCAGCCTGCTGCTGGTCTTCGCCATGGCGATCGAGGAATACGGCACGCCCGCCGCTCTTGGCCGGCGGGCGGGGTTCGACGTTCTGGTGACCGCCATCGACCTGCGCGTGTCGGACTGGCCCATCGACCTTCCGGGTGCGGCGATCCTGTCGCTGATCCTCGTGATCCTGTCGTTCGCGGCCTTCCTGCTGCAACGCTGGATCCTGAACCGTCGCTCATACGAGGCGACGACCGGAAAGCCGCAGGACACGAGCAAACGCGAGCTTGGCGTCTGGACCGTTCCCGTCCTCGCCCTGTTTTCGCTGGTGGCCTTCGTCGCCACGATCCTGCCACTGCTGGCGATCCTCGTCACCGCCCTGTCACGGACCATTTCGGGCGGGCTGGCCTGGTCGAACATCAGCCTTCGCCACTTCGCCACGATCTTCGGCGATACGACAGGGGCGCTCAAGGCGCTGAGCACCAGCCTGTCGCTGGGCGTCGGAGCGGCGCTCATCACGGGCCTCCTCGGGGCGCTGTCGGCCTATGCGGTGGTGAAGTCGCGCGCGCGCGGGCGCGGCGTGCTCGATGTTCTGACGATCCTGCCCAACTCTCTGCCCGGCATCGTGGTCGCGGTCGGGCTGATCCTCGCGTGGAACCAGCCGTGGTTGCCGTTTACGCCCTACAACACCGCTCTGATCCTGCTGCTCGCCTATTGCTGCATTCTGCTGCCGCAGCCGGTGCGCTATGCCACCGCTGCCTTCCACCAGATCGGCGACAACCTGGAGGCGGCGGCCCGCGTCTCCGGCGCGTCGTCGCTGACCGCCTTTCGCCGCATCTTGCTGCCGCTCATCGCGCCCAGCCTGCTGGCGGCCATGCTGCTTGTCTTCGCCGTGGCCACGCGTGAACTGGTCGCCTCGGTCGTGATCGCCCCGGTGGGGGTCTCGACCATCTCGACCTATATCTGGCGACAGTTCGAACAGGGATCGGTCGGCCTTGGCATGGCGATGGCCTTCGTCACCATCCTGATCACCACGGCCTTGCCGCTGACCTTGTTGAGCGTGATGGGCCGCCGGGGCAATCTGTTGTAATGCTCATCGCCCAGATCACCGACCCGCATCTGCGCGCCGACGGCCGCGACCCCTGCCACGATCCGGCGCAGGCAATGCGGCGGGCCTTTGCGCAGATCGCGGCGATGGACGTGCGGCCCGATGCCATCGTTCTGACCGGCGACATCATCGACCGCAGCGCGACAGGTTACGCCCACGCCGTACCGTTGCTTCGCGAAGCACCGGTGCAACTGCTGCCGCTGTCCGGCAACCATGATCGCGCGGGGGCGTTTCGGGAAGCCTTCGCCGATTGGGCGCCCTTCGCGGAGGATCACCTCAGCTTTGTCGCCGCGGTTGGCGACGCCCTGCTGATCGGGCTCGACAGCAACCTGCCGGGGGGACGTGGCGGCGTCGATGACGCAAGGCTCGACTGGCTGTCAGATGCGCTGTCCAGCGCACGGGCGCCAGTCATCCTGGCCCTGCATCATCCGCCGTTTCCAACCTACACCCCGCATCTGGATACGGCGGGCTTTGCGGGCGCCGAAGCTCTGGCGTCCTGTGTGACGGGCAGCCGCGTCTGCCGGATCATCGCAGGCCACAGCCACCGGGGCATACAGACTTCCTGGGCCGGGGTTCCCGCCAGCACCTGCAACGCCATCGGTCATGGGCTGAGCCTGTCGCTGTCCGGCACCGATCCCCATGAACCGGTCGATACCCCGCCGGGATTTGAGCTGCACCTGCTGCGGTCAGGGTCGATCGTAAGCCATCAGATGGGACTGATCTGGCGACGATCCGACAAGTGTAGTTGATACAGTGCGACAAGCGAGGGTCTGCTTTGCCGTTCGGCATCGCGGCATTACCGGATCTACATCAGTCGGCCTTTACCTTCCATAGCCTTGGCGCCATGAGGGACAGGCATGACGGCGACCGGCAGCAATGGGCTGCGAGCGGGCTCATGCGGGTGCAGCTTCTGGGGCACTGGCAACCGACAAGAAGGGCTTGAAGAGGACGTGCGGCAGCGCAGAGCAAGGCGCGGTTCCGAGGTGGCCTGAGTGTCGGCTCCCGCGTTTGCGGCATTTATGGCGCGCACTCGCGGCCAATGTCAGCTTCCCGCCCGATACGAAGAATCAGTTTAGAAACGCGAGGCGGTGTTACGCTGCTCTGTCGGCCTTGCCGAGGACGCGGCGGGTTTGGTGGGCAGGAGAGAAGTCATGTCGATCGAAACCTTACCCGCCCTTCGTCCCGCGCGCGCCCCTTGGAACAAGGGGCGCATTGTCGGCCAGAAGCGTCCACTTTTGCCGAAACATGTCTGGTCCATCCGTGTCCGGCTCGAAATGGCTGACAACAGGCGCGATCTTGCGCTGTTCAACATGGCCATCGATTGCAAACTCCGCGGTTGCGATCTGGTCTGCCTGAGGGTGAACGATGTTTACGCCGCAGGCCGCGTCAAGGAGCGCGCCTCGGTCACGCAAAGCAAGACGCGCAAGCCTGTGCGCTTCGAGATCACCGAAACCACGCGCCTTTCATTGGAACGTTGGATCAAGGATCCTGAAATGGTCGGCTGTGAGTATCTCTGGCCAAGCCGTCTGCACGCCAGCCCGCACCTGTCGACGCGGCAATATGCGCGGATCATGCGCGACTGGGTTCTCTCGATCGGGCTGGAACCGAGCGCCTATGGCACCCACTCAATGCGGCGCACCAAGGTTGCCCAGATTTACAAGAAGACAGGCAACTTGCGCGCAGTCCAACTGTTGCTCGGCCACACAAAGATGGACAGCACAGTGCGGTATCTCGGCGTTGATCTGGACGATGCGCTGTCCTTGTCGGAAGGGATCGACCTGTAAGCTGTGCCTGGCCGGTTCAGGCCGGCCAGGCATGTCGCCAAGAGCGACATTTCCTTGACTTCGATCCGCATGTCTCTTAAAGCTACAACATGAAGCAGATCAGCTATACGAAAGCCGCTATTCGGGCGTTGCGGCGGATGCCTACGAACACGGCCACGCTGATCCGCACCAAGATCGAGGCCTATGCGCAGGATCCAAGCGCTCAGGCCAATAACGTGAAATCCTTCAAAGGCCGAGAGGGGATCAGACTTCGGGTCGGGGATTGGCGGGTGATCATGGACGATCAGGGCAACGTCTTGGCCGTGCTGGACATCGGCCCTCGGGGCGGCATCTATGACTGAAAGGGCATGACATGAACGAGATGGTGACTATCCCGCGCGCAGAATATGAACGCTTGCGGGCCGCGGCTGAAGATCTGGCCGATCTCCAGACCTACGACCGCGCCAAGGTCGCTCTTGCGGCGGGTGAGGATGAACTGATCCCCACGGATTACGTGAACCGGTTGCTGAACGGCGAAAAAGCTTTGCGCGTCTACCGCGACCTGCGCGGCATGACTCAAGCCGCCCTTGCCGAAAAAGCGGGCGTGAACCGTGTGACAGTTGCAGAAATTGAGACCGGTAGGAAGCAGGGCTCTATCGCGACCCTGCGCGCGTTGTCCGAAGCGCTCGGCGTAAGTCTGGATGATCTGGCTGAGTAAGGTCGGCCCAAAGCGGACTTACGGAGAATGGCAACAAGTTCCAGCTGCGATTGCGGAAGCGGCCGTCCGAACGCCACTCTTCTGTTATGCGCATATCAGATGAACGGAGAGTGGGACTGGCAAGGCGCGCAACATGCCAACGATCCGGTCCGCTACGCCGGGCGGACCTGCGTCGATGATGATCCGCATAGTTCGCTGTTGACTGGCGGCCTGCATAAGGCGGTGGCGCGGGTGGGTCGCTGGCAGGCAGCAGGTGCAGCCGGGCCCCATCAGCCAGTCCAGCGGGCTGCAGGCAGGGTCGCCGGTCTCGGCGAAAACGATCACCGGACGGCGCGATGACTTTGACAGTTGCGCCACGCGAGCAAGGCGACTGGCCGCGCTGTCGCCTTCGATCAGGTGGAGGAACAATTTCACGGGCTGGGCAGTTGCGATTGTAGGCGTTGCACATCGGCCCTTGTCACTGCGGCCACGGCCGAAGGAAAACGCAGGACAAAGCGGCGGCGGTCGGCAAGGGTCACTGTAACGACGGTTTCGAGATCGGGGCAGCCGGGTTCGTGGCAGGCAAGTTCGGCGATGGCGATGTGGTCGTTGTCACCAAGGGACATGAGATCTGCGATCCATGCCTTTAATCGCGCCACGGCTTCAGCTTCCGGACGGGGACGGCGGGAGAAAAGGCCCAGCATCAGCCCGCCCCCAAAGGTGCCCAGAGGACGCCGCCCTGTTCGTCTGCCGCCAGCAGCCAGCCGGTGAGCGGTGTCACCGCCAGAAGCGTTACCGGCGCGCCGGTCGGGCGCTTCACCGCGCGGGGCTCGGCGATCTGGTCGATCTCGGAAAAGATCACCGCGCCCGAAGAATAGCCTGCCAGCACCGCCTCATGGCCCGGCAGCGCACAGACCGCGGTAACGTAACCGCGGCCGCCCCATGCCAGTTGCATCGGGCCGCGACCCATAGGCCCCTGCGCCCCGTCGAAGGGCCAGAGGATCGCCTCATCCGCGCCGGTGGTGGCAAGCCAGGGCAGTTTCCCTGCCCAGGCCCAGCCCTTCACCTTGGTCGGATAGCCCGACATGCGCAGGTCGGACTTGTCGCGTAGCCGCCAGCCGTGCAGCGCGTGTTCCTGCATGCGGGTCATGACGAACCGGTCATCGGGGCTGAAGCAGACGGCGGTATGGCTGCCGACCCATTTCAAGGTGGTGGGCTTCCAGCCGCGTTTCTCGCGCGCCCAGATCGTGACACCGCCATAATGCGCCACGGCCAGGCGCGCGCCCTTGCGATCAAAGGCGAGGCCACCGACGGTCGAGGGCACTGTCAGCACTTCCCGCCATGCTCCATCCCACAGGTGCGCTTCGCGACCCACCGAACAGGCGAAGACCCCGCCTTTGCCTGCCGCGACATGGTCCACCCATTTGCGGGGAAAGACCGCGAGTTCGGTTGCGCCCTCGCGGGTGATGCGGCAGAAGCGGCCATCGTCACCGCCGGTCAGAATAGTCCCAGAAGTTTCGGCCACCATCGACAGGATCGCGCCCCTGTGGACCGGCAAGGCCTCGTGTTCCGCACCGGGGCGGAAGACGCGCACATGCCCGTCACCCCAGGCGGTGAAGGCGGTATCGCCCACCGTCGCCACAGCGACCGGCACGGCGTCAAAGTCGAACTTGCACCCACCCATTTCGATGCGGGTGGGAGCAAGTGGATCTTGCCGCTCCAGCACTGGCATCACGCGGCCTTGCAGGCCGCGAACCCTTCGGCCAGCCCCATCTGGCCAAGATCGCGCCCTATGAACACCAACTTCGATCCGCGCGGCTTGCCCGCAGGCCAGGGCCCCAAGGGCGAGCCATCTGTCAGCATGTGGACGGCATGAACGACGAAACGCTCATCCTGCCCCGCAAAGTCCAGGATGCCCTTGGAGCGCAGGATATCTTGCCCGCGTTCGCGCAACAGCTTGCCGAACCAGGCCTGGAATTTCTTCTCGTCCAGTGGTGTGTCGGAGGACAGCGAGACCGAAGTGATGTCTTCCTCATGCTCGTGCGTGTGGCTTTCGTCGAGGAAATCCGGCTCGATCTCCAGCACCCGCTCCAGGCTGAAGGCATCAAGGCCCAGCACCTGATCCAGCGCCACGCCGCATTTCTCAGTCTTGACGATCTTCGCATAGGGATTGATCGACTTGATCCGCGCCTCGGCCGTGGCGAGGGCAGCGGCATCCACCAGATCGACCTTGTTCAGAAGAATGATGTCGGCAAAGGCAATCTGCTCGGCCGCCTCATGCGCCTCGTCGAGATGGGTGGCGAGGTTCACCGCATCCACGACCGTCACAATGGCATCGAGCCGGGTCTTTTCGGCCACGTCCTGATCGACATAGAAGGTCTGCGCGACCGGGGCCGGGTCGGCCATGCCGGTCGTCTCGATCAGGATGCCGTCGAAGTCCTTGCGCTTCATGAGGCCCGCCATAATGCGGATCAGGTCGCCGCGCACGGTGCAGCAGATGCAGCCGTTGTTCATCTCGAAGATCTCTTCGTCGGCGTCGATGACAAGCTCGTTGTCGATCCCAGTCTCACCGAATTCGTTGATGATGACGGCGTATTTCTTGCCATGCGGCTCGGTCAGGATGCGGTTCAGCAGCGTGGTCTTTCCGGCGCCAAGAAAGCCTGTCAGCACGGTCACGGGGGTTTGGGCGTTCATCGGGTTACCTCAGTTTGCAAGGGCAGCGGTTAGCTGCGACAGGTTGTGGCGCATCATCGCCAGATAGGTGCCGGCAGGGCCGTCGGGACCGGACAGTGCGTCGGAATAGAGCGTGCCTCCGATAGCCGCGCCGGTCTCGGTGGCGATTTGGTCGAGCAGGCGGCGGTCGGCGATGTTCTCGACAAAGACCGCCGCGATCCCGGCATCTCGAATCTGGGTAATCAGTGCGGCCACGTCCTGCGCCGAAGCCTCCGCCTCAGTCGACACGCCTTGCGGGGCGATGAAGGTCAGGCCGTAGTCGGCAGCGAAATAGCCAAAGGCATCGTGCGAGGTGACGACCGTGCGACGATCTTCCGGCAGGGCGGCAACCGCCGCGCGGATTTCGGCGTCGAGCGTGTCGAGTTCGGCCAGATAGGCGGCAGCGTTGGCGGCATAGGTCTCGGCGCCCGCAGGGTCGGCAGCGGCAAGGCCACGTTCGATGTTACCGACGTAAAGCGCCACGTTGGTCACGCTTTGCCAGGCGTGGGGGTCGAAAGCGCCATGATCGTGGCCCGCGTGGTCATGCTCCTCGCCCTCGGCGTGGTCGTCACCGTGGCCGTGGTCGTGGTCATGCCCTTCTTCCTCTGCGTGTTCCTCTTCGCCGAAGGCGATGGGCGTCACGCCATCGGCTGCAGTAATCAGCCTGGCCTGGGTGCCCGAGGCTTCGACCAGCCGGTCCATCCACCCTTCAAACCCCAGCCCGTTAGCGACGATGACCTGCGCGCCTGCGACGGCCTGGGCGTCGGCGGGGGCGGGCTGGAATACATGCGCATCCCCGTCGGGACCGACGAGGCTAATGACCTCGACCCGGTCACCGCCCACATTGGTGACGATGTCGCCGAGGATCGAGAAGGTGGCGATGACGTTCAGTTTTTCCTGCGCAAAGGCAGGGGCGGCAAAGGCCAGCGCTGCAGCAGAGGCGAGCAGAAGACGGCGGGTGATCATGGGTGTGTCCTTTCAGGCTTCGAGATGGGCGCGCGGCCAATAGCGGGCGGCAAGGCTGCCCGAGGGACCGAACGCGAGCGACAGGAGGTAAAGCGTTCCGGCGGCGAGGATGATCGCGGGGCCAGAGGGCACGCCTGCGTGGTAGGAGGCCAGCAGGCCCGCGACGGAGGAAACAGCCGCGACCGTGGCGGCGACAGCCAGCATTCCGCCGATGGAGGTTGCCCAGAACCGGGCGGCGGCGGCGGGCAGGATCATGATCCCCACCGCCATCAACGTGCCAAGCGCCTGAAACCCCGCAACAAGGTTCAGGACGACAAGGCCGAGAAACAGGAAATGCACCGGCCCGCTCCACCGGCTGACGGACGCCAGAAACCGCGGATCGGCACATTCCAGCACCAACGGGCGGAAGATTAGCGCCAGCGCGACCAGCGTGAACGTCGTGATCGCGCAAAGCAGCGTCAGCGCGGCATCGTCCAGTGCCAAGACCGTCCCGAACAGCACATGCATCAGATCGACGTTGGACCCCTTGAGCGACACCAGCAGCACGCCCAAAGCCAGCGAGATCAGATAGAACGCCGCCAGTGAGGCATCCTCGCGCAGGGCGGTAAAGCGGGCGACAGCCCCGGTCAGCACGGCGACGATCAGCCCCGCCACCACCCCGCCGATGGTCATCGCCCCCAGGTTCAGCCCGGCCACCAGATAGCCCACCGCCGCCCCCGGCAGGATCGCATGGGCCATAGCGTCACCTGTCAGGCTCATCCGGCGCAGGAGCAGAAAAACCCCCACCGGTGTGGCCCCAAGCGAGATCGCAAGGCACCCCAAAAGCGCCCGCTGCATGAAAATGAAATCGGCGAAGGGGTCCACGAGCCAGCTCATGCGGCACCCCTCGTGGCCGGGCGGACGCAGACATTGGCACTGTCGTCGAACGCCTCGGACATCTGGCGGGCGCGGAACAGGTTCTCAGCCGTGAGGACCGACTCTGTCGCCCCATGCGCGACCTTTTCGCGGGCCAGAAGCAATGTTTCGGGAAAGTGCCTGCGCACTGCTTCGATGTCATGCAGCACGGCGAGCACGGTTCGCCCCTCGCCATGCCAGCGCTGCACGACGGCCAGAAGGTCGGCGGCGGTCTTGGTATCGAGCGCAGTGAATGGTTCATCCAGCAGAATCAGGTCGGCGTCCTGCAACAGAAGCCGCGCGAACATCACACGCTGCACCTGCCCCCCGGACAGGGCGGAAATCGGGCGTCTCTCGAACCCGGTCAGGCCCACGGCGGCCAGAGCCTCGGCCACTCGCGCGCTATCCTTGCCACTGACCCGATGGAAAGCCCCGATGCGGTGCCACAGCCCCATGGCAACAAAGGCCCCGACGGCAATCGGAAAGCTGCGATCCACCTCGGAGAGTTGCGGCAGATAGGCCAGCCGCGCCACGCCCCGGTCAATCCGGCCTTCCAGTGGCGCAAGCTCGCCTGTCAGGCCCTTCAGCAGCGTGGATTTCCCCGCGCCATTCGGCCCGACCACAGCAGTCAGGCTGCCCGGGGTCAAGTCAAGGTCAAGGTGATGCACCGCCGGATGACGGTCATACCCCAATGTCAGATCACGGATACGCAGCGCCATGTCAGCCGACCACCAGCCAGAGGCCAGCCCACAGGGTGGCAGAGAGGCCAAGCGCAAGGGCCAGCCGCAGGACAACACCTGAAAGAAGCAGGTCCTTCATGCCTGCCCCCCGGCGCAGTCACCGCAACGGCCATGCACTTCGATGGTCTGGCGCGCCTCGGCAAAGCCCTCGGCGGCGAGGCGCTGATGGAGACTTTCAAACAGGCTCGGCGCTTCGACGCTGCGCACGGACCCGCAGTCGTCGCAGATCGCCATCACCCCCGGCACGGGCGAAGTGACCACGGCCCAGGCCCGCAGCGTTTCGATCCGTTGCACAACGCCGGCCTCTTCCAGCCCCTTCAAGGCGCGATAGACCGTGGGAGGTGCGACTGCACCACCGTTACGCTGCATCCGGCCAAGCAGCTGATAGGCCGTCATCGGGGCATTCGCGCCACGGAGCAGGACAAGCACCGCGCTTTCGTTCGGTGTAAGCTGGGGCGTTGCGCTCCCGCTCTCCATGATCACGGCATCAGCGACCGGCCCGGCACGGCGATGCCAGACCGCCGACCGGAGGTCGGTCTGCCGAAAGCCCCGTCGCCGGTAAAAGGCGATGGCCGGCGCATTGTCGCCTGCAACCGCAAGCCAGACGGGCCGGCCGGGGTAACGGGCCCAAAGGTCACCTAGAACCGCATCGAACAAGCTGCCGCCGTGGCCAAGCCCCGGCTCTGCGGCACCGAACTCTTCGATCTTGACGCCACGGGCGCTCGTCAGCCCCGTCAGCCAAAGAAAGGCCCCGACACGGCAATCAGTTGTTTCAAGGACGAAGATTTCGCTGTCCTTTGAGGACATGGCGGCCAGAAGCGTCTCGTCCGGGTAGGCGGCCAGCTTGTCAAGATTGTCGGCAGCGTTGAGGATCGCCTGGATCCCTGCGATATCCCCAGACCTTGCCTTGCGGATAGGACGGGCATGGTTTGTCGTGCGAACAGCGCGCGGCATCACAGGACCGTCGGGTTCGGCGCATCGCCGTAGACGGCGACGGGGTCGAAGCGGCGCTCGGTTTCCGTGAACCGCAGCGGGCCACCGGCAGCGGGGCCAATGGGCACCTCGCGATAAAAGCAGGACCGGTAGCCGACATGGCACGACGCGCCAGACCCCGCGACCGCGACCTCCAGCCACAGCGCATCCTGATCGTCGTCGATCCGCATCCTGACCACGGTCTGTGTCAGCCCGGAGGTCGCGCCCTTGTGCCAGACTGCTTGCCGGGTTCGGCTGAAGTAATGCGCCTCGCCCGTCTCGATGGTCAGCCGCAACGCCTGATCGTTCATCCAGCCCAGCATCAGCACCGTGCCGTCCGCGGCATCGGTCGTCACGCAGGGCATCAGGCCATCCGCTGGAAAGCGCGGGGCCAGCGCAAGACCCTCCTCGACATCGAGGACAGACAGACGGGGGGCAAAGGTAACTGTCATTGCGGGTTGCTTTCATGGGAGCGATGGAAGATATACGTTATAGTATAACATAGCACAAGCCGATGATGTCCCGTACCCCCCTGACCCTGATCACCGGTTACCTTGGTGCCGGAAAGACCACGCTGCTGAATGCGCTACTGCGCGATGCCTCGGCTGGCCGCATTGCCGTTGTCGTCAACGAGTTCGGCGATGTGGGCCTTGATCACGACCTGATCGTCGAGACGACCGAGGAAACGGTCCTGCTCTCCTCCGGCTGCATGTGCTGCACGGTGCGCGGCGATCTGGTGCAAGCACTGGAAGGGCTGTTCGAAAAGCGCAGCGCCGGAAAACTGGACTTCGACCGCATCGTGATCGAAACCACGGGCCTCGCTGATCCGGCGCCGATCCTGCACACGCTGATCGTGACGCCTGGCTTGGGGGCGGCGCTGCGAATAGATGGGGTGGTCACAGTCTGCGATGCAGTGAACGGCCCCGCCACGCTGGATGCCGGGTTCGAAAGCGTTCAGCAGGTCGCGATGGCGGATGTGCTGGTCCTGTCCAAGACCGATCTCGTGACACTCTCTCAGGCTGAGCGGTTCCGCGCCCGGCTTGCGGCCCTTGCCCCCGGCGCGCGCATCGTCACGGCCACCCGTGGGGCAGTTCCCGTGGCCGAGCTTTTCGGCCATGGGGCCCCCGACATGAACGGCGCACTGCCGGAAGCCGAGGCCTGGGTGAACGCCCAAGCCTATGCGCTTTCGTCGCTGCCGCTGCCACCCTTGGCAAAACCGCTGGTCCCTTTGGCCAGCGGCCCGACCCACGGCCTCTTCGGGTTGGCCCCGGCCCCGGGGTCAAGCCTGATGGCCGCCATCGCCCCAGCCGCCCGCCATGATGACCGCATCTCCTCGGTCTCGATGGCCTTCGACGAGCCTATCCATCCGATGATGCTGGACATTTGGATGGAAACCCTGATCGCCGCCCGCGGACCCGACATCCTGCGACTGAAGGCAGTGATCTGGGCCGACGGGTTCGACACGCCCTTCGTGATCCATGGCGTCCAGCACATCATCGATCCACCCATCCGCCTTGCCCGCTGGACTGGCGAAGACCGCAAGAGCCGCGTCGTCATCATCGGCCGCGACCTGCCGCGTGAGGCCTTGCTGGACAGCCTCGAGGTGCTGAAAACGCGGCCAATGGTGCATTCGCTACCGGCCTGAGGTGAACGACCGCTTCAGTGGATACCTGCAACACAAGAATGAAACTACGAACGACCGTTGTCCGCCCTGTGCGCACCACGATCTATGATGTTGGCACACAGGCGTTCCCCAAATCGGCACCGCCGATCACTCTGTCGGCGATAGGCTCGGAGGCGCACCTGCGCCGTGCCGGGCCCTCGGGAAGTGAGGCCGAAGCCTCACCCAAAGGGATCGTACTCCGAGACGATCACGACCTCGTCTCCGTCGATTTCATCGGCGGGGACGGCGCCGAAGGTTCCATCCCCTGCCTGGAAGACGACGATCGAGACCATGAGCGTTGCGGCGAGGGAGGCGGCGAAGGCGTGAGCATCTTTGCGGGACATCTGTTTGGCTCCTGTCTGGGAGGCGGGGGACCATCCCC
>Ga0076930_101238_pt1 | contig 14830 bp, 14 predicted proteins | sample HotLakConsoUCCRE_FD_71149 | JGI IMG/M metagenome (GOLD analysis project Ga0076930, IMG submission 71149) | Hypersaline microbial mat communities from Hot Lake, Washington, USA - Hot Lake Consortium UCC-RE (version 3) (version 3) ...
GTCTAAGGTTCAGAAATTCCTTGCAAATGAGGGCGGCATCCACAAGAGAAGGTTGGATATCAGACCCATTCCCTCCGCCACTTGCCCTCGCGAAAGCGTTCTCCCGATCCGGCTGCGGCCGGATTTTCTCGTTGTTTTCGAGGGTTATGCGGCAAGGGCTGAGCACTGCCCCTGCTGCCAGGTGGCCCGGAAGCGGTCTCTCAGGGCCGATATTCTCCGGACCTCATGACTGCGCGGGTTTGGTGAATTTTTCATAAGCCCTTGTAGATATTGACGAAATTCAAGCCGGTGAAATTGCTTCGATTGGAGTCGCGTTTGCGTCTGCCGCGACCGGGTTCGGAAGTTCTCATGCCATTGCCCGCTCCAGTCGTTGCTTCCGACGCTCCCAATCGGGCATCACTTTGTCGAGTAGCTCGAAGAATGCGGGGCCGTGATGAGGCTCCGCCACATGGCAGAGCTCGTGGGTGATCACATAGTCGATGGCGTCGACCGGCGCCTGCACGAGGCGGCGGTTCAGCAGCAGGCGGCCCGCCGGCGACATGGAGCCCCATCGCTGCCTAGTCTGGCGCACGATGAGCCCCTTCGGCCGAAATGCCTCGGGATCGGGGAAGAGCCCGAGACAGAGTTCGATCCGCTCCGGGAACTTGAAGTGTGCCCGGTGCCGGTACCATGCCTCGACCAGTTCGCGCGTCACTTCTGGCTTGGCCGGCCGGTGCGTCTGCACGATGATGAAGCCGCGGATCAGCTTCACGCTTTCCTGGACATGCGGGACGTCCTTCAGCCGGTACTGGCGCCCCAGGTAGAGATGCGTCTCTCCGGCGACGAACCTGCGCTCCGGCGTCCGCGGCAGGAACTGTGAGAAGTACCGTTGCTGCCTTGTCACCCATGCCGCGCGCTTTCGCAGCTTGGCTTCGATGGCATCGAGCGTCGCGTCCTCCGGGGCTGCGATCACCACCGAAGCATCAGGCTCGACGGCGATCTCGAGCGTCTTCCTCGGGCGGCGGACGATTTCGTATCGGATCTCCTGCTCGCCGTAACGCAGGCAGTGCAACTCGCGCGTCATGCCGCGAACCGGGCCCGGGCGAGGTCCATGATCTTCAGTTCGAGATCGTCGAGCACCTCCACGGGGAGGTCGATGCCTTGCTCGTCGCGCAGAACGTCGAAGAAGTAGTCGTCTATGGCGTTGCGCAGATTGTTCTGCGCCACTTCGTTCGACCAGATGTCCACGATCAGGTGGGACTTGATGATGTCGATGATCTGTTTTGCGATCGCTGCGACATCGTCGCTGGCTACCGGCTCATCGCCATTGGTCTTAAGCTGACCGTCAAGGATCCCGAAGAACGCCTGCGCGTCCTCATCGCCACGGATGCCTTCCGGAACATTCCGACCCCGATCCTTGCGGGCCACCTTGCTCGCGAGGTCCACGACGCTGTTAAGGTACTCGCGCTCGGACAGCCGCTTCTCGCGGTAGGCGCGGATGGTCTCTTCGAGCAGCTCGGAGAACTGTTTGTAGAACGTCGGGTCCTCATCCATCTTCTCGGTGATCGCCCGCCGGGTCGCGCTGGCGATGCGGTCGGCCCTCGATGCCTCAGAAACCCCCGTCTCTTCGACGACGGCCTTCAGCGCGTCGGGATCGTTGATGTTGACCACGTCGATGATGGTCTCCGCCGGCATTGCCACGACGTGGTCATCAAGGAGCTTCTGGATCTTCGGCTCGAACTCGCGGACATCGACCGTCTCCTGGTAGCGGAGCTGGACCGAGCGCTTGAGTTCGGAGAACTGTTTCCAGTCGCGTTTCAGGGCATCGATCTTGGCCTCGTCGAAGACATCGAACAGCTTGTCGGACGAGAGCGAGATGTGCAGGCAGCGGCTGAATGCCTTGAGGCGCGCGTAGAACTCATGGCGCAGCGCCTCGTCAGCGAGGTGCTGCTCGAACTGCTCCATGTCCTTCTTGTTCCGCACCGGCTTGAAAAGGTCCCAAAGCTGATCGTGCAGCTGGGGCAACTTGCGGATCTCCTCGCGGACGTCATGCACCGTCCCGGCGAGGTCGGCCGCCTCGTAGCCTTCAAAGGCGCTGTACGTCGTCAGGGCGCTGTCCAGCTCGCCGAGCAGCCCCTCGTAATCGACGATGAAGCCGAACTGCTTCTCCGTTCCGCCGTGCTCGTAGAGCCGGTTCACCCGCGCAATCGCCTGAAGGAGATTGTGTTCCTTCAGGGACTTGCAGACGTAGAGCACCGTGTTCCGGGGCGCGTCGAAGCCGGTGAGGAGCTTGGAGACGACGATCAGGATCTCTGGATCGCCAGAGCCTTTGAAGGCTTCGATGATCTGGCGGTTGTACTCCTCCTCGGTCTTGTACCGCGCCATCATCTGCGACCAGAAGCGGCGCACCAGGTCCTTGGATTCCTGGTCGACCTCCTCGTTGCCTTCGTTCTCGTCCGGAGGCGAGATGACAATCGCGCTCGAGACGTGGCCGATCTCGTCGAGAACCTCCTTGAAGCGGACCGCCGCCGCCTTGGATGGGGCAACGAGCTGCGCCTTGAAGCCGGTCCCCTGCCAGTACTGGCGATAGTGCTCGGAGATGTCGAAGGCCTTGGCTCGGATTGCTTGGTCGGTCTTGGCCAGAGCGTCCATCCGGGAGAACTTCCGCTTCAGATCCCGCTTCTGGTCCTCGGTGAGCCCCTCGCTGATCTTCTCGAACCAGCGGTCAATCACGGTGCCCGAGACCTGCTGCTCGACAAGCCGTCCCTCGTAGAGCAGCGGCACGACGGCGCCGTCGGCGACCGCCTCGTCGATGGCGTAGCGGTGGATCAGCCGCCCGAAGGTCGAAAGCGTGTTCTTCTCCTTCTTCAGCAGGGGCGTGCCGGTGAAGCCGAGGTAGCAGGCCTTGGGCAGGAGGCGCCGCATCTTGGCGGCGAACTGGCTGTGGCCGCCGTAGCGCCCCGTCTGCGTCCTGTGGCTCTCGTCGACCAGCACGAAGATGTTCGGGTCGTCGTCCGCCAGCTTGCTGTTCCTCAGCGCCGTGTCGAACTTGTTGATGATCGTGGTGACCAGCGGAGCCTTGTTGTGGACGAGCTCCAGAAGATGAGACCCACTCGTTGCCCGAACCGGTTCGAGGTCACAGGACTTGAAGGTGTCCTTGATCTGCTTGTCGAGATCGTCGCGGTCCGTGACGATGATGATCCGTGGGTTCTCGATGCTGCGCTCGAGAGCGAGCGAGCGCCCAAGCATCACCATCGTCAATGACTTGCCCGAACCCTGCGTGTGCCAGATCACGCCGCCCTTGCGGGCCCCGCTCACGTCGTGCTGCTTGACGGTCTCGACGGCGTGCCGGATTCCGAAGAACTGCTGGTGGCGCGCAACCTTGCGGACGCCGCCGTCGAACACGGTGAAGCGGCGGATGAGGTCGAGCAGCCGCTCGGGGCGACACAGCGCGTACACGGTCCGGTCCTGAACCGTGACCGCGCGCTCGCCCTCAGCGGCCAGCGCGTCGAAATAGACGCGCGCGCCCGCGAAATCACCGGAGAAGATGGCGTCCTTCTCCGCCGCGGTGAGCACGCGGTTGGCAAAGGGCGCGATGGCCTCGTCGGTGTCTTCCTCGTCGCGCCAGGTCTGCCAGAACTTCCGGGGCGTCCCTACGGTCGCGTAGCGCGCCTCGTTCCGGTTCATGCCGATCAGCAGCTGAGCGAAGTGGAAGAGCTGCGGGATGTTGTCCTCGTTCTGGTAGCCGATCAGCTGGCTATCCGCCTTCTTGAGGCTCTCGGTCGGCCGCTTGTTCTCTATCACGAGGATCGGGATGCCGTTCACGAAGGCGACAATATCGCAACGCTTGGTCTGGCTCGATGCAGTCCTCTCGACCGAGAACTCGGCCGTGACGTGAAAGACGTTGTTCTCCGGCCGCTCCCAATCGATGTAGCGGAACGAGTAGCTCTTCGAGTCGCCGTCGATGGACTTCGTGATGGTCGTGCCGAGGACGAGCGTGTCGTAGATGTCCTGGTTCGTGCCGCGCAGCCCCTTCAGCCGATCTGGCGTGGGCTTCAGCCGCCGCATCGCCTCGTGCGCATCCTCAAGATCGAACCCATACTCGCGGCCGCGATGCGTGAAGCGGTTGATGCGCATGAGTTGCTCGGCGAGGATATCGTCCAGCACCACGTTCCGCAGGCGCCCGCCGCGCAGGCGAAGAGCCTCCTCCTGCGAGAGCGGGGTGAACCCTAGCGCTACGAGCAGCTGCAGCGCCGGGACTTGGGATTGGTGCTTCTCGCTCGAATTGAAGGTCTCGGAGCTCATAGCGCCCACTCCGAGTGCCTGGCTGCCTTGTAGAAAGTCACGCAGGGCGCGTCGGGCGACTGGCCGAGCTTCTCGCGCTGCGGTTCTAGGATATCGACCAGGCTTTGGTAATACGCAGCCTCTCCCGCGTAGGCTTCGCCCGAGGATTTCATCTCGAGGTGCCGGCGATACACGTAGCAGATCGCATCGGCGACCTGCACCAGCGAGGAATGGTGCGACTTGATCGCGAAGGCCGTGTTGATGATGTGATCGAACCGATCCGACTTGCTGCGAGGTAGCCAGATCTTCTTGCCGCGCTTGGTGCCCCGAAGCTGATACAGCCCGTCATACCAGGCATTCGCATCGTACAGGCCGTCCGAGAGCTGAGGCATCTCGACCTTGTTGTCATCCATGATGACGACGGTCAGACCCTTGCTGTTTTTGACGCTCTGCATCTTCTTCTGAACGAGGGCGCAGGTGAACATGCCTCCGGCGAGCCAGTAGCTCTCGCCAAACGGATGACCGTGCCCAGCGGCACGCGCTGCATTCAACGCCGGAAACGACAAGCCGATGCCGAAGAGCTTTCCGCCGTTGGCGACTGCCAGCTTGCAGATGTCGGTGAGGAACGCCTTGCGCTCGTCGGCAGCGATCTTGCTCCAGCCGCCCTTGCCGTTGATGAACCTGCTCGTCTTGAGCTCGGTGCTCGACCCCGGGTGCTTGGCGAGGAAATCCGCCAGCATCATGTCGAAGTCGGCGGTTTTCTTGCGCAGCTTGTAGGCGTCAACCATCAGCCCGCACATGACAAAGACGTCGCTGTCTCCGGCGGCGCCACTCTCGTCGACGTAGATGAACTTCATTGCGCCACCTCCGTCGCCTCTGTCGTGTTCACCCTCCACTCGCCCGTCAACAGCTTCTGCATGAGGCCGCGTTTCTGACGGGAAACGGCTTCGATCTCGTCCGTTATAGCATCCAGTTCGCGCCGCGACGTCCGGAGGACATCGGCGATGGCCTCCTGTTCCTCCAGCGGCGGGACTGGAAACGGGAGGCGGGAGAACTCGCTCCAGCGGAGGCTGCCGCGGCGGTCTACCGAGGCGCTGGTACTGACTTCGAAGATGTGGCGGTAGAGGTCGGTCTTCAGAACCGCAAAGGCGTATTCGGAGTTCACTTGGTCCGCATCGAAACGGAATACGGTGTAGATGGGGCTGACGACGCCGATGTCGGTCAGGTTCTGGAAGCCGATCGACCCTTCCTCGACATGGTTGCTGGGAAAGCCGAAATCACCGCGCCAGATCTTCTTGTACCCGGTCAGGTCAGCGCTGAAGACCTGCTTCTTGAAGTACTCCAGAGATCGCACGAAGCCGTCGTGCTTCGAGCAGGAAAGGACTTCGTGCTGGCCTCCTTCGCCGTTCCGTTCTGAAATCTCTGCGGCCAGATCACCGATGTGCTGGCAGTTCCAGGAACTGGGAAGTTGAAACCACCGGTACGGCGTGACCTCATTGGACCTACGGAAGCGTTTCAGCTGCCAACCGCCAAAGACGAGAGCCATCGTGAGCCCGCGGTGCCGCTTGAGCTTCGCAGCGCGGAGGGCGGTGAGCTTTTCGAGCGCCTCGTCCCAAGTCCGCAGGATCTCGGCGATCTTGCGCTGTTCGGGGAGCGGGGGTAGCAAGACAAGCATTTCCTTGTAGGCACCAACATTGAAATGTTGGAGGGCGAGTCCGCCCTTATTGCCGAGGACATGCTGCTTGCCGACGTCCGAATTCGTGTAGCTAGCCAGATACTCTGGCAGAACTTGACTGCGATCCGGACGCGCAAACACGACATCGATGCAGTTGCTGCCTGCGAAATCCTTTGGCACGACACATGCTGTGCCAGGGGCGCCTGACCGCACGACCAGAACGTCGCCTTCTCGGAGGGCAGATTTCTTGTTTGCCTCGTGGCCGGCGTTAGACAGGTACACCCAGTCCCGATCAACGACCTTGTTCTCACCGATATTGGCGGACCGGAAAGCGCGAATACCCTCGCCGTTCTCGACGTAGTACTGTGACGGCTTGATCACGATCCCAACGCTGACTCTCTGGCAGATTTCCTCCACCGTTGCATGGCGCCATCCTTCAAGCATCAACACCGAGCTCCTTGAGATACCCAGCCATCTTCGCACGCACCTCCGCCAGCTCGGCCTCGATCCGCTGGATGTCCTTCTGCACGGCGGCGACGTCGATCTCTTCCTCCGGCGCGAAGGTGTCGACATAGCGGGGGATATTCAGGTTGTAGCCGTTCTCGGCGATCTCCTCGGGGCTGGCCCGATGCGAATACCGCTCGACCTCGGCGCGGGCGCCGTAGGTCTCCAGCACCTTCGCGACATGCGCGTCGTCCATCACGTTCTGGGTCTTGCCCGGCGTGAATTCCTTGCTGGCGTCGATGAACAGCACGTCGCGCCGGTCCGCATTCGCGCCACCTTCCTCGCGCGAGCGGTCGAAGATCAGGATGGCGACCGGGATGCCCGTGGTGGTGAACAAGTTTGCGGGCAGGCCGACGACCGCGTCTAGCAGGTTCTCCTCGATCAGCTGCTGACGGATGCGCCCCTCGGCACCGCCCCGGAACAAAACGCCATGCGGCACGATCACAGCCACGCGACCGGACTGCCGCTTGGCGATCTCGATCATGTGGGTGATGAAGGCGTAGTCGCCCTTGGACTTGGGCGGCACGCCACGCCAGAAGCGCTTGTACTGGTCGCTGTCCGCATCCTCCGCGCCCCACTTGTCGAGCGAGAAAGGCGGATTGGCGAGCACCACGTCGAACCGCATCAGGTGGTCACCCTCGACCAGCGCGGGGCTGTTGAGCGTGTCGCACCATTCGATGCGCGCGGCGTCCTTGGCGTGCAGGAACATGTTCATCCGGGCCAGCGCCCAGGTAGCCCCGTTCACCTCCTGCCCGTAGAGGGCGAAGTTCTCGGATCCCACCTCCTGCGCGGCCTGGATCAGCAGCGAGCCCGACCCGCAGGCGGGGTCGCAGATCGTGTTGCCGGGCTGCGGCGCGGCCAGCTTGGCCAGCAGACGCGACACGGCGGTCGGCGTGTAGAACTCGCCCGCCTTCTTCCCGGCGTCGGAGGCGAAGCGCGAGATCAGGTAGATGTAGCACTCGCCGATGATGTCCTCGGTCACCCGCGACGGGCGCAGGTCGAGGGCAGGCTTGGCAAAGTCCTCAAGCATGTTCTTGAGGCGGCGGTTGCGATCCTTCGGGCGGCCGAGATTGGCCTCGGAGTTGAAGTCGATATTGCGGAAGACGCCCTCGAGCTTGGCCCGGTTCGCGTCCTCGATCTTCTCCAGCGCGATGTTGATCAGCTCGCCGATATTGGCCTCGTTCCGCTGGGCGTGGAGGTCGTAGAAGCTGGCGCCCTCGGGCAGGATGAAACGCTCGCGCTCGAGGCGCCGGCGAATGCGGGCCTCGTCGTCGCCATACTGCTTGCGGTAGGTTTCGAGGTGGTCGTTCCAGAGGTCCGAAATGTACTTCAGGAACAACATTACGAGGATGTAGTCCTTGTACTGGCCGGCATCGACGGCGCCTCGGAAGGTGTCACAAGCCGCCCATGCGGTCTGGTTGATCTGCTGTTGGGTGATCTGGTCGCTCATCGGGCAATTTCCTTCTGGTCGGCAGCCTTGGCGGCATCGCCGAGAATGGCGCTTACGAGTGTTTCCCTGCGAGCGGCGAGTTGCCGAAGCAACCGCCCCTCCTGCCGTGCGAGGGCGTCGAGCTCGACGATACGTTTCTGCGTCTGCAGGTCGGGCACAGCGATCTCGAGGTCTTCGAGGGCCGCCATCGGGATCATCCTGAGACTTGTGCCCTGCGCCTCCGCGCCGAGCTTACGCTGCGCGTCGGGCTGGTTGATCGCCCATGCCAAGTATTCGGGGAGAACTCGCCGCCGGTCGGGTCGAACGATCACCAACGGGACGATGACCGCGACAGGCTCTGGCAGCGGATCGGGAATGGCTGCTGCGGCGTTCGGCTCGCCACGCGAGCGGAAGACGACCTCGCCTCCGCGGACGAAGTATCGGTCGGACAGTTCGCCCAGATCATACCTCTGGAAGTCCGGGCCAGGCTCTTCGCCGTTCGTTCCGACGTCACGCAGTTGCAGCGCCGGCACACCACCCTCCGGCAGAGGATCGAGTCTGCCGCGCGCCGTGAAGCCGGAGTGAATGTCGGAGAGCTCGGCGAGTCGCATGTAAGAATCCTCTGTAAGTCGATTTACAGAGAAATAGGCGCTCACACCTCGCGAGTCAATCCTTCAGATTGCAGTTTTCTCCCTACAGAGAAAAATGCGTTGTCTGATGCTGCCATGTGAGCGGGAAGGGCTCCAGAACGCGCGCCAGCGTCACCTCCGGCCCCTGCTTCCCGTCCAAGATGCCCTCGATGATGTCAGGCGCGAGCAGCGTGAGCCGCAGGACGCGGGTCATGTAGGAGGGCGCGATGCCCTCCCGTTCGGCCAGTTCGGCGATGGTGGCGTATTCGCCCGACTCGAGCATCCGCTTCCATCGGAACGCACGGGCCAGCGCCTTGACTAGCGTGCTGTCAGTCCGCTGCGATTGCGTGGCGCCCTCGGGCAACTGCATCTCCTTCTTCCCGCCACGCTTCACGATCCGGAACGGGACGTGGAGCGTCACGGTGTCGGGGATGGGTGCGCCGCGTGTCATGCTGCGGCCTCGATGCCGCCGGTCAGCATCTCGCGCGCGAGGCTGCCGAGCCCGTCGACGCGGAGCCGAACGTTCAGCCCGTCCGTGCCTATCTCCACCCGTTCAACCAGCAGCGCCACGATGCGGGCCTGCTCTGCGGGGAAGAGTTCGTCCCACAGCGGGTCTAGCTGCTGCAGGGCCGCGCGGGCGTCGTCTTCGTTGATGTTGTCCACGTGGGAGCGCGCGGCCTTCCATGTCCCCGCCACGATCTCGGGCTGGCGGAACACGGTGCGAAGCTGGTCGATGACGGCAGCCTCGATCTCGCCTGCGGGCACGCGGCCCACCGGGCATGATCCGGCGCCGTGTTTCAGTACTGTCTGGCTGACATAGTAGCGGTACAGCCGGTCGCCCTTGCGGGTGTGCGTCGGCGAGAACGCCGCGCCGTCGGGTCCGAACAGCAGCCCCTTCAGCAGTGCCGGCGTCTCGGCGCGTGTTCGCATCGCTCGCTTGCGCGGGCTCTCCTGCAGGATCGAGTGAACGCGGTCCCACGTCTCGCGGTCGATGATCGCGTCGTGCTCGCCGGGGTAGCTCTCGCACTTGTGGACTGCCTCGCCGATATAGGCGCGGTTGTTCAGCATCCGGTAGAGGTACTTCTTGTCGATCCGGTTGCCGCGTGGCGTGCGGATGCCGCGCTTCGCGACCTCCCGCGCCAGTTCCGTCCCGGATCCGATCTCGAGGAAGCGGGCGAAGATCCAGCGGACGTGCGCGGCGTCTTCCTCGTCGACCAACAGCTTCCGGTTCTCGACCCGGTAGCCGTAGGGCGGGACGCCGCCCATCCACATGCCCTTCTTGCGGCTGGCGGCGACCTTGTCGCGGATCCGCTCGGCAGTCACCTCGCGCTCGAACTGCGCGAAGGACAGCAGGATGTTCAGTGTCAGCCGGCCCATCGACGTGGTCGTGTTGAAGGACTGCGTCACCGAGACAAAGGTCACGCCGTTTCGGTCGAAAACCTCGACCAGCTTGGCGAAGTCGGCGAGCGAGCGGCTGAGCCTGTCGATCTTGTAGACGACGACCACGTCGACCAGCCCGTCCTCGATGTCCTCCAGCAGCCGCTTCAGGCCGGGCCGTTCCAGCGTGCCGCCGGAGATGCCGCCGTCGTCGTACTGATCGCGGACGAGCACCCAGCCCTCGGAACGCTGGCTGGCGATGTACGCCTCGCAGGCCTCCCGTTGGGCGTGGAGCGAGTTGAACTCTTGCTCCAGACCTTCCTCCGACGACTTGCGGGTGTAGATCGCGCAGCGCTGTTTCCGGATCATTCCTGGTTTCGAGGGGGCCTTCGTCATGTCCGCGCCCTCCGGTTCTTCAGCCCGAAGAACACCCACCCGTTCCAGCGTGTGCCGGTGATGGCGCGGGCGATGGCCGAGAGCGACTTGTAGGGCCGACCCTGCCACTCGAAGCCGTCCGTGGTGACGGTGACCACCTGCTCGACGCCCTGCCACTCGCGGATGAGTCGCGTGCCGGCGATGGGCATGGTGTCGGCGCGGATCCGGCTCTTCTTCCGGTCGCCGCCGTCCAGCTCCTCGCCAAGCCGTTCCAGCCGCCGGATCGTATCGGGTTTCAACCCGCCGTAGGCCAGCTCCTGGATGCGGTAGGCCAGCCGGCTCTCGAGATATCGCCGGTTGAACGGCGGCGGCTCGCTGTCGAACAGATCGCGCCATTGCTTTTTCAGGTCCGGCGTCGTCGCGAACTTCAGCGCGGCCAGGCGCGCGGGGATGGGATCGTGGGTCGTCATGCAGGTCTCCGGTGAGTTGGAGTTGCATGACGGCATGCGTTCGCCGGAGAGTGTAGGCGAATTTCTCCAGTATCGTCAGAAGCTTCGCCGCGCTCGCGATGCCGAAGCCGGACGAGCCCGAGCGCCAGCAGGCCGCACAGTTCGGCGCGTCGCTCGGCGGGCGTCATCTGGTCGGGCGGCAGGGGATTGGGGCGTTTCATGAAGGGCGGGTCCGTGAGGTCTCGCCCTTCTCCTACTCATCGCATTTGCGAACCGTCCCACGTGGCCGGGCCAGGCACGGGTGGAGCCGTCACGGACTCGACTCGTGGTTGTCCTGTCGGGTAGAACATAATCAGAACATGTCCGGCATTAGCGAGGTGAGTATATGGGTTCCGATCTCAAGAAATTCGTCAATCCCAAGTTCCTGAAGACCATCGATCTGGGCCTCATCAAGGTGCTCTTCGCCCGGCATTTCGAGGCGGAGGACCTGCCCATCGATTTCGATGGCGAAGCTTCAGAGGTCCGATCTGCACTCGCCAAGCATTTCGAAGCGGCTGTCACGGCCTGGAACGAGGGCATGGTCGCCGATCTCCACCGGGTGGCGGACCTTGGCAGCAACGAGGGCATGCAGATCATCCTGAATGAGGCGCGGCGGCAGGGCGTGGTGCTCTATCCCGATCCCGAGCCGGACGAGAAGGAATCGGCTCCCGCCAGACACGACCCGAAGCATGTCGCGCTGCACACCTACCTGCATCACAAGAGCGTCTTCGAGGCGGCGGCCGACTTCCATGCCCTTCGGGCACCGACAGCACTGGCCGAGTTCCGAGGACCGGAGCGTGACGTCAGCGCCGACCTGACGCCGGAGATCATCGACGCCTTCAAGGCGGCGGCGATGAAGCTTTTCGCCCGCGATCTACAGGGCGAGTATTGCCGCCTCGGTCCCTACGAGGAGGACGGCGAGATCAACCTCGTCGTCAGCCACGGCGCCCCGGTCGCGACGACACCCGTCGTGGACGGCGACAAGGAAAAGATCATCCCGCTTCGCGCCGTGAAATACGCCACGCTGCGCTACTCGCCGGCAGAGGCCCGGTTGTTCATCGGCGGGGTCGTGAAGGCCCAGCAGGCGGATCTGGCCGAGATCTTCGCCAAGCACGTCCTTGGCCGTCCCGCCTTCTTTTCGGGCAAGGACGCCCGCGATCTCTATACGCTCGATCCCATCAGCGAGGCCGGCCCCGACTTCGCCTTCGATTATCGCTATGACGACCGCATCCTCGACGTGCGGATCGTGGCCGCCGCCGCCGACCATTTCGAGTGGGACGAGGACGAGGCGAAATGGCGGTACGTCCGGACCTGGGAATCGAAGGACGCAACCGGCGCGCTGCGGCACTTCAAGGGCAGCGAGGTGAAGTTCGGCAAAGGCTGGCGGCTCGGCGAGATCTCGTTCCGCGTCTTCTTCAAATCGGAGGGCAAGCGGCCTGCGCAGGTCACCGTGAAGCTGAAACCGCCGGGCACGCTCGCTTTCCGCCGCACGCAATTCGAGAAGGCGATCCACACGCTGATCGCGCGCCACGGGCTGGAGAAGGACCGCGATGCTGGCATGGTTGTGGACGCGGCTGAGTGATGGCGGACCGCAGGTCTCGATCTCGGGCCGTGCACTGCGCCAGTTTCCTGAGCGCGAGGTCGAGCGCCTTCTGCGGTCGCGCTTGCTGATCGAGCATCCGAAGGCGGACAGCTGGTCGGTCTGTGCGCATTGTGATTGCAGTCTCGATGTCCGGCCCGTCCGGCAGATCGGCGACGAACTTCGTGCCTGCTGCCCGCACGATGCGGCAGAGGATGTTGTCCTGGAGGATGACGACCTGACGCGGTTCGGCATCGATGCCAACCGGCTCGCAGGGCAGATCGGCGCGGGCGGCGGTCTCGCCGGCCCGGTCTCGGCTGTCGTGGATGGGGTCTGGATGATCGGCTCCGGGCCTGCCGGTCGTGTGCTGATGCTGTGCGACACCGCGGACCGGTTGGAGGCGCCGGGGGCAATCCTCGCGCTGAAATCCGCGGCGGCGCCGCGACCAGTGACGGTCATCGCCAAGGAGCCGGAGCCTGCGCTGGTGCTACGGCTACGCGAGGCCGGGATCGAGGTCCGTGCGCTGGCCGACGTGGTCAAGGCAGATCCGGAGGGTGTCGACCGCCTGATCCTTGACAACGGGTGCATACCGACCGGCGGTGTAAGGCTCGTCCTGCATCGCCAAGGTCAGTTCGCGGTGCTGGACGGTTGCCGCCTAGATCTTGCCCCGCAGATGTTCGCTCTCTTCAGAATGCTTGTCGAACGGTCGGTGCAGCGCGACCCCGTGCTCAAGGCGCAGGAGATCGAGGCGCAGTTTCAGCGAACACCGCGAGAGATCGTCCGAGACTTGCGCAGGGCCCTCGTCACCTGCGGGCTCGCGGAAAAGGCGGTCGAAACGCTCGTGGAGACCGTCCGGTCGCATGGGTACCGCCTCGGCCTCGCGCTGTCAGAGGTCGCCATAGAGAACTGAGTGCCGTCGGGCACACACCCGGCACACATCAAACACACGCCAATCACACCGGCGGCCCGGCGGAGGTCGGCAGTCTCGGAGCATCAGAAACGATGTTCCGAGGCTTTCACCGATGTATCCCCCGATTTCCCCCTCCGACCTCGCCACGCTGATCGACGAGACCGACGTCGCGGCGCGACGCCTGCACCGCAAGCTGGCGCTCCCCGCCGCCGATCTCGACGATCTGCGCCAGGACCTTCTGGTCGATGTGATCTGCCGGCTGCCGGGCTTCGACAAGCGCCGCGGCTCCATCGGCGCGTTCGCGAACGTCGTCCTGCGCAACCAGTGCTCGCGTATTGCGATCCGGCACCACCGTCAGCGTCAGGCGCAGGGCGGCACGGTGCTGTCGCTCGACGCGCCCGTCTCTGGCAGCGCCGAGCCGCTGAGCTGCCTGCTGGCGGAGACGGACGGGCTGGCCGCCTGGCACGGCCAGGATCGTTGCGCCGCGGCGGACGTGGAGACCCGCCACGATCTCGCCCGGGCGCTCGCCGACCTGCCGGAGGATGTCCGCGGGCTCTGCGCGGCACTCGGCACCTGCGCCGTCGCCGACCTGATCGGGCGCGACGGCACCTCCCGCTCCGCCCTCTACCGCCGCCTCGCACGCCTCCGGCTCGAACTCGCCATGCGCGGGCTCGGGGGGCGGTGGGACGGTTCGGAAGCCGCGTGAGTAGAGGGAGGACATGGAGATGCTCGTCATGCCCCCCACCGCCTTCACCCCGGCTCGGCCCCGGACGCTCACCGACATCGAGTTCTGCGCCTGGATCGGCCAGGCGATGCCTGGCGACCGTCTGGAGTACCACCGCGGATTCCTCGGGATCGACACGACGGCCGTGATCTCGACGCTGCCGGAACCGGACCGCCGCAGGCTTGCCGCGCTGGCGAGCGCCGCGCACCGCGCCTTCGAGGCGGACCTCGTCCACCTCGTGCAGGTGCGGCTCGGTCCCGACCGCTTCGCCTATCTCGCCATCGCGCGGACCAAGCCGCACCGCACGCCCGTGCCGCTCGCCCGCCTCCTCGAAGACGCCGAGGCCGCCTGATGGCCGTTCCGTTTCCCTCCCTTGGAGTTCCCGCCATGTCGCACCCCGACAATGCCCCTCGCTTCGACGATCTCGAAGGTCTCGCCCTCGGCGACATCGCGGCGCTGCCGCCCGAAATGCTGCTGGATCTGCAGACCACGGCGCTCGCCGAGACCGCCCGCGTGAAGCGGCTGCGGGACCGGCTCGAAGCCGGCATCGCGCAGCGCTACGAGGCCGCTGCCGCGGCGGAACGGGCTGCGCAGGGCAAGACCTGCGGCACCGTGCGCGTCGAGGACGAGGGCGTCGTGGTCGTTGCGGACCTGCCGAAAAAGGTCACGTGGGATCAGGACCGGCTCGCCGCCATGGCCGAGCGCATCCGAGCCGCCGGCGACGATCCGACCGAGTATCTCGAGATCGCCTACCGCGTGCCCGAGCGGCGTTTCGGCGCCTGGCCCGCGGCGATGCGCGAGGGCTTCGCGGACGCGCGCAGCGAGACCACCGGCAAACCCGTCTTCCGGCTCGAGGCTCGAGACCGGTGACGCGCGG
>Ga0076930_101239_pt1 | contig 14825 bp, 14 predicted proteins | sample HotLakConsoUCCRE_FD_71149 | JGI IMG/M metagenome (GOLD analysis project Ga0076930, IMG submission 71149) | Hypersaline microbial mat communities from Hot Lake, Washington, USA - Hot Lake Consortium UCC-RE (version 3) (version 3) ...
CGAGGGAAATCCGATCTCAGGAAAGGGTAGTTTTGAAGAGGCATTATCCTATTATTATCCGGGAGACAAAATTACGGTCCAGTACCTCCGGTCAAATAAGCCCCAAAAATCAGAATTGACCCTTCAGAATCTGCTTGGCGGAACAGGTGTGATCAAACGAACATTTTATACATCACCATTGCTCGGGGCAAAATTAGAGACCATCAATGCCATTGAAAAGGATCGCTTTGGTATTGATTCAGGAATAAAAATCACCGGCCTTACTAGGGGCTATCTGTATGACTTGGGTCTGGGAGAAGGCTTTATCCTTACTCATGTCAATGATAAAATTGCGGAAGATCCGGAAGAGTTGGGTGAATTTCTGGAAGACTATAGTGGAAGGTTGAAGATAGAGGGCCTGACACCTGGCGGCAGGCCATTTGTACAAACTTACACGATCAGGTGAAAAATCATATTTCCTTAACAGGCTGGTCAGGTTTAGCGTAAGTCAACCTGGCCAGTTTTTTACCTAGATGATAGGAATCAATGCCTGAAGAAGTTACGGTACCCAATTTTTCCAGGTCAATAAAGCCGTCCTCGCCTAAGGCTGCTTCTTCCAGGTAGACATGTTCTATACTGCCAATAACCAAAACAGTTTCATTGATGGCCAGGGTGAGGACGTCTGCCAGACTACAACCGATTTTCAGGGGACTGGCAGCTACATAGGGGGCCTTAAATCCATCAATGTATTCTTCCTTTAATCCAGTAGCTTCAAATTCAGAGTCTTTCCATCGGGCACTGCTGTGGTGAGCGGCTTTATAAAATGTCTCGGTTACATGGTTGAGGGTAAAACATTTGCTTTGAAGGATATTTTCCAGGGTATGGCGCTCTACCGAATGAGGCCTGAATAAAATCCCTACCAATGGCGGACTTGCGCCGATGTGAAAGACCTGGCTGAATGGGGCCAGGTTGGTTTTTTTCGTTTCGGCATGAATTGTTCCTATAAGATTCAGGCTTTTATAACCACTCAGGCAATTGACAAAATCTCTTCTAAAACCTTTTTCCGCCTCGAGTATGTCCTTTTGGGTAAAATGTTTCATCAGGTAATGATGGCTTCTTCCAGTGAATCACAGTATTTTATGTCCAGGTTTTCGATGATGTTTCCCGGGTTTTTTTCAAGTATCTCTTTTTTGGCAATCATGACCATTTTTTCGAACCATTTTTCGGCTGGAAGTATTTTGCGGTGTACCGTGATGCCTTCAAAGTACATTTCCTTTTTCCAATCCAGGAAATACCATTCCATACTTGGTTGGTGAAAAGCCCGCAAAGCCCGCTTATCAAAAATAAACTTGTGAAATTTTCCTTTTTTGACAATGGCAGATATTTTACGGAAGGTTTCTTTAAAATCCTCAATGGGAACGTAATCTACCAAAAGCTCACATATGATGATTCCGCTGGCTTCGTTTACCAAAACCTTGGCATACCTTCCTTCAAAAGATAGGTCAAAGTTCTTCATTGCTGATTTATTCAGGGTGTCGTTCATTTTTTCCACGTTTAAAAGCAATTACCCTTACGTTTACGGAATAAGTGATTAATAGATTTAGTGAAAAGAATTTTTTCTTTGCTTTTTTTCATTTTCTACCTCTTCCTTGAAATTGTCCAGATCCTCCTCAAGCTTTATGGCATAATTAATGGTCGTTTTCATCAGATCCTGCTGCGCTTCTATCTGTTCTTTCAACCGAGACAATTCCAGATTCATTTCCAGCAATTTTTCCTCATAAGCTTTTCTAAGCCGCTCTTTCTCTATTTGGGCTTTTTTTAGCTCTGCTTTAAAAATCAAATATGATTCAGGTGGAGTCCTCATACTACTCTTAAATTTATTTCAGGGACAATACCCTATATCTGTTACACTTTGTTCAACCTAAATGTTGTAAGATAATCAATTTTTATCTAACGGCAGACAGGCCTCCATCTATTTTAAGAACCTGTCCTGTAATCCATGATGATTTATCTGATAATAGATACACCACTGCTTCAGCTATGTCGCTGACCTCTCCGTGTCTTCCCAAAGGATGCCGTTTTCCTGCTGCTTCTTTCTTTTCAGGACTGGATAGCAGGGCTTCTGCCAGGGGAGTGTCGGTTAAGGATGGGGCGATGGTATTGACCCGGATATTGGCATTGGCCCATTCAGCAGCCAAAGAGCGGCTCAGTCCCTCTACGGCACCTTTAGCTCCCGCAATGGAGCTATGGAATCCCAGGCCTGTCTGCACTGCTACCGTACTGAACAATACTACTGATGCATTTCCTGACTTTTTCAGGGGCTTTTGCAAGGCCTGCAAAACTTTTATGGCACCCAAATAATTGATTTCAAGATCTTTTCTGAAGTCGGAAATATCAATGCGATGAAAGGGCTTGAGATGAATGGTCCCGGGGCAATAAACCAAACCATTTACTTCTTCAGGTAATCCATCCATATCCTTGAAGTCGGAAGTGATATCCAATTGTCCTGATCCGGATTTTGATTTGGAAAACGTCAGCACATTTGCCCCGGCATTCTCCAAAAGCGTTTTTACTTTCTCTCCTATGCCACTGTTACCTCCAATGATTACAATATTTTTATTTTCCATATCATTCGTATTTTATTATTACAATCCATTAAACTTTAAATTGTTTAACCCATTTAACCCATAATGCCAAATTTGTTTTCCTGTAGAAGTAAAAAAAATCTCCCCTCAATACTTTTGAAGGGAGATAAGCATTTTTTAATAAAGTTATTAGCAGAAAGGGTAAACCAACTTACCTGGAGAGTTCCAGGTATTTGAGGAATTCATTTCTTTTTTGAGGATTTGTTTCGAACAGGCCGCTGTAAAACGATGTCACGGTACTGCTGCTGTTATCCTTTACTCCTCTGCTGGAAACACACATGTGGTCTGCGTCCAGGATGACGGCTACATCTTCTGTTCCGAGCGCGGTCCTGAGTTCGTTCCCAATTTGAACCGTCAACCTCTCCTGTACCTGAGGCCTCTTGGCAAAATATTGGACAATACGGTTAATCTTTGACAATCCGATGACGTGACCATTGGAAACATAGGCTACATGAGCCTTGCCGGAAATGGGCACAAAATGATGTTCACAATGAGAATAAAACGTGATGTTTTTTTCCACCAGCATTTCATTGTAGCGGTACTTGTTTTCAAAAAGTTTGGCTTCAGGCTTGTTTTTAGGGTCAAGGCCGCTAAAAACCTCTTTCACAAACATTTTTGCTACTCGCTTGGGAGTGCCCTTCAGACTGTCGTCCGTTAGGTCTAAACCCAGGACATGCATGATTTCCTTAAAATGCTTTTCTATCAATTCCATTTTAAGCTCATCATCCATTTCGAAGGCATCTTCCCGCAATGGTGTTTCATGGGACGAAGCTATGTGCTCGTCTCCTAATTCTTCTATAGCCTGATTGAGATCAATCCCCGCTGAATTCAACAAAGTTTCTTTCTGTTTCATATAATCGAACTGTTAAGTCGTATTTAATTTCAATTTTTTCTCTCAAAATATTCCAAATAACCACAGCAATGTTTTCTGCAGTTGGGTTAAGGGTTTTAAATTCATCAGTATCTAAATTTAAGTTTTTGTGATCAAATCTATCGCTTACATGCTCCTTAATCAAATCCTTTAACAACTTCATGTCATAGACATATCCTGTGTCAGGATCAATCGGGCCTTCGAGTTTTACGACAAGGTCATAATTATGTCCATGGTAATTATCGTTGTTGCACTTTCCAAAAATTTCCTTGTTTTTTTCTGCTGTCCAGTTAGGATTGTGCAAACGGTGTGCTGCATTGAAATGAGCTTTTCGGTAGACGGCGATTTTCATAGGAATTTTAACAGCTGTAATGTTAACTTTGTTTAATAATGAGCGTAATTAATTCAACAAAAATGATAAATGCTTATTTTCCAGGAGATTTAATTTAAAGTAATATTGGTTTGCCCGGATCTTTGCTAAATGATTTTCAACGCAAACAACAACAGTTTTAGGCCAATGGGTTCAAAATTTTTTCAATTATAAAGGGTCAATTAAATAATATTTTGAATTAAAATAAATTTTTTAGGTTTAGATGTTGTTTATTTATATGAAGGAGTAAGCAAAGGCTCTTTTCGAAATAATTATCCTTTTACTTTACTATCATTCAAATGATGAACAAGTTTATTATTGTACTTCTTTTTTTAGGCAGTCCGGTGCTGTCATTTGGTGATGCCCGACTTTTTAGTTCTGATCAAGAAAACATGCGGACGTTGAGTTTTAACGATACTGATGAGCTTACCCTACTGACCGATTTAATCTGGCAAAACATACAGCGGGAAGCGGGGTCACTAAGGAAGGAGGTCCTGGAGCTGGCTTTGAAAGGGTACCAGCAAATGCAGGAGCAAGGCCTGTTAAAAGAAGGAAAGCCGTTAACCGTAATCGATTTTGACCTTCCCTCTACCCAAAAGAGACTCTGGGTCATTGATATGAGAAGTCAAAAATTGCAGCATACTTCCCTGGTGTCCCATGGAAAAAACTCAGGCCTGATTAAAGCCGAAAAATTTTCCAATACTCCGGAAAGCCATATGAGCAGCCTGGGCTTTTACTTGACCGGGGAAACTTATGTGGGCAAACATGGGGCTTCCCTGCGGTTAGATGGATTGGAGAAAGGAATCAATGACATGGCCAGATCGCGGGCAATAGTCATTCATGCGGCAGACTATGCCGAGCCTACATTTTTGAAAAACTACGGTAGATTGGGAAGAAGTTTGGGGTGTCCGGCACTTCCTACAGAGAATTACGAAGAAATATTGGCACTGATTAAGGAAAAAAGTTGCTTGTTCATTCATGCCGATGAAGCATCCTACAAAAAACAATCAGTTTTCGTAAGTCAGGGGTAATTTCAAAAGCTTGAGCAAATCTCCATCCCTGGAATAAATGTCTCTTCGAATATTTTCCCGGTTTGCCCCATCTGTCCAAAAAGTCAGGTAAAGGATGATTACGGGTATTTTCTTTTTTGAAGCTACCGGTTGTTCTTTTCCACCATTCATGGTATCCTTTATCCTTTCCTCGGTCCACAGGGGTTGATCAGCCAGCAGGATTTGTGCCAGTTCCAAAGGTTTTTGAATACGGATACATCCCGAACTCAATGCCCTGTCTGCCCGGAAAAACAATTCCCTGGAGGGCGTATCGTGGATGTATACATTGTATTTGTTGGGAAACATGAATTTCACCAATCCCAGGGAGTTTTGTCTTCCTGATGCCTGTCTTACCATATAGGGGAAACTATCACTGCTAATGCCTGCCCAATTAATGGTATTCGGATCTATCTCCTTGCCGGAGAAATCCAGTATTTTCATGTTTTTGCGGGCCAAATAACCAATGTCTTTTTTTACCGCTGGAATAACGTCATTTTTCAGGATGGTAGGAGGTACGGTCCAGGTCGGGTTGAAGACAAGATAGGACAGTTCTGCATTGAATACAGGAGTCTTACGGTAGGATTGCCCCACAATGGCATTGGAATGTAATAAAGTATCCCTTGCTCTGATATAGTCCATGGAATAGTTGGCTATGTTTACAAGGATCAATTCCTGAAGGGTTGTGTCCGGCAGCCATCTCAATCTTTCCATATTTACCATTGCCTTTTCGATCAAAGTCCTTGGAGATTGGTTCAAGGCCTGAATGGTAGCTTTACCAAGTTTCCCGTCTGGTTGCAGTCCATGCCTTAGCTGAAATCTTTTAACACCTTCTGCCATGAGGCTGTCGTAAACATCTATCCGGTTAGTATCTGGCGCATAATTTTCCAGGTCCTTCCAAAAGACCAGAATATCCCTGATCGCAGGAACTTGCTCGGCTCTTTGTCCGGGTTCCAGTGGTTTCTCCGGTTCGGGGTTATTCCAAAGCAGACCTGATCCGGTTTGTTCCATCTCATGGTACTTTTTTAAGGAATGTCTCATCCTTTGATAAATCGGGAACTTTGGGTGAAGACTAAATAGTTGTTGACGGACATCTTGTCTGGCAAGTGCCAGGTTTAATTTTTCAAGTAGCTTGGGATCATTTTCTTTGGATTGGATATCCCAGATACCCTTCAGGTGTTCGGGATGTACTTTTCCCTGGTACAGGTGTTTGGCCAAAAGGATAAAAGCATCACTGAGCAGGATATCCATCAAGGCCAAATCCCGTTCATTTACCGATGTACCGTTCAGGGATTTTTCAAATAAAATATTAAGTTGGTCCAGGTGATAGTCCTCTGGGATCAGACCGTCAAATTTGGACTGTTGGATGAGCAGCCTCAGTTCCAATGCCTCGCAGGAAGGTGTTGATCCGGTCAACCAGCCTGGCATAAAAGCCCTCTCAGAGTAAAAGGTAAGGAGATAAGACCTGGAATAAATCCTGCCTCCCAGGTATTCCATTTTGAGCTGCGATTCATCTCCTTCCAATAAATTCCTGATTTCAAATGCCGTTCCCTGGTTTAACGCACCTGATGAGGCTTGAAAAGGGAGAAGGAAAAGAAAAATGAGCATGCTTAAGACTAAATATACATGGTACAATGGGTTACTCATGTTAACTGATAGTTTTTGAATTCATTTCCTAGATCCCATGCTTTCTTCAGCATCCCCAGAAAGCTATCCATTTCAGCCAAAGGAACCATATTTGGCCCGTCACTCAAGGCCTTTGTGGGATCCGGGTGGCTTTCGATAAAAAAACCATCCACTCCTGCTGCTCCAGCGGCTCTTGCCAGAAATGGGGCCATTTGTCTTTGCCCCCCGCTGCTGCCTTGGTTGCCCCCCGGTTGTTGTACACTGTGGGTCACATCAAAAACCACGGGCGCAAACTGTCTCATAATAGGCAATGCCCGCATGTCGACCACCAGATTATGGTAGCCCAGGGAAAAGCCCCTCTCCGTAAGACATACTTGCTGATTGCCAGTGGAACGGATTTTATCTACGGCATATTGCATGTCCTCAGGGGCCATAAATTGTCCCCTTTTGATTTTTATGGCTTTTCCTGTTTTTCCAGCCGCCAGCAATAGGTCTGTCTGCCGGCATAAAAAGGCAGGTATCTGAATCACATCCACCACTGCTGCTACAGCTTCTAACTGATAGCTTTCATGTACATCTGTAACCAAGGGTACCTTTAGGATATTGCCTACTGTTTGTAGCACCTCCAAAGACCGGTCAAAGCCTATGCTCCTGAAAGAGCCTCCGGAGGTGCGGTTAGCCTTGTCAAAAGAGGCCTTAAACACATAGCCAAAACCATGTTTTTGGGCATATTCCTTGACCTGGGTGCCGATTTCCAGGCATATATCAAGGCTTTCCACGGCACAGGGCCCGGAAAATAGTACCGGCCGATCGCCCCCTAGCCGGAGGTCTTCCCTGATGGACATTTTGTGCGGGCTTTTTTTCATTGCGTTGAATTTTAGAAGGAAAATCTTAGTGGCTTGAAAGGGTTTTACAAACTGATTTTTAGTCCTCCCTGTGCATAAAGGATGATATCTGCTAATTCTCGGAAGGCACCTTCTCCTCCATTTTTGACCGTGACGTAATCTACTTTATCTCTGATATAGATCATGGCATCAGCAGGGGAAGCAGCAAGCCCGACCCTGCTGAGCAGTTCGAGGTCAATGAGGTCATCTCCCATATAGGCTACCTCCTCAGGGGAAATCCCCTTTTTTTCTATAATCCCCTTTAGTGTGGACCATTTATCGCGGACACCATGTAAATGAAAATCAACTTTCATTTGCTCACATCGGAGCGACGAAACCTTTACATTCCTACCGGATAGGATGCCGGTTTCAATACCCGCAAGCTGCAGGTATTGAATGATCTGTCCATCTTTCACCTGAAATTTTTTGTACTCCATTCCCTGGTCATCCAGAATGATTCCTCCATCAGTCAGCACCCCATCCAGGTCTGAAACCAAAAGCTTGATCCGCCCGGCTTTTTGAATCAGGTCTTCCGGTAAGTGGTCAAAATAATGCATTACCTTTTGTTTTTCCACTGAATAGAGTAGAGGTCCAGCCTTCTTTGTGCCAGATTCCGAACGCTGCCTGCTTTCCGTAATTTGGTCAATAAGTCCAGGTCTACATCTGCTACTATGGTGGTCTCTGTATTGAGAGAGGCTTCAGCAATGATGGCATCGTGAGGGAAGGAAAAGTCAGAGGGAGAATATATGGCTGCCTGGGAATGCTGAATATCCATATTTTCCACTCTTGGCAAATTACCCACCGAGCCTGTAATCGCCACGTAGCATTCATTTTCGATGGCCCTGGATTTGGCACAGGTACTTACCCTAAGGTAGGCATTTTTAGTATCCGTCCAAAAAGGAACGAACAGGATGTCCATTTCCTTCTCTGCGAGAATGCGGCTCAATTCCGGAAATTCAATGTCATAACAGATTAAAATCCCCACCTTGCCTGCATCGGTATCAAAAACCTTGATGCCATTTCCTCCCTGCAGCCCCCAGTAAGATTGCTCATCAGGAGTGATGTGCAATTTATACTGTTTATCCATGGTACCATCTCTCCTGCAGAGATAACTCACATTTCGCAGTTTTTTTCCATCATACTCAGGCATGCTTCCGGCGATGATGTTCACATTATAGGAAAGGGCCAGGTCCCGCATCCGAATGACAATCTCCTCCGTGTAATCTGCCAGATTTCTGATGGCTTCTGAGGCGTCCATTTTGTTGAATTCTGCCAGTAAGGGCGCATTGAAAAACTCGGGAAACAAGCAGAAATCTGATTTGTAATCCGATACCGTATCGACAAAAAACTCCACCTGTTGCATCAGGTCATCCACATCAGTGAAGCGTCTCATTTTCCATTGAACCAAACCTAGTCGGACGATGGTTTTTTTGTTGCCAATTAGTTTTTCTTCCTTTTCATAATAAATGTTGATCCATTCCAGCAGGGTGGCATAAGCCCTGGAATCGGTGTCCTCAGGCAGGTATTTGGTGATTACCTTCCGCACGTGAAATTCATTCGCCAACTGAAAGGAAAGTACAGGGTCAAATATTTCTTTGTTTTTGACTAGCTCTATGTATTTCCTGGGCGACATCTGGTCGGCATATTTGTTATACCCAGGTATCCTGCCTCCTGCGATGATGGAGCGCAGGTTCAGGTTTTCGCAAAGCTCTTTTCTGGCATCATAAAGCCTCCTGCCCAAACGAAGCCCTCTGTATTCCTTGTCTACAAATACATCCGTACCATAAAGGGTATCTCCTTCCTCATCGTGCGTATCAAATTTTCCATAGCCGGTTATTTGGTCGTAGGTGTGGTTATCTCCATATTTCGAATAATCCACTATCAGACTTAATGCTACTGCTACAACTTTCCCATTATCCTCCAAGCAAATTTGTCCTTCGGGAAAGGCATTCAATTGATTTTTAAATTCCTCCTTGGTCCAGGTCATTCCCTGGGTTTTGTAGGCAGAAACCATGATATCACGGATATCATTGAAATCGGAATGTTTGATATTCCGGAGTTTAAGTCGGTGTTCGAGTTCTTCTTTTTGTTTACTCATAACGTAAAATTAACTACAAATTTACCTAAATTGATGGCTAATGATCAATCTCAACTGGAATTTATCCCTATTTTTTCAACAAAGGAGAAAAGAGAGGGCAAACCGGACTTTTCTGGATAAAATTTAGTGCGATCCCGTTCAATTCCCGGCAATAAAATCATATATTGGAAGCTATCTGTTGCCTGGTTCAGGATTAAATTTTGATCAATGGAGCATATTGAAGCATGAAGGAAATAATTGAAGATATTAAGAACGGAGATTTTGAAGCCTTTCTGGGGCATTTTAACGATTTACTAAATCTGAAATTGTTGATGCTTGGGGATACCAAATTAACACTAGGCTTATTCATCAGTCTTACGGTTGCCATTTTCTTACTTTTTTTCATTTCGGAATTGGCCAGAAAGTTTTTGGCCAACAAAGTATTGACCCGGTACAAACTGGAAGTAGGCATCCGGCAGTCCATTGCAACGATTTTTAAGTACATCATTATCATTTTTGGCCTGGTTACCATTCTACAAAATAGCAATGTGGATTTAAGTGCTTTGGGTATTTTGGCAGGAGCCATAGGGGTAGGTATTGGTTTTGGCTTGCAGAATATCACCAATAATTTCATCAGTGGATTGATTATTCTGTTTGAAAGGCCCATAAAAGTCGGAGACAGGATTGAGGTCAATGATGTCTACGGGGATGTAGTAAAGATATCGGCCAGGTCGACTATGGTGTTGACCAATGATAACATTTCAATCATAGTGCCCAACAGCCAGTTTATCGACAATGCAGTGATCAACTGGTCCCATAATGACAGGAATATACGGTTTAATATTCCTGTAGGCGTTTCCTACAGGGAAGATCCGGCAAAGATCAAAAGAATTTTACTTGAGGTGGTTAAGGCGAATGATGGGGTGCTAAAGTATCCTGAACCGGATGTGCTGTTTGAGCAATACAACGATAGCAGCATTGATTTCAACTTGAGGGTTTGGACATCTCAATACATTAACAAACCCAGGGTATTGAAGAGTCAATTGTATTATGAGATTTTCAGGCGATTTGGAGAAGAGAAGGTTGAAATCCCCTTTCCACAGAGAGACCTTCATATCCGCTCAGGTCTGGAGAAATTTACTCCATCGTAATTTTTTTTATTATTACCTTTTATTTTATATTTAGGGCTTTAATTACCAATGGGTTATTTATTAGGGTAGGATATAGGTGAAGCTTTTTATGCGTAGATTCTTTTTAGTTGCAGTATTTTTTTTACTGTTATTTTCAACAGAAATATTTGCCCAAAGCATGTATAGGTTCAGGTTTGAAGAGCCCTGGTCCTTTTCTTTACAGGCCGGACCCTCTCAGTATTTTGGTGATTTGTATGCTTTGTGGCAATATAATGAAGGAATACAACCGGACTACAATGTAGCTATGAGTGGCAGGTATACTTTCGGTACCAACCTTAAAGCCAGAGCAGATATTACTTACTACCAAATTTCAGGACAGGATGTCAAAGCAGATCCCAGAAGTGGTCGAATTCCCAGAGATTTAAATTTCCGGGCCAGAAATTGGGAAGGGGCATTTTTGGTTGAATATTACTATAAACCCGTAAAAGTTTACAACATTACCCGTGAGTTTATCAATCCCTACTTGTTTTTTGGAGTTGGAGCCAGTACCAACAAGCCCAGGACCCTTTACAGGGAAGAATGGGTCGATTTAAGACCGCTTAGAACGGAAAATGAGTTGTATTCCGATGTGGTAATGGTGTTTCCAATGGGTTTGGGCCTGAAATACAAGGTCAATGTGTACATGGATTTTTTTATTGAAGGAAATTATCGTTTCACGCTTTCAGATTACATGGATGATATCAGCACCTTTAATATTTCCGGATATTATGAGGAGCTGATTGCCGATTATGTTTCGGGGGAAAATCCCGACAGGCTCAGGTATTCGGTAAGGCAGGCCAGGTACCTCTTACCTAACGGTGAGCCCAATGTGGAGATGATCAGAAACAGCCGGGGGGCGCCCCGAAGAGGAAGCGGCGATCCCAGGTTGGACGAACCTGAGGCAAGGTATGACGGGTATTTTACTTTAAATTTTGGGGCCGAAATATATTTCTCTGAAGATATCTGGGACAACTGGATTTTTAGATACAGGGGCAGGGGATTCAGGTTTTGGTGATTTATCCAGGGCTGTTTTTCTTCATTTATCAGATATTTCTTTTCCCAGGTTCATATTGGAAGTGAATACCGATATTTTTTATAATTTTGAACCTGAATCTAAATACAAATTGACCAAAGCTGCAAATGTCTGATTATAATTTTCGTGCCATTGAGAAAAAATGGCAGGGCCGCTGGGAGCAATCCGGGCTTTTTAATGCCAAAGTAGATACCGGCAAACCTAAGTTTTATTCATTGGACATGTTTCCCTACCCCTCAGGAGCAGGCCTTCATGTAGGGCATCCCCTGGGCTACATCGCTTCCGATATCGTTACCCGGTACAAAAGGTTAAAAGGCTTTAATGTATTGCATCCCATGGGATACGATTCCTTCGGATTACCTGCAGAGCAATATGCCATTCAAACCGGACAACATCCGGCCATTACTACCGGTGAAAATATCAAAAGATATACCGAGCAGCTGAAAAATATAGGTTTTGCCTTCGACTGGGACAAAGAAGTGCGGACATCAGACCCGGATTACTACCGCTGGACTCAGTGGATCTTCATGCAGCTTTTTGACAGCTATTATGATTTGGATGCAGATAAAGCACTACCCATAAGTCATCTGGTTTCCAGATTTGAAAAGGAAGGGAACGGTGCCGTCAGAGCAGTTTGCGATGAAGATACAGGATCTTTCAGCCGGGAAGATTGGCTGGGCTTTTCGGAATCGGCACAACAGAAAATATTGTTGCAGTACAGGCTTACCTTTTTGGCTGAAACCACGGTCAACTGGTGTGCTGCCCTGGGTACGGTACTTTCCAACGATGAAGTAAAAGACGGCTACTCGGAAAGAGGAGGACATCCGGTGGAAAGAAAGCGCATGAGGCAGTGGAGCATGCGGATTACAGCTTATGCAGAGCGCCTGCTCAGGGGCCTGGACAAACTGGAATGGCCGGAACCAGTCAAAGAAATGCAACGGAACTGGATAGGAAGGTCCGTAGGAGCTGAAATGGTGTTTGATATAAAAGGACATGCGGAAAAAATCAAAGTATTCACTACAAGGATAGATACCATTTACGGGGTAACCTACCTGGCTTTGGCACCAGAACATGAGCTGGTAGGACAATTGATCACCGATGAGCAGCGGGAAGCCGCCGAATCCTATGTAGCCCAGGCCAAAAACCGATCCGAAAGGGACAGGATGGCCGATGTAAAAACCATTTCAGGTGCCTTTACCGGCAGCTTTGCCACCAACCCTTTCAATGGAGAAAGCATTCCCATCTGGATCGCAGATTATGTATTGGCGGGATACGGCACCGGGGCAGTGATGGCGGTACCGGCCCATGATGAGCGGGATTATAATTTTGCCAGACACTTTGGCCTGGAAATCAGGCAGGTGATTGAAGGTAGCATGGAAGATGGTTCTTTCCCGGGAAAGGGAGGGACCATTATGAATTCCGGATTTATCAGCGGTATGCAAATGCAGGCGGCCATGGATAAAGCCATTGCCTTTCTTGAGGAGAAGGGGATTGGAAAGGGCAAGATCCAATATAAAATGCGGGATGCCATTTTTAGCAGACAGCGGTACTGGGGTGAGCCCCTGCCTGTTTATTTCAAAGGGGATCTTCCCTACCTGATGGATGAAAAAGACTTACCCTTAAGGTTGCCCGAGGTGGATAAATACCTTCCTACCGAAGATGGCGCTCCTCCGCTGGGCAGGGCCAGGGATTGGACCTACACCACTGCAGCGGGGACCTTCCCCATCGAAATGAGTACCATGCCGGGCTGGGCAGGATCAAGCTGGTATTTTTTCAGGTACATGGACGCCAAAAATCAAGAGGCCTTTGTCAGCCCGGAAGCGGCGGCCTACTGGGGTGCTGTAGACTTGTATATCGGCGGGGCAGAACATGCCACCGGGCATTTGTTGTATTCGCGTTTCTGGACCAAGTTTCTCTATGACCGTGGCCTGGTGCCCATAGATGAGCCTTTTCAGAAAATGATCAATCAGGGCATGATTCAGGGCAGGTCCAATTTTGTATACCGGAAGAAGGGTAGCAATACCTTCATCAGCCATGGGTTGATCAAGGACCATGAGGTGATTCCCATGCATGTGGATGTCAATATGGTTCACAACGATCAATTGGACCTGGACGCATTTAAAAAATGGAGACCTGACCTGGCAGATGCTACTTTTGTTCTGGAGGATGGAAAGTACCTCTGTGGTGCCGAAGTGGAGAAAATGTCCAAGTCCAAATACAATGTGGTCAATCCGGATGATGTGATCGAAAGCTATGGGGCGGATACCCTGCGCCTGTACGAGATGTTTCTGGGCCCGCTGGAGCAGTTCAAGCCCTGGAATACGAATGGCATAGATGGGGTTTTTAAGTTTTTGAAAAAATTATGGCGTCTCTTTCATGACCAAAATGGAAACTGGCAGGTGACGGATAAAGAGCCCTCAAAGGAGGCCTTCAAAGCCCTGCACAAAACCATTCAAAAAGTGGAGGAGGATATTGAACGGCATGCCTTCAATACTTCGGTTTCTTCCTTTATGATTTGCGTCAATGAACTTTCTGCGCTCAAGTGCAACCAAAGGGAAATTCTGGAACCCTTATTGGTAATCCTGTCCCCCTATGCTCCCCATATAGCGGAAGAGCTTTGGGAGAAGCTGGGCCATGCCCAATCCATCATTCACGAGCGTTATCCCCAGGCAGAGGAGCAGTACCTTACCGAGGAGAGCCATGAATACCCTGTGTCCATCAATGGTAAAATGCGGGCAAAGATCAAGCTGTCGCTGAGTCTTTCCAAAGAAGAAATCGAAGCAGCTGCCCTGCAACATGAGGACTTGCAAAAATGGATTGACGGCAAAACACCAAAAAAAGTCATCGTGGTCCCCGGCAAGATTGTGAATATCGTGCTGTGATGGGTTTTTGGTGTAGTTAGGGTGATGGTTGTTTAAAATGGTTAACCGAAAAGGGAGGTAGATTGGAGGATGTGCAGCAAGGGGTTGTTGTATCTCTCTTATAATTAGTGGGTTATATACAGGCTGTACCACATTTTAAAAGAACACCAGTTAACAACAAAACAACTTTTTAAATTTAGAAAAATTACGTATTATTGTATCCATTTGGATACAAAAAAATTTGATGTACTTTATAGAGAGGAC
>Ga0076930_101242_pt1 | contig 14779 bp, 16 predicted proteins | sample HotLakConsoUCCRE_FD_71149 | JGI IMG/M metagenome (GOLD analysis project Ga0076930, IMG submission 71149) | Hypersaline microbial mat communities from Hot Lake, Washington, USA - Hot Lake Consortium UCC-RE (version 3) (version 3) ...
CCCGTCCATTGCCTGCTTGCGCCAAGTCGAGATCATCGTCTGATGCACCCCGTGCTTGGCCGCCAGCTGCGCCAGCGTCAGCTCCCCCTTCAGCGCTTCAAGGGCCACCTTCGCCTTGAAATCCGCCGAATAACGCTTCCTCGTGTTCGCCATCGATATCGTCCTCTCGTCAGAGCGATACCAGCTTATCTCCCTGTCCGAAATCCGGGGGCCACCTCACCGCCATGGTCCGTAGACGGCGCTTACGATCGGTCCGCAGGCGGGAGGCGTCATTGGCATCTTCATAACCGGCGGCGATCATACACATCCGAAAGCCGATCATCTCGTCGAGCCTGTGGGAGACCATCTCGGGACGCCGCGGCTCAGCGATGCATGCAGCCAGCGTCGCGGCAACACGGAAGCGCTTCTCCACCTCCGCCAAGGCGATCAGGCCGCTATCCGATGACAGGCTGCCACCGTCAAACCGGGCGACGCTCGCCTTGCCGTTCATGGGTGACAAACCCTCCAGCGGCAGCGTAGAATCATTCATGGCGGATGTGGCCTCCGTGAAACTGCAAGATTCCGCGTTAGCACCCAAATCTTACTCGATTTCAACGGCTTGCGCTACATCCGCCAGACCACCATGAAATTTTCGGGTTAGCCCATTATGAGCACCGGGAGCGACGATAAGACGACCTGAAGCCAGCGTGTCCCGAAACTGAACCCGCCGTGCGGCTGCATCAGACCGCATAGGACTTGTCTCGCGCCATGTAGTCTGCAGTGCCAATGATCTCTTCGCGTTGATTGAAGCTGACCATCCGCTCTTGTAACGAACCTGAATGACCATCGCGGGCAATTGCGTCCAGAGCAGCTTCCATGCCGCTGATCGCCGCGCGTTGCGTGTCGCTAGGTATGATAACGAAGGAATAACCCAACTCCCCAAGGCGCTGGGTCGGAACTAGCGGTGTCTTACCGCCGGCAAACATATTGATTAGCTTGGGGTAGGGTAGATCTCTTGCGATAGATTCAATTTGCTCTACTGTGGTCGGGGCCTCCAAAAAAATAACGTCAGCTCCGGCATCCATATAGGCGTGCGCCCGGTCGATCGTCTTGTCATAGCCTTCGACGGCCAGCCCGTCCGTTCGCGCAATGAGAATAAAATCAGGATCCTCGCTAGCGTCCTTTACCGCCTTGATTTTCTGAGTCATTTCCATCGTTGACACGATGCTCTTGTCATCGTAATGACCACAGCGCTTTGGGAAGTTTTGATCTTCTAGGTGAAAGCCGGCAACACCGGCGCGCTGGAAGGCTTTAACGGCATGCTGCGCGTTCAGCGGATTGCCATAGCCAGTATCGGCATCGGCTATTAGCGGGATAGAGACCGCGTCGACCATGGTTTCCAAGCGCATAACGATTTCCGCCATACTCATGAGGCCCAGATCCGGAACTCCAGTGCTACGGGAAATCGCCCCCCCACTGGCATACACTGCTGGAAACCCAGCCCGTTCAACAAGCTTTGCCGACAGACCATCATAAGCGCCTGGTGCAATAATGGGGGCCTTCTCTTTCATAAGGTGGCGTAAAGTAGTCGATGTTTTCACGTCTATTCTCCATCGTCTCATTGATTCGTATCTAGTCAGGCTGTGTAGAGCGTGAACCACTTAACAGACTGCTCTGAAGAATAGAACGAGCGGTGGCTATGTGGCGGCGCATCAGAATTTCAGCTAAATCTGGATCTCTGTCTTGAATCGCTGCAAGTATTCTTTTGTGTTCTATGAGCGCACGATTCGCCCGCCCTGGAAGAGCATAGTGTTGATACCGGTATAGTTTCAACAATTGATAGAGATCGCCACAAAGAATACCTTCAATTAATTTGTTTCGCGAACCTTTGACTATACGAAAGTGAAAATCGAGATCATGGTCACGTTGATAATAAAGATCGGTACCGTGAAGAATTCTCTCGTGTTCAAGCAACAGGTCAGACAAATCAACTACTTCTTTGTCGGTCATCCGCTCTGCAGCCAATCGGGCGGCCATACCTTCCATCGATTCGCGCACCAAAAAAGTCTCGAGTAGCACGTCGCTTGAGAGCTCTACAACGCGGGCACCGACATGCGCAGTGCGGACGACAAGGCGCCGTTCTTCAAGCCGCCTTATAGCTTCCCGCAATGGTCCGCGGCTCACACCGTAGCGGCGGGACAATTCAACTTCGCCAATTTTTGCTCCAGGAGGCAACTCGCCAGTAATGATAGCGTTCAGAAGCTGCTCATACACCTGATCTCCAAGGGTCGCCGAGCGATCTCTCCCCTGTTCGACCGGCAGATCGTCCGCGACAGATTCAGTCGACATAGTAGCTAACGTTTTAGAACGCGTTGTCGACAATGCAACTCTCCCTCATGGCGCCTTAGCAGAATGTAATTGTTTTCCCTTTCGAAATAAATGTCAATTCCTCATTTTAGCATTATTTTTCTATTATCGCAATCAACTTGAGACTCAAAACTTATGCCATTGTCTCAAATTAAGTATCAATAAAATCAAAAACTCGATATAGCTTTAGCTCTTTTACAGCTTGATACTAATCCCCATCGGACAACAATTACTCTTAGGAGTGATAGAATCCAGATAAAAGATGTAAATGTCTCCGGCCATGAGCGCGGGCCAACTGTACACTTGCTCCCAATTTGATCAACCGCAGAGCGCAGCTCATCCACGTCCACCGCCGTCTCTCGTCAACATCCTCGACCTGGATCATGCGCTATACACGCATCCAAAACAAGTTTATATATACTCCATCTTGATCTCTCACGCATACGAAATTGACCCTGGAAATATATCACTAAAATAAATACTATAATAAAGCGTCAGCTCTGGCAAGTCATCAGATCACGCGGCTACGCGGTACTTAAGCAGAGCGAAAACACCGCGTATATCGCCAGTCAAACCCCTTCTTATACATAAATCAAGTCTACTATCCTTATATTTCTTAGAACAATTGGCTTATTTAAATCATAATTCAGGGGATTTACGCTTATCTCAGACTATTCAGGAACTGCTCTGATGGCACCACATTGCCAAAAATTGGCAGAATCTTCTCTGTAGCGAAGCGATGCAGCTCTTCGTTTGCTGAGGCGCTACAGTCGTCAAGCACGGTTACAATAAGACCGAGATCATCGGCATGCCGCGCCGTTGCTTCAACGACTTGGTTAGTCGAGACACCAAATATCACGATCTCTTCAACAGCGTAGCGAATCAACCAATTCATTAAACCTGTTGTCAAAAATGGATTGACAGATTGTTTGGTGAACACGGCCTCACCAGAGATGGGTTTTACTGCCTCGTGGAACTCCGTTCCCCAAGTCCCTAGTTGGAGGGCACCGTTCTTACGTACTCCCTCAAACCGTTTAGCGCGACTGTAGATATTGGAATAGTCGGGACTGAACGCGACACGGACGTGTGCAATTCGGAGGCCAGCCTTTCGACTGTCTACAAGAACCTTGGCAGCGCGCGCAAGTACGCCGCGGCGCTGGACCTCCGCCGGAAACCCGGCTCCAGCGAATTTCCCCTCAGGATGGACCAACTCGTTCTGGAGGTCGAGAGTTAGAACGGCTCTATTATGTGTCATCAGTTTCTCCTCTCCAACTGGGTTACTGGTGAATATATTATGCTCTCACCAGTCACAAATTATGATCGTGCCCGCATACGATAGACACGAACTGCGGATGCGGTAAGTAGCAGCGCTGCAACACCAAGGAAAACAGCGCTGATCGTGCTTTGAACAAATACCGTGAAATCACCACGTCCGATGAGCATTGCACGACGAAAGTGTTCTTCAATTAAGGGTCCCAAGATAAAACCTAACAACAGCGGTGCTGCGGGATAACGAAGCAACAGCATAAAGTATCCTACAACGCCAAACACGATTGCAACATATACATCGAACATGCTATTTTTGACGCTATAAACCCCTACGCAGATAAAAAATAACATTGCTGGATAGAGAATTCTATAGGGAATCGACAATAAGCGAACCCAGATACCAATAAGGGGTAAATTAAGGATCAGCAAGAGCACGTTACCGATCCAAAAACTGACGATTAGCCCCCAAAACATTTCTGGATTTTGACCGATAAATTGTGGACCAGGAACAATCCCATGCATGAGCATCGCACCAAGTAGTATAGCCATTACCGCATCACCCGGTAGACCAAGGCTAAGTGTCGGGATAAACGCGGCCTGCACCGCAGCATTATTAGATGCTTCCGGGCTAGCAACGCCTTCTACAGCGCCACGCCCAAATCGCTCCGGTTCTTTCGAGATTCGCTTCTCAACCGCATAAGACATAAATGTAGCAATTGACGGGCCAGAACCCGGGAGAATACCGACTGCCGATCCAATGAGCGTTCCGCGTACCGTTGGTAGGCCGCAACGGCGAACGTCATCGCGCGTGGGCAGCATATTACTAAGACCCAGCTTTTTAGGCATCGAAGGTACATTCTGGCCGATGCTTGCTAATACCTCTGAAATACCAAAGATTCCCATCGCCAACGCAACTAGGCTAATTCCATCGTGCAGATGGAAAAAGTCAAACGTATAGCGTTCCACACCGGTGCTCACGTCGGTTCCAACGAGACCAAGAATTACTCCAAAGACGACCATCGTTAGCCCTTTGACTGGCGACCCAATTCCTATGGTTGATGCTGCAACCAGCCCTAGAACCATAATCGCGAAATATTCAACAGACCCGAATCCAATCGCAAATTTCGCAAGTATTGGAGCGAAAGACATAAGTAACAGAATTGCAAATGATCCGCCTAAAAAAGATGTTATTGTGGTCACAAACAGAGCAACTCCAGCGCGTCCTTGTCTAGCCATGGGATAACCATCAAGGCAAGTCACAGCTGCGGTTGCGGTTCCTGGAATGTTTAGAAGGATAGCTGCGGTGGAACTGCCGTACTGGGCACCATAGAAAATGCCGGCAAGCATGATCAGCCCAATTGTCGGATCCATATAAAATGTCAGTGGAAGCGCCATTGAAATTGCTGCGACTGCACCAATACCCGGCAAAACGCCAACAAACGTACCGATGGTGACGCCGACAAAACAGAAAAACAATGCTTCTGCCGAAATAGCAACACCAAAGCCTAGAGCAAGATTAGATAAGATGTCCATTGCTTCACCATGGCCCACGAGGTAATGGAATTCTTAATCCATATACAAATATAATCAGCCCGAGCATTGCAACTCCAAAAGAGAGAAATCCCGTCCTAATTAAGCTAAACCGCCCATCCGCCAGGCTACTTAACGTCACAAGAAGTATGGTTCCTACAAAAAAACCAACATACGGAACGGTTATTGTCCAAACGACTAACGCGCCAATAACAGACCCTAGAACGCGAAGTGATACAGTTTTTCCAACCCGTTCGAAGGACAGGTTCTGCAAGGCTATTACAACCCCAAAGGTGATCATAACAGTTCCCAAAGCTACCGGCAGCGCACCCGCGCCTAGGCGACGGAACGTGCCGATCGGGTAGTCTAATCCCCTCCATACAACGAAAATGCCGAACAATACTATGATCAGCGCGCCGGCGAGTTCAGCTAAATTGAGTCGCGAACCGGACATAATCATCACTTTCCTTTAGTTATATTGGACGAGACTGAGTAGTAGCTTGTATGCAAAGACTCTTTTAAAATGCTTATTTATTATAGCACAATTTTTAGATTTAAAATACACATGTTCATATTTAGTTATTGAAAATAGCTTTTATTGATGTTTTAGTTTTGCCATTGATACAAACGAAGTGATTTTTGCTCCCTCGCTCGTAAAATTAATGTTTGATTTAACAATTTTTCGATACTTTATAGCAATTCTCAAGCGCCTAAACTTCAGACAGCCCGAGGTTATCAAAGAAACCTCTAAAACTCGCCAAATTTACCGACAATCCCGCTACGCTCGTTCTCTTCTGAAGTTCAGCAAGAACCTGTCGGATTGCCGGTATCGCAGCAAGAATTGGCAGATTGGGGTATATAACCAGACGGAAACCAAGCTCGGATATCTCGGCGGTGGATAGTGGCGGTGTCCTGCCGCTCGACACCATCTTGTAAACGGTCGGCACCGAAAACGCAGCAGGCATGCGGCATAACTCATTGGGTGTGGAGGGCGCCTCTATGAAAATCATGTCCGCGCCCGCTTCCTCATACGCAATGCCTCGATCGATTGCAGCATCGAACCCTTCGACGACAAGCGCATCAGTCCTCGCGATGATCAGAAATTCTTGATCACGTCGCGCGTCTACAGCTGCACGCACCTTTTCAATCATTTCGTTGCGTGGAACGAGCGTCTTGCCAGCGAGATGCCCGCAACGCTTGGGCCATAACTGATCCTCGATGTGAACACCCGCAACACCCACTTTCTCAAAGGCGCGTACAGTACGCCGCACGTTCAGCTGGCCGCCATAGCCGGTATCTGCATCGGCTATCAGGGGCAATTCGGTAGCGTCTGCAATGCGCGCTGCGTTGTCGACCATTTCACTCATGGTCGGAAGTCCAACGTCTGGCATTCCAAGGCGCGTTGCCGTTGTGCCCGCGCCTGTCATATAGATTGCCCGGTAGCCAGCTTCCGATATTAGTCGCGCTGTTAACGCGTCGGCAGCGCCGGGTGCCATGACCGCCCGGTCTTCACTTAGTAGTTTGTGCAATGTCCTTGTGCATCGCCCATCCATGACCGCCCCGCTTCTTGATCTGCCTAGCCCTGCGGGGCGGCTCCGATTGCAGCCGCCCCGTGCCAAACTCATGCCATTCACTCGGCTACGATACCGGCTTCTTCAACTACTCGACGCCATTGTTCTATCTCCTCTTTGATGCGCTGGCTGTGGGCCGCTGGGCTGTCGCCTGTGACGGTCGCCATCCCTGACCCAGTCTGAATCCTCGCTGACAATTTCTCGTCTTGGAAGATTTCGTCAACCGTTGAAGCAAGTAAGTTTATGATATCATCGGGTGTACCCGACGGCGCAGCTAGGCCATACCAAGTTGAAACGTCGTAACCAGGCAATGCATCTGCCATGCCTGGCACGTCTGGCAAGAGTGTGGATCGCTCCCCTGTACTCACAGCGAGTGGCTTAATATCCCCGGATTCGATATGCGGAAGCAGTGGGCCAATACCAAGAATAGTTAGATCAATTCGTCCGCCAAGAATATCTGCTACATTTGGCGCGAATCCGGTGTATGGCACATGGAGCAAGTCTATTCCTGCTTCAAGCTTAAATAGCTCGCCAGCAAGATGGACTGTGCTCCCAATGCCCACGGAACCGTAGGTTAAATCTCCGGGATTTTCTTTTGCATATTCGATTAATTCAGGGATTGAATCTATGGGCAAATCACCCCTTGCCGCAAACAATACTGGACCTTCAGCCACACGCACTATATGTGCGAAATCCTCAACGGAGTCGTACTGCAGCGTATCCTGCACAGCCGGAGATATGGCAGTCGGGCCCGCGTGCGACAGCAGTAGCGTGTACCCGTCAGGCTTTGCGTTCGCGACCAGATTAGTCGCGATGGTTCCGTTCGAGCCGGGATGATGCTCAAATACAACCGGTTGTCCCAACGCCTGAGACAAGCGATCGGCCAAAGGCTGGCCTATGGCATCAGCTGGACCACCGGCTGGCCAAGGACTAATTAGCCGTACTGGACTGCTCGGGTAACCTTGTGCAAAAGCGCCTGTCGCAACGAAACCTGCCGCAACTGCACCCAAGGCAACGATAGAACAAACGGTTCCTTTGATGATATCTCGCCTATAGAACATGCTTTCCTCCACTTTCACCGATTCATTTTTGTCGAGAAGTTTTCACGACAGTACACATGCCGGCTGTGCAGCATGATTTCACCGTCCTCGAAACTGCGGCTTGCGCTTTTCTTTGAATGCCTTGCCGGCCTCGAGACGATCTTCAGAGTTCATCAGCAGAGTGAGGAGATCGGCCTCCATACGCAGTCCGCTCCCCAGTTCTAGGTTGATTCCGGCCTTTATTGCTTCTTTTGCGTAGATGTTGGCTATTGGTGCCTTCGAAGCTATTGTCTCCGCCAACGCACGAGTAGCTGTCAGCAGATCATCCCCATTGACGATCCGTGAAACAAGCCCAACTGCAAAGGCTCTCTCTGCATCCAGCGTCGCGCCCGACAACATCATGTCGAGCGCCAAGCCCAGTCCGACGATTCTCGGCAAACGCTGAGAACCACCGACGCCTGTTATCACCCCAAGCCCCGTCTCTGGGAAAGCGAAAGTCGCAGTCTTCGCCGCCACCCGGATATCGCAGGCAAGCGCAATCTCTAGCCCTCCACCCAAGCAGTAGCCGTGAATTGAGGCAATCAATGGTTTGCGTGTCTCATCAAAGGGCCGGATCCAACTTTCCTGCACTCTTGCCTGCCGGCTTTTGGATAATGACTCAACGGGTGCGAACTCTTTAATATCTGCGCCGGCGCAGAAGGCGCGTTGGCCAGCACCGCGCACAACTATTACTCGCACCGCTTCATCGGCATCAGCCCCCCTGATGCATTGTGGCAGGGAGTCTCGGACTTCGTTATTTATTGCATTGAGCGCATCAGGGCGGTTGAGGGTCACCCAAGCGATCGCACCCTCCACTTCCAATGTAACAGCCTTGTTCATGTGTCTCCTCCCGCGGAGGAAAACACCGGCAGCTGCATGTTGTCCGGCAATTGTACAAAATGCACGCTAACGTCCATGCCGACACGAACCCTCTCTGGTTCGATATCGATGATTCTGGTAAGAAGGTGCGGCCCCTCCGCAGACTTAACAATCGCAATCACGTAGGGCACGTCGTCCGCAAAGTCCGGCCCAGGCGCACGGTGAACTACGGAATATGAGTAAATGGTGCCGTGCCCACTCACCGGGTCCCACATCAACTCCTCACCGCCACAATTTGGACAGGCTGGACGCGGGTAGAAATGGTGCTGGTCACAGGCTACGCAGCGCGGGAACGAAAGCTCTCCTCGGGATGCGCTTGCCCAATAGGGTTCGGTCAATGAGTCGGCCTGTGGAAAGCGTAGTTTCATTTTCATCATGTCCTCCCCAAGATCAATGTGCAGTGCAGCCCAATGATTCCCCCGTTGCCGTGCGCCAACGCAAGTTCTACATCCTTCACCTGGCGCTCTCCTGCCTCGCCGCGAATTTGGCGCACTGCTTCGACCACATGAAACATGCCGCCCGCAAGGCCCGGATGCCCCGCGGAAAGGAGCCCGCCGTGCGTGGTCACAGGAATTCGACCACCGATTGAGATATTTCCGTCCTGGACGAATCTGCCGCCCTCTCCTTTCGGACAGAAGCCAATATCCTCCAGTTCAACAATTATCGTGATGGTGAAACAGTCGTAGAGTTCCGCAACGTCGATTTCGGCTGGGGTAACGCCCGCTGCAGCAAAGGCGTCACGACCAGAATCAACCGCCCCTGTAGTGGCGATGTTATCGTGGTCACCAATATAGGCATGCGAAAAGCCGTAGCCTTGTCCGAGAACACGCACCGGCAATTTCCGGCAGTCAATCGCCCTGTCCGCAGTGGTGACGATGAATGCGGCTGCTCCATCCGAAACAATAGCACAGTCGAGCAAGTGAAGAGGAGACGTTATCATGCGCGAGGATAGGACATCATCGACAGTGATCGGTTCGCGCTTATGCGCGTCCGGATTAAGTCCGGCATGCCGGCGCATGGTTACCGCCACTTCGGCAAGTTGTTCAGCGGTTGTTCCGTATTCGTGCATATGCCGCTGAGCTACAAGAGCATAGAGTGTGGGTACTAGTGTTCCATACGGAGTCTCGAACTGCGGATGTGACCAGCCACCATCGGATATTTGCTGTACGGCGGTCCCTCTTGAGGCATGTGAGAGGTGATTTTGACCAGCGACGCAAAGGACGGTTCGGCATTGGCCGGAAGCGATAGCCATTGCCGCGTGGTGAACCATCGCCGTTCCGGATGCGCCGGCGAGATCCAGTGTGGCTAGGTAACGCGGGCGAATTCCAAGTCCTTGCGCGACCACCCCACAAGGCATTGCCCAGTTAGCGACGCGGATTGGCGTTGTAAGTAGGCCATCGATATTCTCGAAAGTCATGCCGGCATCATTCAACGCAGCAACCGCAGCTTCCCGCTGAAGTTCGATCGCCGAAACGCCCGGCACTCGGCCGATGCGACTCGTACCAACGCCAACAATGGCGGCAGGAGGACTAGTTGTCGTACTCATTTCATCAACTCACGGGCGATGAGCATGCGCTGGATCTCCGATGATCCCTCTGTGATCCGATAATGCCTTAGATCTCGGAAAAAACGTTCGACAAGGAAACCGGATACGACACCCGAACCACCGTGAATCTGCACGGCTCGGTCAGCAACGCGTCCCGCCATCTCTGTACAGTACAGTTTTGCCATGCTAGCGCCAGAGCCGATCGGCTCATCCATCTGATAGCGGCGTAACGTCTCATAAGTAAGGGTGCGGGCTAAAGCCAATTCGGTGGCGGAGTCTGCAAGCATCCACTGAATTGCCTGGCGCTCAGCAAGAGGAGCGCCGAATGTACTGCGCTGCTTCGCGTGAGCGATGGACATCTCAAGCAGTCGATCAGCCGCACCAATACAAGAGCAGGCGATACCAAGGCGTCCGCTGACAAGCGACGTCATAGCAATCTTGAATCCCTCTCCAACATCACCGAGCACCGCGCTATCGGGTAGGAAGCAATCGTCAAAGGTCAGTTCGGCAAGCTTGATCGCCGCAGAACCAATTGTGTCGTCGATGCGCGAAACTTGAAAACCAGGCGTGTCATGATCGACAAGGAATGCAGTCACACCGCCCCGACCGCGCTTCGCGGGATCAGTCAAAGCCATCACCATCAATACGTCAGCCCGATGGCCTCCACCGATGTAATGCTTGATTCCGTTGAGTACCCAGCCGCCGTCATGCCGTTCGGCACGCATCCGAATCGCCTGGGCATCGGTACCAGCTTCCGGTTCGGTTAGGGCAAACGCTGCGGTCAGCGAACCATCCGCCAATCCGGGAACGTAACGCTGCTTCTGGGCGTCCGTGCCGTACTTTGCGATTGCGATCGGATTTAGGCCACTCGATCCATCGAGAAGTGTAGTGAATACACGGTGGGAGCGCGAAAATTCCTCAAGAGCAAGGCAGTAAGTGGCGAGATCAGCGCCGCCACCGCCTAGTTCTTCTGGCAAACGAATGCCAAGATACCCAGTGTCTCGCAGGAGATCAATTGCAGCCTGCGGTACTTCGCTGGTTCTATCAATTTCAAGAGCAAAAGGCTCAAGCTTTTCTGTAGTGAACCGGCGCAATGAATTCCGTAATTCAGCCATTTCCTGATTGATCTCGATCTGCATCTAATCCTCTCCCACTCTCTTCTGATGTCCCAGCCTATCCGAAGGCGCGCTCGACCACCTGTTCGCAGTTTTGGTCTTTAGCTCTGTCGGTTGAGTGCCTCGTCCAAGACGATAAGTGCGTCGACGACCCGTACCCCTTGGCCTTGATACCCAACCTTCAGCGGATTGATGTCGAGCTCCTTAATCAGTCCAGCGTGATGCGTCGCCAACCACGAAAGTCGAACAATGCAGTCGGTTAAGGCATCAATATCAGCCGGCGGCTGACCACGCACGCCCTCAAGTAACGGAAAGCTGCGCAGTTCTAGCAACATCTCATACGCTGTTGTCTTATCAACTGGCGGCAATCGAAGAGAGATATCTTTAATTATTTCCGCGAAAGTCCCCCCAAATCCAACTGCCAAAACTGGCCCAAATACAAGGTCATGTGAAATGCCAAGGAGCATTTCGTGGCCTTCATTTATCATTTCTTGCACAAGAACGCCATCAATATGCGCATTACTTTTGTACGAACGGGCTGCGTTCATAACTTCATCAAAGCCACGGATTATCGCGTCGTCACATTGGAGGTTGAGGCGCAATGCACCTGATTCGGTTTTGTGTGGAATATCTGATGACTGAATTTTTAGTGCCACCGGTCCGCTAATCTCCTTAGCGAATGCTATTGCATCGGCGGCATTCCGCACCAGCGCTTCACGGGTAGTGCGCAGACTATAACAGGCCAAAAGCTCTTTCGATGCGCCCTCGCTAAGTATCCCATTTGCATTTTTAAGTAGCAATCTTACCCTGTTGCTGTCGATACCTGGGGGACATTGCGGCGAATTCCGTGCTTGGCGCTCGCGCATTTCCGCATATTCGATATTACGGCGTATCGCCTTCATGCAAGGTAGGGCATCGCGGTAGACAGCATGACCGGCAGCGACCAATTCCGCGGGCGTCGGCCCGTCGTCATCTGTACAGCGCCCAGTCCAAAGTATCGCTGTCGGCTTATCGATGCGCGCCGACAACTCGGCAACAGACCGAATATCAGATGCGGAAGCAAATGTGAGCAGTGGCATCAACGTATGGACTGCCGGATCACCAGCGATAGCCTTTAGCGTTTGGAAGAACATCCCGTCCTTGCCTACCGCAGCTGCCGTGAGGTCCGTCGGATTTGCCACACCGACGAATCCTGGGATGACTTCAGTGACACGCGATTTTGTTTCCTCTGAGTACTGTGGCCAGTCGAGACCCAAGGCAGCTCCGAGGTCGGCCGCAAGTACCAGATTGCCCCCGGATAAAGATGTCGCGGCAATACCCCGCCCATGTGGACGCCGCCCACGGCGCAGCAGCATCGCGGCCTCATAAAGCTCGCTGGTGTCATCGACCCTCACGATTCCAAGCTGTTTGAATACTGCATCGCAAACGTTATCGGATCCAGTTATCGCACCAGTATGTGAAGCAGCCGTTCGGCTCCCCGTTTCTGTTCGACCAACTTTTAATATGATAATCGGCTTGTCGAGCGCTACAGCACGTCGTGCCAATGCTGCAAGTTTTTCACCGTCGGTAATTTTCTCAGCAAGTACGAGCACTACCTTCGTTCGCTTATCTTCAATCATATAGGCAATATAGTCGAGAAGGTCTAGATCAGCATCGTTGCCGCAGCTGACTTGATAGCTAACACCGAGACCAGCCTGCTGTGCACGCCACATAATGTTAACTTGGCCCGCACCGCCGGATTGACTGGCGATGGCAATCTCCCCAGCATCTGGTCGCACTCCGTCGATTACTGCGGTGGAAGTTAGAGCGAAGCCATCAACAAAATTTATCATGCCATTGCAGTTCGGCCCCATCAGACGTAATCCCCCGGCGCGGGCGATTTCTATGACACGTCGTTCGAGCATGCGCCCCTCATCAGTACCCGTCTCGCTGAACCCCGCTGAAAACACCGTGGCGTAGGGCACGCCCATCTCGATGCATTGCTCGATCGCTTTCGGCACATCCACAGCGGGCAAAACAATTCCTACGTGATCTGGACGAACTGGAACATCAGTAATACTTTGGTAGCAGGGGCGATCGAAGATGCTCTTGCGCGCCGGATTTATTGGGTAAAAGTCCCCAGCATAACCAAAGTCAATTAACCTCTTGACACAACGTCCGCCAAATTTTGCCTGATTCTCAGTTGCACCTATGATTGCCACACTTTGAGGCGAAAAGAATGACGTGAGATCAGGGAAATTTAACTCTGAAACACTCTTGATATCATTCATTTTTCAACTCCAATTTTTTGATTGCGGTGAACTGCTCCGTACTTTCTAGACAAGCTACTATTTCTTTACGTTGGGCGCCAGTTGACTCGAATGCTAGATTGATTGCCTCGCGTCGACGCTCATTAATCCAACGTTTGTTCAAAGCCATTGCCACAGCGGGTTTAGCACCAAGACTTTTCGCTTTTGCGACAGCGGAGCGGATCAACTCGTCGGAAGCGACTACGGTGGCAAAGCCGCGGCCAGCGGCCTCCTCGGCCGACATTGCACGACCCGTCAACACCATGTCAGCGGCAAGCAAAGAACCGGCAAGGTCGGAGAGGATTGCAAGCCCAACCAGAGTTGGCATGCCGACATCAATCTCAGACAACTGAAAACGTGATTGCGTCGCGACGAACGTGCTGTCAGCGAGTAGCGCCACGAAAACACCCGCACCGACGGCCGCACCGTTCACGGCGACAACAAAAGGCTTCTGAAAATCTAAAATCGCGGCGAGCATATCTGCCACGATCGTAGCCCGTTGCTCTGCAAGTTGACCAAGGGGGAGCGCCTCGGGGTTCTTTAGATCGACACCTCCGCAGAAAACACGATCACCAATTCCGGTGAGCACGACGGCATCCACCGTCTTGTCCGAAGCTGCGCTACCCAGTGCGGCACAAAACGCATCCCGGACCCCTGCATTCAGCGCATTCGCCGCACGGGGCCTACTCAGTGTGAGCATTAGGACTGAGCCGTGCAGCTCGCCTTCAAGATCAGAACCGACAGCCACCTCACTGCCTCCCCCTTATGATTGTTGACAATTATTTTGAGAGAAAATGATTTCATTGTCAATTTAAATATTTTGGAGCAGATTATTTTGTGTTTTCAATGAGAAAGTTGCGCATGACCTACGCGAAATGTGCCCCCTCTGACAACGAAGCTAAAAATTGTTGACAATTTGAGCGCAGATCCCAGCGCACACGCAGTGATTGTTTCAATATTGAGTACAGCCAAGAGTTCGTCACAAGCTGGCATCCAGCGCGGCACACTCAATCCATCGTCGTCGACTCGTCACCAGCGATGTCGCGCACCAGTCACCGGCAATGTTGCGCTACATTGGCCCGCATTTGATCATGTCCCGAGGCGTGGTGTAGCTGCCGGGTGGCCAGCGACGATATCCGGCAGGACCGGAACACGC
>Ga0076930_101244_pt1 | contig 14766 bp, 7 predicted proteins | sample HotLakConsoUCCRE_FD_71149 | JGI IMG/M metagenome (GOLD analysis project Ga0076930, IMG submission 71149) | Hypersaline microbial mat communities from Hot Lake, Washington, USA - Hot Lake Consortium UCC-RE (version 3) (version 3) ...
TCACCGAACTCTCTCTCCACGGCATCCACACCTCCCGCAAAGGCGAAAAGTGTTAGCCATGTGTCCGGTACAAACTGTCACCTATCTCTCGGGACGCTCAGTCTCCAAGTCAAAGCTGTCCGATCTGCAAAGCGCATCGAGCGTGATGACGGGACTCGGTCATTTGCAGTGTCATCACGCTGGCGAATCGACTTTCAGTTTGTCGTTTTCCCGACAGAATCGGCGCCGCGGTGTTCCGCTTGTGTTTGCGCGCCGGTGCGTTCGCCTCGCGGCATCAATCGGCGCCATCCACACCGGAATCCGGATTTTTCCAACGACACGGGCCGCTGGGGCTTGCTCATGTCGCTGGAAGCCGAACAATACCCGGGTCGGGGCGAATCCGGCATCCGTCACCCGCGTGATTCGCGTCGTGGGCCTGGCGGCGTGTGGGCAAGTCAGCGAGCCAGCGTGACGACATGAAGACAATCGCAATAATCTCTCAAAAGGGCGGTGCAGGGAAAACCACTCTCGCGGTTCACCTCGCCGTCAGCGCCCAACTCGATGGCCACCGCGCGGCAGTCATCGATCTCGACCCACAGGCGACCGCGCGCAAATGGGCCGACAAGCGCCGTGACGAGCCGGAAGTCGTGGGCGACCACGCAGAACGACTCGCCTTCCTGACCGAGGCCGCCCGGCAGAACGGGGCCGGATTTCTCGTGATCGACACCGCGCCCAATGCCGACCGTGCCTCGCTGATGGCGGCGCGGGCGGCCGATCTCATCCTGATCCCGTGCCGCCCGGCCGCGTTCGACCTCGACGCGATCGAGGCGACCTGCGATCTGGCGGATCTGGCCAGGAAGCCGGCCTGGGTGCTGTTTTCCTCCGCGCCCGTGCGCAGCCCGCTGGTCGAGGAGGCGCGCGCCGGCCTGGAAGGGCAGGGCAGGCAGGTGGCGCCCCATGTGCTGCACCAGCGCGTGGCGTTCTCGCATAGTGTGATCGACGGGCGCACGGCGATGGAATTCGAGCCCTTCGGCAAGGCGGCGACCGAAATCCAGGATATCTACGCGTGGGCATGCGGGCAGGTGGGCATGAAGGCGCGCCTGCGTGCAGGCAGGCTGCGCAAGTCCGCATGAGCATGAACCCGGATTCAGGGAGGGTATTTGCATGACCAAGAGAGCCAGTCTGTTCGGTGGGCGCGGTCCCAAACTCGTCGAGAACGAGGAGCCTGCCGGCGCTGCGCCGGAGCCGGGGGAAGCCGCGCCTGCGGGGGAGCGGGAGCGTCCGTCGCGGAAATACCCGGTCGCCAAGACGCGCGAGGGCAAGCGGGTCGCAACGGTCTATCTCGAACCCGAAGCATTGCGTCAGCTCAAGCGGATCGGCTTTGACGAGGAGACGACCGTGCAGGAACTCCTCGTCGAGGGGATCAATGCGGTGTTCGAGAAGCGGGGTCTCAGTCGCATCGCCTGAGGGCGCAGCTGCGGCCCCCGCGACGCTTGATCATGCGCAGATGGGCAAAGCCATCCTTGCAGTGGGGTCCTCGCATCCTGCGTGCCCGGCCTGTAGGGTGCGCAGACCGCCGGGAACACGGCGTGACAAGCGAGGATACTGCCTATGATCGACCTCTACACGTGGACGACCCCCAATGGCCGCAAGGTCTCGATTCTGCTGGAAGAGCTCGGACTGCCCTACACGGCGCATGCGATCAATATCGGCAATGACGAGCAATTCGCCCCCGATTTCCTGAAGATCAGCCCCAACAACAAGATCCCTGCCATCGTCGATCACGACAATGGCATGACCTTGATGGAGTCCGGAGCGATCATGATCTATCTCGCCGACAAGACGGGCAAGTTCCTGGCGCACGAGGGCGAGGCGCGCTATCGGGCGCTCGAATGGCTGATGTGGCAGATGGGCGGCGCCGGGCCGATGCTCGGGCAGGTCCATCACTTTCTGAAGTTCAACCCCGGCAAGGCCCCTTATGCCGAGGAGCGTTTCTCCAAGGAGGCCCGGCGGCTTTACGGCGTGCTCGACAAGCGCCTCGCGGAGGTGCCGTATCTGGCCGGCGAGTACTCGATTGCCGATATCGCCACATGGCCATGGATCTCGCGTTTCGAATGGCAGCAGATCGACCTCTCGGCCTTTCCGAACCTGGCCCGCTGGTACGCCGCGATCGCCGCGCGAGAGGCAGTGCAGAAGGGGTATCACGTGCCCAAGAAAGTGGGCGATATCCCCATGGTGTGAGCCCGGGTCGGGTTATCTGGGTACCTGGTTTGTGGAAAACGCGCTACGGCGCGTTTTTTTTGACTCATGATACAGTTTATGATTGCTAAATAGGAAGGGAGCAATTTAAGAAGGGCGCGAAATGCCATGTGATCCTTGGATCCTGTGAGTTCTGGATCCTGGGATCCGCTGATCCCGTGACCCTGTGATACTGATTGTGTTGTTTTCCGTGCATCTCAGACGAAACCGGCAATTGAAGAGCGCTGCGCGCCTCATGCGGCAAGTCCCCGGACGGTTGTTACCCCTCGGCCTGCTCGCGCTTATTGCGATGCATGCGGGCGTGGCAGCCCGGGAATTGGAGGATGTGGTACAATTCGATGATTGGGAATTGCATTGCTCCGAGGCTGCCGGTTGCCGCATGATGCAACGTCTCGTGGTCGAGGCGACACGCGAGACCGTCTTCCTGATCACCATTCTGCCGGGCGACGAGGCGGGCGCATTCGCGGGCATCGTCTCCGTACCGCTGCGCGGCTATCTGGCGCCTGGTATCGCGCTTCAGGTTGATGCCCGCGCGCCATTCCAGCTCCTCTACGAGACCTGTGACCCTTCGGGTTGCCATGCCGGGTTCGCGCTTGAGGGCCGGGTGCTCCAGGAATTCCGGGCCGGGCTGAAGGCGCGGTTCCGCGTCTGGACATCGCGGGACGAGCCGGTCGATCTCGACATTTCGCTGATTGGTTTCACCCGCGCCTTCGAGGCTCTGAGGGAGCGCATATGAGCCGCTTCGCATCGCTTCTCGCAGGCGCCGTCGTGCTCGTGGCAACATTCACGTATGGCGCGCACGTTGCGCAGGCACAGGTCACGCCGGATGGCGGTACGGCGACCGGAGTCGCGATCGCCGGCGATGGACGCATCACAGTCGATATTGCGCCGGTCGGCGCAAGCCAGATCAGCCGCAACACCTTCACCGATTTCTCGGTCCCGCGGGCCGGGGTGGATCTGAACAACACCCTGATCGGCGCCCGCACCATCCTGTCGGAGGTCACCTCCACAAACCGGAGCTTCATCAACGGTCCCGTCGAGATCGTCGGCCAGCGTGCACATTTCATCCTGGCCAATCCCAACGGCATCACCGTGGATGGCGGACGCTTCATCAATACCGGTGGCGTGACGCTGAATGCGGGGACGGCTGCGCTGGTTGCGGCAGGTGGCCAGACCAACGTGGTGACCACGACGCATTCTGACGCGGATATCCTCATCGAACCCGGAGGACTCGCCGGCGCGATGACGGGCTTGCAACTCGCCGCCGGGCAGTTGTCTATCGACGGGCCGGTCGTGAACGAGAATACCAGCCCCTTCGCGCAGATCGCGGCACTTGCAGGCAATATCGAGATCAGCCACGATTCCACGGTTCTGCCCGGTTCGACCCTGCAGGAGCACGCCACGATCACGGACCTTCCCGGTGCGTCTGGCGATGTGCTGGTGGATGTGACGCCGCGGGGATCGCTGACCGCCAGCAGGGTCGCGCTGCGTGTCTCTGCCGACGGGGCGGGCGTGTCCTTTGCGGGTGACGGCCTGGCCTCGCTGGGCACATTCGGGATCGATACGCGGGGGCATGTTGCGGTCGGTGGCGGTGTGGTGCGGGCGGAAGCCGATCTGTCGGTACGTGCCGAGAGCGTCGCTGTGCTGAACGCCCCGGCGCGCCAGGGCAATCTGGAATCGCTCAGTGGCGCCGTCACTGTCATTGCCCGGCAAGGCGATATCGCGCTGGAGGGGCGGGTCACGGGTGTGCGCATGACCGGCGGTGACCCGGATTCTCGTGGCGGCACGACGCTGATTGCCGCGCGCGACATCCGGCTCTTGAGCGAGAATGCTGACCGGCTCGCGATCGCCTTTGCCTCTGACGGTGATCTCGTGGCCGAGGCCGGGCGTTCCATCGTCAACCGCAACGGGCGACTCTTGTCGAATGCCCAGACTGATTTGCGGGCGACGGTTGAACTCGACAATCGAACGGATCGACTGGATGACGCCAGCGCCATGACGCAGGTGGTGCGCGGGCGCCGTACCTGGTTCTCGTTCCTGTTCGGGCGCCCGCGCACGACGATCACCACGCAGCGCTTCGCCAGCCTGCGGATTCCCGGCGAACAGGCGAGTATCGCAGGCGCCTCCGTCTTCATCGTCGCCCCGGATATCCGCAATTCCGGTAACATCTTCTCGCTTGACGGGCCGATGGTGATCGATACGGCGCGCCTGACGAACCAGGGCAATTCCGGTGGTGATCTTCGCCTGGTCAAACGCTGCCGCCTGACCTGCTGGAGTCGTGGCTTCTCGACCGCGCAACTCTCCGGCGGCGCCATCAATTCGGCCATCGGGCTCTCGATCGAGGCGAGCGCGTATATCCACAATGACGGCGGCAGCTTGCTGGCTCTGGGCAATCTCGAGCTCGAAGCACCGCGGATCGAAAACCGGGCGATGTTCCTGCCGGCGATCGCGAGCCCGCCAGGGGGCATGCGCAACTTCTTCGTCGGTCGCAAGGCGATCTTCGCCATGGAGCCCTTCGGCGGCACAATGCTCTCCTCGCAGGGGGAATTGCGGCTGACGAGCCCTGCACCCGTGCTCTCTGATGGTGGGTCGTTCACGGGCGCTGTCGGCGTCTTCGCCCCACGCGGGATCGACAGCGTGCGCAGCCGCCTGCCGATCGGGGGCGTGGCGGTACAGCGCATTGGCCTGTTCGAAGGTTGGCTGCCATGAAGACGGGGATGATCCAGGCCTGCTGCCTTGCGGGATTCGCCGCCGGCTTGCTTGCCGTCGCCCCCGGCGCTCCATCCGCTGCGGGGGAGGAAGCTGATCCGCAGATCGTTGTGGAGACGCGGGAACTGGAGAGCCCGGATGCCGGCGCCTGCTTTCCTGTCGAGCGCATCGTCATTGGCGGCGAATTCATCATCGCGCGCGAAGCCCTTGTCGAGGCGGTAGCCGAGCATGCCACACACTGCATCGGCACGCAGGCCGCCGGGGCGATCATCGGCGCGATCAATGCGGCCCATGCACAGGCGGGGTACGTCACGACACAGGGGTATCTGCCCGAGCAGGATATCCGCGCCAGCCGCGCCCTGACCATCGAGATCATTCCCGGTCGGGTCGAGGCGATCGACTATCGCGAGGCTGCAGGGCTTGTCGGGGAGCCTCTAAGAGAGCGATTCAGAAAGTCGGTGGAAAACATTCAAGATGCTGAGAGCTTTTGGCAATTGAGTCATGCTTTCTCGGATCTGTTTCAACGTCTCGATGATCCGTTCGACCGCTTCCAGATCATCGATGGCGCACGCCATCCCGGTGTGAAGCCCGCCCTGAGCTTCGACCTTGCCGAAGGGGATGTGCTGCATCTGGAGCGTTTGCAGCAGGGCATCGAGCGTATCAACTCCGTGCCCTCCGGGCGGGCCCGGGCCAGCCTCGAACCCGGAGAGGCGCCCGCGACATCGCGGGTCGTGATCGAGAACGAGCCGAAAGACGCGTTTCGGCTCACGGCCGGATATGAGCATAATGCCGCAGAGCTCAGCGGTTCGGGGCGGACGGTGACAGAGCGCATCCGTCTCGATATCGCGAAGGACAATCTGATCGGCCTCAATGATGCGTGGCGGACATCGCTGGCCAGCGGCGTGAACTCGAACGAGGCATCCTTCGGCCTCACCCTGCCGTATCGCCGGGCGCAATTTGCGCTCAATGGAGCCTATTCCGAGTCGTATCAGCAGATCACGCCGCTTGCCGGCCTGTTTTCGCAAACCGGTACGATGTCCGCGCGCGTCGATTATCTGCTCTCGCGCGATGCCGACCAGCAGACGCGTATCGATGCGAGCCTGACCTGGCGGGTCGGCGAGCGGCATATCAATGATCTGAAGCTGACTCCGCAGCGCTTCGCAGTGGCGCGGATAGGGGGAAGTCGCACCCTGTTTCCCGGTGAGCGTCGCCAGCTTTCCTTCGGAGCCGGAATCAATCGCGGACTGACATGGTTCGGCGCGACGCAGGATCCGCAGCGACCGGCGCCGGATACCCCGCGCGCGCAATTCTGGAAGATCGACGCCTTCGCCTCATATGCGCACGGTTTCCAGCGGCTGGGTGTATGGCGCTCCGAATTGACCGGGCAATGGTCGCCGACCCCACTCTATGCCGATGACCAGGCGACGATCGGCTCCGGCGCCAGTGTGCGTGGCTTCGCGGGCAGTCTCGCCAAGGCGGATACGGGTGCGGTGTGGCGCAACACGTTCCAGTTCTCGATTCCGCCTGACGTGTTTCTGGGCGAACGGGCAGAGGAAAGCGGTTTTCTCGTCGATGTGATCGCCGCAACCCAGCCTTACCTGTTCGCCGATGCCGGTTACGGACGAGATCTCGCCAACCAGCGTACAGTCGCGCGGGCAGGCGCCGGCCTCGGCCTGCGCTACGCTCATGGGCGAACCACCATCGATGCCAGTATCGCCTATCCGCTGCACGATGAAGGCCGTCCCCTCTCTCGAACACCGGATATCTCTTTCTCTATGTCTTTCAAGCTGTTTTGAGGAAATGTCGATGTATCGCCTTATAGCTGTCATGCTTCTTGCAAGCGTTCTTGCCGCACCAGGATCCGCGCTGGCGCAGGAAGCGGCCCCTACCGAGGGCTCATCCGCACTCGCACGTGGTCTGGCTGCGCTGGAGCAGGATGACTTCGAAGTGGCGCTTCAGAATTTCCAGTCCGCATTCGAGGCAGGCGAGCCCGATGCCGGCTTCTATCTCGGGCGGATGGCAGAGCTGGGCATCGGTGTCGAGGCGGATTTCGAAGCGGCAAGGGTGCTCTATGCCGCTGCGGCGGATGCGGGCAGCGCGCGGGCCATGAACCGGATCGGCCTGATGCATTTCCGGGGGGAGGGCGTCTTGCAGGATTACCTCGCTGCGCAGGAATTGATCTGTGCAGCGGCAGAACAGGGCGACCGGGACGCCGGATTCAACTGCGCGGGCTTTCTGCTGGAAGGGATCGGTGTTGCGGACGACGCTGAACCGGAGGCGATCCGCGACACCGCCTTTGCCCTGTATCGCGATGCGGCCGAGCAAGGCCATATCGGCGCCATGAATGCGCTCGCCTTCGCGCATCGCGACGGACTGGCGCCTGATCCTGACATGGAGCAGGCGCTCGCCCTGTTTCGCCGCGCGGCAGATCTCGGTAATCCGATTGCACTCTTCGAACTGGGGCTGATGCTGGAGGAGGGTGTCGGCATCGAGCCCGATCTCGTTGCGGCGCATATGCACTTCAATCTCGCGGCCTCACGACGCCACCCGACTGCGCCACAAGCCCTCGTCCGTGTGACAGAGCAGCTCTCTCCTTCCGAGATTTTGGAAGCGCAACAACGGGCACGTAGCTGGCAGCAGACGGAATCCGATTGAAAAACCGCAAAATGAAAGCATGCCATCAACGCCTTAAAAAGGCTGTAGAAGACAATTTTTGATCGTATATTAATGTGTTTCTATACCCCGGCGCGTCATTTCTGAGCGATTCGAAGCACGGAAGATTCCCAATCATGCCGATCGAGCAAGGCGTCAGCCCTACCATAGCCGCCAAGCAGGCTTCGCAGCGGGAGAACTGGGTGCAGCCCACTACGAGCCGCGGGCGCTTGCGCTGCGTCTCGCTGAAGCGCTTCGCGGTATCGCTGATCGGGCGTGGGACCAGCCTCGCCGCCGCGCTCGCCGTGGCTTTACAACCCCTGATGGTTGAACTCGCCCGCGCCCAGGTCATAGCCGATCCTGCGGCGCCGATCGAATTCCGTCCGGGAATTGGCAGCAGTGGTAACGGCGTTCCGGTTGTCGATATCGTGACCCCGTCCTTCGGCGGGCTCTCCCACAACAAGTTCGACCGCTATAACGTCGATACCAACGGGCTGATCCTCAACAATTCCGGTCTCGGCGGGCAATCGATCATCGGTGGCTCAGTCCACGCCAACCCCAATCTGGTCGGTCGCCAACCGGCGCGGACCATCCTCAACGAGGTGACCGGGACCTCGGTCAGCACGCTTGCGGGCACAACGGAGGTCTTCGGTGCGCGGGCCGATGTCATCGTCGCCAATCCGAATGGCGTCGGTTGCGTCGGGTGCAGTTTCATCAATGCCGGGCGGATCACGCTGTCGAGCGGTGTGCCGATCCCCGATTACGCCCGCGGTACTGTCGATTTCGACGTCAGCGACGGTCTCGTCTCGGTCTCCGGTTCCGGGCTCTCCGGCGTGCCCGGGCTCAGTGGCATCGACGAGATCGATCTGATCGGGCGGCGCATCGGGATTGATGGCGCGGTCGAGGCGCAGGAACGTGTGCGGCTTCGTGCGGGCGCGATGCGCTATTCGCAGACCTCGGATACGGCGAGTGCGATCGCAGGGGCTCCCGTTCTTGCCGGGGATGCGATTGTCTCCAGTGCGGCAGGCGTCATCAATGCCGGCTCGATCTCGGTGATCTCGCGCGATGTCGATCTCGGCGTCGTGATGGCAGGGCGCCTGACCAGCGATGCCGACAGCATCGTCATGGCCTCGATGGGTGAGTTGCTGCTCGGCGATGCCGAGAGTGCCGCCGATCTGCAGCTTCAGGCGCAGGACGGGCTGGAACTGAACGGGCGATACGATGTGGACGGGCGCCTCACGGCGGCGGCCGAGAATATCGCGCTGGTCGATGGGGGCATCGCGGCGGGGGATGCGGTCATCCTGGAATCACGCGATGCGCTCAGCGTTCGCGGGCAGGTGTCGTCCGGATCCGATGCCAGCTTCATCGCCGATGGCGCGCTGGATGCGCGCGGACGCATCCTTGCCGGCGGACGTGCCGCGCTGGAGGGCGACAGTATCACCACCGATGCGCTGGAGCTCGGCGGACGCGACGTCACCGTGATCGCCCAGGACGGACTCGCCCTCGGGGCCGGGACGATCGCCGCGCTCGACGATATCGCCATCGTCGGCGAGGAAGTGCAGTTCGCACAAGGACTCGATTTCGGTGCGCCGGGCCGCTTCTTCGTGGTCTCGCGCGGTGATTTCGAGAACGCCACCATCCTCGACCACGCCAATCTCGCCCTCTCGATCGGAGGGTCCTTCAGCAATGCGGCCACGGGTGTGTATCTGCGTGACGAGCTCGCGCTGATGCTGACCGGGGATCTGGTCAATGAAGGCCTGATCCAGGGCCTGAAAAGCACGACGATCAGCGCGCGGGCGCTTGATAACCGTACAGGCGGCGTGATCGATGCGCCGCTCGTCACGATCGGGCTCAGCGGTGATGCCGGCAATGCCGGAACTATCCATGGCGCGGACGGGGTGACGCTGGAAGCGGCGTCGCTGATCAATGCACTGGACGGTCGCATCGCCGGTAACGGGGTCGCGATCACGCTGGATGGCGGGCTGGCCAATCTCGGCGAAATCCTCTCGCCGCATGCGCTGACCATCGTCAGTGACGGGCTCGTCGAGAATGACGGCAGCATGGCTGCCGGCGGGGCGCTCAGCCTGCAGGCCGTCTCCTATATCGCCGGATCCCCGGCGGCCCGACTGGCCGACGCCTCCGCGCAGCTGACTTTGTCGGGCCTGATCGACAATGCCGGCATCATCGCCGCGGGCGGGCCGCTCGGGCTGGTGGCGCAGAGCCTCGAGAACCGCAGTGATGCCGTGATCCTCAGCGAGGCGGCGGCCACGCTGACCCTGACGCAGGATGCGACCAATCACGGCCTCGTCCTCGCCGACGGCGCGCTGACGCTGGCTGCGCGTGATATCGACAATACGACCGATGCCGTCCTCTACGGCGCTGATCTGGCGATCACGACGACGGGTGCTCTGGCCAATGCCGGTACGCTTCTCAGCGAGAGCGAGGCCGCGCTGACCCTGGCGGGAAGCTATGCCTCACAGGGCGGCATCCTGCGTGCGAGCCAGCGCATCGATCTCACCGCAGCGACAATCAGCGCCCAGGGTCCGTCCGAGATTCTCGCACCGGTGATCGATCTCACCACGACCGGCAATTTCCAGAATGCCGGCGAGATCATCGCTACGGATCTTCTCGTCGGCCAGTTCGGTGGGGCCTTCGGCAATACCGGGGTGATGCACGCCTTGGCGCCGGACGGCGCCGGACACGTGGCCGAGATGGCGCTCGATATCGCCGGCGCGGCCACCAATGCCGGAGAGATCCGCGCCGAGGGCGATCTGTTTTTCAATGCCGGATCCCTGACCCAGCAACCCGGCGGCCATCTCGAAGGGGCGCGTCTCGCGCTCGGGCTCACGGGTAGCCTGGACAATCGCGGCGTGATCCACGCCGAGGGCGATCTTGCCATCGAGGCGGCCTGGCTGGTCAATAGCGGCAACGCCACCGACCAGGCCTGGATCAGCGGCCTCGATCTGTCGATCGTCACCTCCGGCGCGATCAGCGCCGGCGGGCACAGCGTGCTGGAAGGCCGACGTTCGACGACGATCACGGCCTCGTCCAGCAATATCGATCTCACCAACAGCGCCAGCATCACGCAGGGACGCTTCAACTTCGGCCAGGCTCTCGATCTCACCATGACCGGCCAGGCCCTGACGGTCGGGCAGGGCACGCAGATCATGGCGGCGGGGGATCTCTCGCTGAACTTTGCCCAAGGCATCACCGTGCTCGGCTCGATCGCCTCCGGCGGGAACCTCGCCCTCGCGGCGCCGGGCGGCTCGATCCTCGTCGGCACGAACGGCAGCTGGAATCCCGGTGGCGCCTTCCTGTTCACCCTCGGGGATGCCGATTTCACCGCCGGCGGCAGCATGTTGCTGAGCTCGTCCGCCGTCGAGGTGCTGGGCAGCGCGGATGTCAGCCTCGGCGGAACGCTGAGCATCGCGCGCGCCTCCGGACCGGTCTGGCAGTTCAGCCATACGGAACAGGTGCTGGGCAGCCGCCTGTGGCAGCTGAACTGGTTCCGCCAGCAAGAGACCTCGAATGCCAGCGTCTTCAACGTCGCCGAAAGGCTGGAGATCAATGCCAACGATGTCGCGGTGAATGCCTCGACGCTCTCGGCCGGCGGCGATCTCGTGGTGCACGCGAACGCCTTCTCCAACACGGCGAACCAGCTGCAGCAATATTACGATCTCTACAAGCTGACCGGCAAGAATACCGGCTATCGCGGCACGGTTCACAGCGCCTGGTCGGCGACACCCTCGCTCATCCATGCCGGCGGCGCCTTTTCGGTCAACGCGCAATCGTTTTCCAATACCGGCACCGTACAGGCGAACCAGGGCGTCATCCGCGCCCCCAGCGTGAGCGTCGGCGTTACCGATCGCAACACCTTCACCGCACCGCCGAGCCTGCCTGATCCGGTGATCGATCTCGGCCGCTACGTGGCGCAACTGCCGGATTCGATGCAGCGCCCGGAGCCGCGCGCCATCAGCATCGACGGTCCGCAATATCTCTTCACCGCTCCGCTCGCCGGCCAGCCCCGCTATGATGCCGACGGGCTGCCGGTCTCCGAGCGCGAGCCTTCCTGGATCCTGCGCCAGGTCGGCGACGTGCGCGGCACGAACGGGCAGGGCATCACCTTCCTCGCCGATCCGATCACCGAGCGCATGCTGATTCAGCGCGCCCTGGTCGAGCAGACCGGGCGCTCCATGCTCGATCCGGTCTTCGACAGCGCCATCGCGCAGCAGGAGGCGCTCTACGAAGGCACCGTCTCCTTCCTTCTCGACAACCCCGAGATCAGCCTCGGCGACACCCTCACCGCCGCGCAGCGCGCGCGGGTGGATGCGCCGATGCTCTGGTATGTCGAGCGCGAGATCGACGGCGTGCGCGTCCTCGCGCCGGAGCTGATCCTGCCCGAGAGCCGCCTTGCGGCCTATGGTTACCAGCCGGGCGGCAGCGTCCGCACCGTCGAGAGCCTGTTCATCGAGGGCGATAGCGTGCGCAATACCGGCGCGCTGGTGGCCGGGAGCGGGCTCACCATCCTCGCCGGCGAATTCATCAACGAGCGCCGCGTCGCCGCCTTCCGTGACGGACGCAACCTGCACAGCCGCATCCAGGCCGGCGGCCTCGTCTCCGCCGATGACCTGATGATCATCACCGATGGCGACCTGATCAACCGCGGCGGCACGCTCTACGGCACGCAGGCGCTCACCCTCGCCGCCGGTGGCGACATCCGCTTCGAGGCCCAGCGCGTCGTCAACGACATCCGCAGTCGCGGCAACGCCGTCGGCTCGTGGAGCCACTATTCCGAGCGCCATTACGCCGCCAGCGCCGGCACAGCCGGTGACATGCAGATCGTCGCCGATGGCGGGCTGAGTCTGCTCGGCTCGCGCCTCATGGCCGATGGCGACATCGCCCTCTCGGCCCGCGACGGCATCAGCGTGGCCTCCGTCACCGATATCGAGGAAAACCACGAGAGCCGCCGCTCGAATCGCTTTTTCAGCCGCCGCAGCACCAGCTTCGGCGAAACCGGCGCGCTCAATCTCGGCTCGCTGATCGCTGCGGGCGGCGATCTCGGCGCCGTCACTGCGGGCGATATCGCCATCCATGCCAGCGATCTCACCGCCGGAGACGATCTCCTCCTCGCCGCCGGTGCGGGGGAGGACGGGCGCGCCGATGCCAGCATCACGATCACCGCCGGCACGGATAACCGCGCGCGTTACCACCAGGAGAAGACCAGCGCCGTGGGCCTGTTCTTCGGTGGTGGCCGTCTCGATTTCTACCGCGCCCGCAATACCCGCGAAGAGACCATGCAGGCCGACAACCGGCCCTCGACGCTGACGGCTGGCGGCGATGCCCGCTTGGTTGCGCCGGGCGATGTCACCTTGCAGGGCTCCGTGGTCGGGGCTGGCGGCATGGCCGAGCTCATCGCCGGGCGTGATCTCGCCGTGACGGCGGGGGAGGAGGCGCGCGAGAGGCTGTTCTCGGAGCGCCGCAGCAATTTCGGCTTCAGCGTCGCCGCCAGTGGCGGCGGCGCCTCGCTCTCGCTGGGGCTGACGCGTTCGAGCGTGCGTGACGACCGCAACCGCACCAGCGATGTCGGCTCGCTCATCGGCGGCGGGGAGGGGGTCCGTCTGGAGGCCGGGCGCGATCTCTCGGTCGTGGCCGCCGAGCTCACCTCGCCCGGGGATATCGATCTTCTGGCGGGGCGGGATCTCGGGGTGTCGCCGGGTGCGATCGTGGAGACGCATCGGCGGGTGGAGCGGCACAGCTTTGCCGGTGTGACGGCGAGTGTGGGCACCAATGTGGTGAGCGCGGCGCAGGATCTGGGCCGGGCGGTGGATACGTTCGGCTCGGGCTACGGCAATGCCGGGTACCGGGCGATCGGCATGGCCTCGGGGGTGCTGCAGGGCGTGGATGCGGTGCGCTCGCTGTCCAATCCGGGCGTTTCGGCGAGCCTGTCGCTCGGCTTCTCGCAATCGCGGATGTCGCAGACCGAGCAGCTGAGCGATGTGGTGCCGGCCTATTTCGATGCGGGCGGGGATCTCACCTTCGCCGCCGGGCGCGATCTCTCGCTGCGGGCGGTGCAGGCGCGCAGCGGCGGCGATCTGCTTCTGTCTGCGGGGCGGGATCTCGCGATCGAATCGGCGCAGGCGACCTATTGGCGGGCGCAGCGCCATTCCTCCGCCTCGGCTTCGGTCGGGCTGGATATGGGCTGGTCGGTGGCCGGGGGGCCGAGTGTCGGGGTGACTTTGTCCGGCCAGGTGGCCGGGGGGCGGGCGGATGCGTCCGGGACCGGGCAGGTCGAGAGCACACTCCAGGCCGGGCGCACGCTCGCGGTTCTCACCGGCAATGACGCGCTGATCGCGGGTGCGCAGCTGCGCGGGCGGGATGTCGCTCTCGATATCGGCGGTGACCTGCATGTCGCCTCGCGGGCGGACACCGCCCGGTTGCGCGGCTCGTCCTACCAGGCCGGCGCCAGCCTGACCATCGGCCTCATCGGCCCCTCGAGCCTGAGCCTGAACCTCGGCGGCGGGCGCGAGCGGGCCGATTCGACATTGGTCAACCGGCAGACCAGCATCATCGCCGATCAGCGCCTTGATGCTTATGTCGAAGGCCACACCCAGCTCGATGGCGGGCTGATCGCCTCGCTGAACGGCGATCTCAGCCTCGATACCGGCACGCTCAGTTTCACCGACATCGAGGAACGCGCCCGCAGCGACAGCCGCCGCGCCAGCGCATCGATCGGCCTGGGCGGCAACGCTCCCAGCATCGGCGTCGAAGGCGAACTCGCCCACGAAGCCACCGACGCGATCACCCGCGCCACGATCGGCGAGGGCGCCATCACCATCCGCGACGAAGACGCACAACGCGCACGCGAAGAAGCGGGCGAAACCCGCGACGTGGCGGCGCTCAACCGCGACCTCGACGCCGCCCGCGAGACCCTGCGCGACGAGCGGGCCGGGGTGCGGTTCTATGCGAGTGATTCGGCCATCGTCGAGCTCGGCAACGGGTTCGAGACGACGCGGGGCAACCTCCGGGAGCTCAGCGAACGGCTTTCAAGTGTCATCGAAAACCTGTCCGAGGAGCATGGCGAGCGGCTCGAAGGGCTCGCCGAAGCAATGCCGCAAGAGGCAAGCGAGGAAGAGAAAGCGGCAGCACTCGCCGACGATCTGGTTGCCC
>Ga0076930_101252_pt1 | contig 14729 bp, 11 predicted proteins | sample HotLakConsoUCCRE_FD_71149 | JGI IMG/M metagenome (GOLD analysis project Ga0076930, IMG submission 71149) | Hypersaline microbial mat communities from Hot Lake, Washington, USA - Hot Lake Consortium UCC-RE (version 3) (version 3) ...
TGTCCATCCATATATTGAATAAAATCAAGCCGAAAGCAGCCAGAAAGCAAGTGCGAAGAACACGTTTAAAATACCGATTAAATTCCTTGCTCATAACCAATTAGAAATCGAAATACAGAAAATCATTTTGAACAATAGAGTTCAGGAATATCAGGTTCAATACAAACAAGCAAGCAGTCATCAACCCGTATTTAAAGGTCGGTTTGATCTGATTGCCAAGTTGCATATCATTGGGCAAAAAAAGAAGCAACACCCCGGCGGCCCAGATGGGAGCATTATAAAGATTACTGACCAGGTGAAAATCCGGCGGAGCGGTTTTTGTAAATTGGAACATGGCCATAAGAAGGTTGTTGGCATCCTGGAAATTTTCAGCCCTAAAAAAGACCCAGGTAATGTTTACAAATAAAAAGGTAATTAGAATGGCGGGGATTCCCGGTATAGCCAACCCCGTTTTTTTCCATTGCCGATGAATAACCAGGGCCGAGCCATGTAGCATCCCCCAGATAATAAAGGTCCATCCGGCGCCGTGCCAAATCCCTCCCAGGAGAAAGGTTATTATCAAATTGACATTCGTTCTTCCCGGACCCATTTTATTTCCTCCCAAAGGAATGTATATGTAATCCCGAAGAAACCTGCTTAGGGTAATGTGCCAGTTCTTCCAGAATTCCTGAATGGTGACAGATCGGTAAGGGGAGTTAAAGTTTTGAGGCAATTGGATATTAAAAAGCAATACCAATCCTATGGCCATAGAAGAATACCCACTAAAATCAAAATACAATTGCAGGGAATAAGCCAGGGAAGTGATCCATGCTTCCTGGCTCCCCAGCAATTCAATGTTGGCATACCCGTTATTTGCGATTATCCCGAAAGTATCCGCCAGGATGATTTTTTTTGCAAGCCCCATCATTAAAATAAAAAAACCTTTGGAAAGATTCTGGTAATTAACTTGGGTTAGTAACGGATTCCTGATCTGGGGCATCATTTCCTTGTGATGCACGATGGGACCAGCAATAAGTTGGGGAAAAAAAGAAACGAATAAACCGTAGGAGAAGAAATTGGTTTTCGAAGCGATGCCCCTATTCAAATCCACCAAATAGGCAATTTGCTGAAAGGTATAAAAAGATATTCCTAATGGCAGTGCCCAGTCGAGATAGGCAATCGAGGCATCTGTAATAACATTGACGTTAAAAATTAAGAAATCTACATATTTGTAAAAAAAGAGGATCAGAAGATTGAAGCCTATTCCGACCACCAAAAATGGTTGCTTCCCTTTTGCTACCTCCTTGCTGATGAGGAAATTAAAAACGATGGATAAACCTATGAGTATCAAGTATATGGGCTTCCACCATCCATAAAACAGCAGGGAACAAAGAAACAACCATCTTACAATAACAGAAAGCTTCATTTTGGAGCCTAGTCCATAGAACCCCAATAGAACAATTGGTAAAAAAACAAAAAGGAATAGAAAAGAATTGAAGAGCATGACCAAAAATGCTTTAAAAATCTAAAGATACACAAGTTTCAATTTTTTTTACCTAAAACCAATAATAATCAGATCCAAAACCAAAAAAAGCCTCATTTTTCAATTTAACTCCCCTTGAAAAAACCCGCCTTTATGGATAGCCCGCCCTAACTCAAAGTTAAAAATTCCCTTTCGAATCATTTACGATAAATTTTCTCTAACTTAAGGTAAAATTTCAGGAAATACCCTGTTTGATTCACTACAGGATATCTGTCTGGAAACAACTCATATAACGCCTGACTGCACATTTCTCTTCCGAAGCGACAAATGTAATCTCTATTGACCATTTGAAAATTGTCATTATTAATTCAGCCCTATGCAACTATCCTTTCAACATTTGTTCTTTACCCTGGCCTTTGGCGTGTTGGTCGTCGCCATAATGGTGGTGGCCAAATCCATTCTCATTCCTTTGGGACTGGCCCTGTTACTGGCATTTATTTTACATCCTTTGCACAAAAGGTTAAAAAGAAAGAAGATAGGAAACATCGGAGCTGCGATTACGGTTTTGCTTTCCTTTTTCCTGATCTTAATAGGTGTACTGACTTTTTTCTCTGCAGAAATCATTTCCCTATCGGACCAATTGACTGATTTTGGAGAAAAATTGATGCGTGTTTTCACCGATTCAGTAGTCTTTATCAATGAAAACTTAAGTTTTCTGGGTAATTTCGATAAAGATCAATTATTGGAAGACGGAAAAGCCTGGATCAAGGATGGGGCAGCCGGTCTGCTGGGAAAAACCTTCAGCAATACGGCCAGCATCCTCACCGGGCTGTTCACGGTAATCATCTATACTTTTTTGTTCCTGATCTACAAAGATGGGCTGGTCAGTGCTTTCATGCGATTTGCACCAGAGGAAAAGGAGACCCAATACCTTAAAATGTTAATGAAAATCCAAAAAGTGGGTCAAAAATACCTTTCCGGCATGCTGACCTTAATTCTGATTCTAGGCCTGGCCAATAGTACCGGTTTATGGATTATCGGACTGGATAGCCCATTTTTATTCGGCTTTCTGGCGGCTACGCTTTCCATTATCCCTTATATAGGCACCACCCTGGGTGCTACTATCCCAGTGTTGTATGCGTTTATGTCAAAAGATGAGCTCTGGGTTCCCATAGCGGTGGCCGGGATGTTTTGGCTGATTCAGGTCATCGAAAGCAACTTCCTGAGTCCTAAGGTAGTAGGCAGCAGTGTAAACGTCAACGCATTTGCCGCCATATTAAGCCTGATCATCGGCGCATCGGTATGGGGTGTGGCAGGGATGGTATTGTTTTTGCCTTTTGCAGCCATGCTCAAAGTCATCTGTGAAAACTACATCCCACTCCAACCCCTGGCCCTGCTGATAGGAGATGACCAGTTCAATAAGAGCCAGCAAAGCAATGATGGTCCCTCTTTCTTTAAGAAAATCAAAAAAAAGATCATGGGCTAACAAAAAAGGCCTGTAAAACATTTTACAAGCCTTTTTTGGTATTTTTTTATGCCACTTATTTTTGTTCGGAAAGATATGTAATCAGTGAGGCAAACTCTTCGTAGGATAAGGAATTGGCCAGTCCCGCCGGCATCATGGAGTTTTCCATTTCTGTTCGGTCCTTGATATTTTCCACCGGTAAGGTAAAGGCCTGTCCGGCGATATTACGGATCACCAGGCGGTCCGCACTTTCCTCGGTAACAAATCCCACGTAAGTTTTTTCATCATGGGTATTGATCATCACCGTAGCAAATCCCTGGGAGATGGAAGCATCCGGTTTCAATATGGATTCGGCAATCTGTTCCCTGGTCATGATGCTACCGATCTGCCCCATAAAGGGACCCTTCATTTGTTCCCCTTTTTCTATACTGTGGCAGGCCTTACACCCCTGTTGCTCAAATATGGCTTTGCCTTGCACCGCTTCACCATTAATCTCCTGCATGGCCAGCAGGATGTCTTCAATAGAAGATTCTCCTATTTGACCCTTTTGATTTTTGATCTTTTCCAAATCTACATTAGGCTCTTCCAGGACTTCAGTTACCGTATAATCCCCACCAAATTCGGTTATTCCCATGCGGTTTTTCTGATTCAACATGGCAATAAAATCCTTGTCATTTTGGGTGCCATTGTCCCAAAGCTGCTCAAACAAGGATTTGATTTGGGAAGAAGCTGACCAAAGTACAGATTTATAGTAGGGCCCATGCGTGTCCGGACGGGTACCCCACCACCAGGAGCCATCGTAAGGCGCCTCTTTGGTATAGAGCTTGGCCAGAACGGTAAGGATACCATTTCTCAATTCCTTCTCCTCTGTTCCTGCTCCATTGTACCTGGCAATCAACCCGGCAACTGCCTCAGGAGTATGCATGTAGCGCAATGCCCAAAGGGCGAGGTCCGAATTACCTGAACCCACTTGCTCCAAAATTTCCTCATCTGCACCAAGATTGACCAAAGCCCTGACAGCCAGGTGGGGCAAAATAATTTCCGAATTAGGCCGGGCATGGGGTCCCTCTTCTCCAAATTCGGGAGCCTGAAACGAATCAGGTACCTCAATCTCCATCAAATGCGGAATAGCCGCTTTATCCCCTATCCTACCCAGGGCAATAATCGCTGCTGCTTTAACCCTGGCAGAAGCGTCTCTCAAAGCTTCTACAAATGGCTCGATTGACAATTCTTCTACAAAGGCTTTCCTGTCTGTAATCGCTCTGATGGCATATTCCTTCATGTCAGGATCTTCCAGCAATGCTTTCATGTCTTTCAAACCGGAAGTTCCCTTGATCTGGGAGTAGGCATACATGGCCGCAACCCTGGCATAATCCGGAGCCTGCCTGTCTGTTGCTACCTCCCAGGCCTCTGTAGCCGCATCATCCGTGCCTCTACTTACCAATTCCTGTTGGGCATATAGTCTGATGGTGGCACTTCCTTCCATAAGCATTTCGGCCAGGTCATCCTCGTCTGCTGAAGTCAGGTCAGGCATCTCGCTGTATTCCAAAACCTTTGGAACCACCCTTACCACAAAACCTTTGTCTTCACTTCCGGAATAACCAGCCCCATCCCAGGCCGCCATAAACATCCTGCCTGAACCATCGATATCCAGATCTGTGATCTGAGGTAACTTGAAAAACTCTTCCTCATCCTGAGTGTAGGAAGGGCCATCGGCTGTTACCCGGTGAATGTACAGCTGGTTCCTTCCCCAGTCGGCCATCATGGGGACTTTATCGTAGGCTTCCGGCCAGCGGTGGTCATCCATAAACAAAGCGCCGGTTCCAGAGCCTCCCCCTACATCTACCAGGGCAGGGATAATTTCTTCAGTAAAATGCTTAAACAACACAGGATAACCATATTCACCAGTTTGAACCTGATGGATGAAACGGATATTCCATCCGCCCCCATCATTGGTATTTCCCCTTGTAAATAGGTTCATGTAAGGATCAATCGCTACATCATAAATATTTCTAAGGCCATGGGTGTACACTTCCATTTCAGTGCCGTCTGGACGTACCCTCAGGACGCCTCCCCCAAGCATGGTCATTTCATTGCCTTCCCTGTCAATGGCTCCGTGAAATCCAAAATCTCCTACGGCAATGTAGATCCATCCGTCTATTCCCATTCTTATACCATTGGTAGCGTGATCTGTCCCTCTCCCCTGCAAAAACTTGGGTGAACTGATGTGTTCAATCAGAGGCCTGGAAGGTCCATCTGCTATGCCGTCATTATCCTTGTCTTCGAAGACCACCAGGTTCATACCGGTCGCCAGGCTATCATCCTGAGAAAATACTGTATGCAAGACAAATAATTGATCTCCCAAAGGGATGATCCCCCTGGGATTGTCCACTTCTGCAAATACCGTATGTTCGTCAGCTGCACCATCATTATCCAGATCGAGGAGTTTGACGATTCTTCCTTTTCCCGGCGTTTTTCCCAGGGACCCGATCGCATCCACTCCTACATATACCTCTCCGTAAGGGGAGACTGCCAGACAAGCAGGGCTGGGAGTCAGCTCAGGACCCGAAAATGCCTGTACGGCCAACTCTTCCGGCCAGGAAAGTGCCTTGCTCAGGGAATCTAAGGATTCGGAAGTGGTGGATTCGATGATTTCTACCGGTCTTTCCGGCTTACAAGCCAAAAAAACAAGTATAAAAGAAAATAGAATAAAGGTCCCTCTCATAAAATTCTGATTTTTTGCGGACGAAAATTATCGAAAAAGAAAAACCCATCCAACAATTGGATAGGTTTTGTGTCAAATTTACGTTTAAAATTTTACAGCAGGTAAAAGGTTGGTTTTATAAATGCAAGCCACATTCAGTTTTAGGACTATTGTTCCACCTGCCACTTCTGTCCTCTCCAGGTACGGTACAATGTTTACAGCCAATTGAGTGGTAGCCAAAAGCAATCAGGGGATGAAAGGGAAGTTGGTGCTCTTCGATGTAATGGTCCCGTTCTTTTTCTGTCACATCCAGTAGGGGGTAAAATTTCAAAATCCCTCCCCTTTCCTCAAAAATATCCAGGCTGGCGCGATGGTCACTCTGCCAGCTCATCAATCCGGACACCCAGACCGAAAACCTGCTCTTAATGAGCTCCAAGGGCTTTACTTTATTAATGGAGCAGCAGAGCTCAGGGTCAGTCTTCCAGGTTTGGTTGGTACTGGTGTATTCATGATCCTCCTTTCCTGCACTGACTGAGGCCACGTTCAGGCCATAGAGTTCGGTAAGTTTTTTCTTGTATTCCAGGGTTTCCGGAAAATGATATCCTGTATCAATAAAATAGATCTTTTGCTTGGGATTGCATTTGGAGAAAACACTCAATAACAAGGCTGAGGTAGCGGCAAAAGAGCTGGTGAGCATCACTTCCCGTTCATCAAAATCAAGGTATAACTGATGAACCCGTTCTTCCACAGTCAATTTGTGGTACTTGTCATTCAATTCCTTTATCTCTTCTTTTGAATATATTTTCTTTGAGACCAATGAGTCCTGCATGCTATTTTTTATTTATTCTATAAAACCTACCGACTTGGTTGGGTATTAAATTTTCGTAAAAATAAGCATAAAAATTTAAAAACCAATAAGGCTGTATTTTTATATAAAAAGCCCTGATTTTCAGGCTGCAGCCGGAGAAAAGTTCTTTTCTCCTACCCAAACCCAAAAAGTAATCATCAATCCTACCAAAGAAATCAAAGCAAAAGATCCTTTCAAACCTACCCACTCTGCGATAAAGCCAATCAGCGGCGGCCCTAGAAGAAAACCAAAAAATGAAACGGTAGACACCATTGCTAAAGCGATCCCCGGAGAATAACTGGAAGATTTCCCAGCCAGACTATAGGTAAGCGGCACCACTGCTGCTGTTCCAAAACCTACCATCAAAAACCCCGGAATGACAGCCCAAATGGTAGGCAATAATACGGCAAGCATCAGTCCTGCAAAAACAGTTAGGCCAGAGAATTTCAGCACCTTAATTTTCCCGAACTTATTGGCCAGCTTATCGGCTGCAAACCTGCCCATCGCCATGGCACCCATGTAGGCCACATATCCGGTTGGAATTAAACCTGATGGGGCGTCGACCACTTTGGCCATATACACACCGGACCAGTCAAACATGCAGCCTTCGCACATCATCCCACAAAAACCAACCATACCCAATTGGATAATCACAGTGTCCGGCTTTTTCCAATGAAACCCTCCTCCTGCAGTTTCCCTATTTCCGGACTCCGAAACGATCCCCTTCTGAAATAATCCAATCAATAAGGCACCGGCAAGCAAAATGAACAGGTAATGCTCCCCGGGAGAAAATTCGAAATACACCATGACGGCACCAATTCCGGCACCAAAAAACCCAGCCAAACTCCATAAACCATGAAAGGAGCTCAGGATGTTCCTTCCATAATCATTCTCAATTCCAAGGGCCTGGGTATTCAGAGAAATATTCATCATGTTACCCATTATCCCAAATACAAACACCATGATGGCCAAAACCAAAGCGTCAGGCGACAAGCCTATCCCCAATAATGCCAAGATATAACATGACATGCCTATCAGTACTACTGCCTTGCTCCCAAATCTAAAAACAGCCCATGCCGCTAATGGTAAGGCCAGTAGAGATCCCAAGGGCATACCCAAAAGCACTGAGCCCAGCTGTCCTTCACTCAGGCGGAACCGCTCCTGAAAATCAGGAATCCTGGACGCCCAGGAAGAAAAACACAACCCCGTAAGGAAAAAAAAGACCCCTGCAGAAAGTCTACGGATTTTTAATGGTTCCATAAAATACTAAACAAGCTACAAAGGTAAGGGAGAAAACCATAGTATTTTCATTACTTCCTCCTACTTTTCAGAGAGACCTGGCAAACTTTATCCGATATAAAAAGGTTAATCACTTTGAAACAAATTTTTTGGTATGAGTGGACCCTCCTGATTCCATATTAATAATTTGTTGGGTATGCTCATCTAATCTATAAAATATTTTAACGTGCTGAAATATGGAATTTGTAATTGCCGGTACCACCATCGCATTGGCTATATTATTGATCAGAGTAATCATTAAGCGGGTTTTTGATTGATTTTAAGCAAAAGACCTGTGTAATCTACTTTTGCTTTACTAATTTTACGAAGCATCCTGGAGGATGAAACATTGTGAGCACCTGCCATGAGTTCCAAAGAAGAAATCGTATCCATCACTTTTTTTGAGTACCCCAGACGAAATCGTTGGTGGGCCTTTAATCAGATGCAACTGGCCATAGCACCATTAAAAAAAGCCAAAGGAGTAAAGTTTTTCAAACTAATGGGGACAGGCGGAGGATTTGGATTTTCCCTTAAGCCGGACCTCAAAACCTATGCCCTCCTGATGGTTTGGAACAACCTGGTATTTGCGGAAAACTTTACCGATTCTGAAGCCTACCTGCGGTTTAACCAGCAGTGCAAAAGCAATTTCACCTATTGGATGCAGTGCATACAGAGTCATGGCACATGGCATGGCCGGCAACCCTTTACCGTTAAGGAGCAAAAGGCAACTGGCCCGATCATGGTTATCACCAGAGCGCGGTTAAGGTGGAATAAAATTTTGAGGTTCTTAACCCAGGTTCCCGCAAGTAGTCGGGCAGCTGCCAAGGCTGATGGTTTGATTTATACCAAAGGGATAGGCGAATGGCCAGCCATAGAGCAGGCAACCTTCAGTTATTGGAAAAGCCAGCAGCAAATGGAAGCTTTTGCCTACCAGTCCGGCCACAGAGAAATTGTAAGAAAAGTAAAACAGGAAAGGTGGTACAAAGAGGAGCTATTCGCCCGCTTTATTCCCGTCAGCCTGGCCGAGCATGTGGCTGATAACCCGACAACATGAATCCCCCATTCCAAAAAACCAGGCTGGCTCCTACCCCCAGTGGGTACCTCCATATTGGAAATGTGGTATCTTTTCTCATTACTTCCAGCCTGGCCCGGCATCATGGTGCCAGGATTTTGTTAAGAATTGATGATTTGGACGAAAGGAGAACCCGTGTAAAATTCATACAGGATATCTTTGATACGCTGGAATTTTTGGAAATCCCCTACGATGAAGGCCCCCGAACTGTCGCAGAGCATCAGCAACAATTTTCCCAAAGACACCGGATGGATCAATATGAAGAACTACTTCAAAATTTAAAAGAAAACGACCTGGCTTTTGGCTGTGATTGTTCCAGAAAAAACATGCGACAAAATCATCCAAAAGGCTGGTATACCGGAAACTGTCTGCAGCGACACCTTGATTTACAAGGAAAGAACATTTCCTGGAGGCTGGACACCCGGACACGAGGTTTACGTCAGCTCAGAACTTACCCTGATTCAATAAAGCCCTGCCATTTACCACAGTCCATGAATTATTTTGTGATCAGGAAAAAAGATGGTGATCCGTCCTACCAATTGACCTCGGTAGCAGATGATAGCTATTTTGGTGTGGATCTGGTTGTCAGGGGGGAGGATTTATGGGACTCCTCCTGTGCACAAATCCATCTCTCCGCATATTTAGGGGGAGACCCCTTGTCTCAGGTTACTTTTTTTCACCATCCTTTGGTCAAAGACGGTGAGCAGAAACTTTCCAAGTCGGAGGGTGCCCTGGCCATAAAAACCTTAAGGGAAAATGGGTTGAGCAAAGAGGAGGTATACCTACTGGCTGCCCGTCAGCTCGGCCTGAAAGGTCCAATACACTCGCTGACAGCATTCCAAGCATCATTTATGGACAAGCTGAAGGGAAACCATTTCAATCATCATAATCCGGAATGTTGAGTAATTCTCCACCCTTAAGGGCCGATTGGTGAGCAACTATCCCAGGTACCGTATAGGCCAGTGCTTCGTATATATTCACCTCTGGCAATCTCTCTTCAAGTATTGATCTGATAAATTCATGTGTAATGAAGGTATGAGAGCCATCGTGCCCGCTGTTGTGCCGCATTTTTTCAGGGAGCATATCTGTTTTCCACCATTGAGGAAACTCATAGGCCGTCACCTTATTATCAGTATGTTCAAACCCTGCATCATCTTTCCCCAACTGCTCTGCTGCGGTGACCATGGTGGCCCGGTTTGCATGTCCGGACGGCAGGTAAAGGCTCATTTTCTCTCCCCTCCATTCTCCCCTTTCTGCATTTCTCAAGGCACCTTTCCAGTTCACCTCCACCCTGAACGGATGGTCCATGTTGGTTTGAAAAAAAGCTGTTTCATTCCAAAACGGATTTTCATAAGGATTGTCCTTTAACAGACCATCACCATTCCCCCAACCCATGCAACTCACTTTCTTTAACCTTTCCCCTGTAACACTGATCAAAAACGCTGTACAATGGGTAGGGTAATGCATGGGGGGCAATCCATGTCTCCAGGTTGGGGCGCCGTTTTCAAACCAAAGCACCTCCAGACCTGGGTGGTTGTATTCCGCCGCTGCACTAAATATTTCACCAAATTGACCTTCTTTATAGAATTTTTTGGCAGAGATGGTTCCCTGCATGTAGGTGGTGGTCTCTGCCATCATATAGGTTTTGCCAGAGGATAAAACCGCCTCCTTCACCTGCTCGCATTCTTCCAAATTCATGGCCAGGGGTACAGCGCAAAGTACATGTTTCCCTGCTTTAAGGCTAGCAAGGGTATGTGCCGCATGGTCCGGGGCGGGAGTCGCCAGAAAAACCGCATCTACCCCGGGATCTTCCAAAAGCTTTTCCAAAGAGGGATAACTCTTCGAACAACCATAGGTTTTCATCAAATGATCCCGGCGGTCTTGACGCAGATCGCTTACCGCCTCTACCACGCAGTCCGGATGTTCATGAAATTGAAAAGTAGCACCAAACCTCCCCCCTACGATACCTATTCGCACTTTTTGGTTAGTTTTCGAAGGTAAGCTCCAGGAGGGGAATGCTCCCATACTCAGAGATCCAGCCAATATAGAACTGCTTGCAATAAATTTTCTTCTGTTTAATTTCATTTTGATCGGGATTTATAATGGTAAGTGAAGATAAAAAAACATCCTGAATGAATACTCACTTTCGCTCCTGAGGTACTACCTGTAATTTTCATTGGGTGAAGAAAACTCCCTTTTCTTAAATAATAACAAGGGGATAACTGTCAAAAAAACAGTTAAAATAATTGGTTTAATCAGGTAAATTTCCGTTTATTAACTCCTGATTTCTTAGCATCATTAACAATAACTTCTACCCCATCATGCCTCATTTATTTTACCGCATGCCTTTATGGATATCATTGCTGTTTTTGGTCATCAGCATATCCTGTAGCCCGGAAACTGATCCTGAAGATATTTCCGAACATCCTTTTGATCAGTTGACCGAAGAAGAAAAGAGAAAACCAGAAAACGCATTATTGGGCATCAAGGTCCACGAGCAAGTTCAAGTCAGCCTCTTTGCTTCAGAACCCATGCTCACCAATCCTACCAATATTGACATTGATCACAAAGGCAGGGTTTGGGTTTGTGAGGCGTACAACTACCGCCCTGCCATCACCGGAAATGAGACCAAAGCTGAGGGAGACCGAATCCTGATTCTGGAAGATACGGACGGTGATGGATCTGCTGATAAACGGACAGTCTTCTACCAGGACCCGGAGCTCAATGCACCCTTGGGTATATGGGTGATGGGAAATCAGGCGATTGTTTCGCAAAGTCCTTATGTGTGGCTATTGACTGACACAGATGGAGATGATCAGGCAGACAAAAAAGAGGTGATTTTTAAAGGGATAGGCGGCGAACAGCACGATCACGGCATGCATGCCTTTGTATTCGGTCCGGATGGAAAGTTTTATTTTAACTTCGGAAATTCCGGAGGTTCCATTGAGGATCGCAATGGGGAGGTATTGAAAGATGCCAACGGCCAACCTATTCTTCCCGAACATTACAAGGAAGGGCTGGTATTCAGATGTAACCCTGATTTTTCTGAAATTGAAGTTTTGGGACAAAATTTCCGCAACAATTATGAAGTGGCGGTAGATTCTTACGGCACCATGTGGCAATCTGATAATGATGATGATGGTAACAAAGGTGTTCGTATCAACTATGTGATGGAGTATGGCAATTACGGCTACAAGGATGAAATGACAGGTGCAGGCTGGAGAACCAACAGGACCAACAAGGAAAAAGAAATCCCGGAACAACACTGGCATTTGAATGATCCAGGCGTCGTGCCAAACCTATTGCAAACAGGGGCAGGTTCGCCCACAGGAATGGTGGTATATGAAGGCAGGGCTTTGCCGGAAATTTTCTGGGATCAGATGATCCATACCGATGCCGGTCCGAATGTAGTTCGTGCATACCCTGTTGAAAAGGACGGTGCAGGCTACAAGGCTTCCATCGTAAATATCATGGAAGGGGACAAGGACCAGTGGTTCAGGCCTTCGGATGTTTGTGTTGCGCCGGACGGTTCTTTAATGGTTTCCGACTGGTATGATCCTGGGGTTGGCGGGCACCAGGTCGGAGACCTAAACAGGGGTAGGATATTTAGGGTCACCAATTCAGCGTCTACTCACGAGCAACCAGAAATCTTGTTCAATACGCTCGATGGCACACTGGAAGCATTATTGAATCCTAATCTTTCCACCCGCTACCTGGCCTGGAAAAACATTAAAGCCATGGGAAAGGATGCTGCCCCGGCTCTGGAGCGGATTTTCTATGAAGATGCCAATCCCAGGTTTCAGGCACGTGCCTTTTGGGCCCTTGCGAAAATAGATAAGGAAAGTGATCAATATATCCAAGCGGCCATCAATCATGAAAATCCGGATTTAAGGATAGCCGGATTGAGGGCTGCCAGACAGGCAAAACTGGATCTGACTCCACATCTTAAAGAATTGGTCAGCGACACTGACCCCCAGGTAAGAAGAGAAGCGGCCATTGCTTTAAGAAATTCACGCCTCCCGAATGCCCCGGAACTGTGGGCCACCCTGGCTACCCAGCATGATGGGAAGGACCGTTGGTACCTGGAAGCTCTGGGAATTGGAGCCGCCGGGCAGTGGGATAGCTTTTACAATGCATGGCTTGAAAAAACCGGTGATGAGCTGATGACGAGCAAAAAGAACCAGGACATCATTTGGAGATCCCGGACAGGAAATGCTGTAGCGCATTTGGCTGACCTGGCCTCAGATCAAAGCCAACCTCTGGAGGATCGCCTGCGGTATTTCAGGGCATTTGACTTTAATCCGGATAGGGAAGGAAAATCTGCTGCACTGGTAAAAATGCTCGAAGAGGGGTCTTTGCGTCAGGAAAATCAGGAGGAAAGCAACAGCATCCATAAACTGGTGCTTACTCATTTGGATCCGGATTATTTGAATCGATCGGAAATTGCCCAGGAAGCCCTGAGAAAAGCCCTGGATGAAAGTGTAGGAACCGAACCTTATCTGGAACTGATACAAAAATTTGACGTAAAGTCAGAAAATCCAAGGCTACTGGAGATGGCTTTGACCCAAAGCGATAACAACCTGGGGAGGACCGCCGCCAGCCTGCTTTTGAGGCTGGATGGTATCAATCGCATCAAAGAGGTGCTTTATAGTGGCGAGGAAGAAAAAGTGTACCCCATGCTTTTGGTACTAAGAGGCATCGGCACACAGGAGTCCCTGCAAATGCTCGAAGACATGGCCTTTGACAGTTCTTTACCTCTCAATACCCGGAGGGAGGCCACTTCAGCTATCGGCGGTAGTTATGGAGGAGAAGAAAAAATATTGGAACTTTTGAAGTCTCAAAGGCTTCCTGACAACCTCATCCCTGCAGCTGTCACCGGAGTAAGCCGTGCCTGGAGAAAAAGTGTACGTGCCGAAGCTGCGAGTTACCTGGATAGTTCTACCGACGATGAAAATCCGCTCCCCCCAATGAACGAATTGCTGGCCATGGAGGGAAGTGAAGAAAAAGGTCTGGTGGTATTTAAAAACCATTGTGCCCTTTGCCATCAAGCAGGTGATGTTGGAATGGATTTCGGGCCAAAGCTTACTGAAATAGGCAACAAGCTTTCGAAAGAGGCCCAGTACATTTCCATCCTTCACCCGGATGCGGGAATCAGCTTCGGATATGAAGGTTATGTCCTTCAAATGAAAGATGGCAGTACCCTGGGTGGAATAATAGCCAGCCAAACCGAGACCGATATAGAATTAAAAATGCCGGGGGGCAATACTGTACCCATTAAAACGGCAGACATGAGCAGTATGGAACAAATGGAAAACTCCATGATGCCTTCCGGACTGGAGAAGGCGATGAGTACCCAGGAATTGGTGGACCTGGTAGCTTACCTGATGTCCTTAAAAAAAGAATCTTAATTAACTTATTATTTCATGAAAAATTTCAAGAATAACCCAAGAAGAAAAGCATTGAAGAAAATTGCGGGTACAGGCCTGGCAGGCATGCTGGTCCCGGGTTTGTCCAGCCGGCTTTTGGCAGCGGAAGCACAGCTTCCGGAAAACTTAAAAGGCAATGTCAACCACTCTGTGTGCAGGTGGTGTTACAATGATATTGCATTCGAAGACCTCTGCAAGGCTGCGGTAGAAATCGGTCTAAAGTCTATAGAATTGGCCGGACCGGAGGAATGGCCAATTCTCAAAAAACATGGGCTGGACTGTGCCATGCCCTGGGGTGCGGGTTTGGGAATCGAAAGGGGCTGGAACAACCCGGAACTGCATGAAGAACTGATCAAAAGTTACGAAGAGGTAATCCCCAAAGTGGCTGCAGCAGGCTACAAGCAGATCATCTGTTTTTCCGGAAATCGAAATGGACTGGATGATACCAAAGGGATTGAGAATTGTGCCATGGGGC
>Ga0076930_100929_pt2 | contig 14721 bp, 10 predicted proteins | sample HotLakConsoUCCRE_FD_71149 | JGI IMG/M metagenome (GOLD analysis project Ga0076930, IMG submission 71149) | Hypersaline microbial mat communities from Hot Lake, Washington, USA - Hot Lake Consortium UCC-RE (version 3) (version 3) ...
GAACCTACGAGCTGCGCTACTTCCTGCGGCAGGACCGCAGCGTGCTGGCCAGCCGCAGCATCGAGGTGGTCGCGGTCGGGGCGGACCTCGTCGCACCGACGGAGGCCGAAGCCGGGCAGACCGTCCAGGTCGGCTGGACCGGGCCCGATTACGACAACGACTACATCGGTGTCTCGGTCCCGGGCGAGGACGGCTATGTCACCTTCACCTACACCCGCGAGGGCAACCCGCTGGAGATCGTGATGCCGTCGGAACCCGGCACCTACGAGCTGCGCTATTTCATCCATCAGGACCGCAGCGTGCTCGCCACCGCGCCGATCACCGTGAGCGCGGTGAAGGCGGAACTGACAGCACCGGACCGGTCCGCGGTCGGCGCACGGGTGCAGGTGGACTGGACCGGCCCGGATTACGGCAACGACTACATCGCGGTCTCGATCCCCGGCGACGACGGCTACGAGACCTTCACCTATACCCGCGAGGGCAGTCCGCTGGAGATCGTGATGCCGCCCGAACCGGGCAGCTACGAGCTGCGCTATGTCATGAACCAGGACCGCAAGGTCCTCGCCGTGCGCGCCATCGAGGTGGAGGACATCGCCGTCACCATCGTGGCGCCCGACACGGGCCCCGCCGGCGGCACCCTGATCGTGGGCCATGACGGGCCGGACCACGACAGGGACTACATCGCCGTCGGCATTCCCGGAAGCGACGGTTACGAGACCTACCGCTATACCCGCGACGGCAATCCTCTGGAAGTCACGCTGCCCGACGCGCCGGGGACCTACGAGCTGAGGTATTTCCTGTCGGCCTCGCCCGACCGGATCCTCGGCACCCGCACCATCACCGTGGAGTAAGGTGTTTCGCCCCGGCTGCGCCGGGGCGATCCGCCGGGCGCGCGTGCCGCGCGCCCGGCGGGGTCCCTGTCCCGCCCCCGTCGCCCGCGCCTGTCGGAGCGCCAGAAGGGAGTATTTCGGGCCAGATGAGGAGGAGGCTGTGCGCCCGGACAGGGAGCCGGGGCGCGCGCGGAGGACCAGTCAGAAGTGGATGGCGCGGCCGTAGGCGTCGAGCACGCTCTCATGCATCATCTCGCTCAGGGTCGGATGCGGGAAGACCGTCGCCATCAGATCCTCCTCCGTGGTCTCGAGCTGGCGGCCCACAACGTAGCCCTGGATCAGCTCGGTCACTTCCGCGCCGATCATGTGTGCGCCCAGAAGCTCTCCCGTCGCCTTGTCGAAGATCGTCTTCACCATGCCCTCGGGCTCTCCGAGCGCGATCGCCTTGCCGTTGCCGATGAAGGGAAAGCGGCCCACGTTGATCTCATAGCCCTTCTCCTTCGCCTGCGCTTCGGTCAGGCCGACGCTGGCCACCTGCGGATGGCAGAAGGTACAGCCCGCGATGGAGCCGGGCTTGATCGGGTGCACGTCGTTCCGGCCCGCGATCAGTTCGGCGACCATGACCCCCTCGTGGCTGGCCTTGTGGGCGAGCCAGGGCGCGCCGGCGAGGTCGCCGATGGCATAGATTCCGTCGACGCCCGTGCGGCAGTATGCGTCCGTCACCACGTGGCTGCGGTCCACCGTGACGCCCGCCTCCTCGAGACCCAGCCCCTCGACGTTGCCGACGATGCCGACTGCGGAGATCACGCTGTCGAACTCCCGGGTCTCGACCTTGCCGCCGGTCTCGATATGGGCCGTCACCTTGCCCTTGCCGCGGTCGAGCGTCTTGACGATGGCCTTCTGCAGGATCGTCATCCCCTGCTTCTCGAACTGCTTGCGGGCGAAGGCGGAGATCTCCTCGTCCTCCACGGGCAGGATGCGGTCCATCACCTCGACCACCGTGGTATCCGCGCCGAGGGTGTTGAAGAAGCTCGCGAATTCGATCCCAATGGCGCCGGAGCCGATGACCAGCAGCTTCTTCGGCATGCGCGGCGGCTGCAGGGCGTGGCGGTAGGTCCAGACGAGATCACCATCGGCCTCGAGGCCCGGCAGCTCCCGCGCCCGGGCGCCGGTGGCCAGCACGATGGCGGGCGCGGTCAGTTCCTCCTCGCCCTTGTCGGTCGTGACCGTTACCCGGCCCTTCCCGGCGAGGCGCGCGGCCCCCATCACGGTCGTGACCTTGTTCTTCTTGAAAAGATGCCCGATGCCGCCCGAGAGTTGCTTGGCCACACCGCGGGAGCGCTTCACCACCGCGTCGAGATCGTAGCCGATCCCCTCTGCCGAAAGCCCGAACTCCTTCGCCCGGTGCATGAGGTGGAACACCTCCGCCGAGCGCAGCATCGCCTTCGTCGGGATGCAGCCCCAGTTGAGACAGATCCCCCCGAGGTGTTCACGTTCGATACAGGCGACGTTCAGACCGAGCTGCGCCGCCCGGATCGCGGCGACATAGCCGCCGGGTCCGGCGCCGATGACGATCATGTCGAAGTTTCTGGCCATCTTGTCCTCCGCTCGGGCATTTCGCCCGAGGCTAGACGATCCTGCCGCGGCCCGCCACCGGCCTGCGGGGAAAGGCCGCCCCGCGGTGCGTGCATGGCCGCGCTCAGGCCTCCCCGCCCGGGCGGGGTCCGCGCGAGGGCAGCGGGTCGGCGCCGAGGGACCGCGGCGCCGTCGGCGGGCCGGGCGGTGCCGCAGACCGCGGATCGGACATCCGCGGAGGCGGCTGCGCGCCTTCGCGCGCCGCGACGGGGCCGAGCAGGAAGGCGGGCGGCGCGGAGGCGCCCGTCGGGGCATCGGGCAGCGCGGGCGGGCGGCTCCGGTCCGTACCCGCGACGGACGGATCGGGAACCGACCGAGGCGCGACTGTGCCGGGCCGGTCCGGGCCCGGTCCGACGGAAGATGGCTCCGTCGGCAAGTGCGGCGGGTCGCCGACGGCATCGCCCGGAACCCCGGAAAGCGGGCCGATGGGAACAACGGCACGCGCAACCGGCCCATCGGTCACCCCTGTGCCTGAGGCGGGGGCCGGTTCATGCCAAGGCTCCGGGCGCGCCGGGCGGCGCGGCGGGGCGGCGTCCGGAGCGCCGTCATGGCCCGCGACCCGGTTCCGCCCCTCCTGCTTCGCGCGGTAGAGCGCCTCGTCCGCCCGCTTGATCAGCGCCTCGGGCTTCGTCGCCGACACCGGGTATTCCGCCACCCCCGCAGAGATCGTCACCTGCGGCAGAACCCCGTCCCCATAGCGCACGCCCATCGCCGCCACGGCCTCGCAGAGCCGGAGCGCCACGGCATGGGTCTGCGCGAGGGTCCGCCCCGGCAGCAGCACGGCGAATTCCTCTCCTCCCACGCGGCAGCAGATCTCGCCGTGGGCCAGCACCTCGAGCGCCACGTTGGCCAGGGCACGGAGCACCGCGTCGCCCGCGTCATGGCCGTGATTGTCGTTGAACTCCTTGAACTTGTCGGCATCGTAGGAGATCAGACCCAGCGGCGTCCCGCGGCGGTCGGCGATCGACATCTCCCGGCGCATCGCGTCCATGAAATGGCGGCGGTTGTAGATACCGGTCAGCGGATCGCGGATCGACTGGTCGTGCAGTTCGTCGCGCAGCCGGACATTCGCGATCGCCATGGAGATATGCTCGGCGCACTGGCGGGTGAAGCGCATCTTTTCGGCAAGCGCCTGTCCCCTCCACACCCCGGGATCGAAGCGGACATGCATAAGGCCCACCGTGTCGCCATGGGCGACGACAGGCACGCAGACATACTCGTCGGGGTACTCGGCATCGGGCGCGGGATCCACATGGCCGCAGACGAAACAGATGCCCTGCGGGTCGTATTCATAGGCCCTGCCCCGGCGCAGCGCCCAGCAGCTGTCGGGCGCGATGTCGGAATGCAGCGACCCGGTGGCCCAGCTGCCCACGCCATCGAGCACGTCGCGGCTGCCCGAGAAGGTGTAGAGCTCGCCCTCCGTGCCTGTCATGACCCGGCCCATGAAACGGGTCACGATCATGTAGAGCTCGTCCAGCGTCTTGCAGCTCTGCAGCCACTCGTCGAGCGTCGACAGCTGGCTCTGTTCGGTCTGCCGGGCGCGTTCATGGGCCAGCACGCGGCTCGCCCGTTCCTCCACCGCCTGCATCTCTTCCTGCGCTGCGACAAGATCGCGCGCCGCGCGGCGGACATCGGTCACATCCGACAGGCTCACGACATAGCCGCCGGACTGGGTCGGCCGCGCGCTGGCCCGCACCACGCGCCCGTCGGGCAGGTTGAAGTCGAGCGTATAGGGCAGTCGCTCCGCGATCCGCTGTCCCGCCATGGCCTCGGCCTCGGGGTCGATGGCGACGCCGAGGTCGTGAAGCCGGGCGCGGAAAGCGTCCCGCGACATGCCGGCGCCGAGATCGCCCCCCTCGAGCCCGAGCACGTCGAAGACCCGGGCATTGTGCAGATCGCAGAGGCCCGCCGCGGACCAGACCACGATACCCTGCTCCATGACGTCCATGATCTCGCTGGCGATGCCCAGGGCCTCGGGCACGCCTGCCTCGTCGACCGGAGCCATGGCCCAGTCCTCGCGCCACTGCTCCGTGCCCTGCTTGATGCTCACCGGCCCTTCTTTCGCCCATGCACCTGCGTCAGGCATAGACCAGCGCCCTTGCCGCAGCCTTAACGCGGACGGCACGGACCCGCTCGAATTGCCTAGAATGCGCGCGGTCCGCCCCGCTCAGGCGGCGACGTCCATCTCCCGAACCACCGCGCCATAGGCGCCCGCCTCCATGAAGACGCGTTCGGCTTGCGTGGAGACCCGGCCCAGAACCTCGTTGCGGAACGGAAACCGCCCGAAGCGGCGGATCACCTCGCGATGCGCCCGCGCATGGAGCAGCGCCGAGGCATTGTCGGGCACCCGCAGCTGCATCAGCCGCACGCAGCGGTCCTGGTCGGGCAGCGTTTCCGCATGCATCAGCGGCATGTAGAGGAAATAACGTTCGCTCTGGGTGAGCCGTGCGTCGAGGTTCCGCAGCACCGCAGATTTCGCGGCTCCCCGCGCCTTCTGGTCGGTCTCGAAGGACCGGGGCGAGCCGCGATGCATGTTGCGCGGGAACTGATCGGTGACAATCACATAGGCCAGCGTCCCTCTCGGGCTGCCCAGCCAGCGCAACAGCCCTCCCGCCGAGGCCGTCTCCCACAGGGCGCCGAACCGCCGGGTGATTTCCGCGTCCCGGGTCTCGGAGACGGAAAACCACTCCTCCGGAGCCATGTCCACATACCAGAAGTCGAGGATGTCCTTGGGCGTCATGGCTATATCTCCTTTGGCGACCGGCGTCAGCCGGACTTGTCCTCCCCGGCCCGCTCCGCAATCCCGGCACGCTCGGTTTCGGTCTCGATATAGACCTCCTGCGCCAATTCCACCGCCACCGGCGACGCATTCGCCAGAACCGGCCGATAGGGCACAGTCGCGCCGGGGCCGCTGACGGCGGGACGCCGGGTCATGCGATAGAGGCCGTAGCCCGCAAGCGCGGTCATCAGCACGCCGATGAAGAGCCAGTAACCATTTGACCCCATGGCCCCGATGATCCAGCCCACGGCGACCGGCCCCGCCACGGCACCCAGCCCGTTGATGAAGACGAAGCCCGCCGAGGCCGCGGCCATGTCCTCGCGCTCGAGGTAGTCGTTGGCATAGGCGATGAGCAGCGCGTAGAGCGGGTTCGACGCCCCCCCGATCAGGGCCGCGGCAGTGAGCAGAACCCAGAAATCGGGCGGCAGCAGGAACCCCAGAAGCCCGCCCAGGCCACCGATCAGCGAGATTCCGATGATCAGCAACCGCCGGTCCATCCGGTCCGAAAGCCAGCCGATCGGATACTGCGCGATCAGCGCCGCGATATAGAAGACCGACACGAAGACCGAGATCTGCGCGAGGCTCAGCCCCACCTGTGTGGCATAGACCGCCGCCATGCCGAACTGCGCCGAGAAGGCCGCCCCCAGAAGGATCATTCCGATCGCGGCCAGCGGCGAAGCCTCGACGAGCTTGCGCAGTTTCAGCGGCTTTGTCGCCTCGAAGGCCGGCGTGGGCGAGACCGACAACAGGATCGGCGCGAAGGCCAGTGACACCAGCACCGACGGGATGATGAAAAGCACGAATCCGCCCGCGTCACCCAGCAGCAGCAGGTACTGCGCCGAGACGATCCCGCCCATCTGCACGATCATGTAAAGCGACAGCGCCTGCCCGCGGGTCTCGTTGGTGGCCGCGTTGTTGAGCCAGCTTTCCGCGGTGACATAGACCCCCGAGAAACAGAATCCGATGATGATGCGCCCCGCGATCCAGGCCCAGGGGTCCACCAGCGTCGGATAAAGGATGAGGATCGCCGAGATCGCCGAGCCGAGCGCCGCGAAGACCCGCACATGCCCGACCCGCCGGATCAGCCCCGGCGCAAGCTGAGAGCCGCCGAGAAAGCCCACGAAATAGGCCGACATCACCAGCGACATCTCGAAGGTGCCGAACCCCTCGATATCGCCGCGGACACCCAGAAGCGTGCCCTGAAGGCCATTGCCCATCATCAGCAGAAAAAGCCCCAGCAGCAGCGGCCAGGCCGATCCGAGAACCGAAATCATCCGTTGTCGCCCCTTTCGGCGTCTCGAGACCCCGGCCTCATTGCGGCGGCGCCGCACCTGGGGTCGCACCGCTTTGCGACACCTGCATGTCGCCGCCGGACCGCGCCCGTACCCCCGGACGCCCGCCCCCGTCAATGGCGACCACGCCGGCTCCCGCTCGTGACCGCCGAACCACCGTAGGGCGGGGTTCCAACCCGCCGTTCCCCCGGTCTGCGATCCGTTCGCAGGACGCCGGGCTTCAGCCCGGCGCCCCGGCTCCCGACCTCCACCGCGGGCAGACCGCCCTCACCCTTTCGGCAACAACAGCGACGCATCCCCGTAGGAGAAGAACCGGTACCGCTCCGCGACCGCGTGGGCATAGATCCCCCGGATCCGCTCCACCCCCATCAGGGCCGACACCAGCATCATCAGCGTCGACTTCGGCAGGTGGAAATTCGTCATCAGCCCATCCGCCACGCAGAACTCGAAGCCCGGCGTGATGAAGATGTCCGTATCCCCCCGAAACGGCCTCACGCCGCCCTGCCCGTCCGCCGCGCTCTCGATCAGCCGCAGCGCGGTCGTGCCCACCGGCAGCACCCGGCCGCCCGCCGCCCTCGTCGCGGCAATCTCGGCGGCGGCGGACTCGCTCACCTCGCCCCATTCCGCGTGCATCCGGTGCTCGGACACGTCGTCCACCTTCACCGGCAGGAAGGTCCCCGCGCCCACGTGGAGTGTCACATGGGTGAAACCGATCCCCCGCTCCCCGAGCGCCTTGAGAAGCGGCGCATCGAAATGCAGCGACGCCGTGGGCGCGGCCACGGCGCCGGGCCGACTTGCCCAGACCGTCTGGTAGTCCTCCTTGTCGGCCTCATCCGGCGGACGCAGCGCCGCGATATAGGGCGGCAGCGGCATCGCGCCCGCCTCGGCCAGCGCCCGGTCGAAATCCTCGCCTGTGCAATTGAACCGCAGGAACCCCTGCCCGTCGCGCCGCGCCTCGAGCCGGGCCGAGAGATCCGGCGAAAACACCACCACCTCGCCCTCCCTGAGCTTTCTCAGGGGCTTCACGAGCGCCGACCACAGCCCGTCCGGCTGCGGCTCCAGCAGCGTCACCTCGATCCGTGCCGCACTCTCCCCCGCTTCTCCGGTCCTGCGCCGCTCCCCCGTCAGTCGCGCCGGGATCACCCGGGTGTCGTTCAGGATCAGCCGGTCGCCGGGCCGCAGGATGTCGGGCAACTCCCGCACGATCCGGTCCTCGATCCCGTCGCCCTGCGCCAGCAGCAGCCGCGCCGAGGAGCGCGGCCGCGCCGGGCGCGTGGCGATCAGCGACTCCGGCAGATCGAAATCGAACTCGCTCAGCTTCATGAAGGCCTCCGCCGGACGCTACTGACCCACCTGCGGCGGCGGGCGGCGGAATATCTCGCGGAACATGCCCGGTGTCAGCACCGAAAGCGGGTTCACCTGCACTTGTGGCCGCCCCACGGTGCCGCCGAGCCGGAAGCTGAAGCCAATGAGCCCCTCGCCGGGCCGCGTCAGAACGGCACCGAGCCCGTTCAGCAGATAGAGCGGCGAGACCACACCCTGGAAATCCATCACCTGGCTCGCCATCCCGTAGGTGCCGTCGAGCGAGACACCCAGCGACGGGCCGACCGCGCTCGCCGCGGTCACCACGATCGCCTCCGGCGTCATGCGGAACTGCGCCTCCACGTCCGAGAATGCCAGACCCTGCCCGTCGAGCTGCTGCAGGAGCCCCACCACGCTCACCGCATTCAGGAGTGCGGCCATCGCGGGCGCATCGCGCACGCGCAGGTCCGTCATCCGGAGCGTTCCGTTGAACGAGCCTTCACCTCCTGTCGGCTGCAGGATCAACTCCATCCCGCCCCCCGAGGCATTGGGCAGGAGCTCCGCCGCGCGCAGCACGGCCCCCCCGTCCTGGGAGGTCAGCCGCACGCCGGTCCGCCCCTGCCACGGCACAAGGTTGCCCTGGATCTCGGGGCCGTCGTTGACGAGCGCGGTGAAAGTGCCGCCAAGTCCGCCCTCGGACCGGAACGCGCCCACGAATTCCGTCAGCACCAGCGTGTCGGTGACCTGCAGCCGGTCGAGCCGGATCGACAGCGGCCCGCCCTCGCCCGTCTCCGCCTCCCCCGTGCCGAACCTCGCGCGGCGCATATCGAGCCGCCCTCCCGGCATGTCGACGGCCACCGGCCTGCCGTCGCCCCGGCTGCGCAGGGTCACCGGCGCGTCGAGCCAGTTTCCCACGGTCAGCCGGTCGAACCGCGCCGCCTGGAACGTGCCGCCGGGACCCAGATCGATCCGCCCCCGCGCCTCCAGCCCTCCCGCGGACAGCGACAGCCGGTCGATCCTCGGATCGCGCCCCAGCGTGCCCGCGATCTCGAAGGCGCCGGTATCGCCGGCCGGCTTGTTCCAGCCGATCCACGGCAGCGACAGCCGCACCCCCTGAAGCGTGGAGATCAGCGCGAAATCCGGTGGCTGCCCGTCCGGCATCCGCAAGGTCAGACGCCCTTCGGCCTGCCCGGTCACCACGCCCGCCGGCAATGCGATCCCGAAGCTGTCCAGCGTCGCCGCCGAGAGCGCGATCCCCGCCTCCACCACGCCCGGGGCGCCCCGGGTGAAGGCCTTGCGGTAGGCCCCCTCCACCGGCACGCCGTCCACCTCGGCGCGGCCCGCGATCTCCAGCCCGTCGGGGGTCGCCGCGAGATCGAGCCGCGCCGCAGTCAGCCGCCGGTCCGGGATCAGACCGACGGCGTCCACGCCCGCGAGCTCCGCCGCCATGACATAGCTTACCGCCTCAGGGGTGAGGTCCTCGACCAGCGGCATGAAGAGCCGACCCGAGACCGTCGCCGTCCCCTCCGAGATGTCGCTCTCCAGACCAGCCCGCTCCATCAGCCGCAACGGTGGCTGGTCGAGAACCGACAGGAGGGCCGGGATCGGCCCCGCCGCCTCGAGGCCGAACTCCACCGGCGCACCATCGAGGCCCATGACCGGGATAACCATGGTCGAGCCCGCGAGATCGAGTTCCCCCCCCTCCGGCGCCACCACCCGGCCTTTGTCGAGCGAGACCGCAAAGCTCCGCCCGACGATTTCGACGAAGCCGTCGACCCCCTCAAGGACGGGCATCCGCGGCAGGAAGCGCACCTCGGCCCCGGCGAGGCTGAAATCGGTCGCCAGAAGCAGCTCCGCCCCCGGTTCGGCCCGCAGCGCCACGGTGGCGTCGCGCATCTCGCCCGAAAGGATGTTCGACTCGAGCCAGGACCGCACGCCGGGCCGCCAACCCTCCGGCCAGAGGTCCAGAGCCTGCCGCAAGCCGATCCCGTCCACAGTGCCGTCCACCGCCACATGCCAGCCTTGCGGCCCGGTCCAGACCCGCGCCCCGCCGAGGATTTCCGTTCCTGCCCGGACCTCCTCCGGCACGCCGGGAGCCGCCGCCGGCGTCACCTCGGAGGCCTCTTCCCCCGGCGCGGCCAGCAGCGCCCGCGCCCCGGCCACGGTGAGCCGGAAGGGCTGAAGCTCGAGCCGGATATCGGCGCTCGCCCCGGTGACCTCCAGCGGCGCCCTGTAGAGCGCACCGGGATTGGCAGAGGCCCGCACCACTTCGAACTGCCCGACGATTTCCTCCGGCAAGCCATGCTCCATGTCGCCGAGATAGGCCCTGCCGCTGGCCTGAAGACTGCCCGCCGCCCCGTCGATCTCGATCAGGTCGAAGCGCAGCACGCCCGCGCGCGGGTCATAGGCGAGATGGGTGCGCGCGGCGTCGAACGGGACCGGGCGCGCCGTCGCCGAGGGTCTCAGCGCGCCCGCCCCCAGCGCCAGCGCGGCGTCGAAATCGCTCAGGGCGCCCGCATCGTCCAGCGTCGCGCGCAGGCTCGCCGTCAGCGGCGCATCAAGGACCGCGAGCCAGCTCAACGCGGCCGACTGGCTCGCCAGATCGGCGGCCATGGCCCGGTCTGCGGTCAGCCACAGGTCCGCCGCCGCCCGCCCCCTCGGCGAAACATAGCGCGCCGAAAGCACCGTCGGCTCGGCCAGACCCGACATCAGCGACAGGTCCGCGGCGATCTCCAGCTCCTCGCGGCCGAAGCTGACGGCGAGATTGCCGCCATCCACGGTCCAGCTGCGCCCCGCGCGCGCATCGACATAATTCACCACGAGCCCCTCGGCGCGGATGTCTTCGAGGGCTTCGAGTTCCGCCCTTGCGGTGGCCCGGTCCAGGGCCCCCAGAAGGCCCACAAGATCGGGCGCGGCCTCCGCGCCCGGGACGCCGAAGGCCACCGCCAGACGCCCGTCCTCGTCCCGGCTCAGGTCCACCACAGCGCCGGCAACCTCGATCCGCTGCACCAGAAGGGTCCGCCGAAAGAGCACGCCGCGCGGCGAGATCAGCGCATCGACCTTCGGGATGCGCGCCACTTCCGTGCCGTCCGCATCCCTCAGGACCGCATCCGACAGCCGCACCCTCGGATGCAGGTCCCGCCCAAGGGTGACCGCGATATGTCCGACGCTCAGCTCTCCGCCGGTCAGGGCCGCGGCGCGGGCCTCCACCTCCTCGACCACCCAGCTCGGGGCGGAGACATCGCGCCCGAAAAGCGCGAGCGCGGCGACAATGGCAAAGACGACCGGCAGCGCCAGCGCCGCCGCGGCCGCGCGCGCCAGCCGCCGCGCCCGCCGCCCCGGCCTTCGCTTGGGCTCCGCCTGCCCTGGCTCGTCCGCCTCGCTCATCCGCTCCCGTTCCGTCCCCGCTTTATTCTGCTGTGCGGCGGCCTAGAACGAAAGCGGGACGAGGTCCAACCACGGAGACGAGAGTTATGTCGGACACGATCATCGAGGCGGGCGCACAGGCCCCCGAATTCATCCTGCCCCGCGACGGCGGCGGCGAGATCGGCCTTGCCGATCTGCGCGGAAAGCCCGTGGTGCTCTATTTCTATCCCAAGGACGACACGCCGGGATGCACCAAGCAGGCCATCGGCTTCACCGAACATGCCGACGCTTTTGCCGGAGCGGGTGCGGTGGTGCTGGGCGTCTCCAAGGACCCCGTGTCGAAACACGACAAGTTCCGCGACAAGCACGGCCTGAAAATCGCCCTCCTGTCGGACGAGGAGAGCGATGTCTGCGAACGCTACGGCGTCTGGAAGGAAAAGAGCATGTACGGCAAGACCTACATGGGCATCGAGCGCTCGACCTTCCTGATCGACGGGGACGGCCGGATCGCCCGCGCCTGGCACAAGGTGTCGGTGCCCGGGCATGTCGAGGAGGTTCTCGAGGCCGTGAAGGCGCTTTGAGCCGTCGGCATCGGACCGGTCCCGCCGGTCCGGACCGCACGTGCCGTTGCGCTCCCCGTGCCGCCTAGGGACACCCTGCGCACGAAAGGCCGGGGCGCGGCGCGCCCCGGCCCCAGCTCCTCGTCATCCTCGACGCCATGATCCGAAGCCGACAGCCAATCCGCCTCTGAACAAGAACACAGGTGCCGACGCACGCACTGGACGACGCCCGGCACGCGGGTGCATGACGCGGGCAGACCGGCCATGACGGAGATCGCGATGCCCCGGACCCTCGCCGAGATGGCCACCGAGGTGCTGACCACCGCCGATGGCCGCGCCAAGACCGCCCTGTCCCGCCGGCACGCGGCCGCATGGACGGCCGCCCGCGAGGCCGGGGCGCGGCTTCCGGTCGGCGTGACCGAGCCGCCCCTCAGGCCCGCGCGCCCCGAGAGGCCCGAGCTCCTTCCGCCCCGGGACGTCCCCCGTCGCAAGCCCGGCTCCGAGGCCGGCCGCCTCGCCATGCTTCATGCCGTGGCCCATATCGAACTCAATGCCGTCGACCTGCACTGGGACCTGGTCGCCCGCTTTTCCCGGATCCCCTTCCCGCCCGGGTTCTTCGACGACTGGGTCCGCGCCGCGGATGAGGAGTCCAAGCACTTCGACCTGCTCTGCGACTGCCTCGAGGCGCGCGGCAGCCACTACGGCGCCCTGCCCGCCCATGCCGGCATGTGGCGCGCGGCAGAGGACACCGCCGGCGACATCCTCGCCCGCCTCGCCGTGGTGCCCATGGTGCTCGAGGCCCGCGGCCTCGACGTGACCCCCGGCATGATCGACCTCTTCCGGCGCGCGGAGGCCCATGATGTCGTCTCCGCCCTCGAGGTCATCTACGCCGAAGAGGTCCATCACGTGGCCTATGGGGCCAAATGGTTCAACTTCCTCTGCGGCCGCAATGACCTCGATCCGACCGAAACCTTTCACGACCTCGTCCGCCGCTATTTCCCCGGTGGCACGAAACCGCCCTTCAACGAGGAGAAACGCGCGGAAGCCGGAATGCCGCCGGATTTCTACTGGCCGCTTTCCGAAGCGCACTAAGGTCCGGTTTCGGCAAGATTTCGCCCATACCGCCACAGTCCCGCCCCCACGGCCTCCCGGCTGCCCCCCAAGACTTGCGACACCGGGGGGGCGCGTCTAGACCCGACCTGCGCGGGTGGGGGCAGACTGTCCGTGCGAGGAGTTGGGACAGGAATTGAGACCTTGAGATCTCGAATGATGCAGGGAGTGCATTCCGCGCTCGAGCGCCGGTTTCCGGAAAAGCGGCTCTTCATCCGGTCGGATGCCGAAACCCGTTTCATCCGCCTGAAATCAGAGACCCAGGCCGTGGCATGGGTCGGAGCGACGCTGGTTGTGGGCTGGACGATCGTGGCGACCGCCGTGCTTCTGATGGACAGCATCGGGGCCGGCAGCTACCGGGCCCAGGCGCTGCGCGACCAGATGATCTACGAGGACCGGCTCAACGCCCTGTCCGCCGAGCGCGATGCCCGCGCCGAAGAGGCCCTCGCCGCACAGCAGCGCTTCGCAACGACCCTCGATCAGGTCAGCGTCATGCAGACCGAACTCCTCGAGGCCGAGACCCGCGCCCACGAGCTGCGCACCGGCATCGACGTGATGCAGACCAAGCTGATGGAGATGCGCCGCGATCGCGATGCCGCGCGCGCCGAGGCCGGCCTCCTGACCGCCCTGCTCGAGGAGGGCGGATCCGGCCTTCCGGCCGAGGACATGACCGGCATGCTCGACCTCGTCGCCGCCGCCCTGTCCGAAACAGCCGACGCCCGCGACACGGTCGCCGCCGACGCGGCAGAGGCTCTGGAACTCGCCGCCGAGGCCGAGCTCGAACTCCGGCTCCTGCGGGACAAGAACGACGAGATCTTCCGGCAGCTCGAGGAGGCGATGACCATCTCGGTGGAACCGCTCGACCGCATGTTCCGCGACGCCGGACTGAACCCCGACACGCTCCTCACCGCCGTGCGCCGCGGCTATTCCGGCACCGGCGGTCCTCTGACCCCGCTCAGCTTCTCGACCCGCGGTGCTGCGCCCGATGCGGACACCGCCCGCGCCAACGAGATCCTCGACGGGCTCGACCGGATCAATCTCTACCGGATCGCCGCAGAACGCGCGCCCTTCGCGATGCCGGTCAAGGACAGCTTCCGCTATACCTCTGGCTTCGGGATGCGCTGGGGCAGGATGCACAACGGTACCGATTTCGCCGCCCCCATCGGCACGCCGATCTACGCCACCGCCGACGGGGTCGTGATCGAGGCCGGCTGGGCCTCGGGCTACGGACGCCTGATCAAGATCCAGCACGAGTTCGGCATTGAGACCCGCTATGCCCATCTCAACCAGATTCGCGTCAACGTGGGCGAAAGGGTCTCGCGCGGACAGCGGATCGGTGATATGGGCAACTCCGGACGGTCGACCGGCCCTCATCTCCACTACGAAGTGCGTGTCGGCGGTCGGCCTGTGAACCCCATGATCTATATACGGGCCGGACAGGATGTTTTCTAAGAGCAAGATCAACGAGCCGGGCCCGAAGGCCGGCGAGACCGCCGCATCGGATCAGGGCAAGCCCGCCGTGCCGGCCTCCTCGGACTACAAGCCCACAGCCCCCAAGGCGAAGCCCCCCGCTTCGATCCTGTCGGCCGACCTCACCGTGACCGGCAATCTCAAGACGTCGGGCGACATCCAGATCGAGGGTCAGGTCGATGGCGACATCCGCGCGCATCTGCTGACCATCGGCGAGGGCGCCACCGTGCGGGGCGAATGCATCGCCGACGACGTGGTGATCAATGGCCGCATCGTGGGCCGCGTGCGCGGCCTCAAGGTGCGCCTGACCTCCACGGCCCGGGTCGAGGGCGACATCATCCACAAGACCATCGCCATCGAATCCGGCGCCCATTTCG